>ENA-UOOA01003877-UOOA01003877.1-human-gut-metagenome-genome-assembly--contig:-P61old-NODE-3877-length-17876-cov-6.020257_pt1 | contig 17876 bp, 12 predicted proteins | sample MGYA00242467_ERZ724014 | MGnify/ENA metagenome assembly ERZ724014 | reverse complement strand
CCATAGGTACAAGCACCTTGCGTTCCTGTAGGATTCGGGCGATCGTTTCGGCACCTTTTCCCTCTAAAGTCATCTTAAAGATGTCTTTGACAACGGCTGCCGCCTCCGGGTCTATAATCCATTTCTTTTTGTTTTCAGGAGATTTCATATACCCATACGGCGGTTGAGATAACGGTTCGCCTGATGTCCCCCGGATACGATGAGCAGAACGCACCTTTCGGCTGAAGCTATCCCGCCGGAGTGTTTGCCACGCACCTACTCAATCAGTTTTACATAAAAGATACTGCCGCGCGGATTGCAGTATTTCGGGATGATTTGAATTATCATATTCTCACACAGCTTAGCAACGGATACTTGAGCATCACGGAATTTGTGAAAACGGGTGCAAATACTCTTGAAGCCTTAAAAGCATTGCCAAAACTACGACCGTTTGACGGGCTGAATATTGAAGAAATCCAAAATACAGTAACAACGCTTTTCACAGAAGAAAACGGGCAAAAGATATGCGAATACTTTGCCGACAAGGCAAAGCTCAGTTTATTGACACAAGATGATATTGCCGCAGGCACGGCGGACAGGATGAAAAACGTAACGGATTTTTCTGTAATTGAAAGTAACATTACAGAGATAAAATCGATACTGTTATTTTTTGATTCTCTTGCAGATGACTTGATACTTGCACACGGGAGCCTATTAAAATTCTGCAGGCGCATTGACGAGGTTGAACGACTTGACGAGGCGCATTTATTACCATTGGCGTTAGAAATATTCGTAGACCATCACTTTACGCAAAGCGGCATATATATTTCGGTGAAAAAGAATGCAAAAAGCGTAACCGGAATCGTTGCAAAAAGACTGAATTTCGACAGCTATTACAGCTTGATCCTGACAGACTTTTTTGAGGGGCTACACTACGGACACTATCCCCGCAAATGCGAAATCTGCGGCAAGTATTTCCTCATGCAAAGCGCACGGCGGCAGAAATACTGCTCTTACGGCATTGCGCCTGAGCTGTATCGGGGCAAGAAGATTACTTGCCGAAAATATGCCGCCGTTCTGAAAAGAAAAGAAAAAGCGGAAAACGATCCGATAGTTTCACTGTATAATCGCCGCTGTGCCGCTATTCGAACCGAGTGCGGCAGAGGAACGATTACAAAAGAATACTCCGAAATCGCAAAACGAATTGCGAAAGAGCGCAAGCAACTTGCATCAAATGACGATAAATACGCAAAAACACAATACAAAAAAGACATGAGCCGAGAGGCGTTATACACCGAAGTGGACAGGATTTTAAAGTGAAAGAAGGTGTGTGCCGGTGAAAAACGAAAAGTGGACAGAAGATTTGTATTTATACCGTATGAAACCGGCACCGCTGAAAAGGGATGATTTTCAGGAGTATATTGCTCTTTACTTTGCTGAAAAGGACGAAAAATACCTCGGTTGGTTCTTCCACTATTATGAGCCAAGGCTGAACACAATTATTATGGAGACGGTGCAAGAAACCGCAATGAAAGGGCATTTGGCCGATTTGAAGCAAGCGTATGTTTTCGGTATCTACAAGGCATTGCAGAAATACGATATTTCCACCGGAGTACCGTTCCTCATTTTCAAAGAGCATTATGTAAAAAATGAGATTGACAAGTACATCAGTACCATGCGGACGGGCTATGCCGTTCAAAGCGTGGACGAATACCGAACGCTCAGAAAGGCAATGGCGCTGTATGCAAAATATGAGTATAAACTCGATGATGAAACAATAACCGTAATCGCCGCTAAAATCGGAAGAAGTGTAAAGGACACCGAAGAAATCATCCGTGCCGGAATCGACAGTACGCACTATACTGATTTTTACCGTAAATATGCCGATGAGGACTGCGAGAGCACTGCGGAGGATGTGACGGTTGACACTACCTCCAATCCTGAAAGGTTATTTTTCAAACAGTGGCAGGCAGATGCGCTCTTTACCGCCTACGAAACACTTGATTACCGTGAGCGCACGATGGTTGCCGATCATCTAGGCTTTTGCCCGGAATGTTACGGTATTCATGAGCTGGGCAAAGATGAAAACGGCAATTCGGTCAAGCTGCTCCGCAAAGGGAAAGCCTACATAGACCTCGCCGCCGAGCATATGTTATCGTCTCCGGATACTGCTTTCCAAATTGTAAACGGCGCATATGAGAAAATGCTGATTGAGCTTGCGATTGATGAGTACATCCATATTGTAGAGCTGCGGTTGACATCCGCTGACAATAACTCAGTCACCTATGAATACTGTGCCGATCATAACAATGACTGGGGCAAAATCCACTATACCCTCGGCGAAGACGATTACGATGTCAAACGATATATCTATGCCGACAAAAAGGGTGATTTCTTCTTCGCCACCGCAGGAGAATGGATTATGCACGATACCGGTAGAAAGCACATACCGAGATATATGGTCGTATCTTTGTAACCGCATAAAACGAAACAGCCCCGATGAGACAGACAAAAATTTGAAGCTCATCAGGGCTGTTTGTGTTTTGTTTATGGTATGACAGAAAATTGTAATATTTTGCGAAACAATAACAAAATGTAGATAAAATCTCTTGCATTTGGATGTAAATAGAGTATAATAAAACGAGTACTACTTGCGGGGTGCTGAAAAATGTTAAAATATCGGCTTCCGGTTGGCGTGCGGACAATCCATTTAATGAGGGATTATCTATCGCTTAAATCGGAGGATCAGAAAGGGGTGGTTGCAAATGCAGTATTCTGATAAAAAGCAGAGAACAAGAGTATCTAAAATACTGCGCAGAGTTGTTGCAATGGTATGCGTTATAGCCTTAACCTTTGCGGAACTTATATATGCAGTCACCGCCGAAACTGACAATAGAAAGCTGCTTAACGGCAGCTTTGAGGAAGGGCAGACTTTTACAGGCAACTATTCACAGCCTAATCAGAGCGCTGTTCCCTCATGGAATACAACGGCTTTTCAGGGTAAAATTGAGTTATTTAGAAAAAATACAGGCACTTATATAAATGGTGTAACATTAGAACCTAAAGACGGAACTTATGCCGCAGAACTTAATGCGGACGAGGAAAGCACCCTTTACCAGAATGTAAAAACAACTCCGTCAAGTGTATATGAATGGGGACTGGATCACGGCGGCCGAAACGGAACGGATATAATGGCTCTGGTTATAGGACCTAAGCAGAGCAAGGACCCGTCAAAGCCCAACAAGGACGGGCGCGACCAGTTTATGCAGATGGTTGACTGGCTCAATATAGATGTCAGCACGATTACATCGGGAGCAGAGCCTACACAGTACACCGTTTACAGTAAAAAATTCGCCGAAAGCGGCACTTTTGAAGACAACGTGGGAAACAACGCGTTCAGCCTAACGCCCAGTTCAATCTATACCGAAGAATGGCATATATGGATTATGGCGTCCTCAAGGGCTACAACCGGTACCAATCCTTGGAATTCCTACGGCTCTAACGCCACGGGTACAGCAGGTTCAGGCAACGGCTCGGGCAATACAGGGGTGGATTTAAGCAAGTACTATTTCTATACCGTTCCGGCGGGGCAGACCAATACCCTGTTTGGCTTTGTTTCGGTCGGATATATTGATTCTACTGCACCTGTGGGCAAGGAAAAGACCTACGGCAACTTTCTTGATAACATTAACTTTGAGATTTACCACCCCCTGTCAGGAAGTACTTCTACCCACGGTAGTGCGGTTGTCGGCGGAAGTGACGGAACAAGCGGTGGTACGGGCGCTACGGCGGGCCATCAGGTGACGATTGACAATCGGCTTTCAACCTTTGTCGCCGACGGAGAGCCCCTTAAAATCCAGGCCGTTGTGAAGAAGGCAGATGATGATGACGGCTGTGAATTTGTAGGTGTGTATCACACAGATCTTGATGAAAACGGAAATTCCAAAACTGAATTTTTGAAATTGGCGGGAAATGTAATTGAAGACACGGGCAGCTTGACCGAAGAGGAGAAAGCGGGTAAATGGCTAAAAACCACGAATGCAGACGGCGATATTATTTATACCTATTATCTTGGTAATATTACTTCGGCAACCGACCTGCACTTTGTATTTATCAAGAGCCCTACCGTAACCTACGACCCCAACGGCGGTAAGGCTTATGTGGTTGAACGGGAATATAACACAGACGAAGCGGCGAATGTATACAGCTTCAAGCCTGTGTCGGGTTATAACGAGGCGCAGGCAAACACAGGCACAATATTTATTGACCCCTGTGTATCCCATGCGGCAGAGGGACAAAACAACGGTTGGAAATTTTTAGGCTGGAAGCTTACAGGTGACATTTTTGAGAATGTTTCCGGGATTACACCGATCAATCCGGAACAATTGGGCAGTCTGATACTTCCCGCCGAGCATACCATAGCCTGCGATTACGCCTTTGATGGCGTAAACGGTGATTCGAAGGCGCAGTATTTTAAGATTTATAACGGCAAAGTTCTCTTGAACAAGGCGATCGTCCAAAATGATCGTGATGAGGATATAGGTGTAACCTGGAGTGATAGCGGCGAAACAAAAGCCTATGCCAATGTCCACAAGGGTATTACCATGATTGCCCAGTGGCGCTGGTTGCAGGCGTTTATTCCGCAGAAGCATAATGCCGAAACCAACCTATACGAAAATTCCCTTGAAGGCGGAACGGTTGAAATCAAAAGCGTAACCGATACATCGGATGAAAATTATAACGCCGCATATAATGAGAAAGGCGGCAAGTCATACCACGCCAAAACCGATGAAAAAATAATCGTCAAGGCAACCGCAAATGAGAATTATACATTTGAGGGCTGGTATGATGAAAGCGGAAAGCTTATTACCACTAATGAAGAATACGCCTATGTTGAAGCGAAGGAAAGCGTAAAAACCTTTTACGCACGGTTTTCCAACACCGTTACACAGACCTATATCCGTCAGATAAAAAGCGGCGACAGTTGGACGGAAACCACCGAAGATACTATAGGAACGCTTGACAGATACAGTTATACCGATGCGGTGGGCAAACCGATAAGTTCCACCGCCACAGCGGGTAAGGGCTACAAATTTGTCGGCTGGTACGATTCCGAGGGTAATCAGGTTGCCGACAGTATGCTGATAAACAACGGTGCGACAATAAGCTACACCACTACGGGTAACGCAACCTATTACGCACGTTTTGAAGATGCCTATACCCTTGTAGTCAGCAAGATCGACGGCGATCAATCCACAGAGGATCATAAGGTTCCTCTTGCCGGAGCGGAGTTTACCCTCTATCAACAGGATGACAGCGGGACAGATACAATCCGGTATAATGATGGGGAAGGCGTAAAAAGCATAAAGTGTACAAAGATTTCCTCAGTCACTACGGCCTTATCCGCGGACCGTACAAAGGCAACCGTAGTTTTTGCAGATTTGCTCGACACGGGAATTGACTATTACCTTGCCGAAGCAAGGGCGCCTGCAGGCTACCGTCTGCTTGATGCGTCTATTAAAATCACTATCAACGATTCGGGCAATATTGCTTCAATCGATGGAATATCACAATCAATTACAGATACAGAAAAGAAGGTTAATGTTGAACTTGCAAACTATTTGACGCTGCATATGCCTATTTCCGGTTTAAACATTACCGGCGGCTGGTTTGCGACGGCGGGACTTACGCTGCTGTCTGCAGCGGCAATCGGTTTGTTGGTGCTTAAAATAAGCCGACTTAAAAGTAAAATATAAATAACGAAAGGAAAATTGAAATGAAAACCAAGAAATTAGCAACCCTTTTATTAACCCTTGTATTTGCTCTCGGTTTAATACCGATGAACGTTTTCGCGGCACCCAGAGATGTTGTCGAAGGCTCAACGGCTTCGATCACGGTTGAAAATGCGGTTAAAGACGATGTGCTTGCGGCTTATAAGGTGGTAGATATCACCTATAATGCAGCCAAAAACACTTTGAGCCATGAGTGGAACAGTCTTTTTTGACGATTATTTTTCGCAGACAAACAGTATCACCAACAGCGCAAATAGAGCATACACCGTTGACGAGTTTGCAGCTCTTACAAAGGATTCCGCTGAACTGAAAACACTGCTTGCAGGGCTTCCGAACTATATTTCTGCAAAAAACATTGCTCCTGTTGCTACTCAAACTGTTGTCGAAGACAAAACTGCTACCTTTGCAGACCTTGCAATGGGCGAATACTTTATCCGTCCTACCTCGACCACCTCGGTTTATCAGTTAATGCTCCAAAAGCTTGAACCGACCGTTTCCGGAGGTAAATATGTTATCGACGATCTAACCTTTAGCGCAAAGCACGAAGAAGTGTCTGTTGATAAAGCCGCCAATAAAACCAGCGTAACCAAGAAGGAAAAGGTAACCTATACAATTAAGGTTGATATTCCCACCTATGCGACAGGGGCGGTAGACAAGTCTTTCTATGTTTCCGACCTGCTTCCTGACGGACTGACTATTGATACCGATTCGATTAAAGTTAAGAGAAACGGAACAGATATTACAGGTAAGGCAGGAACGCAGTATACGCTCTACAAGGATGCTAACACCACGACAGAGCCGTATTATACCTTTAAATTAAGCGTTTCTACGGAGCAGTATACCGATAACTGGTCTGCCAACGGCGGAAAACAACTTGTAATTACATACACCGCAACCCTTAACGATAACGGTACAACAGAAGTTAACACCAAAGAAACCAACACGGTCACCTTTGACTATTCCAACTATCCTTATGTTGAAAACTCACATAAACAGAAAACCGATACAGTTGATGTAACAACCTTTGAAATTAAGATTGATAAGTTCGTAAAAAACCAAGAAACTAATAAGCTTGCAGGTGCAAAATTTGATTTATACAGAACCGCAACACAGGCTGAAATTGACGCAGGATTAGCCGTAACAATTCCTCATACAACTGAAAAAAAAGGAATAAAGCTTGAGGCGGATAAAGTCACTGATACTGACGGTGTTGCGACCTTTAAAAAGTATGAGGCGAACGGTACGCGCTATGATTACTATCTTGTCGAGACTCAGGCGCCCTCGGGTTATAACCTTCTCGATAATGCCGTAAAGGTTAACTTTACCGATGATGATGTTGCGATGACCGACGGTGTTTATACCGTTAAAGTTGAAAACACGAGCGGTATCCAGCTTCCGATAACCGGTGGTACCGGTACTGTAATCTTTACCGTAGTAGGTATTGCACTTATGGTTGGTGCAGTTGTACTTTTGGTTGTTTCACGCAAAAAATCAAAAGCAAACGATAACAAATAATTAAAAATTCTATAAAATGGGCGGCGAACACGTGCCGCCCCATTTTTTAAGTGTTTAGAAAGGAGGAAAACAGTGTGAAAAAGGCATTGCCCACCTTATTGATTATATTTGTATTTCTTGCCGGAATCGCTGTCTTCCTCTATCCGACAGTTTCCAACTATCTTTACAAAAAAAATAGCAGCAAAGCAATCACAAGCCACGCTGAAAATCTGTCAAAATTATCTCCTGAGGTGATCGCCGAAGAAAAAGAAGCTGTTAACCGTTATAACCAAAGCTTATTTAAAAACGCCGTAGTGCTGACAGACCCTTTTGATCCGGACGCTTACCCCATAACCGACGGCGAATACACCGAGCTTTTGGCTTTTGATGATGTGATGGCATATATTGAAATTCCGGCAATTGATGTGTATCTGCCGATTTATCACGGAACGAAAGAGGAAACACTGTTAATAGGCGTAGGGCATCTGGAAAACACCTCGCTTCCCACCGGCGGTGAGAGCACCCACGCCGTACTCTCTGCTCACTGCGGTCTGCCGTCAGCACGGCTTTTCACAGATTTGCATTTGCTGAAAGAGGGCAGTCTTTTTCGTATTCATGTTCTGGACGAGAAATTGACCTATCAGGTTTATGACATCGAAACAGTCAATCCCGACGATAGCTCCTCTCTTTTTATACAGGAGGGTGAGGATCTTGTGACCTTGATTACCTGCACTCCCTACGGCAAGAACACCCACCGTTTGCTGGTACACGGCAGACGAATTGAGGAAAACGAGGATACCTTGATTGAGGAACCGAAAATCGAAAAGAAAATGACCTGGGAGGACTATACAAAGATTGCGGCAATATGTATTACGACGGTGTTTGTTCTGCTGTTGCTTGTCGGTACAGTTAAAGGCTTGATACGGAGGAAAAATAAAAATGAGAAAGCTGATTAGAATAATTGCAGTTATTATATTAATTGCCGGTATCGGTTTTTTCACCTATCCTATTGCTCTGAAGATTGCTTTTAATATGCAGGCGAATAACGCAATGAATCAATTTGAGCAGCTTAAAGCAGATCAATTACAAACGGATAGTATCGCTTCAAATGAAAGCGATATTCTGTATGCCGAACTGCGTAAGGCAATGTTTGATTATAATGAGAAGCTATATTTAAACGGTCAAAGCGGGCTTATTGATCAGCTGTCGTATGAAATACCGAATTTTCTGCTCTCTGATTATGGGATCGACAGCGACATACTCGGCTATATAACTATTCCTAAAATTGATGTGAAGCTCCCGATTTACAACGGCGCGAACCAGAAAAATATGGCTAAGGGAGCGGCATATCTTGCCAACACCTCACTCCCTGTCGGCGGAGACAATACCAATTGCGTAATTGCCGCCCACACGCGGTATAAGGGAATCCATATGTTTAAAAGGATTACCGAGCTTGAAATCGGAGATGAAATTTATATCACCAATTTGTGGGAAACGCTTGTTTATAAAGTTGTTGAAACAAAGGTTATCGACCCTATTGACAGTCAGAATATCTATATTAAAACAGGCAGATCTCTTGTAACCCTTTCAACCTGCCATCCATACCCTAAGAATTATCAGCGGTATTTGGTATATGCCGAGCTTGTCGAGAATTAGACTATTTTCCGAAATAAACCTTTAAAGAAATTTGCAACATATATGAGTACGGAATAATTATTGTTTGGATATATGAGAAAATAGGTGTGTTCGTGCCGGTATTTCAATACTTTTTAATCAAATCCGCTATGAACAAAAAGATGCCCTCCGAAAAACTCCGATTTCATCGGGGTTTTTCTCGTTTTTAGGGTAAGTTATTTGAAGATAGTTTTAGAGATGCCAAACGACAAAAATCCTATTCAGATACCTTTTAAACCGACATAACCGAAAATACGAGTAAAAGCAAGCACATGGACTCGAAACTGCATTTTATTTATAGATTGTTTCTGCATTGATATACGCAGAATAAGCAATAACAATGGGGACGGCAATCAAACCATCCCCAAGTTCATCTATGCATTATATATAAGCTCACGTAATACGATTTCGTTTGCTCTGATTCGTATGTTATTCATTTGGCGAACCCATTCCATTTGATTCTCTGCCTTGAGCTGTTCTGTTATATCTTCACGATCTGCCATCTGCTTAACCAGCCGGGAACATATTTCTTCTGCCTGTTTGTCAATATCAGCAAGGTAACTATTCAATTTGCCACTGAGCTGCAAGCCGGAGAGAAGAACCCGCTTGTTTTCTCGCAGATAATTCAAGTGCCGCTGCCCCCATATACCGATAGTAACCTGATTCTCATCCGACAATTTCAGGCAGGGAATGTAATAGTCGCCTTGCAGTTCGTACCAAAGACCGTTGCCTTCATCGTATTTGTACTTTTCCATAAAAATTAGCATCCTTAAAATATCGTGATATGATCATATCAAAGAGGAAGCAAATCGGCAAATGTACGGGGAAATATGTGTGCCATCCGCCGGATTCTAAGTGTGTAATTTAGGTTGGTTAAGAACATCCGTACCAAAATGACCGTTTTTAGAGGCTTAAAGCCTTCAAAAACGGTCATTTTTCGTTATATGGCACAAATTTCAGAAATCATCCAAATTTTTGACCCTATATTTTTTGTTCAGTTGTGATCAAAATTTGTCACCCAAAACACTCCGGGAATCCGCAAAATTGTCCAAGAGAACGCAGGTTCAACAAACAATACTCTGTTTATAGGTTCGAGTAATTTCCATCTCTCGTAACGAATATAAAGTTACAACCGGTTTAATCCTTAGAAACATATTTGAACAAAACCACTTGAATAAATCTTCTTAACATGTTACAATTTACGTGTATAATTTTCTCGTGAGGTTATTGTATGGATAAATTAAATATGACACAAGCAAACAACTCTTTTCATTTAACTCCAGATGAGATTAACAACTTGAGTTCTTCCATTTTATCTTCACAAGAAATATTCTCAAATGGAATTGTTTTAACCCCCTCGGCGCTTGCCAACATTGTGGTTAACAGATGTAGCAACCATTTAAAGCATAATGATATAGAGCTGGCAGGGGATTTTTGCTCAGGAATGGGCGTATTTATTGATGCATTAAACCGACATTTTCCTCACACTGATACGCTTTCGTTTGAGAATAATTTGGCACTATATGAAGCCTCATTAAAATTTTATAAAAGCAATCAAAATAAGATCTTATGCCTAGACACTCTTTTTGACACGGATAAATATAATGGCTCTTACGATCTTCTTGTTGGAAATCCACCTTATGTAAGAGTGCAAAATATATCATCAAATTTAAAAAGCAGGCTCGAAAGAGATGATCGCTACAGCCTGTTTTTAGAAGGTGCTTATGATTTATCTGTTGCTTTTGTCGCTAAGGCAATTCACCTTCTTAAAGAAAATGGTGTATGCGGTTTGATTTTGCCGAGAAAAATTCTATATTCATCTTACGGAGAAAAAATTTGCAAATACTTATCGGAAAACGCTAAAATTTTGGAGATTATTGACTTCTGTGATAATCAGCTTTTTGCAGAAAAAACAACATATGTTTCTATATTGATTTTTAGAAGAGTCAATAAACCTAAAAAATATACTTTTTCTTATTATAAGTTGCCAACAAACAAAAAAATCGTTTTGCCGGAAATTGCAGAAATATTAGAAGAATACAAATATGTCTATGAAAGTTCTTTGTTGAAAAACTTCCCTTGGGAATTCAAAAACCAAAACGAAAGCATATTTATGGATCAAATCCAAAAAAACAGCTGCGCATTAACAACGGTATTTACTATAGCCCAAGGCTTTAGAACTGGAAATAATAACGCCTTTATCGTTGATGATTCTTTCCCTGCCGAACAACACACTCGGCCTTACGTCGATGGAACAAATATAAAGAGAGGATATTTATCCAAAAAGAAACGCATTATTTGGCCGTATCACAAAAGCGAAAACCGAGTAAACCTAATATCAGAAAACGTGTTGTCCAAAATTAGCCCTAATTCTTATCTGAAATTACATCAATCTTTTAAAGATAAAAGCTCTCCCAATTGGTATGCATATAGCAGACCTCAAAATTTGGCATCCATGTATAGTCCTAAGATTTTCATAAAAGAGATGATGCCACGTGCGGAGTTTGCTGCGGATCTAGATGGATCAATTTGCTTTAGTTCCGGATATGCTTTAATTCCAAAATCCGATATGCAAAAAAGAGAATTGTTAGCTTGGTCTTTCATTCTGTCAACGGATGTTATGGAATATCAGTATAGATGCATAGCTTCAAATTTACACAGTGGGTGGTTTCGGCTTTATAAAAGTCACACAGAACATATCAGATTGCCAAAATCCACACTTTTTCAAAACGAACACCTATTTCAATTGATTGATGCCTTAATTGATGATATTGATAATCACAAACTCTGGGAACAACTGAATCAACTCGTTGCTAATGCATTTGGGCTAACAGATACAATGACCGAAACCATAAAAAAAGAATTAGAGGCTAAACACAGAATTTCTATGCCTAAGAAAACGAAAGCTTCAATAGCGAGGACTGTCGACAATATGTCAAAATATAACGATAAATTATCCGATACGGCTTATCCTGAATTATCTTTGGATGAAAGAGAAAAGTATTTGCCTATTGAATTAACGTGCTACAATCATTTGCACGAAGTGCGCCCGGAATACAGAACATTGGTGACATATCAAAAAGACAAAAAGTATCCCATACAGCGATGGTATAAATATACACAAGGATATTCTGTATCTTTGGTAAACCAACTTCTTTTAGAATTTGGGGCTACCAAAAACGACGTTGTATTTGATCCTTTTTGTGGGGGTGGAACGACTCTAATTGTCGCAAAAAATTTAAATATACACGCTATAGGAAGTGATGTATCCCCTTTATCCTGTTGGATTTCCAAAATAAAAACTTACTCTTGGAGCGACGTAAACGTTCAACATATTCGCGAATCTCTTGAAACATTATCACAAGGATTTGATTATAACTTTGAAAATTTACAATTTAGAGACTTTTTTTTTAAAGCTTTCTATCCAAACGTCCTTGCTCAAACAGTACATATTCAAAATTGGATCAATAGCAGCAAATTGCTAAAAATTGAAAAAGATTTTCTTTTGTTGGGTTTAGTTTCTATACAAGAAGAAGTCAGTGTAATTAGAAAACACGGTTCTCATTATAGATTTTTGAACGATTATAGCCATGTTGGGGTTAATCGTTTGAACATCAAACTAATTGAAGAAAACGCTGATATTACAAGAGTTTTCAAAGATAAAGTGTTCGATATGTTGGAAGATATTTCTTCATTAACATGCACTAATCATACTGCAGCTACCCAAATTTTCTGTGCCGATATAAGAGAATTTGATGAACAAATACCAAAAGCAAGTATCGTAATTACCTCTCCCCCATATTTAAATCGCAATAATTATTTCTCTCAACAAAAAGTGGAATTAAGTCTTTTGAACTTGATCTCAAGCAGTTCCGAATACACAAATCTTGTAAAAAAATCTTTTTGTTCCCATGTTGAAGCAAAGCTCCCAAACAAGCCAATTTCAGTTGTGCCAGAGGTTAACGTCATCATTGATGCGGTTTTAAAGCAAAAAAGCAACAATGCAAAAATACCTCATATGATTGCCGGTTACTTTAACGACCTAAATAAGTTTTTTGAAACCCTTCCAAAACACCTCGCGCCAAAAGCTAAAATTGCCTTTGTGGTGGCCGATTGCCGTTGGAATGGCGTTGTTATTCCACTTGACCATTTGGTTTGCCGTATCGCTGAAAATCATGGCTTTTTAGCGAAGAAAATTATTGTTGCCAGGATGAAAGGCAACAGTCCACAACAAATGAAAGAGTTTGGGAAAATTCCTGTCCGCGAATCAATCGTAATTCTTGAAAGCAAATAAGCAAATAAAGAAGATCACAAATGAAGTGATCTTCTTTTTTGTTTATTTACGTCCTTTATTCCAATTTTTCCATAGTGAATCGAACTCATCAAAATCTCTTACACATTCTAACTCAGATAAAATATGAACGAGCGAATTATTATCGGTAACAACAAGATCATCGTCAACTAAACTATCTGCTGCAATCAAATAATCATATCCCGCCCACTGTAACATATGTTGATACTTTAATGGTGTCTTTTTTGTGACGCCCCAATTACCATCAAGCACACTTATCCAAATGTAATCTTTATCGCGGATTTTCAATTTGCCATCTTCTATTCTACTTTTTCCGGCTGCAGTGGCTTGCTGAGTATCACCATTCCGGGAAGCGTAACGAACATAGGTGATTATGCATTTTCCGGCTGCAGTGGCCTAACCAGTATCACTATCCCGGACGGTGTGACGAGCATAGGGGATTATGTATTTTCCAGTTGCAGTGGCCTGACAAGCATCACCATCCCAGACAGCGTGACAAGCATAGGTGATTATGCATTTTCCGGCTGCAGTGGCCTGACAAGCATCACCATCCCGGACAGCGTGACAAGCATAGGCAACGGGGCATTTTCCGGCTGCGGTGGTCTGACAAGCATCACCATCCCGAACAGCGTGACAAGCATAGGCTATGGGGCTTTTTCCCACTGCACAGGATTGAAAGTACTGACTGTTGCTGACAAAAATCCTGTTTATCACAGCGTGGACAATTGCATTATTCATACATCGGATAAACGACTGGTTGCGGGATGCAAAAGCAGCGTTATTCCTGCCGATGGCAGCGTGACGAGCATAGGCTATGGGGCTTTTTGGGGGTGCAGCGGTCTAACCGGCATCACCATCCCGGACAGCGTGATAAGTATAGGCGGTCGGACTTTTTCTGATTGCAGTAGTCTGATGAGCGTCACGATTCCGGATACTGTGATGAGCATAGGGAATGAGGCTTTTTACGGCTGCAGTGGCCTAACCAGTATCACTATCCCGGACGGTGTGACCAGCATAGGGAATGAGGCTTTTTACGGCTGCAGTGGCTTGACCAACATTACCCTCCCAGACAGCGTGACGATCATAGGGGAGGAGGCTTTTTACGGCTGTAGTGGCCTAACGAGCATCACTATCCCGAACAGTGTAACAAGCATTTAAGGACTGCAGTGCTCTGACTAGCATCACGATTCCGGATGGTGTGCTGAGTATAGACAGCGAGACTTTTTACAACTGCACTGGCCTGACGAGCATCACTATCCCAGACAGTGTAACACGCATAGGTGACGCGGCTTTTTGCAACTGTAGCAGTTTGCTGGGGATTGCGCTCCCAGACGGCGTGATAAGCATGGGCGTTGCGGTTTTTTCTGGCTGTAGTAGCTTATCGAGTATTTCTGTATCTTCCGGTAATCCAGTGTACCATAGTTCCGGTAATTGTCTTATTGATACAAAAGAGAAGACATTGGTCAGGGGCACCAATGCCAGTGTTATTCCAGCTGACGGTAGCGTGACAAGCATAGGCAGAGGGGCTTTTTACGGCTGTAGTGGATTGACTAGCTTTATCATTCCGGATAGCGTGACAAATATAGGTATTTCTGCCTTTAATAAGTGCAGTGGCTTGACGAGCATCACTATTCCGAATGGCGTAACGAGCATAGGTAATGCCACTTTTTACGATTGTAACAGTTTGCTGCGCATTACGCTCCCAGATAGCGTGACAAATATAGATAGCTCTGCTTTTGCCTACTGCAGCGGCCTGACGAGCATCACCATCCCGGACAGTGTAACGAGCATCGGTAATGCAGCTTTTTATAACTGCGGCAATTTAAGAAGCATTACTGTCTCGGATAGTGTGACAACCATTGGTGGTAATGCCTTTTATGGGTGTTCTGCAAAAGAGCTGAACATTGCCGAAGGAACAAAAAAGGTTACAAATACTATGGTTCTGTGTAAGAACACAATAGAAAAGGTAAAGATTCCTACCGGTGTGAAGCGCATAGAGGATTGGGCCTTCTCCAATTGTAACGCTTTAAAAAGTGTTGTCATTCCAGATAGCGTGACAAGCATAGGGGATCGAGCCTTCTCCGACTGCAGTGCTTTGAAAAATGTCGTCATTCCAGATGGCGTAACAAACATAGGCGGGGGGGCTTTTTGTGGTTGCAGCAGTTTGGTGAATATCACAATTCCAAATAGTGTAATGGAGATAGGCAACGAGGCTTTCTTATATTGCAGTAGCCTGAAAAATATCACGCTTCCAGATTGTGCAATCAGCATCGGTAGTGACGCTTTTTCGGAAACAGCCTACTACAAAGATGCTGGCAATTGGGAGAGCGATGTGCTGTATATAGGGAATCACTTGATAGCGGGAAGATTTAGCATCTCCGGGAAATATACAGTGAAAACAGGGACACGGGCAATTGCTAGAAATGCTTTTTGCGTGTGTAAATACTTAAAAAGTATCGCTATCCCCGATAGTGTGACCGATATCGGGGAGGATGCTTTTGGCCTAAGCAGTGACTTCACGATCATCACAAAGAAATCCAGTGCCGCAGACGAATATGCCCGGAGCCACAACATAAAGGTGAAGTACATAAATGAAGTGGTCCCGGCAGCACCGGAAGTGAAAGAGAAAACGGCGAACTCCATTACGCTGAAAGCCACTGCCGGCTATGAATACCGGATGGATGACGGTAACTGGCAGACGAGCAATGTGTTTACGGGGCTCTCGCCGGATACTGAGTATACCTTCTACCAGCGGATTGCGGAGACCGACACGGTTAGTGCAAGCGACTCCAGCACCGGATTGCAGGTCAGGACGGCTCTGGCTTATATCCCGGGCAACTTCGATGAAGACGACATTGTTACCGAGGCGGATGCCATCTACCTGCTGATGCACACCTTCTTCCCGGAGCAATACCCGATCGCGCAGCCCTGCGACTACGACGGCGACGGCGTGGTCACTGAGGCAGACGCCATCTATCTGCTGATGTACACCTTTTTCCCGGATCAGTACCCCATACAATAAAAGGAGGAATAGGCAATGAAAAAAGCACTTTCTATTTTTGTTACCATCTTGATGTTCACGCTGCTGGTATTGCCGGCAGCCGCTGCCGGTACAACGGTCACGGTCACGCCGTCGGCAGCTACCGTAACCGCAGGAGAGACGATCACCTATACCGTTTCTCTGGGCGGTGCCTGCAAAGCCAAGTCCGGTTCGATTTCCGTTTCTTATGGCAGCGATTTTGAGCTGGTATCGGGCGAGTTTCTGAAAAGCGGGGCAACACTGTCCCAGTTTGATACCGCCACCAATCTGGGGGCACTCGCCTTTCTGAACGAGACGGATCTGAGCGGCGCCTACTTTAAGCTGGTGCTGAAAGCCAAAGCTGCCTCGGCAACCGCGCAGACAGTGCAGATCTCTGTAATCTTAAGGAACGGTGCAACGGAGGTTGGCAGCGGTGAAAGTACGGTAAGCACCAAGATTGGCTGCAAAAGCCATACTTACGGTGCCTATTCCAAGGCCAATGACGGCCAGCATCAGCGCACCTGTTCCGTCTGTGGCTATGTGGAGACATCCAACCACACCTGGAACAGCGGCACGGTGACCAAGCCGGCCACCTGCAAGGAAAGCGGCACAAAGGTGTTTTCCTGCACGGCATGCGGAGCGGAAAAGACGGAAACCGTGGCCAAAACCAATGCGCATACCTGGGGAGAGTGGCACATCACCAAGCAGCCGACCTGCACCACACCCGGCACCACGACCAAGACCTGCTCGGTGTGCGGCAAGACCGAAGACCAGACAGTTGGTGCCACCGGACACAGTATGGGCAGCTGGACGCAGAGCAAGGCGCCCACCTGTACCGAAAATGGTGAGGAAAAGCGCAGCTGCTCCAAGTGCAGCTATGTGGAGACGAGAACGGTCAACGCGCTGGGGCATAGCTTTTCCAATCCGACGGTGACAAAGCAGCCCACCTGCACAGAGCCGGGGATTGAATCCGGTAAGTGCAGCCGCTGCGGCCAAACCACCACCAATACGATTAAGGCCAAGGGACATAGCTTTGGTGCCTGGTCGGATACCAAGGCGGCTACCTGCACAGAAGGCGGTACGCAGGAGCGGAAGTGCTCTGCCTGCGATGCCGTGGAGAGCCGCACCACCAAGGCGCTGGGACACGATTTCGAGAACCCCACCATTGTCAAGGAAGCGACCATCAGCAGCACCGGCCTGAAAGAGGGCAAGTGCAAGCGCTGTGGCGAAACCACCAGCGAGGTGATCCCGTGCTCGGCCAAGGATGAGACGACCGGGACGGTGTTTGAGGCTGATGAAGGCGTTTTTGAGGCCGGGACGGAGCTGGGGGTTGAGGAAATCTCCGAGGACAATCCCTCCTACGCATCGGCAGAAAATGTCCTGAAGGAGAGCTGCAGTGCCTTTAAGCTGTACAGCCTGACCGCTACACAGAACGGCGCTGCCACACAGCCAAACGGCGAAGTGACGGTTACTCTGCCAATCCCGGATGGATTTGGGACGGATGTGGCTCTGTACCTTCTTGCTGAGGACGGTACAGCGGAGAAGATCGAGGCTGTTGTGAGCGAAGACGGCAAAACGATATCTGCCAAGCTTACAAAGCTGGGAG
>ENA-UOOA01003866-UOOA01003866.1-human-gut-metagenome-genome-assembly--contig:-P61old-NODE-3866-length-17908-cov-8.863496_pt1 | contig 17908 bp, 17 predicted proteins | sample MGYA00242467_ERZ724014 | MGnify/ENA metagenome assembly ERZ724014 | reverse complement strand
GCTGTGGCTGGCGGCCCTGGCCTGCGCCCTGGGCCTGCTGCTGGGCCACGGCCTGGCGCATGCCCTGGGCTGGGCCTTGCAGACCCAAGGCCTGCTGCCCGTGACGGGCGCCGTGTGGTTGCCGCAAGAGGCCGGTGTGCCGCTGCTGGCGGGCTTGGTGGCTGCACTGGCAGCGCTACTGCCAGCCATGCAGGCCTATCGCACCGATGTGGCCGATCTGCTGGTGCAGCCCTGATGCCGCGTGGTGTGCCGTGTGTGTTTTGTTGTTCGTTGATCTCACCTGAAAGGAATCACCATGAAGAAACTCTGGACTGCCCTGTGCGTCGCCCCCTTGCTGCTAGCCAGCGCTGCCGCCCTGGCACAGGCCCACTCTGACAAGCAGACCAAGGAAGACATCGAGCGCCACCGCGCCATGGCCGCAGCCCATGAAGCCGCCGCCAAGTGCCTGGAAGGCGGCAACGGCGAAGCCGTGTGCATGAAAGAACTGCAGGCGGCCTGCAAAAACCTGGCCATCGGAAAATACTGCGGCATGAAGCACGCGCATTGAGGCGCGTCCCTCCTGCCTGATTTTTTCGCTGATTGAAAGAAGAGTCTGCCCATGCCCCGCCTGCTGTCCTGCTCCCATGCCACCAGCCACGCGCCTAGCCTCGGGGCAACACGTTGGCGTGCCGTTGTGCTGGCCTGTGCCGTGGTGGCGTGCGGGGCAGGGGCGGCAAGCGTGTACGCGCAGGCATCAGGCGCGGCAGGCACTCCGGCGCTCAGTTCACCCCTGCCGCCCGGCACCCACGGGCAGCCAGCGGTGGCGGGCAGCGGGGCCGGTTACCACAGCCCCAACAGCCCCATTGCGCCGCTGCCCGTGCGAAGCGATGTGGTGCCCTGGTCGGTGCTGACGGACCTGACCAAGAAAACCACGGCCAACGCTGTGCTGCCGGTGTTCAACGCGCAGCAGCAAGGCATGCACCAGACGGTGCAGCGCATCCAGGGCTTCATGGTGCCCATGGATGCCAAACCCACACAGAAGCACTTTTTGCTCACCTCGGTGCCCTTGACCTGCTCGTTCTGCATTCCCGGCGGGCCTGAGAGCATGGTCGAAGTCAAAGCCAAGACCCCCGTGCGCTATTCGCTGGAACCCGTGGTGGTCGAAGGCAAGTTCAACGTGCTGCCCAACGACCCCTACGGCCTGTTCTACCGTCTGGTAGAGGCAGTGCCTGTGAAGTAACGGGCTGCTGCTGCGCCCCTTTGCCCTGTTTTTGCTGCTGAAATCTCTTCGCCTTTCATCTGCCATGCGCCTGCCTTTGCCACGGCCCCACCAGCGTGTGTGCACCGCCGTGCGCCCGGGTGCCGGTGCGCGCGCATGGCAGGTGGCTTGGCTGGCCTGCCTGCTGCTGGCTCTGGCATGGGTGCCCACCCTGGGCCGGGTGCACCAGGCGCTGCATTCTGGCGACCACCGCACGGTGCCCATCCAGGGGTTTGCACATACGGGCCATGCCGGTGATGCTGCGCACCCCCATGCCCGTGCGCAGGCGGCACCAGCCGCAGCCGCGCTGATCGAATCCCTGCTGCCCGCCCACACCAGCGGGCTGGACTGTCTGCAGCTGGATCAGTTGGCCCTGGCCGATGGTCTGCTGGCCTCTGCGCCGGGCTTGCCTGCCTTCTCCAGCGCCCACCACGCCCCAATGGGCTTGGTGCAGCACGGGTGGGTGCTGCACCAAGCCCTGTTCCAGGCCCGCGCACCGCCCGCAGCCTTGCGGGCCTGAATCACTGCGTTGACCCCCACCGCTTTTGCTGCCGGGGGCTCGGCCCCTGGTGGGCCCTGTGCGTTCTTGGCCCCCCGCTAAACCCCGTGCTGTGCCACGGGCTGGTGGGTAGGGCGCTCATTACTCCTGATTTGATAGCTGCTGGCGCTTGATTGGCGGGCGCTAGCGTGCTTTTTTGTCTTCATCGTCGCAGGGCAGGCGGGTCTGTGCCCGCGTGGGCTGTGGCACGCCGCGCGCCGCGCACTGCGGTTGCTGCCCTGTTCGCGTCTGATTTTTTGATTTCCAAGGTTTCTCATGATTCATTCCACATTGGCATCCCGCCGCCTTGCCCTGCGCCCCGTGGCCCTGGCCGTTGCTTTGCTGGCTGCAGGGGGCTGCGCGCTGGCCCAGACCCAGGCAGCCGCGTCCGCCGAAGCCAGCCTGCCTGCCGTCACCGTCTCTGCCAGCGGCCTGCAGCTGGGCGCGGGCGACATGACCACGCCTGTCACAGTGCTTGAAGGCGATGAACTGGTGCGCCGTCGCGAGGCCACGCTGGGCGAGACGCTGGGCAGCGAACCCGGCATCACCAGCAGCCACTTTGGCGCCGGGGCCAGCCGCCCCATCATTCGCGGCATGGACGGCCCGCGTGTGCGCGTGCTCAGCGACGGTGCCGAGCTGCACGATGCCTCCACCATCAGCCCCGACCACGCCGTGGTGTCCGAGCCCATGCTGGCCACGCAGATCGAAGTGCTGCGCGGCCCCTCGGCCCTGGTGTATGGCAACGGCGCCGTGGGCGGCGTGGTCAATGTGCTCGATGGCAAGGTGCCCACGGCCATCCCGCAAAAGGGTTACGAAGGCAGCGCCGAGTTGCGCGCCAATACCGGCGCCCGCGAGGGGGCGGGTGCCTTGTCGCTGACTGGAGGTGCAGGCAACCTGGCGGTGCATGTGGAGGGCGTGGCGCGCGACGCGGGCGACTACCGCGTGGGCAAGGGCTGGGCGCCTGAGGGCGAGGCCACCCGCAAGGTGCCGGGCAGCTTCAACCGCACCGACACGGGCAGCGTGGGGCTGTCGTGGGTGGGCGAGCGCGGCTACCTGGGCGCGGCCTACACGCGCCAGACGGCCAAGTACGGCCTGCCGGGGCACAACCACAGCTTTGAAGGCTGCCACACCCATGGCGACCATCTGCATTGCGGTGCCCATGCGGGCGAAGACGATGACCACGACCATGAAGATCACGACCATGGCGATGTGCCCGTGGTGGATTTGCGCAGCGAACGCTTTGACGTGCGCGGCGAGCTGCGCAACCCGTTCGCAGGTTTCTCGGCCCTGCGCCTGCGTGCGGGCGTGACCGACTACGTGCACGACGAGGTCGAAGACGGTGCCGTCAGCACCACCTTCAAGAACAAGGCCTATGACACCCGCGTGGAGCTGCAGCACGAGCCCATCGCCGGGTTCAAGGGCGTGGTGGGTTTGCAGACCTCGCAGCGCAAGTTCAGCGCCGAAGGCGAAGAGGCTTACGTGGAGCCCACCGTCACCCGCAAGGTGGGGTTGTTTGTGCTGGAGGAATACCGCCTGGGCGACTGGCGCTTTGAGGGTGCTCTGCGCCACGACCGCCAGACGGCCGAGGCGCAGACCACGGGCATCGAGCGCAGCCACAACGGCACCTCGGCATCGCTGGGCGCGGTGTGGCGCTTCACGCCGGGCTACCAGGTGGGCACCTCGTTCACCCGCGCCAGCCGTGCGCCGTCGGCCGAAGAGCTGTACGCCCGGGGCCTGCACATGGCCACCAGCACCTACGAGCGGGGCAACGCTGATCTGCGTGCAGAGACCTCGCAAAACATCGACGTGAGCCTGAAGAAGACCAGCGGCGACACCACCTTTGGCGTGAGCGTGTTCCACAACAAGATCAACCACTACATCTATGGCCGCACGCTCGATGCGCTGGATGGCCTGCAGCTGCTGCAGTACAGCCAGGCCAACGCCACCTTCACCGGCATCGAAGGCCAGGTGCGCCAGGCCCTCACACGCAACTTGGGGCTCACGCTGTTTGGCGACACCGTGCGCGCCAAGCTCGACGGTGGCGGCAATCTGCCGCGCATCCCGGCCACCCGCGCTGGCTTGCGGCTGGACGCCAACTGGGCCGCCTGGGAGGGTCAGGTGGAATGGGTGCGAGTGGCCCGCCAAAACCGCGTGGCCGATTTTGAAACCGCCACCCCCGGCTACGGCATGCTCAACCTGGGCGCCGCCTACAACGGCAAGCTGGCCAACGGCTCGCCCTGGCAGTTGTACGTGAAGGGCACCAACCTCACCGACCGCCTAGCCTACGCCCACACCTCGTTCATTAAAACCGCTGCGCCGCTGATGGGACGCAACATCACCGTGGGCGTGAAAGTGGCGTTCTGATGAAGACCGGGGCCTGTGGCGTGCACGGGCCCTGGTGGGGTGGGCTAGGTTTTTTGGACCAGCGCATGCGTGGGGTGCTGCCCCGTCAGCAGCAAAAACATGGCAAACACGGGGCCTTGCATGGTGCGCTCATCGGTTTCGCTTTCCAGGGCTTGCCAGGTGCGTGACTGCAGGCCGCCCCGGCTGCCCTGCTGCACCGGGTAGCCCATCAACTCGGCCGCCTGCACTTGGCTCAGGCCTGCGGCGATGCGGGAAGCTTTGAGTTCGCCGGCCGTGGGGGCGGGCATGTCCAGGGTGAGAGGGGGGCTGGATGTCATGGGGCAAAAAGGTGAGAGTTCATTGCCTTTGCCCGTCTGAGCGCTCACCCAACTCAGCGAAGCAGCCCTGGCTAACCACACCAGGGGAGTTAGGTTAGCAGCCCGTGGCAAGGCGTGCAGGCTTTCCATTGTGATGGATGCGGCACCCTTGCCTGTTTTTGTGCAGTGCAGGGCCGCAGCCGGGCGCTGCAGCCCTGGCTGTGCGCGTCAGTCGAGCTTGATCTTGGCGGCCGTGACCACGCTGGCCCAACGTGCCCGTTCCTTGGTGAAAAACTGGTCTTGCTCGGCCGGCGTCATGGTGACCACTTCGGCCCCCTGGCCCGCCAGGCGCGAGCGGATTTCGGGCGAGCGGATGGCCGTGATGAGCGCCTTGTTGAGCTTTTGCACCACGGCTTCCGGTGTGCCACGCGGCACCAGCACGCCTTGCCAGGTGCCCGATTCATAGCCCGGGATGCCTTGCTCGGCAATGGTGGGCACGTCGCCAATCAGCGGCATGCGGGTGGACTTGGAAACGCCCAGCACCTTGAGCTTGCCGTTTTGCACCTGGGGCAGGGTGGCCAGCATGCCGTTCATGAGCACCTGCGTTTGCCCGGCCACGGTGTCTTGAATGGCGGTGACACCGCCCTTGTAAGGGATGTACTGCCAGCGTGCGCCACTGGCGCGCTCCAGCGCCACGCCTGCCAGGTGCGGTGCGCTGCCTGTGGCCGTGACGGCAAAGTTCAAGTCGTTCTTTTTGGAATAGGCGACCAGCTCCTTGAGGTTGTTCACCGGCACCGTGGGGTGCACCACCAGCAGGTGGGGCGAGTAGGCCAGCATGGTCACGCCACGCAGGTCTTTGGACGGGTCGAACGACAGCTTGGTGTACACCGATGGGCTGATGGCCAGTGCGCCCACGTCGCACAGCAGCAGCGTGTAGCCATCGGGCTCGGCCTTGGCCACCAGGTCGGCGCCCAGGTTGCCGTTGGCGCCTGCCTTGTTTTCCACGATCACGCTTTGCTTGAGCGATTCCGACAGCACCTGGCTGATGGATCGCGCAATGATGTCCGAGCTGCCGCCGGGCGGGTAGGGCACGATGATGCGCACCGTTTTGCTGGGCCATTCAGCCGCGTTCTGTGCAAAGGCGCTGGCCGTGGCCAGCAGGGCAAAGCCGGCCAGTACGGCGGAGCGGCGAAGGATGGTCATGGAATTGTCTCCCGTTGATGAAATGTTGTTAGTCATCGTACAACATGAAAAAAGACGGCACAAGGGGATTTTTCTGGGGGAAATCACTATGCGATGCCCCTGGTTACACGTCAGAAATAGACTTTATCTGATGCTGACTGGTGGCTCGATTTCACCCGAGACAGGTTGGATGGAGCGATTCTGAGAGAAAAATTGTCTTTTAATCTCAATTTGTTGTACGACAACACACAACTAATCGAGATGAAGGTATCTTCCCGTGCGCTGCCCCTTTCGGGGGATCGATGCGAAAGCGCCACAGGCTTTGTCTTTGGTGGCCTGTGTCAGTAGCGCGGGTGGCCCGGTGCGCCTGGGGAGCGCCTTTTCGTCACTCAGCCATATCGCTGTGGCAGAGTAGCGCCCCGCATCCCACAAACACGTCTGGCTTTCGCTGGGCGTGGGTTTTCGTCTTTGCGCGCCATGTCTGTCACACCAAGTCCGTCCACATCCCCCGTTGCACCTGCCAATCCCCGGGAGGTGTTCTGGGTGTTCCTGCGCCTGGGGTTGACCTCGTTTGGCGGGCCTGTGGCCCACCTGGGCTACTTCCGTGATGAGTTTGTGGTGCGCCGCCGTTGGCTCACGGAGCACAGCTACGCAGACCTGGTGGCGCTGTGCCAGTTCTTGCCGGGCCCCGCCAGCAGCCAGGTGGGTATGGCGCTGGGCCTGATGCGTGGTGGCTGGGGCGGTGCGCTGGCGGCCTGGGTGGGTTTCACGCTGCCATCTGCCTTGGCACTGGCATTGCTGGGCCTGGGGTTTTCTGCGGGCGGGTTTGGCATGCCTGCAGGGTTGGTGCAGGGCCTCAAGGTGGTGGCCGTGGCTGTGGTGGCCCAGGCGGTGTGGGGCATGGCCCGTGGGCTGTGTGCCACGGTGGGGCGGGCGGCGTTGATGCTGGCCGCCTGTGCCGTGACCTTGGTGCAACCGGGTGTAGTGGGCCAGTTGGCTGCTATGTTGGGGGCAGGCTTGGTGGGGTGGTGGGCCTGGGGCCGCAAGCAAGCTGATGCGGTGCCGAGTGCGGTAACCGACGCGCGGGACGCCTGGGCTGTCCCTCTTTCGCGTCGCGGGGGGCTGGCGCTGTTGGCAGTGTTCGCCGCCCTGCTGGTGGTGCTGCCGTGGTCGGTGGCAGTGGCGCCCGCCGCAGACGGCACAGCTTCTGCCCTCTTGGTAGTGGATGCGTTTTACCGCGCCGGTGCGCTGGTGTTTGGCGGCGGCCATGTGGTGCTGCCCCTGCTGCAGTCGGCCGTGGTGGAGCCCGGCTGGGTGTCTGCCGACGCATTTTTAGCGGGCTATGGTGCCACCCAGGCCGTGCCTGGGCCGTTGTTCACCTTTGCTGCGTTTTTAGGCGCTGCGATGGCGCCGGGCTGGGCCGGGGCGGGCTTGGCGCTGCTGGCCATTCTGGGTATTTTTCTTCCGGCGTTCTTGCTGGTGGCAGGCGCGTTGCCCTGGTGGGCGCCGCTGCGCCAGCGGAGCTGGGCGCGGGGTGTGCTGGCCGGGGTGAATGCAGCGGTTGTGGGCTTGCTGCTGGCCGCGCTGTACCAGCCAGTGGCCACCAGTGCGCTGCGCAGCGCGGCAGATGTGGCCCTTGCGCTGGTGGCGCTGGCTGCGCTGCTGCGGTGGCGTGTGCCACCTTGGGCGGTGGTGGTGGCCACCGCGTTGACGGGCTGGGGGCTGCAGGTCTTGCTGCCGAGTTTGATATGAAAATCGGCCCTGGCGCTTATTTATAAAGCGGAAGCAGCTATTAAATTAATAGCGTTGCTGCGCTGACTCTGTTGTTCCCGTCCTTGTTCTTTTTTCCTTCTGGCGTGCTGTCTTGAATTCTCCTGTCATTGCTTCTCTGGTTCCCGTGGTGCTTTTCATTGCCATCGGCTTTGTGGCGGGCCGCCAGGAGTGGATTCGCGCCAGCGCGGTGAAAGACCTGTCCAACCTCGTCTTCATGGTGCTGTCGCCCGCGCTGCTGTTTCGCACCATGAGCACCGTGCACATCGAAGACCTGAACTTCGGCCCGGTGGGCATCTACTTCGCCGCGTTCGGTCTGCTGTATTTCTCCACCCTGGCCTGGCAAGGCTTCAACCGTCTGGCCGCAGCGCGGGCCTTGGCCAATACGTTCAGCAACACGCTCATGATTGGTGTGCCCCTGGTGGGCCTGGTGTTTGGCGATGCGGGCCTGGTCACCCTGTTCACCCTGATTTCGGTGCACTCGCTCATCTTGCTGACCGCTGCCACCGTGGTGTTCGAACTGGCCGCCGCGCGTGAACACGCAGGTCAGTCCAACGCGGCGCAGCCTCCCATGTGGCGCACTGTGCTGGGCGCCGTGCGCAACGGTGTGCTGCACCCGGTGCCATTGCCCATCCTGGCCGGCCTGTTGTTTGCGCAGACCGGGCTGGTACTGCCCCCGGTGGTCGACAAACCCCTGCAGTTGCTGGGCCAGGCCCTGGGCCCGTTGGCCCTGCTGCTGGTGGGGGTCACGCTGGTGTTCACCCGCGTGGGTCACCATTTCAAGGGCGCACTGCGCATCGCCTTGGCCAAGTGCATCGTTCACCCGCTGCTGCTGGCCGCCATGGGCTGGGCTTTGGGGTTGTCTGGCCTGCCCCTGGCCGTGATGATCGTGGCCGCATCGCTGCCCGTGGGGGCCAACGTGTTCCTGTTTGCGCAGCGCTACGAAGTGGCCCAGGACGAGGTCACCGCCAGCGTGGCGGTGTCCACTATGCTGGCGCTGGTGACGATGCCGGTGGTGATTTTGTTGACTACGCGGTTTGTGGTGTGAGGAGTGGGGCACTGTGTACGGTGTGCATTGGGGTAGCACGACTTGAGCGCTTGTCATGAGCGAAACTTGGATAGCAGCACTCTGAAGCTGCTATGGATCCGAAATTGACGGATGAGGCCGAACAAAGCATGCAGTAGGCAAGTTCTGTTGGGCTTACTGTCCCGCTAAAGTTTCCCGACGTAATGCCTGCCGGGTTTCATAAAAACTAATATCTGTTTATTTGCACAGTGTCCGGGTGTATTAACCGGGTTTTGCTGTTTACATTGAGTTATATCGTATGAATATCCCATTGCTGAGTCCTGATGCGCTTCAGCGAATTTCCGACGCTTGCTGCTACATCTCTGTCTTTCTCGGTGATGAGAAGATAAGTCAAGGAACTGGGTTTGCTTACACCGCGAACGGTGAGGTGCTCACGGCAGCGCACGTGGTCACGGGGCGGTCGCCGATTCGGCACTGCGACTACAAGGATCCGGATCAACGCATTTACTGCAAGTTTGCTGGGCACCCCGCGGCGGAGTACCGTGTATTCTTTTGCAGCATAGATCTTGATATTCCATCGTTCACGAGTCGAATTCAACTCGACTTGGCTATCCTTCTGCCGAAAAGTCCATTTGCGACTGCCGTGTCGCATATTCCTGCAAACGTCAACCCGCCAACACTCGGTGAGCGCGTTTGTCTTGCCGGGTTTTCAGAGGAACTCGAGCTCCCGTTCAATGTGGACCGACTGCTTCAACATGACTTCTCCGGCGCGGCGCAGTTTCGTGAAGCGATGCGAACTGGATACATCGCTGACATGACGGGGCCATTGCTAAAGCAAGGGAACGTAGGAAATTTGAGGCGCATCGTTGCTGAAAATACTCAAAATGGCGACCGTGTGGAATGTGACGTGATGTACATTGATAACGCGATGCATGCAGGAGCTAGCGGCGGTCCGGTGGTGAACGGAAAGGGAGAGGCAGTCGGCGTTTTGTCGCAACGGGCGGTGACGCGTGTGGACGTCGGTCAGGAAAAGGTGCGTGTTCCCTCGGGTTGCACGGTTGCACTCAGTTTGGCACCTTTGCTTCACATTGCGAGGAAAACCGGTGACGCTGTGACAGAACGGGTCGTTCGACACGGACATGCACCGGCAATGTGCCGCGAGCCGCGCGCAGCTGGATAAGTCCCGTGATGCGTTACCGGTGCGTGCCGGTCAACTCTGATGTTGAGCCCCCGCTTTCGTGTGAGTTGAACAGCAGTGCCTCGCCGCCTTCAGCCGTTGACTGTCCCTGCTGAATCCACCCCCAGCAATTGATGCAGACGCGTACTGCTGGTGGTGTACTGCAGCGCCACAGGCTTGCCGCTCAGCGCTTCCGCCGCAGCAAAGGCGGCCAGGGTGGCTTCGTGAAAGCCGCAGACGATCAGCTTGCGCTTGCCGGGGTAGGTGTTGATGTCGCCCACCGCGTAGATGCCGGGCACGCTGGTGGCAAAGGTGGCGGTGTCTACCACCAGTTGTTTGCGCTCCATCGCCAGGCCCCAGTCGGCAATCGGGCCCAGGCGGGGTGATACGCCAAGGGCCACCACCAGCACATCCAGCGGCAGCGGTACGCTGGTGTCTTGCGGGGTGGTGATGTGCAGCGCGGTCAGCCGCTCGTCAGCGCAGTCCATGCCGGTGGGTTGGCCCACGACCACCTGGATGCGGCCGGCATTGCGCAGGGCCTGCAACTGGGCGAGCGCTTCGGGCGTGGCGTTGAAGACATCGCGCCGGTACAGCAACGTCACGTTGGCGGCTTGCCCGGCGGTTGCTGCTTCCACGGCGCAGGCCACGGCCGCATCGTCACCGCCGTGCACCACCAGCCGCTGGTTTTTGAGCGAGGTCGTGGCAGGTAGCCGTGTGTAATGCAGTTGGGTCCCCACAAACCGGTCGATGCCTTCCAGCTTGAGGGCCTTGGGCACGAACGCGCCCACGCCCGCTGCGATGAACACTGCGCGGACACTCAAGGTAGCGCCTTGGGTGGTGGTGACGTGAAAGCGCCCGGTGTCTGCCTGCGTTTGCAGAGCAGCCACCTGCGTGTTCAGGTGCCACTGGGGCTGGAAGGGTCTGATTTGCTGCTGCAGCAGGGCTGCCAGTTCGCGCCCGGTGCACACGGGCACGCCAGGGATGTCGTAGATGGGCTTGTCGCCATACAGCTCCACGCATTGGCCGCCCGCGTAGGGCAGCGCGTCAATGATGTGGGCTGCCAAGCCTTGCAGGCCCAGCTGGAACACCTGGAACAAGCCCACCGGGCCTGCACCGATGACGACGGCATCGGTTTCTTGAATCATGGGCAAGGCAGCAGGCGCTGGGGCCTGCTGGGGGATGGTGCTGCCGGGTCACACCGCTGCGCCATTGCCACGCTGTGGCAAAGGGTGGTGCAGCGGCGGGCAGCGCCAGCAGGCATTACTTGATCAGGTAAGCGATCTTGCCGGGCTTGCCGTTCCACTCGTCGGCGTCGGGCAAAGCGGGCTTGCGCTTGGTGATGCTCTTCCAACCATCGGCAAAGGCCAGTTCGGCGTTGATCTTGATGAAGGCGATCTGGTCTGCCGGCAGGTCTTCTTCGGCAAAGATGGCGTTGGCAGGGCACTCGGGAATGCACACGGCGCAGTCGATGCACTCATCGGGGTCGATGACGAGCATGTTCGGGCCTTCGCGGAAGCAGTCCACGGGGCACACGTCCACACAATCGGTGTACTTGCACTTGATGCAGTTTTCGGAGACGACGTGGGTCATGGCAGAGGGTGTGTGGGTCGGTCGGTAAAAACCCGCGATTTTAAGGCTTTCACCGCGCGGGTTGAGAGGGCCCCTGAGCCCGCAAGGGGGACTCAGGGCATTTTTTGTTGCGCTGGGTCAGTTCACCAGCACGGCACCAGCGGTCTTGTGGCTGGCGGTGTCCACCAGGATCAGCGATCCCAGCACGCGTGCCTGGGTGAACGGCGCAGCGGGAATGGCCTCTTGCAGCAGCAGCTCCACATGGCCGATGGCGTTGGGGTCGAGCTGCGTGGCGGCTTCTTCGGCCAGCGTGTTGATGTTGAGCTTGTGCACCACGGCCTTGACCTTGGCCTTGACCCAGCGGTGGCCGTGCAGCGCCCAGTACACGCGGCCTGCGACCAGGGGCTCGTCGTCCATCCAGGCGATGGTGGTACGTAGCTCGCGGCTGGCAGGCCAGGCCGGGGTGGCGGCGGGGGTGTCGCCAAAGTCGTCGTCAGCAGCGGGCGCTGCGGCGGCGGTGGGCGCGGCCAGAATCCAGTCGCCGCGCGAGACATCCACCTCGCGGTCGAGGATGATGCCGGCGCTGGTGCCTGCGGGCACGTCCTTGGGGCGGCGGGCGTGGTCCAGCACCTGGGCCACTGTGGCGAGCTGGCCGCTGGGGAAGATCTGCACGGCGGTGCCGGGCGCGAAGGTGCCCGCAGCCACACGGCCCCAGAACACGCGGCGGCCCTGGCTGGTGTCGGACGAGGATGAGAACTTCTCGACCCACTGCACCGGGAAGGCGGGGGCCAGCGCTGTGTCGGCTGGGGTGTTGGGCAACTCTTCCAGCACTTGCAGCAGCGTGGGGCCGGTGTAGCCGCACCAGCCTGCATGGGCATCGACCACGTTCCAGCCCTTGAGAGCCGACACCGGCACCGTGGCACGTACGGAGATGCCCGCGGCCTGGGCAAAGGCTTGCAGCGCGCCCTGGATGTGCTTCCAGGCCAGCGCGGGGTCTTCCACCGCGTCCAGCTTGTTCACGGCAAACACCAGCGAATGCACGCGCAGCAGGTGCACCAGCAGGCTGTGGCGGCGGGTTTGCGGCAGCAGGGCCAGGCTGGGGTTCTTCCAGTCGAGCTTGGTCGCATCGACCAGCACCACGGCGGCGTCGGCGCTGCTGGCGGCGGTGACCATGTTGCGGGTGTACTGCTCGTGGCCGGGCGCGTCGCCAATGATGAACTTGCGCTCTTCGGTGGCGAAGTAGCGGTAGGCCACGTCGATGGTGATGCCTTGCTCGCGCTCGGCGCTGAGGCCGTCTGTCAGCAGGGCCAGGTCGGTCTCGCCCTGGCGCTGCACGCCCGCCAGGTGGTCTTGCAGCACGGCCTTGCTGTCCACCAGCAGGCGGCCAATCAGTGTGCTCTTGCCATCGTCCACGCTGCCGCAGGTGATGAACTTGAGGGCGGAGATATGGTCATTTGGGGCTCCAACGCTTGCTGGATAAGCGCTGGCAGCTATTGAATTAGTAGTGTTTGTCATCAGAAATACCCGTCCTTCTTGCGCTTTTCCATTGACGCGTCGCTCGTCTTATCGTCCATACGCGTGGCGCCGCGCTCGCTCACGTCGGCGGCCAGGGTCTCGATGACGATCTCGGCCGGGGTGGCGGCGGTGCTCTCCACCGGTGCGGTGCAGGTGATGTCGCCCACGGTGCGAAAGCGCACGTCGCGCGTCTCGACCACCTCGCCTTCACGCGCGGGGGTCAGCTCGGTCACGGGCATCAGCAGGCCCTTCTTGTCCACCACCTGGCGCTTGTGCGTGTAGTAGATGCTGGGCAGCGCGATGTTTTCGCGGTCGATGTACTGCCACACGTCCAGCTCGGTCCAGTTGCTGATGGGGAACACACGGAAGTGCTCGCCGGGCTGCAGGCGGGTGTTGAACAGCGTCCACAGCTCGGGGCGCTGGGCCTTGGGCTGCCATTGGCCGAAGCTGTCGCGGTGGCTGAAGATGCGCTCCTTGGCGCGGGCCTTTTCTTCGTCGCGGCGGGCGCCGCCGATCAGCGCGTCAAAGCGGAATTCCTCGATGGCTTCAAGCAGCGTGACGGACTGGTGCACGTTGCGCGACTCGCCCGGGTGGGCCAGGCGCACGGTGCCGCGCGCCATCGAATCCTCCACGCTGCGCACGATCAGTTCAGCACCCAGTTCCTTCGCGCGGAAGTCGCGGAAGTCCGTCACCTCAGGGAAGTTGTGACCCGTGTCGATCATCAAGAGCGGGTACGGAATGCGGCCTGCGCCAAAGGCCTTTTCAGCGCACTTGAGCATGACCAAGGAGTCCTTGCCGCCCGAGAACAGCAGGGCGGGGCGCTCGAAGGCGGCGGCGACTTCGCGCAGGATGAAGATGGTTTCTTCTTCCAGGGCGTCGAGGTGCGAGTTGTTGAGGTGGTAGCTCATATCGTTGGTTTTCTCAAGCAGCGCTGAGTCGGTGCGGGCGTTCATGGTCGGGCCTGGGGGTCAGTGGGCGAGGTGCAAGCCGCACTCGCGGTTGTCTTCACCCTTGGTCGGGTCCACGTAGTCGAAGTTGTTGGGCAGGCCGTGCTTCGCGCAGTACTCGTGCAGGTCTTTGGACGACCAGTGCAGCAGCGGCGCCACCTTGATGAGCCCGTCGGGGTTGATGCTCACGGGGTCCATTTGGGCGCGCACGGCGGTGTCGGTGGCGCGCAGGGCGGTGAACCAGACCTCGGGCGCGGTCTCGCGCAGGGCGCGGGCAAAGGGCTCCAGCTTCACTTCGGCGGTGAATGCCGCGTGGCGTGGGTCATCCAGCGCAGGCGTGGGGCCTTCCACGGCTTCGCGGTGGGCGCGCGAGCGCAGCGGCAGGTAGATCTTCAGGTTCAGCCCCAGCTGCTTGGTCACCTCGTCGGCAAAGCGGTAGGTGGCTTCGGTGTTGTAACCGTTGTCCATCCACACCACGGGCACCTTGGGGTTCACTTGCGTGACCATGTGCAGGATCACGGCTTCAAAAGGCCGGAAGTTCGTAGTGACGATGCTGGTCTTGCCCAGGCCCAGGGCCCATTCCACCAGGGCGGGCGCGTTGCGGCCCAGGTCGGCGTTGACGGCGGTGAGGTCGATGTGGCCCATGGTCATGCTGCCTTTCGGAAGTGGGGCAGCGGCTCGGTCACGTCGCCCTGGTAGAAGCCCTTGAAGCGGTTGAACTGGCGCTGGGCATCGGCCATGTCCAGGCCTTCGCGCAGCACGGCCACGTCAAAGCCGCAGCGGGCCATCTGCACCAGCTGGTCGATCAGCACGTCGCCGGTGGCGCGCAGCTCGCCCGCAAACTTCAGGCGGCCGCGCAGCAGGCGGGCCTGGCTGAAGGCCCGGCCGTCGGTGAACTTGGGGAACTGCAGGTCAATGCGGTCCACGCCCGCCAAGTCCAGCTCGAACGGGTTGGCGTCGTTGGGCAGTTCAATGACTTTCAGGCCTTCAGGGCTTGGCTGGTGCTCGTGAGCAGCTATTATTTTCATAGTGATAAACCCTCAGGCGGTTTCGGTTTCGGTTTCAGCGGGGCGGCGGGCCGCGTTGGCGGCGGTCTTGAAGGGCTCCAGCCCCACGCGGCGCACGGTGTCGATGAAGTTTTCGTAGCGCGGGCCTTGCGCGTCATCGGACAGTAGCTGCCGCTCGGTGCGGTAGGTGTTGAGCAGGGCTTCGATCACGCCCGGCACTTCGGCGGCGCTGAACGAGGGGCCGATGATCTTGCCCGGCGTGGCAGGGCCCGACAGGTCGGAGCCATCGGCGCCGCCCAGCGTGATCTGGTACCACTCCTTGCCATCTTTATCCACGCCCAGGATGCCGATGTGGCCGCTGTGGTGGTGGCCGCAGCTGTTGATGCAGCCGCTGATGTGCAGGTCGATCTCGCCCAGGTCCCACAGCTCGTCCAGGTCCTGGTAGCGCTCGGTGATGGCTTCGGCAATCGGCAGACTGCGCGCGTTGGCCAGCGAGCAGAAGTCGCCGCCGGGGCAGGCGATCATGTCGGTCAAGAGGCCAATGTTGGGCTTGGCCAGGCCCAGCGCCTTGGCGGCCTGGTACAGCGCGGGCAACTGGTCGCGGCGCACCCAGGGCAGCAGCAGGTTTTGCTCGTGCGTCACGCGGGCTTCACCGCCCGAGAAGCGGTCGGCCAGCTCGGCGGCGGCTTCCATCTGCTCGGCCGTGGCATCGCCCGGCGCATAGCCCAAGCGCTTGAACGACAGCATCACGGCGCGCAGTTGCGGGTGGCGGTGCGGCAGCACGTTGCTGGTGAGCCAGCGGCCAAAGTCGCGGTCCTCATTGGCAGCGGTGCGCAGCAGCTCCAGCGTTTCGGCTTCGGCGTTGGCGGGTGACAGGTCCAGCTCGGGCTCGCGGAAGTTCGCGGCCACGCGGTCGTATTCGGCCTGGGTGATGGTGTGCGGGCCGCCTTCGTCCTCGACGATCTGGCGGAACTCTTCATTCACCTGGTCGATGTAGCTCTGGCCCTCGGCCTTCACCAAAATCTTGATGCGCGCCTTCCAGCTGTTGTCGCGGCGGCCGTAGCGGTTGTAGACGCGGATCACGGCTTCCAGGTAGTTCATGAGCTGGTTCCAGGGCAGGAACTCGCGCAGCACCGGGCTGATGGTGGGCGTGCGGCCCATGCCGCCACCCACGCGCACCTTGAAGCCCAGCTCGCCTGCGTCGTTCTTCACCAGCTGCAGGCCCACGTCGTACCAGCCCAAAGCGGCGCGGTCTTCGCGCGCGCCGTTGATCGAGATCTTGAACTTGCGGGGCAGGAACGAGAACTCGGGGTGCAGCGTGCTCCACTGGCGCAGGATTTCGCAAAACGGCCGGGGGTCTGCAATCTCGTCGGCGGCAATGCCCGCCAGTGCGTCACTGTTGATGTTGCGGATGCAGTTGCCGCTGGTCTGGATGCCGTGCAGCTGCACGGTGGCCAGCAGGTCCATCACGTCGGCGGCCTTGGACAGCGGAATCCAGTTGTATTGCACGTTGGTGCGCGTGGTGAAGTGGCCGTAGCCGTACTTCAGCTTGGTGCCAATGCGGCGGCCGTCGGCCAGCGGAATGTCGCCCAGCTTTTCTTGCGTGGCCTGGGCCTCGGCCAGCAGGGCAGGCTCGGGTTGGTCGTATTCGCGGGCCACGCGCGCCAGCACGCGCAGTTGCGTGCTGGACAGCTCGCCATACGGCACGGCCACGCGCAGCATGGGGGCGTAGCGCTGCACGTACCAGCCGTTTTGCAGGCGCAGGGGGCGGAACTGCTCTTCGGTCAGCTTGCCGGTTTGCCAGCGATCGAGCTGGTCGCGGAACTGCTCGGCGCGCAGGCGGATGAATTGGCGGTCAAAGTCGGTGTATTGGTACATCGTGGAGCACTCAGATCAGAATCAGTTTGAAGCCCGCCCAGGCGAGCAACAGAGAAAGGGCAGAGCGGATGAGGCGCTCAGGGGTGCGGGTGACCAGGCGCGAGCCCAGCCAGATGCCGGGCAGCGAGCCAGCCAGCAATTGTGCAAGCAAAGGCCAGTCCACCGAGCCGAGCGATGCATGTCCCAGACCCGCCACCAGGGTCAGCGGCACGGCGTAGGCAATGTCGGCACCAATGATGCGCGGCAGCGGCAGCAGGGGGTACACCAGCAGCAGCACCGTGACACCGATGGCGCCCGCGCCCACCGAGGTGAACGTGACCAGGGTGCCGATCACCGCGCCCAGCAGCACGGGCAGGCTCCAGTGGCGGGGGCGGGTGACGTCACCCGTGCGGGCCTTGCGTGCGGCGTTTTGGGCGGCCTGGCGCTGGGCAGAAAAAACAATCGCCTTGTAGAGCGTGGCAGCGGCCGTGAGCAGCAGGGCAAAGCCCAGCGTGGTGGTCATGATGCGCTGCGCTGTGGCGCTGGCCGGGCCCAGGGTGCGCAGCGCCCACAGCGCCAGCAGGGCGGCCGGAATGCTGCCTGCGCACAGTTGGCCCACCACTTTCCACGGCACCAGGCGCTGGCGGGCCAGGCTGACGGTGCCGCCCATCTTGGTGAAGGCCGCAAACAGCAAATCGGTGCCCACGGCCATGTGGGGCTTGATGCCGAAAAAGAAGATGAGGATCGGCGTCATCAGCGAGCCACCGCCCACGCCCGTGAGTCCGACGATCAGACCCACCGCGAAACCCGCAAAGACAAACGCCAATTCATGCATGGCGGCGAATGTAGAGGGGCTTCTTATGGAAGCAAACTATTGTTTTGTGCTTCTAATATGCAAATATAGATATAAAGACATGTTGTTAGAGGCGCTGGACTGGTGGCTAATCAGTTTTCCGGCAGTCCACACAGCGTTTTTACATCCCGCTCGCTCGCCAGTGCTCGGGCCAGTTTGGCGTCCAGCGGCAGGGGTTCGCCGTTCAGGCGGGCGGCCAGCAATTCGCCGCATAGCAAGGCCAAAGTCAGCCCCCGCGCACCCATGGCCGTGCACACCCACAGGCCGGGCAGCGTGGCGGCATCCACCGGTCCCACGATGGGAAGGCGGTCGGGGGCGGTGCAGCGCACGGCGGCCCAGTGTTCTACCGGGGCGGTCGCGCCATCGGCCTGCTCGCCCGCCGCCAGGGTGGCCTCGAAACGGGGCGCCAGGGCGCGTGCGGCCGTCGGCATCAGGGTCTGCAGCTTGTTCCACTGCACCTGGTGGGCGGCGAGCTGGTCTGGTGCGCTGGCGGGCAGTTCGGTCACATTGCGCTCGAAGGTCGAGCCCATGATCCATTCGCGCTCGGTGGGCTGTTCCGCCGGGTTGTC
>ENA-UOOA01003860-UOOA01003860.1-human-gut-metagenome-genome-assembly--contig:-P61old-NODE-3860-length-17940-cov-6.656975_pt1 | contig 17940 bp, 18 predicted proteins | sample MGYA00242467_ERZ724014 | MGnify/ENA metagenome assembly ERZ724014 | reverse complement strand
AGGCAACCCGCGCGCATCGTCAGCATGTGCGCGGGTTCGTATATTGAGGGAAAAGGGGATTGCGAGAACTTGTCGTCTGCGGGTGAAGGGTCACAAAGGCGCAGATAAAAAGAATACACACAAGCGCCGGTTTTGTGGCATGACCGCCTGGTGCTATTGTCCGGCTGCGGACAGATCAGTTGTGGGCAGGATGGTAATATGCTCTTCCGCATATGCAACAGAACTGTCCATCATCACCTGCGCATAGATCAGCGCTGCACAGCAGACGATCACGACGATCAGCACAGCGGCCAAAAGATACCGCCGGTGCAGCTTTTTCTGAAAGGCCTGCACGCGTTCCGGCGCGATTCCGCTTAAAAGTTCCTGCGCGGCCTCGTCCGGTGTGCCGACATGGGCAATCAGCGCGTCCAGCGTGGTGCAGTCCGGCGCGGATTCGGTCAACTCCTCCCGCAGCCCGGTCAGCAGCTGTCTGCGCTGCGCAGCCGGGAGCGGCAGCCGTTTTCCAACCGCCCGGCAGTATTGCCGGATCACGGCGTCATTATGCTTCATGTCCGTCCCAATCCTCCATCAGCTGCTGAAACACACCGGAAATCTCGGCATACTCGGCCAGCGTCTGCCGCAGATAGTCCCGTCCGGCAGGTGTAACGGCATAGTAATTCCGCGCACGGCCGTCTACGATCTCACTGGAACTGATTTCGAGATAGCCCTGCTCCTCCAGCCGGTACAGGACGGGATACAGCAGGGAAAGCTGGTATTTTCCGCCCGAACGCTGTTTTAATTCCTGAATCAGTTCATACCCATACATCGGCCTGTCGGATAAGATCCGCAAAACGGCCAACGGGCTGGTTGCTCGCTTGAAATACGCCAAAAACGAATGCCCGGAATCCTCCTGCTTCGCCATAGGCCTCCCTCCTTCCGGATGAGGGCGTTAACAATAGTTTTATAGCACAGTATTTTATAAAAGTCTATATAAAGCATTGACAAGCATAGAGGGGAGGATATACTATAAATAGCGATAATCGCTGCTGGATACTCAAAATGTATGCAGGGAAACGCCGCATGGACGACAGATTGGGAGGAAGCTTATGCGAACGACAGAGAAGGAAAAATCCCTGGTTGGTCCGGTGATTCTTTTTATTCTGAGCGCCCTGGTGGTTGCCGCTGACGTTTTTGCGCTTTGCGCGCTGTCTGCGCGGCCATGGGAGCGGCATCAGGTGCTGACGCTCTGCCTTTCGATCGTCGCCTTCACGATCAGCGGAACCTACAGGTGGATCACGATCTGTACAACGCTTGATCAGCGAAAGCAAAACAGGAAGCGGCAGAAAGAAAGGAGAACAGGCCTATGAAACGCTTTGCCGCGCTTTTTCTGGCTGCGTGGCTGGTGCTTCTGATGGGCTGCGCAGCTTCACGGCAGCTGGGGCAGGTATGCGGGGCGGAGAACTGGTCGTCCGTCCAGCTGGTTGAGCGATACGACCGGGCCGGAGAGGAAGCGACGTCACGTTCCACGGATGCGGTCAGTCTGGAAGCGCTTCGGACGCTGCTGCGCGAAGCATATGCAAAGCCCTCCCATGCTTCCACGCAGCTTCCCGTCCCGTGCATCCAGCTGTTCCTGTCCTGTGCGGACGGAACGCTCTGCACACTTGCCGTCGGAGCAAACGGACGCGTTGTCCTGACCGCGCATTCCGAGGGCAGCGAAACCGCGTCTTACTGGAATACAGGCTCTTCGGCGCTGTATGACGCGCTGCTGTCGATGGTAAATTAAAAAACCCCGGCGCGCTTTGGATGGTTCGATCATCCGAAGCGCGCTGTTTGTTTGCATTGACAGCGCGTCTCCGATGTGATACGATATTCTAGAAATTTTGTTCGCATTGAAGGGAGGCACGATCATGGAGTTGCTGGAGGGGCTGAACGCGGCGCAGCGGGAGGCTGTTTTATCGACTGAGGGCTTTGTGCGCGTGATCGCGGGCGCGGGCTCCGGCAAGACGCGGGCGCTGACGCGGCGGTTTGCGTATCTGGTGACGGAACTCGGCATTCTGCCGGGGAATCTTCTGTGCGTGACGTTCACGAACAAGGCCGCAAACGAAATGCGCCAGCGCATCCACAACCTGACCGGCGACGAGGATACCGGCTACATCAACACCTTCCACGGCTTCTGCGTCTCCATTCTGCAGGAGGACAGCCACGCCGTCGGCTATCCCAAAAGCTTTCTCGTGCTCGACAACAGCGATATTGACGCCATGCTCCAGATCATCTATGAAGAGCGTGGGCTGACGCTGCGCGACATGACGTTCTCCCATGCGCGGGACATGATCGAGATGCTGAAGCTGAAGGAGCGGCCCGAATATTACGAGGATATGCTCACGCTGCCGCTCGATACATTAAAAGAAAAATACTGGAAAGCCGAGAACGCAAAAGATAGTATCTTCTACGGTTATCTCTATCAGGAAAAGAAGTGCTTTGCGCTGGATTATAACGACCTGATCGTCTTCACGCTCCACATTTTCCGCACGCACGAGGATATCCGCCTCAAGTGGCAAAAGCGGCTGGAATACATCATGATCGACGAATTTCAGGACATTGACCCGCCGCAGTACGCCTTGATGCAGGTGCTGTGCGACTATCACAAAAATCTGTTCATTGTCGGCGACCCCGACCAGACCATCTACACATGGCGCGGGGCTGACGTGCGGTATCTTCTGGACTTTGACAAGGTCTACCCCACGGCGAAGACCATCATGATGATGGAAAATTACCGCTCCACGCCGGAAATTCTCGCCGCCTGCAACAGTCTGATTGCGAAAAACGCGAACCGCATCAAAAAAGACCTTCTGCCCATGCTGCCGGGCGGCGCGCCGGTTCTGTGCCACCACGCGGCCAACAGCGAACAGGAAGCCCGCTGGATCGCCGCGCAGATCAAAACGCTCCACGAGGCCGGGACGCCCTACCGCGATATGGCGGTTTTATACCGCGCGCACTATATCACGCGCGGCGTGGAGGAACTTCTCCTGAAGGAAAAAATCCCGTACACGATCTACAGCGGCGTGCAGTTCTTCGCCCGTGCTGAAATCAAGGACGCGCTGAGTTATCTGCGCATGATCGCCTGCCGGGACGACCTGTCGTTCCTGCGCATTGCGAACGTACCCAAGCGGAACCTTGGCGAGCGCCGCATGGCGTTTTTGAAGGACTATGCCGCGCAGAACGGCTGCTCGCTTTACGACGCACTGCGCCGGAATCTGGACAGTGAACTGCTGCGCGGGACGAAGGGCGGGAAATTTGTCTCGCTGATCGAATCGTTCACCGGCATTTATGATCAAATGCCTGTTTCCGAACTGCTGGCCGCCGTTCTGAACGAAAGCGGCTATGAGGCCATGCTCCGCACGGAGGGCAGCCAGATGCGGCTGGACAATCTGGCCGAACTCAAGCAGTCGGTCTATACCTACGAGACGACCTGCGGCGAGGAATGCACGCTCGAGCATTATCTGGCGCACGTCGCGCTGTTCACAAACGCTGATCTCGACGATCCGCGCGATCAGGTGCGGCTTATGACTGTCCACAGCGCGAAGGGACTGGAATTCCCGCATGTGTTTTTATGCGCGATGAACGAGGGCATTTTCCCGTCAAAAAAGACGCGGACGCTGCCCGGCATGGAGGAGGAACGGCGGCTGTGCTTCGTTGCTATGACGCGCGCACAAAAGGCCCTCTATCTGTCCGAGGCCGAGGGCCGCAATCTCGACGGCAGCCCGCGCTATCCGTCGCGCTTCCTGCTGGATATCGACGATTCGCTTTTGACCTTTACGCACACCCCGCGCGAAGACCTCATCCGGCAGGCGCGGGAATATATCGGCTTTTCCACCCGCCTTCTGGACGAGAGCGGGCTTTCGCAGGGGTTTGCCCCCGGCACGAGAGTCCGCCACGCCGTCTTTGGGCTGGGAACCGTGCTGGAACGCGATCCGGCGCAGAATGCGCAGCTGGTGCAGTTCGATTCCATGCCCACCCCGCGCCTGATTTCCCTGCGCACAAAGCTGGAGCGGGAATGACGCCTTCCGCGCAAATTCACAGCATAAAAATTATCCGGCGCTGCACAAAAGCTGTGCGGCGCCGGGATTTTTATGCGTGATAGTTCAGAATGTCGTTTGCAACCGGGGTGTAGAACAGGCGGTGGATGCGGGCGGGGTCTTTGGTCTGGCCGAGAATCCACATCAGCTTGCCCGTGATGGCCTCGGTCGTCATGTCGAACGCTTCGAGCACCTGCGGGCATTCGCGGATCTTATGCCCGACCTGATAGACGCCGACATTGCTGCCCTCGTTCTGCACCTGCGTGGTCAGAACGACGGTTTTCCCGGCCTGAATGCCCTCTTCCAGCACGGAAAGAAAGTCGTTTCCGTCGTAGGACGGGATGCCGCCCACGCCGAAGCTTTCCAGAATCAGCGCGTCGTTGTGCCGGAGCATCCAACTCGCAAGTTCTGCCCGCGCGCCGGGAATGAGTTTCAGAAGCGCAACGCGCTCGTCGAGCGTGTCATAGAAGACCGGCTCGGGCAGGCAGGCGTTTTCGATGTACTGTAAAATGCAGCCGTCCTGCAAAACGGCCAGATACGGATAATTGATGCTGGAAAAGGCCTCGTAGCTTTTTGAGCGCGTTTTGCAGGCGCGCGTGCCCTGAATGACCTTGCCGTTGAAGACGATCATAACGCCGTGCAGCGTGTCGCTGCATGCGCACAAAAACGCGTCGGTCAAATTGACCTTGGAATCGGTTGAGTCAAAGCTGATGGGCTTCTGGGCGCCGGTCAGGATAATGGGCTTGCGTGCGCCCTGAATGAGATAGCTGAGCGCTGCAGCGGTATAGGCCATGGTGTCCGTGCCGTGACTGATGACAAAGCCGTCATAGCGGTCGTACCGCTCCCGGATGGCCTTTGCAATCAGAAGCCAGTGCGTTGGGGCAAGATTTGTGCTGTCCAGCGACAGAAGCTGCAGACACTCGGCCCGGCACAGCGACGATACCGCCGGGACGAACGACAGAAGCTGCTCGCTCGTCAACTCCGGCATAAGGCCCTCCGCCGTTTTCCCGGACGCGATGGTCCCGCCGGTGCCGATCATCAGGATTCGTTTCATGGGCGTATCCTCCCGCGTTTTTTCATTATTCTTCCGTCTGCACCGTATACGGCAGGAACCAGTCGAGGTAGCGTGTCGGCTCTGTTACGGCGCCGCGCGTGGTGTAGAGCGCATAGCTTTTGAACAGGATGGGCGTAATATACCCGCGCTCGCATACACGCTTATAGAGATTATAGGTGTTGCCGCTGTTGACAAGCGCCATGCTGCACAGGTTCATCATTGTGCTGTCGGCCAGATCGCCGTAGTTGAGCGTGCCGGTCGCGCCGAAGAACGGCGAGAGGTCAAAGTTCGGAGACAGGCGCACCTCGCCATAATACAGGTCAAAATTCCCCTGCAAAAGCGCCTGTTTGTACTCGGAATATTCCATGGACTTGACCGTAATGTTGAAGCCCAGGGAATTGAGCATTCTGGCAACCTCGTTCGCTGCCTGTACGCGGATATAGCTTGACGAGCAGACGATCATTGTGCCCTCGACCGGGACGGAATAGCCCTTGGAGGGGACGTAGAGGTCGAGAATGCCGTCGCCGGTCGCGTCCTCGACGGAGGCGCTGGCAAGCTGGTCATAGTACGAGCCGGTGTCATAGGCGAAGTTGTTGGCCAGCTTTACGTCGTAATACCGGGAATTGGGCGAGCACGGCAGCGTCGATGCCACGGCAAAGCCGCCCAGTGTCTGCCCGACCAGCTGTTCGCGGTCGATGGCAAAGGTGATCGCGCCGCGCAGGCCGTAGTTGGAGAAAACGGGCGAGTTCATGTTGTAGCCGATGTACTGCATGATGGTCGTTTCCTCGTTCCACAGTTCAAAGTCGTTGTGGAAGCCCGCAAATGCGGAGGAGTTCGGGTCCGTCAGAACCATGTTGACCTTCTGGTACTCAAAATTGTCGCGCACGTCGGCGGCAGTGGACGAGACAGTCAGCGCGATCTCGTCAAAGTCAACCAGCGGCGGCGTATCACGCCACCAATTTTTGCAGCGTGTCAGCTTTGTTTCGGCAAATTCATACGGGCCTGTGCCCGGAGGGCTGACCTCGTCCTTTGTGCCGGATTTGATGATGGGAATATCCAGCAGCAGCGGCAGGCATTCATATGCCTCGCTCGTCGAGAGCACAAGCGTCAGATCGTCCTGCGCTTCGGCGGAAACGATAAAGCGCAGGCGGGAGCCGTAGTAGTCAGAGCCCTTGGCGGATTCAATGGAATACGCCGCGTCCGCCGCTGTAAGCGCGCTGCCGTCGTGGAATGTAACACCGGAGCGAAGCTTCACCGTGGTTGTCCGGCCGTCGTCGGTGACGAAATACGTCTCGGCAAGAACGGGCTCCGCCTCATAACTGCTCGTCACGGCGAACAGCGGTTCATAGAGGAAGGAAAAGATGATGCGGTTATTGAGACTCTGGCAGTTGTAGGGCTGCAGGCCGTAATCCGGCTGGTAAGCAAGGCCGAAGGACTCCAGTGCCGTATACGTCTCGGTGACGACCTGCTTGACCTCCTGCTGCTTGTCCGAGCCATCAACCGAGCCGGTCTGCTGGGCGGCGACGGCTTCGTCGCCGACGGGGAAAAGATTCTGCATCCATTCGCTCGTTGCGATCGTCGTACAGCCGCAAAGGAGCGCCAGACAGAGCGCAAATGCCGTAAGGACCAAAAGCTTCCGCTTCATGCCGGTGCGCCTCCTTTCAGCCGGATGATGGCGGCCTGTGAGCCGCGGTTTCCGCCGGTCACGCGGTGCGACCAGAAGCGGTTCGGCTGGCATTTTGTGCAGTCCGGGCAGATATCAATCGCCCGCACGCCTGCCTTTTCCAGCCAGCTGCGGTTCAGAAGCTTCAGATCGACGTGCGATTTTTCGCCGTGCGGCTCGATGGCCGCCTCCGCGTCCGGGCCGAGCGCTTGCCGCATGGCCTCCGGCACCTCCGGCCCGACCTCAAAGCAGCAGCGGCCGATACACGGGCCGATGGCCGCGCGAATGTGCTCCGGCGCGCAGCCAAATTCCGTCTGCATGCGCAAAACGGCCTTGTACGCGATCCCTAGTGCCGTTCCGCGCCACCCGGCGTGGACGGCGGCGATGGCTTGCCGCACTGGGTCAAAGAGCAGCAGCGTTGTGCAGTCTGCACCGAAGCAGACGAGCGCCACGCCGGGCTCGTCGGTCAGGATCCCGTCGCAGACGGCGGTCTGCTCCCGCTCCAGCCCCGTGCCGCAGTCCTGTTCGCCGACGCGCAGCAGAAGATCGGTATGCTCCTGCCGGGAGAAGACCGTCTCCTCCGGCTAAAAGCCGGAGGCAGCGCCGAGAATGCGGTAATTCTCCCGCACATTCTCCGGCTTATCGCCCCGGTGCGTGCCGAGATTGAGGGAGGACAAAGCCCCCTCGCTCACGCCGCCGAAGCGCGTGGAGAAGCAGTGCACGCTCCCGCAGAGCGCGTCGGCGGTCAGATATTCAAGTGTTCCGTGGTGAATGGTGTGAAACATAGGTTTTGATGCAAAGCGTGCAGAACGCTTCGGTATACTCTGCATGGACTGCCGCCCGCGGCATATATTGCAACATCTGAAGCTTTGCACCAGTGCTTTTTTGAAGTTACAATGTATAGGGGCCGATGCCCACATCGGCCCGCTGGGCAGCAGCGGATTCGCCGAAGCGTTCCGTTTAAATGGTGCAGCCTGCACGGGCTGATGTGGGCATCGGCCCCGACAGGCGCATACGATTTTTTCAGACAGTGTCAGTTGGCGTTCTGGCCGCGTTCGGCGGCGAGATCCTTGTCGCGGCAGCATTTTTTGTATTTTTTGCCGCTGCCGCACGGGCACGGGTCATTCGGGCCAACCTTGATCTTCTTGACGACAGGCTGACGCTTGACAGTCTTGTCGCCGCCGGCACCTTCGCCGGTGACCTTTGCCACGCGCTGGCGCTTGATTTCCTCATTCGTCTTGATCCGGACGAGGAAGACGCGGCGGACGATCTCTTCCTTGATCGCGTCGTTCATGGCCTCGAACATGTCAAAGCCCTCGCGCTTATACTCGATGACGGGGTCTGTCTGCGCGTAGGCGCGCAGGCGGATGCCCTGCCGCAGATCGTCCATGGCGTCGATGTGATCCATCCAGAATTCATCGACTACGCGCAGCGTTACGACGCGCTCAATTTCACGCATGACGGGAGATGTGAACTGCTCTTCCCGCTTGGCATAGGCGCGCTGCATGAGAGACAAAATCTTCTCTTCCGCCTGCTCCCGCGTGAGCGCGGCCAACTCCTCGTCGGAGAGAAGCCATGTGCCCGTGGGGAAGAAGATGGGCTCGAAATGCGTCATCATCTCGAAGAAATGCTGCTTGTCGGCCAGCTTCGGTTGCTCACCGAAGGCGCTGGCAACGTAGGTATCCACATAGAACCGCATCATGGACTGGATGTTCTTCTGCAGATCCTCGCCGTCGAGCACCTGGCGGCGCTGCTCGTAAATGATCTTACGCTGGACATTCATCACGTCGTCGTATTCCAGCACGTTCTTTCTGGACTGGAAGTTGCGGCCCTCAACGGTCTTCTGCGCGTTCTCGATCGCGCCGGAGAGAATTTTGGCGTCGATAGGCGTATCCTCGTCGATGCCGAGCGTCTCCATCATGTTCATAATGCGCTCGGAGCCGAACAGACGCATGATATCGTCCTGCATGGACAGATAAAACCGCGTCTCGCCGGGGTCGCCCTGGCGGCCGGAACGGCCGCGCAGCTGGTTGTCGATGCGGCGCGACTCATGACGCTCGGTGCCGATGATGAAAAGGCCTCCTGCCTGCCGCACAAGTTCCGCCTGTTTGTCTGTCTCGACCTTGAAGCGCTTATACGCTTCGGTATAGGCCGCACGGGCAGCCAGAATTTCGGGATTCTCCGTCTCGGCGAAGGAATTGGACTCGGCGATCAGTTCGTCGGACAGGCCCTGCTTGCGCAGTTCGTTCTTTGCCATGTATTCGGCGTTGCCGCCCAGCATGATGTCGGTGCCGCGGCCCGCCATGTTCGTCGCAATGGTCACGGCGCCCAGATGGCCCGCCTGCGCGACGATCTCGGCTTCTTTTTCATGGTGCTTGGCGTTCAGGACGTTGTGCGGGATACCCTCGCGCTTGAGCATCTGCGACAGAAGTTCCGATTTTTCAATGGAGATCGTGCCGACCAGAACCGGCTGGCCCTTGGCATGGCATTCCTTGATCTGCGCGATGACGGCACGGTATTTGCCTGCCTCGGTCTTATAAACAACATCGGGGTCGTCGATACGGATGACCGGTTTATTCGTCGGGATCTCGACAACGTCGAGATTGTAAATGCCGGAGAATTCCTCCTCCTCGGTCAGCGCCGTGCCGGTCATGCCGGAAAGCTTGTCGTACAGGCGGAAGAAGTTCTGGAAGGTGATGGTGGCGAGCGTCTTGTTTTCGCTTGCAACCTTAACGCCCTCCTTGGCCTCGATGGCCTGATGCAGACCCTCGTTATAACGGCGGCCGTACATGAGTCGGCCGGTGAATTCATCGACGATGATGACCTCGCCGTCCTTGACAACGTAGTCGATATCACGCTTCATGAGGCCCCTTGCCTTCATGGCCTGATTGATGTGGTGCGAGAGCGTGGCGTTTTCTGGGTCGGCCAGATTTTCTACATTGAAGAACTGCTCGGCCTTTTCAATGCCCTTCTGCGTGAGCGACACGGAGCGGTCTTTTTCATCGACAATGTAATCGCAGTCATACTGATCCTGCAGTTCCTTGTTGTCCGTCGTGGAGAAGACCTGCTTTTTCAGGCGGGAGACGAAATAATCCGCCATTTCATACAGCTTGGACGATTCCTCGCCTTTGCCGGAAATGATGAGCGGTGTGCGCGCTTCGTCAATGAGGATGGAGTCAACCTCATCAACGATGGCGAACGCGTGACCGCGCTGCACCATCTCCTGTTTGTAAATCGCCATATTGTCGCGCAGATAATCGAAGCCCAACTCGTTATTTGTGCCGTAGGTGATATCGGCGGCATAGGCTGCGCGGCGCTGTTCTGCAGTCAGATCGTGGACAATGAGGCCGACGGAAAGTCCTAAGAAGCGGTAGACCTTGCCCATCCACTCCGAGTCGCGCTTGGCGAGATAATCGTTGACCGTGACGATGTGCACGCCCCTTCCGGCCAGCGCATTCAAGTATGCAGGCAGGATTGCGACGAGCGTCTTGCCTTCGCCGGTCTTCATTTCGGCGATGCGGCCCTGGTGCAGCACGATGCCGCCCACGACCTGCACCCGGTACGGACGCATGCCGAGCACGCGGTCAGCTGCCTCGCGGCAGACGGCGAACGCCTCCGGCAGCAGCGCGTCGAGCGTCTCACCGGATGCGTAGCGATCCTTGAATTCCTGCGTCTTTGCGCGAAGTTCCTGGTCAGTCAGCTTTTTATACGGCTCCTCAAGCGCCATGACGGCCTCGACCTGCGGTTCGAGTTTTTTGACCTCGCGCTCCGAGCGGGTGCCGAATAGTTTTGTAAACAGTCCCATGGTAAAAACCCTTTCTGCGCCGTGCGGTGCGCGCTGCGGCGGTTTTCGTATTCTAAAGTGCAATTATAGCACATACAGACCGGTAAAAAAAGAAGAAATTGTGAATTTCGGCGGCTTGATTTACCCGGACGGGACTGGTAAAATGAGTTTGATTTTTATGGTATCGAGGTACTTTGCGTATGGCTATCCGTCTTGTGGCCGTCGATGTTGACGGTACGCTCGTCACTGCCGACCAGCGTGTTCTGCCGCGGGTGCAGGCCGCGGCGCAGCGTGCGCTGGAACACGGCATCCAGCTCGTTCTGTGCACCGGACGCGCGCCGGGAGAGTGCTGGTATATTTTAGATGCGCTTCCGCAGATCCGCTACGCTGTCACGCAGACGGGCGCGATCGCGCAGGATCTGAAAACCGGCGAAACGCTCTATCACTGCCCGCTGTCCCCGGATGATGCGCGGCTGATCTATTCCCATGTGCGCCGCTACGACGGGCTTGTCAATTTCTTCTCCGGCGGTATTGTGTATAATGCCAAGCAGCAGATGGCGCAGTTTGAACGCTATTATCCTGCCGACTTCCGCTGGCTGTTTGAACGGTCGCACGAATTTGTCGATGATCTGGATGCCATGGTCGCCGGATGGAACAGGCCCGTGGAAAAACTCTATGTGCCGTTCTCCAGCCGGGAAGAGTGCGAAAAGGCGATGGCTGATCTGACGCAGCTTCCGTATTTCGTGACCGGCGCGGGCTATGTTGATCTGGAGGTTATGAATCCGAACACCAGCAAGGGCATCGCGCTTGGGGCGCTGTGCAAAAAACTCGGCGTTCCGCCCAAGCAGGTCATGGCCATCGGCGACAGCGGCAACGATGCGGCCATGCTCGACTTTGCAGGCGTCGGCGTTGCAATGGGAAACGGGGAAGAAGCACTCAAGCAGAAAGCAGATCTGATCGCGCCGACGAACGAAGATGGCGGTGTGGCCGATATGCTGGAACTTGCAATCAAGGGAGAGATTTAAATGGGCGTGCAGGATTTAACGGTACAGATGGTCGTGATTGTCGTGATCGGCGTCTTTTTTGCGTCGTTCATGGACGCCATCGCGGGCGGCGGCGGTATTATTTCCGTGCCGACCTATCTGCTGGCGGGACTTCCCATGCACTTTGCGCTGGGCACGAACAAGTTCTCCTCCTCCATCGGCACCGCGTTTTCTACTGGCCGGTATATCAAAAACGGCTATGTTGACTGGAAGCTTGGCATTCCGTCCATCGTTCTGGCGCTGATCGGCTCGTTTTTCGGAACAAAATTACAGCTGATGATCTCCGAGGTGTACTTACAGTACCTGCTGCTGATCGTGCTGCCGGTCGTGGCCTTCGTCGTGCTGCGGCAGCGTCAGCTGCCGGAGGAACGCGGCGATATCGAGCCAAAAAAGCAGATGGCTATCGTCTATCTGGCAGCGCTCGTCGTCGGCGCATACGACGGGTTCTACGGCCCCGGGACAGGCACGTTCCTGCTGCTCATTTTCTGCAATCTCGGCAAACTTGACGTGCGCACAGCGGGCGGCAACGTTAAACTCGTGAATTTGTCCTCCAATATCGCCTCGCTCCTGACCAGCCTTTTAAGCGGCAAGGTCTTCCTCGTCCTCGGCCTGATCGGCACGGTGTCGAGCATTTTGGGCCATTTCATCGGCGCGGGACTCGCCATTAAAAACGGCTCCAAGATCGTAAAGCCCGCCATCATCATCGTCCTCATCCTGCTGGCCGCAAAGGTCGTCCAGGGATTGATCGCGGGCTGACGCATAAAAAACGCACGAAGAAAAGGGACCGACAAGGCTGTCGGTCCCTTTTCTCAATCTGCCGCAAAGTTGTATTCCGCTGTAGGGGCCGCTGCCCACATCGGCCCCTACGAACAGGCAGCTGCTTTCTTCAGACAGCCGGATCAGGCCATGCGCGGCATAGTTCCGATTCCGGGCAGGCGGATTGGCGCAGGGTGGACAGGGCCAGACCCAGAAGAGCCGCGTCCATGACGGTATACAAATTTCCCGAGATGAACGGCAGCGGCGCGGACAGCGGGAAGATCCCAGTCTGATACAAAAGGCCCAGCGTCAGCTGCATGGAAAGAATCATGCCCGTTGGGATGCACAGCATCCGCCCAAGCGGATTTTGCAGCTTCGCCGTCCGCACGAGCAACATCACGAGCAGCACCGCCTGCGGCGCATACAGCATTGCGAGCCACACCCATGCAGGTGCGCCGGACAGTGTGCCAAGCCGGTTTGCTTCCGCCAAAGTGCCGCGCGTCAGCAGAGCAGAAGCCGTGGAGGAATTTTTCCAATATTCCCTCAAAATCTCCCGCCACTCCCGCAGACCGGCGGGGCTGAAATACCAGTCGGAAAAATTCTGGTACCGCTGTGCGTCCTGATAGAAAATCCCCACAACTGCAAGCACCAGCAGCGCCCACACGAGCGCCCGCGCGCAATTCTTTTTCACCTGAAACAGCCCCGCACGGATCGCACTCAGCAGAACAGCTGCCGCGCACACGGCAAACAGAAGCTGGGGCAAAATTCCGACGTATCGATCCCATAGGAACGGGAGTGCAAACGGCGCCACCGCTGCCAGCGACAGCCAGAAGCCGCCCTTTTTCCCTTGCAGCGCGTACACGACCAGCGCATACGCCGCCGGATACAGCAGCGCGGCATACTCGCTCGTGTCGCCCACCGTGATCCCGAGCATACGAGGTGCGCCGGGGCCCATGAACGTCGTCTGATACACGCAGACCGCGCCGAGCACAAGCACTGCGCCATAGATGTACCACGCGTACCGACTCAGGCAGCGGTAATCCAATAATACCCGCCAAGCAGCGCACCACAGGCCAGAAGCCCGGACGCAAGCGCGAAGGCATACGAAGAGCCGATCCATTCGGCGCGCAGGTACATCCCAAGCACGATAGCAAGCCCGGCAAAGAGTAAGATCGCCGTCTGCCGCTTTGGCCGGTGCACCGCGTCGAGCGCAAGGCCGACAGTCTCCGCGTCGCCCATCTGCCGGACGGCCTCGGCCTCCGCCGCATCCTCGGTCATGCCCTCGGCCAGATACGCCTCGGTCTGCTCTTCCAGATGTGTCCGCAGTTCGCGCTCCAGCGCCGGACGCACGCGTTTCCAGCGCACCTGCGCCCCGGCAGTCTCCAGATACCGTTCGATCCGTTCAGCCACCGTAAGCGCCTCCCTTCAACACCTTGCCGACTGCCCGCGTATAGGCGTTCCACTCCGTCTCTTTCTCTTGAAGCCGTTTGCGCCCCGCGTCCGTCAGATGGTAATACCGCCGCGGACGGCCCGCGGCGGAGGGCTCGTCCCGTGCGGTGATATAGCCCTTCTGCTCAAGCGCGTGCAGAAGGGGATAGAGCGTCCCGGCCTTGAGGTCGAACGCGTGCTCCGACCGGCTGCGCAGCGTCTCGATCATCTGATAGCCGTACATGTCCTCCTGCTCGAGCAGCTTCAAAAGCAGCATCCCCGTGCTCCCGGCCAGCAGGGTTTTGTCGAATTCCATAGCGAACCTCCTTTAATAGATAGATGATCTATATATCGGATATCTATATATTAGCGCATATTTACGGATTGTCAAGAGAAATTTGCGGGGCTGTACGAATTCGCCGAAGGCTTGGTAGGGGCAGAACGGCAAAGTGTGTGCAGATATGCAAAAAGCCTCCCCTTGCCGCGCTCTGCGCGGTAAGGGGAGGCGGCATTTGCGGCAGCAAATGGCGGAGGGGATGGGGCAGGGGCAGCGTGCTCCCAAATGTACAATGTACTGTGTACAAAATCCGCTCAGCCGGCGCTGCCGTATGGCTGCAGAGCCGCTTCGCGGTCTGCGATCTGGCCGATGGGGCGCAGCGGCTCCGGCACGCCGTCAAATGAGCCGATGTGCTTTTCAAACCAGACTACGTCGCGCCAGCGGCCGTTTTTATAGCCGGTGTTGTGGTATGTTCCCAGCAGCTGAAAGCCAAGCTTCCGGTGCAGGGCGGCGCTTGCGTCGTTCGGCATGGTTACGACGCCGTAGGCTGTGCGGACGCCCTGTTTTCTGAGCAGGTCCAGAAGCGCCCGGTAGAGTTTTGTGCCGAGGCCCATTCCCGCTGCGTCCTTGGAGACGTAGACGGAAAGTTCTGCGTTCCAGTCATAGGCTGCACGCTCCTGCGCGCGGTGGGCGTAGGCGTAGGCGAGGATTTTTCCGTCCTCCTCCGCAACCAGCCATGGATAAACCGCGCCGTAGCTGCGGATGCGTCCGGCGAATTCCGCCTCGGACGGCAGCGCTGTCTCAAAGGTGATGGACGTATCGATATACTGTGCGTAAATGGCGAGACAGGCAGATGCGTCATGCTCGTCTGCAAACCGAAGCTTCATTTTGCTGCCTCCCCTACGGAACCACGATGTCGATCGCGCGGTGCTCGTTGTGAATTTCAACCTCGGTGACGCTGCCGCCGAATTCGCCGTCAACTGTCCACGAAACCGGCTCGTCGAACTCAAAGCGCAGCGCGCCGGTCTGCGCGGAGATGAATGAATCGTTCTCAAAATCCAGCCGCAGCGCGCGCGTCGCGGCCAGATTGAACTCTGCGAGCGTTTTTGTCGCGCGCACGAGAATCATTTCATACAGCCCGTCGTTGAGCGAGATGCCGAGATCCTTCGTGGCCTTGAAGCCGCCGACGGAGGTCGTGCTGGTCACAAGCCCGACGAGTACGTCGGCCTCTTCCATCCGGTCTTCATAATAGACGCGCACATGCGTCGGCTTCAGCCGCCCAAGCGCGCCTGCGCCGTTCATAATGTACGCAAGCCTGCCCCAGATGCGCTTGTCCTCCTGCGGCGTTTCATACGGCACGTCCGTAAAGATGCCGAAGGCGGCGACGTAGGTAAAAAACCGGTCCGGGCCGAACGAGCCGATATCCAACGGGTACAATCTGCCTCCCACGATCTCCTGTGCGGCGCGGATGGGATCTTTGGAAAGACCCAGCGTGGAGGCCACGTCGTTGACTGTGCCGCCGGGGATGTAGCCCAGCGGAGGGCGTTTTTCATACGGCAATTCCATAAGGCCGGAGACAGCCTCGTTGAGTGTTCCGTCGCCGCCGGTGCAGACGATCAGATCGTACTGCGTTCCGCGTGCGGCGATCTGCCGGGTGATATCCCGCGGGCCGGTCGTCATGTGCACGGTCGGCTCATAGCCGCCCTTGCAGAAGATTGCCAGTACCTCCATGAGCGAGGAACGGATCTCGGCGTGGCCTGCGTTCGGATTGATGAAAAACAGTAAGCGTTTCATGCGTGGGGTTCCTCCCGGCAGCTTGTCAGTTCTGCTGCATGACGTCAACGATGGCTGCGTTCTGTTCGGTTTCTTCGGCCTCGAACTTTGCCGAAACCTCCTGCAGAACGCTTACGGAGAGTTCGTTCAGATAATCGTCCTCCGCGCGGACATACCAGTACGCATGCTCGCTCGTGGAGGAGAAGTACATGATGTGATAGCCGTAATCGGTCTTGACGATGCCGGTGTCGCCGGGCTGACGGGATGCGTCGAAGCACCATGCGTCAAACGCATCGACCATCTGGCCGGGATAAACATCCTCATACAGGCCGCCGTTTTCTGCGCTGCCGGGATCGGCAGAGTTTTCCGCAGCCATGAATGCAAAGGACTCTTCCGTGTGTTCCCCGTTTTTCCACTCGGTCAGCAGATCATTGGCCTTCTTCTCGGCCGCAGCCCATGCTTCGTCGGTGTAGGTGCCGTCGTCGTTCTTGCCCTCGGGCTGGATGAGGATATGGCGCACATTCACCATCTTCACATCGGATTTCTCAATGCCGTTTCCGGCGTAAGACTCGGCGTTGTCATCATAGTATTTGCTGATATCGTCCTCGGTGTAGGTCTTCGCATCGACGAGCACCTGCAGATAGGACGAGGCCGTGATCTGCCGCTCGACAAAGTCGTGATACGACGACAGCGTAGCTGCCGGGCCATAGGCCATCTGGAGATATTCATCTGCGCTGCCGTAGCTGTAGCTTGCGGCGGCCACGGTGATCTGGTTGTCAAGATCGTCGAGGTAGTCCTGATCCTCCTGACTCAGCTGGAAGCCTGCAAGCCGGGCCTCCAGCCAGATGGCGGTGACGTTTTCGTAGTTCGTGATGGCCGCCTGCAGGAAATACTGCTGCCAGGTGCGCGTGTCGTCAAACATACACATCTGCTGGTCAAACGGCGTGCTGGTGTCAATGAAATACGAGGCGTAGCTGCCGTAGTTGTTCATAAGCGTGTAGTACTGCTGCCAGTAGTAATACGGAAGCTCACGGTTCGTCAGATGGTCGTCGCCGCAGACGGCGATCTCGCGGTTCAGAACGTCCTCAGTCAGCGCATCTGCCTCTACGGTGTAGCTTATACCGTTGCCTGCGGGCTCGGTTTCTTCGCCGTCCGCCTGCTCACCCGTCTGGCCGTCTTCCGCCGGTGTCTGATCGTCCGGCTGGGTGCTGTCGGTGCCGTCAGGGGTATCGGCAGGCTCGGAGATCGTCACATCGCCGGGCTGCTCTGCATCCGGGCTGACCGTTTTCGGCTTCAGCGTGAGGATCAGCACGAGCGCTGCGGCGACCACAACGGCTGCGCCGCCGATGATCCACGGCAGCGGAGATTTTTTCTTTGCGGTTTTTTTTGCGTTCAGCGCTTCCTGCGCAGCGGCATCCTCGCCGGAGATGGTAAAGGAAACTTCCTCGCCGGTCTGCACTTCGTCCTGCTCCGGCGTCAGGTTGGTCTTATCGTCCATGTGTGTCATTGCCTCCCAGATTGTTGGTGTCCCCTAAGCATACCACATGAGCACGCGGTTTGCAATCGCGGCAGAGGCGTTCAGTTTTAAACATTTTTTGAATTTCTGCCGGGGTTTTTCTTGACAAGGGGACGATAAATGGGTAAACTATAGCTGATATATGCGATGAAAAGGACAAGTACGGGGTTTTGACGCGCAAAGAGAGCTGCCGGCCGGTGTAAGGCAGCGGCAAAGAGCCCCCGAATATCCCCTTGGAGCAGCCGGGCCGAACGAAGAGTAAGCCCGGACGGGACTTCCCGTTACAGAAGGCGAGTGCCCGCAGATTTTTGCCGGAATTCAGGTGGTACCGCGGTCATTTATCGCCCTGAGCCAAGGCTCGGGGCGCTTTGTTTTTGCAGGAGGAATTATGGAATACAAACAGACGCTCAACATGAACAAGTCGGGCTTTCCGATGCGCGGCGGTCTTCCGATGCGCGAACCGGATATGCTGAAAAACTGGCAGGAACTCGACCTTTACAACGAACTGCTCAAAAAAAATGAGGGCAAGCCTCTCTTTGCCCTGCACGACGGCCCTCCGTTCTCCAACGGCGCGCTGCACATGGGCCACGC
>ENA-UOOA01003850-UOOA01003850.1-human-gut-metagenome-genome-assembly--contig:-P61old-NODE-3850-length-17987-cov-7.551472_pt1 | contig 17987 bp, 9 predicted proteins | sample MGYA00242467_ERZ724014 | MGnify/ENA metagenome assembly ERZ724014 | reverse complement strand
GTCCGGGGCGAGGGTTTTCTGGTTTATATTTCGCAGACCGTGCCGAGTCCCTGCTTTTCGCAGGCATTGAGAATGACTGCGGCGGAGGCGATGTCCTGCAGTGCGATGCCGGTGGAGTCGAAAACGGTGATCTCCGCATCGCTCGTCCGTCCGGCCTTTTCGCCGAGAATGACCTCGCCAAGCTCCCCGGCGAGAGCGGGGAGGACGCCCTCTTTGTGCGGCAGCTCGCATTCGCCGACGGCGAAGCACTGCGCCGTATCGTCGCCGTAGACGGCGGCGCGGGCGAGCACTGCCGATTCGACCTCCTGCTTGCCGGGCAGGTCGGCGCCGATACAGCTTACATGCGTACCGGGCTTGACCCAGGCGCTTTTCACGACCGGCGCCTTGGCGCAGGTGGCGGTGAAAACGATGTCGCTTTCTCCGACGGCGGATGCCGCATCTGCCGCGGCGTTGATCGCGGCGGTACGGGCATGACCGCACGCCTTGAGCAGCGCGTCCGTTGCCGCCGTTACGGCGGCGAGCCGCTCGGCGGCCTTTTCGGGGCGGTGCGGGTTTGTGAGATACACGGTCTTGAGGGACGGGATCGCCGCGAGCGCGGCCGCGGTAAGATACGGGCAGAGCTCGCCGCAGCCGACGATCGTGAGCGTTTTCGCGTCCTTGCGCGCAAGGTATTTTGCGCCGACGGCGGCCGCGGCGCCGGTGCGCAGCGCTGTGATCGGCCCGGCGTTCAAAAGCGCCTTCGGCTCGCCGGTGGCAAGATCAAAGAGGAGCGACGTGCCGAAAAGCGCCGGGAGCGCCTTTTCCGCGTTCGAGTCATACCATGAAACGACCTTCAGACCGTATACGCCCGCGCTTTCGAGATCGCCGGATTTGATGTCGAGATCGGCGTGGCCGGGGTCGAACTCATGGAATACCATCGGCCACACGCGTCCCGTTCCGGCGGATTTCCCGGTGTAGGCGCTCTCTACGGCGCGGAGCGCCGCGGTCACGGTGAATACCTTTTGGATATCCTCCCGTCCGATGACGCGGATGGTGCTCATTTTTCCAGCTCCTTTTCCTTCCAGGCAAAGTACTCGCTCACAGCCTTCAGCCCTTTCACGAGCGCGTCCTTACCGTAGGCGTAGCCGATGCGCATGCTCTTCGGCTGCTCAAAGCAGTCGCCCGGCGTGACGAACGCACCGGTCTTATGGTACATCTCCTCGCACAGCTCATAGGAGGGAATGTCGAAATCGTAGTAGACGAGCGCCGTCGTGCCGCCGAGGGGCTTGACGTAGCTCGCGTGCTTTTCTCCGGCGACCCAATTGTCCAGAATGGCGAGATTTTCCCGCACGATGGCGCGGCTGCGTGCGAGCATTTTATCGCTGTGCTTGAGCGCGAGCGCGGCAATGGCCTCGTCGATCATGCCGCCGCTGATGAGATCGTAATCACGGTGAGAGACGAGCGCGCGGAGCGCGTCCTTGTCGCGCGTGGCGATCCAGCCGAGCCGCAGCCCGGCAAGAGAGAAGACCTTCGACATGCTGCTCACGGAGATGCCCTTTTCGTAAAGATCCGCGATGGACTCGCTCCACTCGTCGGTCTGGGAGAGATGGCGGTATACCTCGTCGCAGAGAATGTACGCGCCCGCCTCGCGCGCGATCTGCACGATCTCTTCGAGCATATCGCGGCTCATGAGCGCGCCGGTCGGATTGTTGGGGTTGTTGATGCAGATCATTTTTGTCCCCGGCACGGCGAGCGCGCGCAGCGCGTCAAGATCGGGGAGATACCCGTTTTCGCGGCTCAGGGGGAGAATCTTTACCGTTGCGCCGAGCGATTCGGGGATGGAGTAGAGCTGCTGGTACGTCGGCAGAACGCTGATGACGCGGTCACCCGGCGAAACGAGCGAGCAGAACACATGGTGGTTCGCGCCCGCCGCGCCGTGCGTTGTGACGATGTTTTCGGGCTTGACCGTTTTATAAAGCGAGCAGATGCCCTGCCGGAACGCGGGCGCGCCTTCAATGTCGCCGTAGGTCAGCCGGCGCGCGGCGAGATTCTCCAGAAAGGCGGCCTTGTCCTCGCCGGTCAGCGCGAACAGCTCGTTGAGCGACACGGAATCGACGCACGTCTCCGCGATGTTGTATCGCGCGCCGACCTCCCATTCGTTCATCCATTCCTCTACGGCAAACGGCTTGATGTACATAAAAATTCTCCTTTCCGCCCGCTGCAGCCCGGATAAAGCAAAAGGCGTCCGGGGCATTCCTTGTAGCGCATGTGCGCCGTACCTGCGGAATTGCCCGGACGTCTTTTTGACCCGCACCCGGTGATGCGGAAGGCGATATATTTAACTTGTGATTGAACATTAATTCATAAATCCCAAAATGTCAAGCGGTAAAAAAAATATTATTCATAATGCCAAGCAAAGCACCCTTCCGCACCCGATCCCGCCGCATACTGCACAGATTTACGGTTTCACGGCCCGGTAAAAGGCCGACAGAAAAAAGTCTATGCGAAAGGCGGAAAAAATTAGGGCCGCCCCGATAAGGGGCGGCCCTTGCGTATTGGTTTATTTCCGGATCACTTTCTCCAGGTGGTATCGTCCTCCGTGTAGCGGGAGGCGCTGCGGCGGCGGAAGTAGAAGTACAAACCCGCGCCGAGTGCCAGGACGGCCACGATGATGCCCGTGATGAGAAGGATGCGGCCGAGACCGCCGGATGCCGTAGTGTCCTTGGTGTCGTCGTTTTTCTTCACGTCGCCGATGGCTTCCTTCACGGTGAGCGTTGCGGCGTTGCTCTCAACGGAACCGGCAGCGTTTTTGATCACGCAGCGGTACTTCCAGCCGTTCTGCTCGGCGGTGACCTTTTCGACGGTGTAGCTCGCGTTCACCGCGCCGGAGATATCCGTCCAGCCGCTGCCGTCGTTTTTGTCCACCTGCCACTGGCAGAGCAGCGGTGTGGTGCCGCTCGCCGTCACGGTGAACGTGGCGGAGCTGTCCGCGTTGACGGACGCGCTCGCGGGCTGGGAGGAAACGGTCGGGGCGACGGTCTTATCCTTCGCCTTGATGGTGAACTTGGCTTTCGCGCTGCCGTCGCCGTAGACGAGCGTCACGGTGTGGGAGCCCGCGGCGAGCGTGTCGAGATATTCCGGCTTGAGCGTAACGGTGGAGCCGTCCGCGGAGGCGGTGTATTTCCCGGCGGTGACCGCGGCGCCGTCCACTTTCACGGTGAAGGTGCCCTTGCCGCTGCCGGAGAATTCAATGCCCTTGTCTCCGCCCTGCGTCCATTCGCTGTTCGCACCTTTGGTGACAGTGTACTCACTGCCGGCGACGACGAGCGTCATCTGCCGCGTGGAGAAGCCGGTGGAGTTCGTCGCCTTCACGGCGAAGCGGAAGGAGCCTTCCTGCGTGGGCGTGCCGGAGAGAATACCGGTGTTGGCCGCGAGCGTCATGCCGTCGGGCAGCGTGCCGCTGTAGGACCAGGTGATCGGCGTGCCGCCGGTGGCGGTGATCTGCTGGCGGTATTCCTTGCCCATCGTGGCCGCGGCGAGCGTCGTGGTGGTGATGGCGGGCGCGGCGGGCAGCGTGCCGCCGCCGGTGTTCTGGCTCTTCACAATGCCGGACACGCTGACGGTCTGGTTGGCGTTGATGTTGCTGATGGTGTAAACGCCGTTGTTGCTCGTGAGCGTCGTGCCGTTGGCCTTTACGGAAAAGCCGTTGCCGCGGGTGTAGCCGTTGCTGGGCGTCACGGTGAAGGAGAAGCTGCCGCCGGCGTTTACGGGGCTCTTGGAGCCGCCGGTCGCGGCAATGGAATAGCCGGTGCCGCCCTGAAGCGTCACGGTATAGGTCGTGGGAGCGCTCGTCGGCGTTGCGGTCGGAGCCGGCGTCGGGGTGGGCGTCGGCTGCGCGCTGTAGGCGGGAACGGTGATCGTGAACACGTCGCTCAGATTGCCGCTCTTATCGCGCACAACGACATAGACCTTGCGGGCGTTCGTATCGGCGATATCGCTGAGCTTAATGGTAGTGCGGGCGTTGGTGCAGCCGCCGTGCGGGTTCTTGTCGTCGGCGATCTGCTCCGCGGTCGGAACACCGCCGTTCACGCTTCCAACCATGTAGTAATACGTTCCATCTTCGGAGGAGGTGAAGTAGAACTCCGCGGTCTTCGCGTCGATGCGCTTGGAGGGCTCGCCCTTGATGGTGGGCTTCTGGGTGTCGCGCTTATAGCTCGTGGCGGAAGCGTCCGACCACTCGCTCTGCGTTCCGGCGGCGGCCGCCTGCACGCGGAAGGTGTAAACGCCGTCGTCGTTCATGTGGGGCGCAAGGTCCGAGGTCGTAACGGAGCCGCCATTGACGACGATCACGTTGCCGTAATCGCTGCCGTCGCGGAGAAGCTGGATGTTATAGGCTTCCGCGCCGGACACGGCGTTCCACATGGCGGTCGCGGTGTTGTTGACCCAGGTGATCGTGGTGGGCTTTGCGAGATACACGGGAACTTTCACGGTCTTAATGTCGCTCTTGTTCCCGGCGGCGTCCACGACCATAAGATACACGTTCGTTGCTTCGGCGCCGAGACCGGAGAGATCGATCTTCGTTTCGCCGGAGGCGATGTCCTTCACATTTGCCGAGGCAAGAAGAGCATCCTGCGCAGGCTTCTCGCCGCCGACGATGTAGTAGACCTTGCCGGCCTCGTCGGAGGTGAAGGTCACGGAGCCGTTGGAAGCGTCCGTGCGGCTCGCGCTCTCGCCGGAGACGGCGGGCGCGGTCTTATCGATGGCGAGAGCGCCGCTCGCATCCGACCACGCGCTCAGAATATCGCCGTTGACGGCCTGCACCTTGAAGGTGTAGGAGCCGGACTCTTCCAGCGTGAAGGTGTAGCTGGTCGTATCCGCGGTGACGGCAGGCGCGACCTCCGTGCCGTCCTTATAAAGCTGCACGCAGTAGGACGCAGCGCCGGGGACTTCCGACCACATCGCGGTGGAGGTGCCGTTCACCCAGGTGAGCGTGGCGGGAGCTGCGAGATAGAGCGGCACGGTCACGGTCTGCACTTCGCCGCGGTTTCCGAGACCGTCCTCGGCGGCGTAGCGGACGACGACGGCGGCACTGTCGGCAAGGCCGGTGAGCGTGAGCGTGTTGTCCTCGCCCTTCGTGAGCGCCATGGTGCTGCCGGAGGTGAATACATCGGCGGCATCGTCGTTGAGAACATAGTAAAGCTTGCCGTCCTCGCTGGAGACGAAGGCGACGGTGGCGGTGTCCTGCGCCGTGCGCTTGACGCCGTCGGCCGGCACCGTGAGGATGGGGGCGGCGGTGTCGCGCACCGTTTCGGCGCTGCGCTCAGACCACGCGCCGACGGTGTTCGCGCCGACGGAACGCACGGCGAACGTGTAAACGCCGTCGGCCTTCATCACGTCGGAGAGATCATCCGTAGCGGACGCACCATTCACGGGGATGGGATCGCCGTAGGCGTCGGAGCCCAGATAGAGCTGCACGGTGTAATCATTCACACCCTCCACGCCGGTCCACGCGGCCTTCTTGCCGTCCCAGACGGGGGCGGTCGGCGCGGCGAGCACCGCGGGGATCGCTGCGGTCAGAAGCTCGGTCGTATGGCCGAAGGCGTCCTTCGCGGCAATGTAGACGGTGTGGGCGTTGGCGTCGAGATCCTTGAGAGAGATGGTATTCGCGCCGCGGACGAGCTCGGCCTTCGCCTCGTCCTTCATGATGTCCGCCGCGGAAGCGGGTTCGCCGTCGAGCTGGTAGTAGTATGTACCGGCTTTCGAGGCGGTGAAGGTGACGCTGCCCTCGGTCTCCGAGGTGCGCACGGCGGAGGAAATAGTCAGCGTGGGGGCTTTGCCGTCGTCAAAAACAAGCTCCCTCATTTCGGCGGTGGGAGCGGCGGCGAGCTGCTCCTCCGTGGCGGCCGTGCCGCCGATGTAGAGCGTGGAGCCGTCGAGCATCTTGCCGAGCGTGAGCGCGTTGTCCTTATCGGGGGCAATGGCGCAGACGCTGCCCTTGACCGTGCCGGAGGCGATCTTGATCTCGCCGGAAGCGCCGGACAGGTTGATGCCGTTTGCCGACTCGATCTTGCCGAGCGTATTCACGCGGATCTTCACGCCGGAAGCGCCGACAACGGCCTTCACGCCGGAAGCGCCGCCGGAGATGCCGACCTCGCCCGAGATGGTCACGGCGGCGTCCTTCGCGACAACGACGCCGGAGGCGTTATCCGGCACCTTGACCGTGCCGGAGCCCTTGAGCGTCAGACTGCCGCTCTCCACATGGAAAACGGAAGCGTCGGCATAGCTCTCGCCGTCGGCGAGCTTGAGCGTGACCGTCTGACCGGTCAGCTCGAGCGTCACGTCCTTGTCGAGCGTAAGCGGCGCGGAGAGGACGATATCCTTGACGGATTTATCGACAACATAGGATCCTCCCGCGGAAATGCCCGAAAGGTCCGTGATGACTTGGGCGTCGCCTGCCATCGCCGGCATGGGCAGCAGCGATACTGCCATCAGCACGGCGAGCAGAAGAGCCATCAGTTTCTTTGTCATAACAAAGTTACCTCCTTGAAAACGGCGCGGCGCGAAGCCCTGCCGCTTGCTTTCTGACTATAAGACGCGCGGCGGGGTCAAAAGGTTTCCTCCGCACTCGGAATTTTTGTTATTTTTCGTTGCCAGTTTTTACCGGATGCCCTCCGCGATCACATCGGCGAGCGCTTCGATCTCGGCGAGCTGCCCTTCGGTGAGCGAGGAGCGGATCGCGACGCTCTGCTCGAGCACCGTCATGTTCTTGAGCGGAGCGAGGATCGCCGCCATCTGCCGCGCGCTGACGGGCGCCCACGTGCCGTTTTCCATAAAAGCGACGGTGCGCTTCTGGAGATTGTGCGCGGCGATATCGCGCAGCAGCTCGTCCATCGTGACGAAAATGCCGCCGTTGTACGTCGCCGAGGCAAATACCAGATGGCTCCACCGGAAGCACTCGGCGATGATGTCCGAGGCCGGGGTGACGGACACGTCGTACATCGCGGTGCGCACACCGCGCTCGCGCAGCTTCGAGGCGAGGATCTCGGCGGCGTTTTCCGTGTTGCCGTAGATCGAGGCGTACGCGATCATCACGCCCTTGTCCTCCGGCGTATAGGTGCTCCAGAGGTTGTACTTTTCCAGAATATATCCGAGATCACGCCGCCAGACGAAGCCGTGCAGCGGGCAGAGCATCTGAATGTCCAGACCCGCGATCTTCTTGAAGAGATTCTGCACCTGCACGCCGTATTTGCCGACGATGTTCGTATAGTACCGGCGTGCCTCCTTGAGATAGTCGCGGTCAAAATCCACCTCGTCGGCGAAGATCGCGCCGTTGAGCGCGCCGAAAACGCCGAAGGCGTCCGCGGTGAAGAGCGTGTGCGCGCTCTTGTCGTAGGTCATCATGACCTCCGGCCAGTGGATCATCGGGGCAAGATAGAACGTGAGCTCGTGCGCGCCAGCGGAGAGCACGTCGCCCTCCTTGACGAGCTGCATGTTCTTCACGGCGTCTTTGCCGAAAAACTGCGCGATCATCACGGCGGTCTTGTCGTTGCAGACGACCGTGGTTTCCGGGTGGCGCAGCAGCAGCTCCGAGAGCGTGGCGGAGTGGTCCGGCTCCATGTGGTGTACGATCACATAGTCGAGCGGCCGCCCGCCGAGCTCGTGCTCCAGATTTTCAAAGAAGGTGCGGCTCACGGCCTTATCGACCGTGTCGAAGAGGACGGTCTTCTCGTCCGTGAGAAGATAGGAGTTATAGGAAACGCCCGCCGGAACGGAATATACGCCCTCAAACATGGCGAGACGGCGGTCGTTCGCGCCGACCCAGACAAGATCCGACGCAATTTTTTTTGTGCAGTACATATACTACCTCCGTATTGAATTGGGTTACATAATTTAAATACAGATACAGTTTACCCGCTGAGGCGCGGAAACGCAAGTACCTTTCTGCCGAAAAAGACAATAGCGCGGATATGTTCGTTGACAAAATCTTTATACTGTGATATCACATAGTAGTATGCCGAAGTATATAAATTTCTTTATGTATCTGCGAAAGGATCGCATTCATGCAGACTTTTTTGAAAACCGTTCTTCCGTATGTGTTCTGCATTCTCGCGGGCTATCTGGCCGGAGCGGTGAATTTTGCGTGGCTGCTGGCGAAGAAGCGCGGCTTTGATATCCGCACGAAGGGCTCCGGCAACGCCGGGACGACGAACGCCGGGCGGACGATGGGCTCGGGCGTCGCGGCGGTCGTGTTTCTGTGCGACGCGCTCAAATCGGCGCTCATGGTATGGCTGGCGGGATTTCTGTTCCACAGCTCGCCCTCCATCCAGACCGTGACGATGGCGGCGTGCGTGGCGGGGCATCTCTATCCGTTCTATCTGGAATTCCAGGGAGGCAAGGGCATCGCGGTGCTGCTCGGCAGCGCGCTCGCGCTCGACTGGCGGCTGTTTCTCATCCTTGTGGCGGGCGTTGCGGTCATCACGTTCATCACGGACTATATGTTCATCGGCACGCTCTCGGCGAGCGTGGGGTATCTCGTCTGGTGCATCCTCACGGGGCGGAGCGGCTGTGACATTGCGATCATGGCCGCCACGGTCGCGCTCATCTTCTGGAAGCACCGGAAGAACTTCGCCCGCCTCGTCAAGGGCAAGGAGCTCGGCATCCGCGCGAGCATCTTCAAGAAAAAATACCGCGTCGATAAAAAAGACTCCTGAGAAAATCGACCGCCGCGTTTCCGAAACACCGGAAGCGCGGCGGTCATTTTTTATTCTTCTTCCGGCTGCGGCGGCCGCGGTCTGCACACGACCGTGGCGAAGAGGAGCGCGAGCACGCACACCTGCACAAAGTAGACGTACCGGAAGCTCTGGTGGTAAACATACAGCACGGAGATGATGAGATTGCCGAGGAACGGCACGGCTGCGGAGCGGAAACGCTGCATACCGTTTTTCCGCCAGAAGAGCAGCAGCACCCAGAACGCGATCAGATACGCGCCCGTGCGCCAGAGCAGAATGTCCACCACGCTGTTCCGGGGCGTTCCGGTCAGCCGGAGGTAGGCTTTGGTGAAGAAGTTCTGCCGGTAATCGCGGAGCCCGCCGTCGTCCGCATCGTAGTAATCGGCCATATCGACGTACTGCGCCATCCAGTCCCGGTCATACACAAGACAGAAGGACTTTGCGTTGAAGCTGTCCTCCGGTTCCGCGACATCCCAGAGAATGTCGCACCCGTCGATGCGGTCCTTTAGTATCACATCCGGATACTTGCATAGCGCTTCGCCGTAGACCCGGAGGATATCCGGCGTCGTTACCTCCGTCGGCGTATAGGGAACGCTCCCCTCCGGACGGCCCCAGTAATAGAAATCATGGCCGTAATAGCGGGCGTAATAATCGTGCCAGTCCTCGAGCGGGAGCGCCTTTTCCAAAATCGCGTCCGCTTCCTCGGAGAGCGGCAGATCCTTATTCACGCACGAGCCGACGGCGCAGAAAAGCGTCGTGAACGGCGAGAGCGACACCGGCGCAACATTGAGTGCCGTCATGACCGGCCCCTTGAATACGCCGAACGACACCGCCGCGAGCACCGCCGCCGTAAGCGCGCGGAGCTTCACCTGCTCATAGCGCCGGACGGTGAGCACGATGCAGAGAACGATCATCGCCGCCGCGGGCGCGGCACCGTTGTGCCGCAGGAGGGACACGAGAAAGATGTCCAGCGTGAGGCAGGCGTAAAACGGCCATTTCCGGCTGCGCGGCGTATCGAGCGCAAGCTGCAAAAGGAGATATGTACCCCACAGCAGCGCGAGCGTGAACGGAAAATCCTTTAGTACGTTCGTCCAGCTGAGCACCTGATTCGGCATCAGCTCGAAGAAGCATCCGAGAAAGGCGAGCAGCGGCAGCGGCATGCCGCGGTCGTACCCCATCATGAGGAACGCGCACAGCACGAGCGAGAAGAGCAGCAGCTGCACCGCCGTGAGCGCGGCGGGATGCGGAAAGACCGTCAGAACAGCACGCATGAGCAGCGTATCCAGCACCGGATGATCGTCGCTCAGCGGGAGCTCACCCATCGCCTGACGGTATTGATAAACGGCGTCGAGCGGAAATCCGCCCGGCCATTCGACCCAGAGCACAAAGACCTGACAGAGAAGCAGTGCAATAAGAAGAACGCACAGCGCCTTCTTCCGGCTTCCCGGTTTCGGCAGCGTGCGGGGACGGGCGGAGAGCCATTCCAGCGCGAACAGCAGCAGCCGGATAACGGGGATAAACCAGAGAATACCGCTCAAAACATAAAAGAGTCCCGGCAGCGAAAAGTGCATCCTCGTGTTGCCGTCCAGAAAGAAGCGCTGCGCGAAGCTCGCAAGCGAGGCATAAACGGCGATTATCCCAATGGCAGCGCGGGAGCCCTTTGCGCGGTACTTTTCCATACAGCCGCTCTTCCGGTTGAAGCACCAGACAGAAGCGACCGTCAGCAGCAGGAGAAAGCCCTGCGTCAGATGCGTTGGCTGGATGCGATCGCTCGTGAAAAAGAGAAAGGCATAGTTTGTGGCGAAGAGGGCAGCCCGGAGGACATTATTTCGCTTTTTCATTGTCGGTCGTCTGTGCGGCGTGGTACATGCCGGAAAGGATCGTCATCTGCAGCTCAAAATTCTGCCGGTGCATCTTGCCCTGCGTATCGAGGATCAGACCGCATATGAAGCTCTGCAGAGAGAACAGCGCCATAAAGCATGCCGCCACGAACGTCGGGAGCCGCGGTACGAGCCCGGTTTGCAGATACTCCGTCAGCACCGGGCACAGAAAGAGCAGCGCCGCGACCATCAGTATCCCGGCGATGATGCTGAAAAACGGCAGGGGCCGGTAGTCCTTATAAAGCCGCGCAATCGTTCGCAAAACCTTGAAGCCGTCCGAAAAAGTGTTCAGCTTGGACTCACTCCCCGCCGGGCGGTCCCGGTATCCGACCGGGATCGACGTGAGCGCAAAGTTTTTGTCCAGCGCGTGGATCGTCATTTCCGTTTCGATCTCAAAGCCCTTGGAAAGGATCGGGAAGCTCTTGACGAACAGAGGACTGAACGCGCGGTATCCGGTCATGATATCCGTCACATGACCGCCGAAAAAGCGGTTGACCAGCTTTCGCACAAGGACGTTCCCGCTGTTGTGGAACGGGCGCTTGTTCTCCGTGAAATATGTGGAGGAAAGGCGGTCGCCGATCACCATGTCGTAGCCGTCGCGCAGTACGCCATCCGCCATGGCACGGGCATCCTCCGCCGGGTAAGTGTCGTCTCCGTCGATCATCAGATAGCACTCCGCATCGATCTCGCGGAACATCGTCCGGATCACGTTGCCCTTGCCCTGTCGCCGCTCGTAGCGCACGACGGCGCCGGCGGCGCGGGCGATCTCGTCCGTTCCGTCGGTGGAGTTGTTGTCGTAAACATAGATTGCGGCATCCGGCAGCGCTGCACGGTAATCCTGCACTACCTTGGCGATGGTGGCACTTTCGTTGTAGCATGGTATCAGAACGGCAATTTTATCCATGTTCGTCCTCCTTTTCCGGCTCTGCATCCGAAAGTTCTTTTGCGGGTTCGGTTGGCTGTGCGCCGTCCCAATTCTGCTTCACCGCGACGGTGATAAAGAGCAGCGCCATCACGCTCACCTGAACGAAATAAACGTACCGGAAGCTCTGGTGATAGAGCACCAGCATGGAGCCTGCGGCGTTTGCCAGCATGGGCAGCGCCGCCCACCAGAGACGGCCCATGCGGTTTTTGCTCCAGAAGAGCAGCAGCACCCAGAATGCGATCAGGTACGCGCCGGTGCGCCAGAGCAGCATATCCGCCGCGCTGTTGATCGGAGTATTTGCCGCGGAATAGTACGCTTTCGCGGGCACAGCGGTTTTTATATACGAACCGTCGTTCAGCCGGTCCAGACGGCTTGTATCCAGCGGGAGCGTGTTTTCGGAAAATGGGGAAACAAAGCTGAAGGATCTTGCGTTGAAGCTGTCGGGCGGCTGAACGACGTCCCAGAGAATGTCCGTGCCGTCCAGACGGTCCTTGATGACTACGTCCGGGTATTTCCGCAGTGCCTCCAGATAGACCGTAAAGGCGTCGCGGGCGGTGATATCAGAGATCTTATACGGCTCGGAGCCTGCCGGACGGCCCCAGTAATAGGGATCATGTCCCACAAAGCGAGAGTAATATTCGCCCCAGTCCTCCAGCGGCAGCGCCTTTTCCATGATCTGCTCGCTCTCCTCCGAGAGCGGGAGCTCCTTGTTGATGCAGGAGCCTGCGGCGCACATCATGGTCGTATATGGGGACATGCCGTTCGGCACAACGCCAAGCGCCGTGAATACCGGCCCCTTATACACCGCGAGAAGCACCACAGCGGTCAGCGCCGAGACGGCGGGTCTCCATTTTAAAGCGGCATGGTTTTTCAGTGTCAGAACGATGCACAGCACCGCAACGGCCAGACCCGGCACAACGCCGTTGTGCCGCAGCGTGCAGATGAGAAAAATATCTGCAGTCAGACACACATAAAACCCGAACTTCCTGCTCTGCGGCTTTTTCATCGCCAGCAGCGCAAGCAGATAAAGCCCCCATAAAAGCGCGAGCGTGAACGGGAAATCCTTTAGTACGTTCGTCCAACTGAGCGCCTGATTCGGCAGAAGCTCGATCACCGCGCCGAGAAATGTCAGCCGCCGGAGGGGGATGCCGCTGTCGTACCCGATCATCAAAATGGCTGTCAGCAGCCATGTGAACAGGAGCATCTGCACGGCGGTGATCGCACCGGCCTGCGGAATGACGGTCAAAATGAGCTTTTCCAGCAGCGTGTGCATCACCGGATGCCAGTCGTTGATGCCGTGAAGCCCCGTCGCCTGCGAAAGCTGGTCGATGGCGTCTACCGGGAAGCCGCCCGGCCACAGGATCCACAAAACGGCCAACTGACACACGGCCAGTACGGCAAAGAGCGTCCACCACGCGCGGCGGCGGCTTCCCGGCTTCGGCAGCGTGCGGGGGCGGGAGGAGAGCCATTCCAGCGCGAACAGCAGCAGCCGGATAACGGGGATAAACCAGAGAATACCGCTCAAAACATAAAAGAGTCCCGGCAGCGAAAAGTGCATCCTCGTGTTGCCGTCCAGAAAGAAGCGCTGCGCGAAGCTCGCAAGCGAGGCATAAACGGCGATTATCCCAATGGCAGCGCGGGAGCCCTTTGCGCGGTACTTTTCCATACAGCCGCTCTTCCGGTTGAAGCACCAGACAGAAGCGACCGTCAGCAGCAGGAGAAAGCCCTGCGTCAGATGCGTTGGCTGGATGCGATCGCTCGTGAAAAAGAGAAACACAAAGTTTCCCATGAGAAGAAAGGCGAGCACTTTCTGCCGCTCTGTCCAGCCGCGTTTTTCCATGGGGCGGGCGAGAAACAGCAGCGCGAGCTGCGCAAAGTAGAACACAACGCACCACGCGCCGAGCGTATAGAGCAGCTTTTCCCAAAGCGCATAGGATCGCGTTGCGGAAAGTGAATATTCTGCTATACCATCCTCTGCAGCTGTCAAATCGAGAATGGCATTTTCGTTGTCGGCAGAGAGAATGCTTACGGAGCCTGACCAAGGATTTTTAGCGAATTTGAGTGTAAGATCGCTGGCTGTAGCGGTAAGCGTTAAACAGTTGCCGCTGTTGTTTTCCGCGGAAGGATAAAAAATGTAATCATCATAGGAATTATTATATTCCCATCCCTGAGTTGCGTCGACGGAAAGAGAGGAAAGGCTTACAGCGTTTCCGTCCGTGACTACATCAACCAACCACACTTCGCCGTGCGAGCCATCCTCACGGGCAGCGGATGAGAGCGTGAAGGTGATTTCTGATGTTTTTGGCAGGAAGGTATTCCACCCTGCGCCGACGAGCAGCGCGGCGAGCAGCGCCGCGGCGATCCGGCTTTGGAGCGGGAACGGCTTTCCCTCGGCGTATTTGCCCTTCAAAAAGCATGCCAGCACGCCCATGACCACGAAATAGCAGAAGATAAAGACTCTCTGCAATGAGGTTTCGAGCGTATGGAGGTTGACCAGAAAGGTGAGATAAAGCGCAGCCAGAACGATGGCCGGTAATGCCAGATAGTTTTTGCTTTTTTTCATAACCCGTACTCCGATAATGCGTTTCGGTCAGGAGACTTTGTTGCGTCGGAAAATCTTTTTCAGAAAATCTCCGAGAATGCGGAGCGGCTTGGTGATCTTCCAGCAGGTGGAGTTTTCGTAGCGATCGCATTCGCTTTTGTAGTATGTTAGAAGCTGCGCCGTATCACCGGGGAGAGATATGTCGTTGTCTCCGTGCAGCAGATCCCATGTGAAGTAGTGCTTCAAAACTTCGTATGTATAATCCGGAGCTGGACCATTATCCTTTCTTAGCCAACTGCCCTCGTAATGGTGCTCGCAGACACATCTCCCGTCGTGCATATTCACAGTCATACGATTGGCGCTGAATACACGGATGTTACCTTCCAAAAGCTGTGATTTTCCGTTCAATTGCAGGTTCGTCCGTTTGATGAGAAGCTGCGTAAGACGGCGTGGGATCGTGAAGTCCTCTCCGGGACACTCTGTCAGATCGAAAGTGTCTTCTTCATACGAGCGGCGCAGTTCACCAATGAGCCCGCAGTTTTTTTCGGCACCCAAAATACCGGCGTGAATGAAGAGAGGTGTTTCAAAAGCAAAGAACGCTTTCGCATAGAGAAAACTTTCCAGCGGCTGATGAAGTTCCATGTCTGTATCCATGTAAACGCCACCGTGATCGTACAGCGCCTTTAACCGAAAATAATCGGAAACAAAGGCATACTGCTTCTTTTCGTACGCTTCTTCCACATATCGGTTTGTGTGAATGTTGCAATTGGATTCATTCCACTCCATGATCTCAAAATCCGGGGCGTACTTCTTCCAGGAATCCATGCATTTTTGAATGAGCTCGCTTTTCTCCCCGTTGCCGAACCAGCAGTAATGGATGATTTTCGGGATCGTGTCCAGATGCTCAAAATCCAGAAATGTCTCTTCACGGATCGCGTCGGCAATATAAGCGTTTCCGCGGAAATAGTCCCGGTTCCGGTCATAGTATTCCTTGGACTGCTTTGTGAAGTCATCGAGAAAATTGGTGCAGAAAAAGTTGAGGCTCCAGTATACCGCAAACTGTATTTCCTTTTCAAAGAGAGGGTTGGCGTGTTCGCGGATACGATCCCACGCGGCATAGCAGTCGAGCAGGCGCTTGTCGCCGGATTTTATCGACGTGATGGAACCGACGCGCTGGCGGTAGAAATAGAGCCCCTCGCGGAGATAGGAGACGTTTTTGGCCCAGCTCAGAAGGATCGGCGTTGTGGCGAGATCCTCGTAGAATCCGGCAGGGAAGCGGATGATATCGAAAAGCTCGCGCGCGACTAGTTTTGTGCAGATATTCACTGTGCCGTACTTGGCGGAGTATTTCATAATATCCGGCCGTCCGGCGTCGGGAAACTCAACGGAGCGGACGAGCTCTTCCCGCCCGTCGTCCCAGAAGGCGATATAATCCGCCATCACGCAGTCGGCATTGTGCTGCCGTGCGGCTTCATACATTTTTTTGAGCATATCGCAGTGGATAAAATCGTCGGAATCAACGAATGCGAGATATTTTCCGCGGGCTTTGCCGATACCGTAATTGCGCGCGTTGCCCAGCCCGCCGTTCGGTATGGTGAACGCCCGGATACGGTCAGAAAACTGATATACATAGTCATCGATGATCGTCTGCGACTTGTCTGTCGAGCCGTCATTAACGATAATGATCTCAAAGCTATCGAAAGTCTGTCCCACCACAGAGTCAAGGCACTCCGGGAGATAGTCGGCGGTGTTGTATACCGGGATAATGACGGAAATATCCGGCGTTTTATTAGAGGAGTAGATAGTTTGCGTGTGCATCACGGCGCGGCCTCTTTCTTCGGAGGTCTGGAAAAGTGCGTCCAGACTTTCTTTGATTCGTTCGTTGTTGTACGCATAGGAGCGAAGAGCAGTTCTCTTTTCTTCCAGCAATTTCCGGTCATCGTAAATGGCGGTCATTCCGTCTATGATCGACAAAAGGTCATTTTCTATAATCCAGCCGTATTCGTCCGGAAGCAGTTCCGCCACACCGCCGGTGCGGGTGGACAGCACCGGCGTTCCGGCGGTAAGGCTCTCTGCTACGGTGAGAGCGAGACCTTCGTATTCCGATAAAATCGCCGTTACGTCGGCGGCCTTCATGTAGGAATACGGGTTTTGCCGAAAGCCGAGAAAATGCACATTGTCCAGACCGTAGCGCTCCTTCTTCTGCAGAAGGGAATCGTATTCATATCCGCGTCCTAAAATCAGCCATTCAATATTCAATCCACGCTCTTTCAGTACTTTGGCGGCGTCCAGCATCCGGTGAAAGGCTTTCTGCTCTTCCAGCCGTCCGGGCAGAACAACGGTCAGCGAATTGGACGTTTTCTTAGAGAAAAGTTCCGCATCGACTGCATCGGCTGCCATAGCGCGGATTTTGTCAGAATCTACGAAATTGTATACTACTGTGCTTTTTTCTGCGTGTTCGGGGAAATACTTCAAAAAGTTGTTCCGGTTATGTTCCGAAACAAAAACGATCCTGTCATAGGCTGTGAGCAGCCGCCTTCTGCGCTCCGTATCGTCCTGCACGACGTTCTTCCAGACGTCGTAATCGATGTGTATCCACTGGATCTTCTTTGCGCAGGTTTTGAGGTTTGCGATTTTTTCAAAGAAGGCTGAATTCTCAAACGGAACGACGATATAGTCGGCATCGGAAAAAGAGGCTCTTTGTGAGACCACGATTCCGTCAGCAAGCTCCGCGCGCACCGATGCTTCCGCTTTAACGGGAGAGTACAAAATGACCCCGTGGCCGCAGCTGCAAAGATAGTTGGCGATCTTAAACGTGGCGAAATGTCCGCCGCCTTTGTAGTTTATGTTGTCGACCGTAAAAATAATTTTCGCCATCCCTGGATCTCCTTCTATAGCTGAGTGATAAGTTTGATGAAGCCGTTGTCGTCGCTTGTAATTTTGCCGTACCGCCCGTCCTCCAGCATCTCCCTTACTCCGCCGACGTCGTTGGCGATGACCGGCACGCCGAGCGTTTTGGCCTCGTCGATCGTGACGGGTGTGCCCTCATACTCCGAAAAGAGCACGAGCGCATCGCACCGCGCGAGCAGGGGACACGGGTTTTCCATATATCCGGTCAGCGTCACGCACGGGCCGAGACCGAGTGCGTCGCGCCGCCGCCGGATATCCTCGTACAGCGGCCCGCTGCCGGCAAAGTACCAGCGGAACGCGAAGCCGCGCTTTTTCAGCTCCGCGGCGATATCGAGCAGCCGGTCATAGCGCTTTTCGCGCTCGAGCCGCCCGATGGTGATGAGATTGCAGACCCGCTCGTCCACCGGTACCGTGAGCGGCGCTTTGGCGCGCTCGCGTATCTCGCCGCGGAACACCGGGTTCGGCACGGCGAGCGTCTTGTCCGCGAACTGCGGATATACGGCGAGAAACTTCTCGCGCAGCGTCTTGTTGAGACAGACGATTGCATCGAACCGGCGATAGAGCGCGGCGTCGTTTTTCGTAACGGCGCGCGTCCATTCGTTCAGCTCCCGCCAGGCGGCGTAGTCCGTGTGGATCCACTGGATCTTTCCCGGATGGCGGCAGCGGGAGACAAATTCCCGCATTTTGGAGGCCTCGCTCACGACGAAGATCGTGTCGAAGGTCTCAAACGCCGCGGCCATGTTCCGCCGCAGCAGCGCTTTCGGCAGCACAGACTCGAGCCCGATGTGCGCGAGCACCGCGTAGGCGAGCCGGAGAAGTTTTCCGGCGAGGGATACGTCCCCGTCGCGCAGCACCTGCCGCGCCGGGCGCGAGAGCAGCCGCAGCCCACCTCCGTCGGGGATCTCAAGCAGCCGGAACTCCTGTCGGAGCGCGGCGTCCCGGCACGGCTCAGCGGAATAGAGCCATACCTCCGCTACGCCGGACACGGCGCGCGCCTGCGCGAGCGCCGCGGCGCGGGCGCC
>ENA-UOOA01003846-UOOA01003846.1-human-gut-metagenome-genome-assembly--contig:-P61old-NODE-3846-length-18005-cov-71.235265_pt1 | contig 18005 bp, 10 predicted proteins | sample MGYA00242467_ERZ724014 | MGnify/ENA metagenome assembly ERZ724014 | reverse complement strand
CCCGTTAGGAGGATATAGCGATGGATTTTACTCTGTCCAAGCAGCAGCAGATGGTACAGAAAATGTACCGCGAGTTTGCTGAGAACGAAGTCAAGCCCCTGGCAAAGAAGGTTGATGCGGAAGAGTACTTCCCCAAAGAGACCGTCGAAAAGATGGGCAAGCTCGGCATGATGGGCATTTATTTCCCGACTGAGGTCGGCGGTGCAGGCGGCGATGTGCTGTCCTACGTCATGGCAGTGGAAGAGCTGAGCAAGGTCTGCGGCACCACCGGTGTCATCGTCTCTGCTCACACCAGCCTGTGTGCTGCTCCTATTTATGAAAATGGTACTCCCGAGCAGAAGGCAAAGTATCTGCCCAAGCTGTGCAGCGGTGAGTGGCTGGGTGCTTTCGGCCTGACTGAGCCGGGTGCCGGCACCGATGCACAGGGTCAGCAGACCTTTGCAAAGCAGGACCCCGAGACCGGTGATTGGATCCTGAACGGTTCCAAGATCTTCATCACCAACGCCGGCTACGCAAACGTCTTTATCGTTATTGCTGTCACCGATATCGTGCCCGACAAGAAGGGCCGTCCCACCAAGCAGTGCTCCGCCTTTATCGTGGAGCGCACCGACCCGGGCTTCTCCGTCGGTAAGGCTGAGGACAAGATGGGCATCCGCGGTTCTTCCACCTGCGAGCTGATCTTTGAGGACTGCCGCATCCCTGCTGACCGTATGTTGGGTGTGCGTGGCCGCGGCTTCCAGCTGGCTATGGCTACTCTGGACGGTGGCCGTATCGGTATCGCATCTCAGGCTCTGGGCATTGCCGAGGGCGCTCTGGAAGAGACCGTTGCTTACGTCAAGGAGCGCAAGCAGTTCGGCCGCAGCATTTCCGCATTCCAGAACACCCAGTTCGAGCTGGCTGAGATGAAGGCACGCGTTGAGGCTGCAAAGTATCTGGTCTACGCTGCTGCTCTGAAGAAGCAGGAAGCAATGGATGGCAAGAAGGTCCGTTACAGCGTTGAGGCTGCTCAGGCAAAGCTGATCGCAGCCCGCACCGCAAGCGATGTGACCCGCCGCTGCCTGCAGCTGTTCGGCGGTTACGGCTACACCCGTGACTACCCCATCGAGCGCATGATGCGTGATGCCAAGATCACTGAGATCTACGAGGGCACCAGCGAAGTGCAGATGATGGTCATTTCCGGCGCGCTGCTGAAGTAAGGGAGGCAAGAGTTACAATGAAAGCAATTGTTTGTGTAAAGCAGGTTCCTGATACCTCCGGCAAGGTGTCCGTCAAGCCCGATGGCACTCTGGACCGTGCTTCGATGGCTACCATCACCAACCCTGATGACCTGAACGCTCTGGAGGCTGCTCTGAAGCTCAAGGACGCTACCGGCTGCGAAGTCGTTGTTGTTACCATGGGTCCCCCGCCGGCAGAAGGCATGCTGCGTGAGCTGCTGGCCCGCGGCGCTGATAAGGCTGTTCTGGTCTCCGGCCGTGAGTTCGGCGGCTCCGATACCTTCGCAACCAGCCAGATCCTGGCTGCTGCCGTCAACAAGATCGGTGTCGGCCCCGAGGACGTTGTGTTCTGCGGCCGTCAGGCAATCGATGGTGATACCGCTCAGGTCGGTCCTCAGATCGCTGAGAAGCTGCACCTGCCTCAGGTTACCTATGTGGCTGACATCCAGAAGGATGGCAACACCCTGACCGTGAAGCGTATGCTGGAAGACGGCTACATGATGGTCAAGGTGCAGACTCCCTGCCTGCTGACCTGCATCAAGGAGCTGAACCAGCCCCGTTACATGAGCGTGAACGGCATCTTCACCTGCTACGACAAGCCGATGGAAGTGTTCGATTACAACGCACTGAAGGACGATCCGCTGATCGAGGTCGATACCATCGGTCTGAAGGGTTCTCCGACGAACGTCTTTAAGTCCTTCACTCCTCCGCAGAAGGGCGCAGGCACCATGCTCAAGGGCGACGATACTGCCGCACAGCTGGCTGGTATCCTGGCCAAGAAGCACCTGATCTGATGAAAGGAGCATAGGATTACAATGGCTGATTTTAACGAATACAAGGGCGTATGGGTCTTCTGCGAGCAGCGCCAGGGCGCATTGATGCCCACTGATTTCGAGCTGGTGAGCGAGGCCCGCAAGCTGGCTGATGAGCTGGGCTGCGAGGTCACCGGTCTGCTGCTGGGCGACAACGTGGAAGGCATTGCCAAGGAGCTGGGCGGCTATGGTGCCGATAAGGTCATGGTCTGCGACAGCCCCCTGCTGAAGGACTACACCACCGATGCATACGCCAAGGTCGTGTGCGACATGGTCAACGAGTACAAGCCCGAAGTCCTGCTGATCGGTGCAACCAACATCGGCCGCGATCTGGGCCCCCGCTGCGCAGCTCGTCTGCACACCGGCCTGACCGCTGATGCTACCCATCTGGACATCGACACTGCAAAGTACATCGATTTCCTGAAGGAGAGCTCCACCATCGACCTGTCCAAGCAGAAGTTCGATATGGAAGACCGCAACCTGAAGATGACCCGTCCCGCATTCGGCGGCCATCTGATGGCTACCATCATCTGCCCCCGCTTCCGTCCGCAGATGTCCACCGTGCGTCCCGGCGTCATGAAGAAGGCTCCCTTCGATCAGGCCAAGGCTGATGCCTGCCAGATCGTGAAGCCCGCATTCGCTCTGGCTGCTGAGGACATCAAGACCGAGGTCCTGAGCGTTGAGAAGGCCGCTGAGAAGCTGGTCGATCTGATCGGCGCAGACGTGATCGTCTCTGTCGGCCGCGGCATCAGCAAGGATGTCCAGAAGGGCATTGAGCTGGCTGAGCAGCTGGCAGCTGCTCTGGGCGGCGGCGTTGTGGGTGCTTCCCGTGCCGTCACCGATGCAGGCTGGATGACCGCTGACCATCAGGTTGGTCAGACCGGCAAGACCGTGCACCCCAAGATCTATGTTGCTCTGGGCATTTCCGGCGCTATCCAGCACACTGCTGGTATGCAGGACTCCGAGTGCATCATCGCTGTCAACAAGAACGAGGGTGCTCCCATCTTCGGCGTGGCTGACTACGGCATCGTGGGCGATCTGTTCAAGGTCGTGCCCGAGCTGATCAAGCAGATCGAGGCAGCAAAGGCTGCTCAGTGATCGACTGACGCGAGATCTTTTTATAGCATAGCCTGAATTGTGGGAGGGCGGCTCTTCGGAGCCGCTCTTCTTTTTATGTAAGGAATACGGCACAGCACAGATGGCCCTGAAAAGGCTGCCTGTGCTGTTTTTTGTTGCAGAAAGTACAGCCAAAGGCCGGCTGCAGCCCAGAAAAGGGCTGCGGGATGGGAGGGGAGTGGGACGGAAAAAGCGCACACAAAAGTCTGTTACACTTTGAAATATGCATATAAGCAAATAAACATACAGAAAAATGCATGAAAAACACTGCAGAAAAGGTGTAGAAAAATAAAATGCAACACGTTAAGTGTGACGAAACAATCCTGAAAACGGTGAAGTGCAACACAGACGTAACAAATTTACGGTATCTTGGATGAACCTGTTGCGCTTGTGAAACGTTTTCGGAACGGGAAATTTTGATTTTTTTGCATTTTCTCTCAAAAAATCGACAGAAACCCCTTGACGATGAGATGCTATTGTGATACTTTTGTTACACAAAAGCAACACATTTGAAACGGAAGAGTTGCAAATGTGTTGCAGTACGCATTCACATGAATGCAAAAAAGCTTTTATATACAAAAGCTTACGGAGGATGTCTTATGAAACTCGAGATGCGCACCCTGAAGAATATCGCAGCAGCAGCTATGACTTTGGCTGTGGTTTTTGGTGCTGCATCTCTCAAGCCCGTTACTGCAAACGCAGCTGAGGCTTCGGTTTCTGCCTCCATCGAAGAAGAAAATTCCTACATCAGCTTTCAGGACGAAGCTTATCAGAACGAGTTCCTGCGCCGCGTAAACAACGAGCGCGCAAAGGCTGGCCTGAAGCCCGTTCAGCTGGGCGACAGCAGCCATAACAATGCCGCTCAGGAGCGCGCTAAGGAACTGGCCTCTTCTTATTCCTACGTTCGTCCCAATGGCCAGCGCGATTTTACCATCTTCGCAGAGAATGGCATCGAAGATGTGTCGATTGGCGAGGACTACATGGCGGGCGTTTCCACCCCCGATGCAGCGGTGGATCAGTGGATGAACATTGATTTTACCCGTGAGCGCATCCTGAACGCAGACGCGACCACCATGAGCGTGGGCCACTATGAAGGCGGCGTTTACAACAACTACTGGGTGCTGATCTTCTCTTGCCCCGAAAACTCTTACACCAGCAACTACCGTCAGGAAGTTCTGGATCTGGTCAATGCCGAGCGTGCAAAGTACGGCCTGCAGCCCCTGGTCATGGGCGATGCAAAGCTCACCGCAGCTGCTCAGCGGCGCGCCGAAGAGATCGCAACCGTCAATTCTCACGTTCGTCCCAATGGTACCAAGTGGTACACTGTTCTCAGCGAGTACGGCGTGACGGATGCCGCTGCTGGCGAGAATGCCGCATGGGGCAGCGTTTCTCCTGAAGAAGTCGTGAATGCCTGGATGAACTCCGAAGGCCATCGCGCAAACATTCTGGATCCCGAAGCTCGTGCAATGGGTGTTGGCTACTACTACAACAGCTCCAGTACTTGGGGCCATCAGTGGATCCAGCTCTTTACGAAGTGATCATCTGCTTTCTTCTAACAAAAGATCGGCTGAGCTGCAAGGCTTGGCCGATTTTTTGCTGCGCTTTTTTCTGGCAGAGGACATGCGGGCAGCGGTACCAGGAGCTGGCCTTGACGCAAAAACGTATGCGGCAGTGGTTGCACAACGGACGATTTATGTTATACTTGTTTTGAATAACATGCAGGAGGAACCACAGTGGAGGATTACCGCACCATCCATGGCACGGCCACAGGAGAATACGAAGAAAAGAAGAGCCGCTTCATTGCGGCGCTGTCATTTGCGGACAGCGAGGAAGCTGCCGTTGCATTTCTGGAACAGGTGCGTGCGGCCAACCGCACCGCCCGCCACAATGTGTATGCCTACCGCCTGAGGGAAGGCAACCGGGAACGCTATTCAGATGATGGTGAACCGGCCAAGACGGCGGGCACACCAGCGCTGGAGGTGCTGCAGCACAGCGGCCTGACGGATCTGATCGTGGTGGTGACCCGTTACTTTGGCGGTGTGCTGCTGGGCACCGGCGGCTTGGTGCGTGCATACACCACGGCTACGGCCCGTGCACTGGAAAATGCCGAGGTGGTCACGGTGCGCAGCGTGGTGGAGCTGCGCGTGACGGTGGATTACTCCCTTTATGAGCGTGCATCGCTGCTGATCGATGCGGCGGGAGCAAAACAGGCCGCGCCGCAGTTCACGGATCGCGTGACCCTGTGCTGGCAGATGCCGGAACACACCGAAGGCCCGCTGCTGGAACAGCTGCGGGAGCTGACACGCGGCAGCGCGCAGGTGACGGTATCCGACCCGTTCTACGCACCGTTCTGAACCCGGCAGCAGCAAAAATAAAAAAGCAAGCATTATTTTGCGAACCGACAGGCTTTTTCCCCCTTCGACAAAGCGGGTGTGCTACAATTGCCGCAGACGCAGCAATTGGGATCGGCTGTGCCGAAACAGAGAGGGGGAATGGCGACAAAAAGGGAGGGCGACTTTGTATGGATGTACGTCAGCGCACAGAAGAGATCGAACATATGACCTTCGCGCCGTGGGCTACCTTCAGCGACCAGAGCCGCGGCCGCATGCTGCCGGAAGAGCAGGACCCGATCCGGCCGGTGTTCCAGCGTGACCGTGACCGGGTGCTGCACTGCAAGGCATTCCGACGGCTCAAACAAAAGACGCAGGTGTTCCTCTCGCCGGAGGGAGACCTGTACCGCACCCGACTGACCCATACGCTGGAGGTCTCGCAGATCGCGCGGACCATTGCCCGCGCTCTGCGGCTGAACGAAGATCTGACTGAAGCAATCAGCCTTGCCCATGATCTGGGCCACACGCCGTTTGGCCATGCCGGGGAGCGCGCGCTGAATGAGCTGTGCCCGGACGGCTTCAAGCACTACATGCAGAGCCTGCGTGTGGTGGACAAGCTGGAAAAGGACGGCCGGGGCCTGAACCTGACGTGGGAGGTGCGCAACGGCATCGTGACCCACACAAAGGGCACCTGGGCGGCAACGCCGGAAGGACGCATCGTGCGCATGGCGGATCAGATCGCCTATGTGAACCACGACATTGAGGACGCGGTGCGCGCCGGTGTGCTGGACCCAGCCACCCTGCCGAAAGAATGCACCGCCGTGCTGGGCCAGACAAAATCTGCCCGCATCACCACCATGATCAACAGTATCCTTGCCAACAGCGATGGGGATGTGAAGGTGGGCGCAGAGGAAAACGAAGCCTTCCTTGCGCTGCGGGATTTCATGTACGCCACCGTGTACGTGGACAAGACCGCCAAGCAGGAAGAGCAGAAGGTGGACAAGGTGATCGGGGAACTGTACGATTACTACCTGAACCATGTAGACCGGATGTCCAATTTTTACATCCAGCTGGCTTATCAGGAGGGCGGAGAACGCGCAGTGACCGATTACATCAGTGGCATGAGCGATGAATTTGCCATCCGCACTTTTGAGGAATTGTTTGTGCCCCGGAAGTGGCATGTCCTATAAATCCGAAAGGTCGTTTGAAAGATCCATGATCCCACACGAATACATTGAAGAACTGACCCGCCGCACCGACATTGTGGAGCTGGTGGGCAGCTATGTGCAGCTCAAGCGCAAGGGACGTTTGTATGGCGGCCTGTGCCCCTTCCACAGCGAAAAAACGCCCTCATTCTACGTCTACCCGGACACCCAGAGTTTTTACTGCTTTGGCTGCGGCGCAGGCGGCGATGCCATTACCTTTACGAAAAAGATCAACAGCATCGATTACCCGGAGGCCGTTAAGCTGCTGGCAGCACGGGCCGGTATGCCGGAGCCGCAGGAGGACGACAAAACAGGCCGGATGCGCAGCCGCATCCTCTCCATGAACAAGGAGGCGGCACGGTTTTTCCACGCCTGCCTGAACTCCACCGTGGAGGAAGCCCGGCAGGCCCGTGCCTACTGGCGGCGGCGCGGTCTGGACGACAAGACTATCGTCCGGTTCGGGCTGGGCTATGCGCCCAACGACGGACAGGCGCTGTATCAGTTCCTGCGCGATAAGGGCTACAATCAGCAGGAGCTGGATGCCAGCGGCCTGTTCAAGCGCAGTGCGTCCGGCCGCATCTACTGCCTGTTCTGGAAGCGGGTGATGACCCCCATCTTTGACCTGCGCGGCAACATCATTGCGTTTGGTGGGCGCGTGCTGGACGATTCCAAACCGAAATATGTCAACAGCCCGGAAACGCTGGTGTACCACAAATCAGAGACGGTGTTTGCGCTGCAGATCGCAAAGCGCAGCGCGGTGCGCCGGTTCGTGCTGTGCGAGGGCTACATGGACGTGATCAGTATGCATCAGGCAGGCATCGACACAGCAGTGTGCGCCTGCGGCACGGCCCTGACCCCGGAGCAGGTGCGGCTCATCAGCGAGTATGCTGACGAGGTGATCCTGAGCTACGATTCGGACGAAGCAGGCCAGAAGGCCACGCTGCGCTCGCTGGAACTGTTCCGCAACAGTCCGGTAAAGGTGGGCGTGCTGCAGATCCCCGGTGCAAAGGACCCGGACGAGTACATCAAAAAGTATGGCGCAGAGCGGTTCAAAGCTCTGCTGGATGGTGTGGGCAATGCACTGGACTTCCGGCTGGGCCGTCTGCGTAGCCAGTACGATCTGGCACAGGATGCCCAGCGGCTGGAATACGTGAAGGAAGCTGTGAATATGCTGGCAGAGCGCTCCAACCCTACCGAGCAGGAAGTGTATGCGGGGCGTCTGGCTGAGGAGACCAACATCTCCAAAACAGCTATCATGACCCAGCTGGAGACCGCCGTGAAGAGGGCGGGCAGCAAGCACCGCTGGGAGAAAAAGCAGCAGGCGCTCAAGTCCGGTGAGATGAATCAGATCAACGTGCCGTACAGTGCGGGCGGCAGTCAGGCGCTGGGCATTGCCAGCGCACAGCAGCGACTGTTGGCGGCCATGCTGCGGGAGCCGCACTATATCGATCTGGTGCAGGGGCAGCTGACCGCAGAACAGTTCGTGCTGCCGCAGCAGAAGGAGCTGTTTGAAGCCATGCTGCGCTGCCGACAGGAGGGCATTGAGATCAGCCTGACCACGCTGCGCGCTTTTGTAAGCGAAGAAGCGCTGAATGAACTGAGCCATCTTGCGGCACAATACAGCGATGTGAATTGTACGCCGGATGATATCCGGCTGTATCTGGACCGCATTGCCCGGGGGATGCCCATGGCAGGCAAGGCGGCGCATATGTCCAATGAGGAACTGAGTGATTACCTCCAGTCGATGCGCGAAAAGAAGCAGGGAAATGTGCCTGTAGAAGAATGATCCCCCGCTTTCCCCTCCGGCTGGAGCAGGAGAGGAAAGGAGCAGGAACCATGCAGAAATTGTCGCAAACGGAGGAATTGGCCAGAACATTGGCTGCGCGGGCACGCCACCATGCCCTGACACCGGAGCAGATCAGCCGTGCCATGGACGAACAGGATTACGATGTGGCGCAGCTGGACGATCTGTATACGGCACTGGAGGCCCGCGGCGTGCACCTGACCGAAGAGGAAACGGATCTGCCTGCGTTGGATGAAACGCAGATCGGCAGGCTGGAACATGAGCTTTCGGCAGAGGGGGTGGCGCTGGACGACCCGGTAAAGGCCTATTTGAAGGAGATCGGCCGGGTGCCGCTGCTGACGGCAGAGCAGGAGGCGGAGCTTGCCCGTGCCGCGCAGGCCGGGGACGAGGATGCCCGGCGGAAGCTCAGCGAAGCGAACCTGCGGCTGGTGGTGTCGGTGGCAAAGCGCTATGCAGGGCGGGGCCTGCCGTTTCTGGATCTCATTCAGGAAGGCAATCTCGGTCTGATGAAGGCGGCGGAAAAGTTTGAGCCGGAGCGCGGCTTCAAATTTTCCACCTATGCCACGTGGTGGATCCGTCAGTCCATCACCCGCGCCATTGCAGATCAGGGGAGGACCATCCGCATCCCGGTGCACCTTGTGGAGAGCATCAACCGGGTCAAAAAGACGACGGGTGACCTGCTGCGGAAAAATGGCCGGGAGCCTACCGCGGAAGAGATCGCTGTTCAGCTGGACATGGAGCCGGACCGTGTGCGGGAATTGCTGCAGCTGGCGCAGGACCCCATCAGCTTGGAAACGCCGGTGGGCGAGGAAGAGGATGCCCACCTTGAAGATTTTATTCAGGACGAGGATGCAGGTGTCCCAGTGGATGAAGCCGGGCGGCAGCTGCTGCGGCGGGAACTGTTCAGCGTGCTCAAAAGCCTGACACCGAGGGAAGAGCGGGTGATCGCACTGCGCTTCGGGCTGGAGGATGGCCGGGCGCACACGCTGGAAGAGCTGGGTAAGGAGTTCAATGTAACCCGGGAGCGGGTGCGGCAGATCGAAGCCAAGGCCCTGCGCAAGCTGCGGCATCCCAGCCGTGCAAAACGCCTGCGGGATTATCTGGATGAGTGAACGATTATAATTGCTGCCGCTTGCGCTCTGGCAATATTAGAGGAAACATTATTTTTATATTTGCAGCTCAGAAAAGCCTGCGAGCTTTTCTGAGCTGCTTTTTCACAAAAAAGGGCCGCAAGGGAAAACGGGCATATCCGACTGTAAAAGTAATACGCCAAAACACAAGGGCAAAGATAGACAAATTGCACAAGGGGATTATGAACAGGAACGTGCAAAATAAAAAAATCAAGCCCTAAAACAGCAAAACACAACACGCTGCCGGGCGTGCGAAAATGAAAGAAAAAATAAATTTGTTTTGGCAAAAATCTGAAAAATGGCTTGACAGCAAGGCTTTTAGGGTGTATACTGCATTAGTATCACATAATGGACTAGTGCGCCAAAAAGAGGAATACGCAGGCGGCGGCTGGACGGGTCAAACCGAAAAGTTTGTGAAAAACGCCGAAAGGTTCCCTTCGACGCGGGTCGAATTATGTGTGTCTGCTCAAATTTGACCCGTGTATACGACATCCCGTAGAGTATAAAAGTAAGGAGTGGTTGATTTTATGATGAAAGTCAAGCCCGTCAAGCTCGGCAAAACCGAGCGCATGAGCTTCTCCCACATCGACGAAGTCATCAGTATGCCGAACCTGATCGAGGTCCAGAAGAACTCTTATCAGTGGTTCCTGGACGAGGGCCTGAAAGAGGTCTTCCACGACATCGGCACCATTGAGGACTACACCGGCAATCTGGCACTGAGCTTTGTGGACTTCCGCCTGGATAAGGAGCCGAAGTACAGCATCAAGGAGTGCAAGGAGCGCGACGTGACCTATGCAGCACCCCTGCGCGTCACCGCCCGTCTGCTGAACAAGGAGACCGGCGAAGTGAAGGATCAGGAGATCTTCATGGGCGATTTCCCGCTGATGACCGATGCCGGCACCTTTGTGATCAACGGTGCAGAGCGTGCTATCGTCAGCCAGCTGGTGCGTTCTCCTGGCGTGTTCTACGGCGATGCCAAGGATAAGGTGGGCAACGACCTGTACAGCGCCACCATGAACCCCAACCGCGGCGCATGGCTGGAGTATGAGACCGATGCCTCCAACGTGTTCTATGTCCGCATCGACAAGAACCGCAAGCTGCCGGTCACCGTGCTGTGCCGTGCACTGGGCCTGTCCACCAACGAGGACATCCTGAACTTCTTTGGCGACGATGAGCGCATCCTCGCTACTCTGGAAAAGGATACCACCAAGAATCAGGAAGAGGGCCTGCTGGAAGTTTACCGCAAGCTGCGCCCCGGCGAGCCTCCCACGGTGGAGTCTGCTACCAGCCAGATCAACATGCTGTTCTTCGACCCGCGCCGTTATGACCTGTCTCGTTTCGGCCGTTATAAGATGAACAAGAAGCTGTCTCTGGCCCGCCGCATCACCGGTCAGGTGGCTGCTGAGAATGTGGTCGCTCCGCTGACCGGCGAGATCCTGATCGAGGCTGGTGCCAAGATCACCCGCGAGCTGGCTGAGAAGGCTGACAATGCCGGTGTGAATCTGGTCGTGCTGAAGCTCGACGATCCCATGAAGGAAGAGAGCCGGAAGGTCAAGGTCATCACCAACGGCTGTGTGGATGCACAGGGCTTCTTCTCCTTCGACGTGAAGGAGTGCGGCATCAACGAGCGTTGCTCCTTCGATGAGATCAAGAAGATCCTCGACACCACCTCTGATGTGGAAGAGCAGAAGGAGATGCTGCGCCGCAACCACGACCAGCTGATCGGCCGCACCGTTACGGTCGCCGATATTCTGGCTTCCATCAACTACCTGAACGGTCTGGGCCACAATATTGGCACCACCGATGATATCGACCATCTGGGCAACCGCCGCATCCGCAGCGTGGGCGAGCTGCTGCAGAACCAGTTCCGCATCGGCTTCTCCCGCATGGAGCGCGTCATCCGTGAGCGCATGACCCTGCAGAGCCAGGATCAGAGCGTCATCACCCCGCAGGCCCTCATCAACATCCGTCCGGTGGTGGCAGCCATCAAGGAGTTCTTCGGTTCTTCTCCGCTGTCCCAGTTCATGGATCAGAACAACCCGCTGGCTGAACTGACCCACAAGCGCCGTCTGTCCGCTCTGGGCCCCGGCGGTCTGAGCCGTGACCGCGCAGGTTTCGAGGTCCGCGACGTTCACTACAGCCACTACGGCCGTATGTGCCCCATCGAGACTCCTGAAGGCCCCAACATCGGTCTGATCTCCTATCTGGCATCTTACGCCAAGATCAACGAGTACGGCTTCGTGGAAGCTCCGTACCGCAAGGTCAAGAAGATCTATGACGAGAATGGCAACCTGAAGGAACAGGTCGTCACCGACGAGGTCGAGTATATGACCGCTGATGTCGAGGACGAGTACGTTGTGGCACAGGCCAACGAGCCGCTGGATGAGGGCAAGCACTTCATCCGTCCCCGTGTGTCTGCCCGCCGCCGCGACGAGATCCTTGAAATTGATGCAGAGAAAGTCGATTACATGGACGTTTCTCCGCGAATGATGGTCTCTGTTGCTACCGCCTGCATCCCCTTCCTGGAGAACGATGACTGTAACCGTGCTCTGATGGGTTCCAACATGCAGCGTCAGGCAGTGCCTCTGATGGTCACCCAGCAGCCCATCGTTGCTACCGGTATGGAGTACAAGGCTGCTACCGACTCCGGCACCGCTGTTCTGGCAAAGAATGACGGTATCGTTGAGAAGATGGATGCCGACCATGTTGTTGTGCGCAACAACAAGGGCGAGCTGGAGGATTATCCTCTGGTCAAGTTCGCACGCTCCAACGCAGGTACCTGCATCAACCAGCGTCCCATCGTGGAGGTCGGCGAGAGCGTCAAGGCCGGTCAGGTGCTGGCCGACGGCCCTGCAATGCGCAACGGCGAAATTTCTCTGGGTAAGAACGCTCTGATCGGCTTCATGACCTGGGAAGGCTACAACTACGAGGATGCCGTTCTGCTGAACGAGAAGATCGTGCGCGAGGACGTGTACACCTCCATTCATATTGAAGAGTACGAGACCGAGAGCCGCGACACCAAGCTGGGACCTGAAGAGATCACCCGTGATATCCCCAACGTTTCTGAGGATGCACTGAAGGATCTGGACGAGCGCGGCATCATCCGTATCGGTGCTGAGGTCAAGAGCGGCGACATTCTGGTCGGTAAGGTCACCCCGAAGGGCGAGACCGAGCTGACCGCTGAAGAGCGCCTGCTGCGCGCCATCTTCGGCGAGAAGGCACGCGAAGTGCGTGATACTTCTCTGCGCGTGCCCCATGGTGCATACGGCATCATCGTGGATGTCAAGGTGTTCACCCCGGAGAACAGCGACGAACTGCAGCCCGGCGTACGCGAGGTCGTCCGCTGCTATATTGCCCAGAAGCGCAAGATCAGCGTTGGCGATAAGATGGCAGGCCGTCACGGCAACAAGGGTGTCGTTTCCCGCATTCTGCCGCAGGAGGACATGCCCTACCTGCCCGACGGCACCCCGCTGGACATCGTGCTGAACCCCCTGGGCGTGCCTTCCCGTATGAACATCGGTCAGGTGCTGGAAGTCAACCTGGGCTACGCTGCCAAGGCATGCGGCATCAAGGTCATGACTCCCGTCTTCGACTCTGCTCGTGAGAACGACATCGGCGATACCTTTGATACCGCCCGCGAGATGTGGCATGGTGAGAATGCTCCTGCATATCCCACGAAGCTCCCCAAGATCATGGGCGAGAAGGGACACATCATCGACTTCTCCAAGATCGAGCTGGACCGCGATGGCAAGACCACCGTTTACGATGGCCGCACCGGCGAAAAGTTCGATAACCGCGTTACCGTCGGTTATATGTACTACCTGAAGCTGCATCACCTGGTTGATGATAAGATCCATGCACGTTCTACCGGCCCCTACTCTCTGGTCACTCAGCAGCCTCTGGGCGGCAAGGCCCAGTTCGGCGGCCAGCGCTTTGGCGAAATGGAAGTCTGGGCACTGGAAGCTTACGGCGCTGCTTACACTCTGCAGGAGATCCTGACCGTCAAGTCCGACGACGTGGAGGGCCGTGTGAAGACCTACGAGGCCATCGTTAAGGGTGAGCCGATCCCGCAGCCCGGCATCCCCGAGTCCTTCCGCGTTATGCTGAAGGAACTGCAGTCTCTGGGTCTGGACGTTGTTGTTCAGGACAAGGACGGCAACGAGATCGACATGCGTCAGAACTTCGACGACGAAGAGACCGGCTTTGATATGCGCGATGTTGCCGGCACTGAGAACGTCGTGCAGGAGAGCGAACTGCTCAACGATTATAATATTAAGGATGCCGATGCCGGTTTCGATGATCCTTCTGTGCTGGAGGACAATAACTCCGGTGCCGAAGCTCCCGCTTCTTCTGACGAAGTAGATTTCTGATCAGACAAAGAACACAAGCCTCAAGCCCCCTGTTCCGCGTGCTGCGGCAGGGGAGAGGGGCCTGTGGTCTGAACAAGAAAGCCGCCTGTATCATCGAGACAACTAGAGATTAAGAAAGGGTTCGTTTCATGGAAAACAACGTTTTCGATTCCATCAAGATCGGCCTTGCCTCCCCGGAGCAGATCCGCAACTGGAGCTACGGCGAGGTCAAAAAGCCTGAGACCATCAACTACCGTACCCTGAAGCCGGAGCGCGACGGCTTGTACTGTGAGCGCATTTTTGGACCTACCAAGGACTGGGAGTGCCACTGCGGTAAGTATAAGCGCATCCGCTACAAGGGCAAGATCTGCGACCGCTGCGGCGTTGAAGTGACCAAGGCCAAGGTCCGCCGTGAGCGCATGGGCCACATTGAGCTGGCCGCTCCCGTCAGCCACATCTGGTACTTCAAGGGCATCCCCAGCCGCATCGGCCTGATGCTGGACATCAGCCCCCGCCTGCTGGAGAAGGTGCTGTACTTTGCAAGCTATATCGTCACTGATCCGGGCGCTACCCGTCTGGAAAAGAAGCAGCTGCTCACCGAGAGCGAGTATCGTGAGATGCGCGACCACTACGGTGATGAGTTCGAGGCTGCTATGGGCGCTGAGGCCATTCAGGATCTGCTGAAGGAGATCGATCTGGATCAGCTGAGTGAAGAGCTGACTGCCGAGGTGGAAAAGTCCTCCGGCCAGAAGCGCGTGCGCATCCTCAAGCGTCTGGAAGTAGTTGAGGCATTCCGCATTTCCGGCAACCGTCCTGAATGGATGGTCATGGATGTGCTGCCTGTTCTGCCGCCTGACCTGCGCCCCATGGTCCAGCTGGACGGCGGCCGTTTTGCCACCTCCGACCTGAACGACCTGTACCGCCGCGTGATCAACCGCAACAACCGTCTGCGCCGTCTGCTGGAGCTGGGCGCTCCCGACATCATCGTGCGCAACGAGAAGCGTATGCTGCAGGAAGCAGTGGACAGCCTGATCGACAACGGCCGCCGCGGCCGTCCGGTCACCGGCCCCAACAACCGCGCACTGAAGAGCCTTTCCGATATGCTGAAGGGCAAGCAGGGCCGCTTCCGTCAGAACCTGCTGGGCAAGCGTGTTGACTACTCCGGCCGTTCTGTTATCGTCGTCGGCCCTGAGCTGAAGATGGATCAGTGCGGTCTGCCCAAGGAAATGGCTCTGGAGCTGTTCAAGCCCTTTGTCATGAAGGATCTGGTGGAGAAGGGTATTGCCAACAACATCAAGTCCGCCCGCAAGATGGTGGAGCGCGCTAAGCCCGAAGTGTGGGACAGCCTGGAGACCGTGATCAAGGGCCACCCCGTTCTGCTGAACCGTGCACCTACCCTGCACCGTCTGGGCATTCAGGCTTTCAACCCGGTGCTGGTGGAGGGCCGTGCCATCAAGCTGCACCCGCTGGCATGTACCGCATTCAACGCCGACTTCGACGGTGACCAGATGGCAGTCCATCTGCCTCTGGGCGAGGATGCCTGCCGTGAGGCCAAGATGCTGATGCTGGCTTCCGGCAACCTGCTGAAGCCCTCTGACGGCGCACCTGTTACCGTGCCTACGCAGGATATGATCCTGGGCAGCTACTACCTGACCACCGTTCGTGAAAATGACGAGGGCGCAGGCAAGGTGTTCCGCGATGAGAACGAAGCCCTGATGGCTTATGCAGAGCACATCGTTACCCTGCACGCACCCATCAAGGTGCGCCGCACCATGACCATTGACGGCGTGGAGCGCACCGGTCTGGTGGAAACCACCGTCGGCCGCATCATCTTCAATAACCCTGTTCCTCAGAATCTGGGTTATATCGACCGTACTGATCCCGAGCACTGGCTGGAGTACGAGGTCAGCTTCCGCGTGACCAAGAAGACTCTGCCCGACATCATTTCCCGCTGCATGACCCGCAACGGCACCCGCAAGTGTGCAAAGATGCTGGATGCCATCAAGGCGCAGGGCTACAAGTACTCCACTCTGTCTGCAATCTCCGTCGCTGTGTGCGACGCTGTGATCCCGCCGCAGAAGCAGGAACTGATCGCTGAGGCTGACCAGCAGATCGCAAAGGTCGGCAGGCTGTTCAACCGCGGCCTGATCTCCGACAACGAGCGTTACAACCAGACCATCGCCATCTGGCAGGCTACCACCGATAAGGTCTCCAAGGCTCTGGCAGACAACCTGCCCAAGGACAATGAGATCTATATGATGGCTGACTCCGGTGCTCGTGGTTCTATGAACCAGATCAAGCAGCTGGCCGGCATGCGCGGCCTGCTGGCAAACACCGCCGGTAAGACCATCGAGATGCCCATTCGTGCCAACTACCGTGAAGGTCTGAATATTCTGGAATATTTCGTTTCTGCCCGTGGTGCCCGTAAGGGTCTGGCCGATACCGCTCTGCGTACCGCTGACTCCGGTTACCTGACCCGCCGCATGGTCGATGTCTCTCAGGATGTCATCGTGCGCGAGATCGACTGCGGCACCACCGACGGCCTGTGGGTGTCTGAGATCCACGAGGGCAAGGAGAAGATCGAGAGCTTCCGTGAGCGTTTGATCGGCCGCTTTGCTGTGGGCGATGTGGTCAACCCCGTCACCGGCAAGGTGATCGTGCCGGAAGGCAAGATGATCGACCTGTACGATGCAAACGAGATCGAGGCTGCTGGCATTACCAAGCTGAAGATCCGCAGCCTGCTGACCTGCCGTGCAAAGACCGGTGTCTGCGCACGCTGCTACGGTTCCGATATGGCAAACGGCGAGCCGGTCCGTCTGGGCGAGTCTGTCGGCGTTATCGCCGCAGAGTCCATCGGCGAGCCTGGTACTCAGCTGACCATGCGTACCTTCCATACCGGCGGTATCGCATCTGCTGAAGATATCACGCAGGGTCTTCCCCGTGTTGAAGAGCTGTTCGAGAGCCGCCGTCCCAAGAGCATGGCCATCATGAGCGAGATCTCTGGTGTCGTTTCTCAGGACGATACCAAGAAGAATGTCGTTATCAAGGTGACCGGCAAGGACGAGAACGGTGCCGAGGTCGTAAAGAGCTACTCCATCCCGTTCACCCAGCATTCCCGCGTGATGCCGGGTGACCGTGTGGAGAAGGGCGACATCATCACCCGTGAAGGTGTTCTGTATCCGCAGGATATTCTGGCAATCAAGGGTCTGGAGGATGTCCAGAACTACCTGATCAACGAAGTTCAGAAGGTCTACCGTCTGCAGGGCGTTGAGATCAACGATAAGCATATCGAAGTCATCGTCCGTCAGATGTGCCGCAAGGTGCGCGTGACGGATTCCGGTTCTTCCAACCTGATCGGCGGTGCACTGGCAAGCCGTCTGGAAGTGGAGAGCATCAACGCCGATCTGCAGCAGCGCATCGACGCTGGTGAAGAGGGCCTGAAGCTGGTCGAATACCAGCAGGTGCTGCTGGGCATCACCAAGGCTGCTCTGGCAAACGACTCCTTCCTGTCCGCTGCATCCTTCCAGGAGACCACCCGCGTGCTGACCGAAGCTGCCATCAAGGGCAAGGTCGACCCGCTGGCCGGCCTGAAGGAGAACGTCATCATTGGTAAGCTGATCCCCGCAGGTACTGGTCTGCCGGAAGTCCGTGAGGATCTGAAGAACCGTGAGGCTGAGCGCGATGCTGAGATCGCTGCCGAACAGGCAGCTGCTGTACAGTAAGCAAAGCTCCTTCTTCTGAAATAAAACAATGGACCGCTCTGTGGGCATCCGCCCGCAGGGCGGTTTTTATATGCCCGGAAAAGCGGAAACAGGGGAGAAAACCGTGCGTTTTGCGTCGAAAAAATGCTGAAAGAAAAAATCTGGAATAAATGCAAAAAACTTTGCAAAAACTGTTGACATCCGCCTGTAAAGCGAGTATTATATAACTGTTGCGCATCCCTCATGGGGATAGTGCGGCAAAAAAGTCGGAAAAAGTCCGATGTGCATTATTAAGAAAGGAGAAACAAAATGCCTACTTTTAACCAGCTTGTACGCAAGGGCCG
>ENA-UOOA01003834-UOOA01003834.1-human-gut-metagenome-genome-assembly--contig:-P61old-NODE-3834-length-18060-cov-6.149292_pt1 | contig 18060 bp, 9 predicted proteins | sample MGYA00242467_ERZ724014 | MGnify/ENA metagenome assembly ERZ724014 | reverse complement strand
CCGCCTTCCGCGCCATGGTTCGGGGAATTTATAACGCCTTTATTATCCCTGTACAGAACGAAGGTCGTGTATCCCTGATTGCCGATGGCGAGAGAGGGCGAACGAGTGTACCAGGTAACGTAATCCTTTTGGGTGTTCCCCATCGATACCCCGTGGAATTTGGCAAAATCGGATGCTTTCAGGTTTCTTGCGGAATCTTCCGCTAATACGTCCTTATTAAATCCGTACGCCGTGGTGGTAACGTCTCGCAAAGACAACAAGAATATCTTATCGTCCGTATCTTTGCATTGGTCCGCATACTTGTTTTTCCCTGCGTTTTCCCCGTAGCCGTAATACTTCGGGTAGTCGTTGGGGTTACAGCTTCTCGCGGTGTTGTCGAGACGCGTGGTTTTTATGATTTCTTTTTGCAAATTGTTGAAAACCTCGTTGTAGAAGGTCTCGTTCAGCCAACGGCGTATGAAACTATATTCCCAGTTGTTGGCGTAAATTCCGTCCGGGACACCCGTCGAATTGTTGTACTCAGCAAGTAAGTCGTCGCGAATCTCGCTCTTTCTTTCGGGTTGCATCGAAAAGAAATCCAAAGCAATATCGCTCATGATAAAGGCGGAATTCCCGCTTGTCGTGAGGATTCTCCACTTTATCGGTTCATACTTAAACCAGTACACATTTAACCTATAATATCCGTTGTCCGTAATTACATCGTACAGAGCATCAATCCCCGACGCGCGATAGTCGTTCATTTGCACGCCGAGATATTTCGTGCCGTTATGGATAACGATTTTTTGCCACATATAAGTAGCACCCTCGTGACTTTCCCAATTATAAGGATTTGCCTTATCACGCGGAAGGGGCGGCGTTCCCGCCATTTCGTTAAGTTTTGCGATTACGGTCTCGTCGCGCTCTAAGGTTTGCGGCCAGTAACCGAAATAGATATAGTCGCCCTTGCGAGTGTAACGAACGGGGTTAAGTCCGTTGCACGTGGTGCAAACGTCGCAAACGTAACTATGCTTGCCGTTGGCGGGGATTTCCACCTTTGTATTATAGTCGCAACCCTCGCGCTGACATTCGTCGTACGCTTCCCAGCCGGGCAAACAGTCGGGGTTTTTTGCCTCAAAGTGTTTGAGTTTGTGTCCGAGAGCCTTATCGACGTATCTTTCCACCTTCGACGAATAGTCGCAACCTTCGCGATTGCAGGTGGAATACCTTAACCAATACCCGTCCTCTGTGCAGGTTGCGTCGCAGGGATCGTGCCATTGCAAATCATGCCCGAGAGCGGACAAACCATTGTATTCGGTATGATAATCGCAACCTTTGTTAGAACACTTTTTGTATGCCTCGCTGCCCCACTTTTCGCAAGTCGGCTCCACGCGCGGAACGTCAATGGACAGGTTATGTCCCGTAGCGGGAATTTCCTCGTACCCCTCGGTTTTTCCGCAATAATGCTCGCACCTTTTGTATGCTTTCCAGCCGATTTCGGTACAAGTCGGCTCTTTGGAGGCAACGTCCTGCATGTCATGCCCGATAGCGGGAATAGCCGTCTGTTCGGTATAAGTACAGCCCGGGGTTATGCAACGTTTGCCGTGAGTAAGTCCGTCTTTTTCGCACCAAGGATCGTAACCTTTTTCTTCGCGCAGGTTGTGAGGAGCAAGTTCGCCGTATTCAAACGTTTCCCTGCCCAGACTGCCGCAGATACTGCAAACAAGCCGATACACCGCCTTTCTTTGGCATGTTGCATTGTCCACAAGGTTCCTATCGGTAATTTTTTCGACGTAAGTGTGTATATGCTGTTGATCGGCATTTACCAAGCCGGCAACCACGAAATACGAAAAACTTGTCGTTTCAAAGTATATCTTGTTGCCGTCAACTGTGGTTTTTAGTTCCTCCACCGTGTTGTCGCCCTTTACGTGATAGGTGACGTAACCGTCAGACTCGAACGGCTTTACCATGGTGATCTTCACTTTGCCGTTCGGTTGCACTTTTTCACCGTCCTTGGTAAGGGCGATGTCAAAAACGGCAATTTTAGCACTGTCGTAAGGCTTGTCGATCGCCGCCATAGCCGCCTTTCCTTGTTCGCTGTCGGCGGCATGATGTTCGGCTTTCAGCACGGAGTCGTTTTCAAACGCGCCGTCCAAAGTAATGCCGCTTTCCGTACTTAACTTGTTGACCGTATTGCCGTTGGCGTTACAAGCAACCAGCACAAGGCACAGCGACAACACAAGCGCAAGCGCAAAAAAAATTAACGACTTTGTTTTCATAAAAATCTCCTGTTTGTGAGATTGATTTCGGCATTTACGTCTGCCGAACGTCCGCAAACAAGCGGATTGAAAAAATCCGCTTGTCTGCTTATTTGCTTGTTTGCTTATGCCGAACGATTTACGACACTTTCACCACATGGATTCTCACATTTTGTGCGGAATCCGTATGGTTTTTCAAGGTTAAGGAATAATTGCCCGTTTCGGTGACATTGAAATCCGTACTGCCAATCACATTGACTGGATTAAAATTAAAGTCGTATAACTTGTCGATGCCGATTGTGCTAAACGGCACGATACCCGAACTATCGCTTTGTACGATTTCAATTCTATATTTACCGGGTGTAGACACCTTGAAGTAGAAATTCTTGAATTCTTTAGCCGGGAAATTCACAGACTTAAGCTCCCCACCGCTTGTTGTTACGACAGGCAGAGAATCGGCAGAGCTTGAATTGATGAACTTAAGTCCGACAGCGTTTGCTGCCACATCCGCGGCATATTCCATAAGGATGTAGACATAAATTTCTTGATTGTTTCGGTTTGGAATTTTGAATCTGTCTCCTGCCGAAAGCGTTGTGTATTCCATTCCGTCAAACTGTGAATAATCGGCATAAAACACTTTTAACGTTCGACCATTGAAAGCACCAACCTTTTGGGTGAATATAACATAGTTTGTATGGAAATATGTTATCGCTCTTTTTACCGTGACTTTAATCACGAGCCTGTCGCCTTTCTTGCCTGCAGGTATTGTAAGCTCCGATGTGATGTTTGTTGCCGAAAGTTCGGCTTTTGCGGCGTTTACGCCGATTTGAGCATTTAAGATGTTGGCATTCACGGTGTATCTGACATAGTATTTGCCGCCGTTTGACTTAAACATATCCGACATCATATCGACTTTTTCACCAGCGTCCGTGTACACCTCATAACGACTACTGCCGTTGTTGTTAAACGCATTGACAAAGCTATACCAGCCGCTCGTGAGAGGTTCAAGCTCGTTGAGTGTGAAGTATTTCACATCGTTCGCGCCAATCGAAATCGTTGTTACGCTGCCTGCGGCAAGGTTGTCGACTTGTTGGGTTTGTTTTGCAGAAACGTCGAAAGTCACGTTTTCATGCTCACAAATCCAGTTGCCGTCGGCGTCGGTAAGCCCCGCAACGCCCTTTGCCAAATTGATGTTGATGTATGATCCTTGCAACGTGCCGCCGTTTTCAACGTGCGCCAAATCGCCGTTGCCAACGCCAATGCCCGTGCGCTTGTAACTGCCCACAATCACGCCGTTGTACTTGACAACCACGTCGATTGCCTCGCTATCGACGATGTTTTCGATCGCGGTGCTTCTGTTCAGGTTGAGCGCAAAGGTTTTTTCGCCGCCTTGGATGGGTTCGATGACCGCGGTTTTGCCTGTCGGCTCGCTCACCGTGCAGCTTACGCTCGTCTTGGGAGCGACGTCGGTGACTACGCCCTCTGCAACGGCTTTGCCCTCCGCGATGAGCAAGAATCTACGTCCTACGAAAGCGGGGACTTTTGCGCCTTTGAAATCAACGGTGACGTCTTCAAGCGTGTAGCCGGGCATAACCATATCCACACCTGTCGGGAACGTAATCGTGGACGGCATCTCGCCGATTCCTTCGATAAAGATAAAGCGAGCGTTGGGTTTGTAATTCGTAAACATCGGCTGTTTTTTGTCTTCGGACACTCTGATAGTTGCCGTAAATTTGTCATACGAAGCCACGGTGTCGAGCTTTGTAATCGTATATCCGCGCTTAACCTCATCTTTGGTCACGTCTTTTGTAAGCAAGCCGACCGTGTCGCCTGCGTTTGCCGTTTCAACCGCTTGACTGTTCTTTTCAATCGCCGTCACGGTGAAAACCTTGCCAAGCTCGTTGATGTGGAGTTGATCGCCTATATTCACCGTGCCGTTGGCTATTTGAACAGACAAAACAGTCCCTCTGCCTGTAATAGAAAATACATCCTGAACGCCGGCATAAAATTCGGGAGCGTCCCAAACGGTGAGTCTGACCTTGTTCGTTTCGTCGGCGATGGCGAACATATAGTTGGGGTTGTCGACAATCAACTCGCCAACGCGCATATTGTGAATGCCCACCGTACGGTATTGTTCGGGGACTTCAACGGTAACCCAAGTCAATGTGTTGTTGGTTTCTTCTTGTACGTTTTTGCACTCCAAACCGAATTTTCCGCTTTCGAGAAGTTGATCGATTTTTCTTGAATACACGCTTTCGCTCAGCGTGAGAATGCGATGCATTATCGTAAACAATTTTGTGTTTGATATGCCGTACCACTCTGCCGTGCCGGCAACTCTTGCGCGCACGATATACTCGCCTGCGTCCGTGGGTGCGGTGGTGGTGTAATCGCTTTCGCTTGCGTCTTCGAGTTTATATTCTATTGTGAGAGCGCCGTTGCCGTTAAAATGGACGTTTTCGGGGTTTAGCACAACAGGCGTTCCGTCGTAGGTTTTGCTAAGATCCAAACCGCCGTCAAACGTGAGCGTATTGTACTTTGGCGGAGTTGCGGGGATAGTTTCCACTCTTGTTGCCGAACACGTTGTGCAAGTGAAGGTTTTTTCGCCCTCAACGCCGTAGTCGGAGGGTTTGGTGATTACGCCCGCGTTCCAGTTGTGTGCTGCAAGATCTTTCTTTTCGTCCGTGTGGGCGCAGGTTGCAGGATGCCAGTGGTTGGCGGTGTCGTAGCCCCACTTTGACATATCGAACGTATGCACATGGTCGAGCATACCGATTGTTGCGGTCTTGGTGTTGCCGCAAACGGTGCAAGTGTAGGTTTTAACGCCTTCCGTCGTTTCGGTAGGCTCGGTTGTAACTACGCCCCCGTTCCATACGTGCGCGCCGAGATCTTTCTTTTCATCGGTATGACCGCAGGTTGCCGGGTGCCAGTGATTTTCGGTGTCATAGCTCCACTTCGTCATATCGAAAGTATGCACGTGATCGAGCATACCGATTGTTGCGGTCTTGGTGTTGCCGCAAACGGTGCAAGTGTAGGTCTTTACGCCCTCGGTTGTTTCGGTGGGTGGAGTGGTGATGACGCCCTCGTTCCATGCATGCTCTGCTTCGTCTTTTTTCAAGTCGGTATGCGCGCATGTTGCGGGATGCCAGTGCGTTTTTGCGTCGAACTTCCAGTTGTCCATATCAAACGTGTGTCCGAGTTGGGGAACGGATTGCGTTGTTTGATAACCGCACACCGTACAAGTGAGAGTTTTCACACCTTCGGCAGCTTCCGTGGGTGGAGTGGTGACAACGCCTTCATCGAAAGTATGATCCGCTTTGTCCGCCACATCCGAGTGCTTTTTCGTCATGCATTCGTGCCAGTGCACCGTTTCGTCAAACTTCCATTCGCTGGAATACGTGTGCTTTTTGTTGCAAGCGGTAAGCACCGAAAGCGACAAAACAAACATCAACGCTATTGCCAAAATAGTGAACAGTGATTTTCTTTTCATGGTTTTTGTCTCCTTGTTTCTAAATTGATTTATTTCAAACCGCAAATCAGGAATTGCGTTCTAAAACCGTTAATAATTTTCCGTTTTCGTTCGTTAAAGTGCGTCGATTGCGTCTGCAAGATAGTCGGACGGGACGGATTCATAGAAGAATGCGTCGATGCTGCCGTCTTCCTTGGCGCATTTGACTTTGTATGCGCTGCTTTCATCCGACACGTTGTCGCAAAGAAGCGCAATTTTGATTTCGGGGTTCTGCCTCCTGACTTCGCGCGCGGTGTTCATTCGCATATCGAACGTGCCGTCGCCCGACCTTGTAACGTCCATTACAAGAGTTGTTGCCGCAAGCGCGTTCGTCAGCGTAAGGATACGCTCCGGTTCCTGCGAAAAAGATTTTTCCACAAAGAACCCCGCACGTTTCAGGGCGTTTGTCACCGCTTCCAAAACGAGTCTGTTTCTGATGGCAAGTAAGGCTCTTTTCATTTCATATCCTTTCTCATTTGCGTACACTACGCTTGATTTCTGATTTTTCATTTTGCGTATATATTTTATCATAGTTGGTATGCGCTTGGGGAGTGCCATTCGGCACCCCTTTGGCAAATTTTTTGTGCTTTTCAGAAAAAATTTTTGCAAAAAAAAGACAGCCGCGGGTAAGCGACTGCCTGTTTTTATATATTTGATTGCATTATCTATCAGATTTCGTCGTCGGTTTTGTCGAGTATCACAAGCCCCGATTCTCTTGCTCTTACGGCAAGTTGAGTGCGGGAACGGAAACCCGTCTTAAACAGCATATCCGCAACGTGGTTTTTGACAACGCCCGAAGAAATGCCGAGTTTTTCGGAAATTTCCGTATTGCTGTATCCGCCCGTCATAAGGCGCAGGATTTCAAGTTCCTTTTCGGTAAATTCCGTACTGAGTGCAAGTCCCATTTTTACGGGTTGCGGACTGTCGGGATAGACGATTTCGCCGCTTACTACCCGTTCCATCAGCGACAGAATCGGCTGTTCGTTGACTTCCTTGTACCAAAAGCCTTCAACGCCGATTTGTTTTGCACGCTTTATATAGGAACACTCAGGCATACTCGTGACGACGATAATTTTTGTTTTCGGGAATTTCGCCTTGATTTTTGCCGCCGCTTCGAGTCCGCTTTCGCCGTTTTCCGTAACTACGTCCATCAGTATCAAATCAACGGGCGTGCGTGTGCAGACAATATCCGCAACGGAAGCGTTTTCTATCGCCGCTTGCAGATAGAATTTGTCCGACGACTCCACAAAATGCGAAAAGAGTGCCTTCGGCATTTGCTGATCTTCGACTATCATGACTGAGTATTTTCCGTCTTTCATAAAGTTTCTCCTTGCGGTAGTTCGATAATGAGTTCAAATTGCGGTGCGCTGTGAATAATCATCGTGCCGTTTTCCCGTTCTACAAGCAAGCGAAGCCCCGAAAGTCCGCCGCCTTCTATGATTTCGCCTTTCGGCTTTTCGCCGTCGTTGGTGATTTCTATCGTATATTTGCCGTTTTTCTCCGATACCGTAACCGTCATCGTCTTACCGTTTGCGTGCGAAACGGTGTTCGTCAGACATTCGTGCATTGCGGCGATGAGTATTTTTTCGCTTACCGTATCGGCTTTCGGCTTTTCGCCGCAAAAATCCACGGTTACGGCAACGAGTTTTGCCGCGTCCTTTATCACTTGCAAGTTGTCTTTCTTTGTGTGCGGACGAGTGCTTTTCAATGCGGCGATTTCCGCTTGCCAGAAGCATATCATTTGCTTTTGCTCGGTTTTGTCAAGCGGTTCGGCAAGTCTGCGTTTTGTTGCAAGCAAGAGTTTGCCCATATCGTCGTGGATACGGATTTTCGCCGCCAAAAGTTCCTTTTCTTTCGTGAGGAGTACAACGTTATCCCCGTATGCGACAAGGCGTTTGTTGACGGCTTTCAGTTCTTCGAGTTTTTGCTCTAACTCTTTGGTAAGACGGTATCTTTCGGTTACGTTTGCCGCAACGATTTCGTAAACTGTTTTACCGTCTATCTCATGCGAGTATCTCTTGAACGATACCACTTTGCCGCCCTCGTATTCTACAATAGGTTTTTCTCCCGTTTTAAGCGGCAGACAGTTTTCTTCTATTTCGCCTTGCGAGATCTTCCGCCAAAAACTTGCGCCGTCCAAAAGTGCCTTACCTGTTGCAAGAACGCAAAGACGGTTCATTTCGGTATTGATAAACCGCACGAGTCCGTTTTGCTCGTAAAAACATATTCCCCCGGGAAGCGAATCCGCACTTTCTTTTATGGACACGGGCGAAATATGTTTTTTATTCCAAAGCACCGCACCGACAAGTCCGTAAACCGCAAGAGCGAGCTCCGCTACAGCCGCAACGCAATGCAACCATAGCGGCAAAGAAATTATCGTGAGCGACGGCTCGAATACGGATTTCCCGACACGATAGAGATAACTTCCGCACATTGTAAGGAATACCGATAGAAACGACAATGCAAACGTTACCGCCGGCAAAACGATATAGCGGCGTTTCTTGCAAAGTCTGACCGACGCAAACAACCCGATAATCGCCAGAACAAACGTGAAAATAAACGAAACGACAATCATCTGTCTTACATAAAACGGTGCGTCTATAAATCTCATACAGCACCCCCTTCGGGCAAAGTAAGCGAGTAATAAACTTCTTCGTCGTCCGTTTGAATTGTTACGTTGTATTTCTCGAATTTCGACTTTATTTTCTCCGGAATTTCTTCCGCTTTATTGTCGCATTCGATACGCAAAACGAGATGATCGCCACGCCTCGAAAGACGAACGATAACGGCGCTCGGCAGTCCCTCGTAATTTGCAATGCAGGCTTGGAAAAAGTCATAGAAAACACCTGCGTTTTTGTCGTAGATTTTACCCGAAACGGCGCAATCGAAAGTGCATTCCGCACCCGTAAGCGAAAGAAACCCAAGCGATTCTTTTATCGCAAGCGACAGTTCGCCCACGTCTATATTTTCCTGCTTTTCGGCAAGCATAACAAGGTTGCTTCTGCGTTTGATATAAGCCGCCAAAATGCACGCAAAACGCATTTTATCTATATATTCCGTGCTGTTTAACTGCGTTTTGTGGTACATATCCGACAAAAGCGCATCAAGGCGTTTCAGTTCTTCGCAGGTAACTTCATCCGTCTTTGCGTACAGTTTGTTTTGCTCTGTAATCTGCGCTTTTTGCTCTTTGAGTTCGTTCTCCGCTTCGATGATATAATTTTCTTCGGACAGTCTTTCGTTGGTTTCGGAAAGTGCCGCGTTTATCTCGTTGACCTTGGATAAATCTTCGATTCTGAAAGTATATCCGCCGTGTATTTTTTCTGCTGAAAGCCGTGTATTTTCATCTATCATTACGGGGTTTTTTGCCGCACGACCGAGCAGGTTTTTATCCGTAGAAATCGACTTTTCGGAGTCGTATATCACACTCAGATTCTCGTCCGTGATAACCGCCGAATATGCCGAACGATAGAAGTAATTTTCGTATTCGTCGTTGGACGGAATCAAACCTATGGCGATACAACTTTCTATCATTACGATACAGGTAAAGCACAACAGTTCCGGGATTTTGAACGCCGGCGTATCCGTCAAAAAGCATACGGTGGAAACAGCCACGCACACAATGAAAACGGTTACGGGTATCCACGTTTTACGCCTGCACGCCGATATGCCGCACTTCAAAATCAGCACGATAAGGCTTGTATACGTTACGGCAATCTCCCTCGCGAGCGCGATATAAAATACGGTTCTATGCTCGTAGGAAAAACCGTTCTCGAAGTTCAAAGCGAACGCCCATTCGTGTGCGTCGTTTGTGAATATCAGAAGAAGCAATATCACGGCGGGTAAATATAAGAGATACCACGCTTTTGCGAGCGGTTTGCCCTTTTTGCTCTCTATGCTGAACGCCTCAAGCAAAATCGTCGGCGGAATAAACATTTGCGGAACGTAGTATGCGTACCAAAGATAGCGCGAAAGAGCGTCTGTGTCCTTTGTCAGTCCGTACCTTATCATTCGCACCACAAGGAAAAACAAAATCAGCACGGCAACCGTAAGGAAATATGCACGCAGATCTTTCCGCACCATTCTATGAATAAGAGAAATGCCCCACGCCACCACGAGAGAAATCAGTATCGTGTGCGCCAACAAAGCAAACAAGGCGTGCCAAAAATCGGGAAGGCTCGAATCTACCGCCTGAAATACGCCCGCTAAACAAAAGAAAAACGCGCATACGGCATATAGAACTATTCTTTTTTTGTGAATAGCAGTCCGCATTTCAGCGTTCCTCCTTTTCGTTAGTTACTTATATTATAGCATATTTTTACGATTTTTTCAATCCATTCTGCCCCATAAACGAAAAATCGAAACGCTTGCCGTCAACCGTTTACTTATCTGCATTTTTCACACCTCCCCATAAAAATTGCACAAATAATAAAAATACAAATTAAGTTTTAATTGGTTTACTGTATTTTTTAATTATTCCAAATAACACTATGTAATCTCGCCCATTCAAAGACAACAAAATTTTTTGCAATAATTCTGTTTCTTCCTGATTTAGTCGAAAGCCATTTAACTTCGCTTCTTTCATCACTTCTACCCCGCCATTTCTTCCTTGAATTGTATAAATTGGATAATCAAAAGATAAGTTGTACAAATCCCGCTCGATTGTTCGACGTGCTACGTTTAATTCAAAAGCGAGATTGTCTATTTTCTCATATCTCCGCAAACTCAAAATTTGAATAATTTTTTGCTGTCTTTCATTCATCATCATTTATCCTCTTCATTTGTCAGTGCTTACTTGTCTGTAAATTTTTTTGATATACTTACATGTATCTCACTTTCACTTTCTCTTCTCGCTTTTATTGCAAAGTAGCTCTCACCCGCTTTTTCATTAAAACAATAAAAAAGCCCCGTTTTTTGAAAACGAGACTTTTTCATACCACAATTTAATAAAAGTTTTTTCTGATTTGCGTAAGTTAATGAATACTCACGTTTTCGAGCTGACCTTCAAAATGTGTGAGTACGGGCGAACCGTCTTTTTCATTGCAGCGTATGTCCGAAATTTCCGAATCGCAAAGATATCCTTTTATATTTACGGTATGACGGTTGTTTCCTTCTACATTCCGAATGGTGATATTCCGCAAACTTTTCGGGGCAATTTTCCCGTAACCCGATCCCGGTCTGTCCCCTACAAGAACCGTACCTTGGTGAAATTCCGGGTTTGTGTCGATTATATTCTCTATTTCAATATTTTCGATTACCGTATCGCAAGCAAGTAACCTTACTACCCAACAAATAGACGAACGCGCTTTTACCCGACGGATTGTTACGTCGTGAATACCGCTTTCGCGGATATTCCAGTCGCTTGAAAGCACGTGTGTAGTGGTTGTAGATCCCGCCTCGTAATTGTTGTTCGGTCTTCTTATCGCCGTAAGCGCGATTACGTCGTCGCCCGTTGCGCCCGTAATATCCGATATATCGATATAACTGCAACCGTTGCGAACGTCGATTCCGTCCTGATTTTCTATATTCTGCGCCAACCCGTCGATCTCACGGCACATATTCGCAGAAAAATCTATATTTCTCATCACGCCGTGCGTACAGGATTCAACGGAAATTCCCCAGCCGTGCGCTTCCTCGATGCGGATATTCTCAATCAGAAATCCGTCTACGTTCGCGAAAAGTATACCGATATTGCGCCAGTCGCCGTGCTTTACTTCGTTCGGCTCGTTCACGTCGGTACCGTACGAATGACTATGTTGCGTAAAAAAGCCGAGCTTTCCGCTTTGTTTTTCTTCTTCCGTAACCCAGGGCGCAAGCGCAAGCAGATCATCGTCTTTATGCGGGCAAGGCACGGCGAGTTGCTTTGTACTATCCCCCGTGGAACGCGGGTGGTCCGCGCCGACAAGAGTTGCTTTGCCTATTCCTTTCACCGTGATATCGTAAAGCCTTTGAGGATTTTTTATGCCGAGTCCGCAATTCGCCGAACGGATAAAATTATCTCTGCACCGATCGGAAAGTTTCAGCGTGCAGTCGTTCAGAATCAGCGTAGTATGAGAAGGCAGAAGAATCGCCCTGTCCAGCAAGTAAAAATCGCGCCCGTCCTCGCCGACGCGCTTGCCGAGTTCCACCACGCCGCTGAGTCCGCGGTTTGCAATCAGCTCTTCAATGTATTCGTTATCCGAAATATGTTTCATTTTGTCCTCCGAAAATATATTTTCGCTTTGTTTCAAGCATTTTTCTAATTTATCGATCTCATTATAATGACGCAAAAAAATTTAAATTACATAAGATTTACCTGCCTTTCGGAACGCCCGACAATATTTCATTTTATCGTAAAAATTCAGATAAATTTTTATAATAAATCCACTTCCGAAAAAACGATCAACGGCGCAACCGCCCACGGGTGAAACAAACTCGTATTCCATTTCTGCTCTTTGCCCCACGCCTCGAACGTTGCCGTGCCGCCTTCCGCTATCATATTCAGCCACGCGTTTTTATCCGTGGCAAGCGCAACGGCTTTTTCTTCTTCCCCGTTCTTCTTCAACGCGGCAAGCGCGAAATACGACATATACACACCCATCGACGTCAATCGCTTTTCTTCAATGAATTTCACGGCGTTTTTCACGAACGCGCGATCGTTCTTTTTCACACCGAAATACAGCGGCAATACATTGGAATGAATCGCCGAATGTTTTTTTGCGGTCGAATCGCAAAAAAGCCCCGTTTCTTCGTTGTAAAACGCTTCGATATAGCTTTTTTCCGTTCTTTCCGCTTTTCCCGTAACGGGCAAGCCCATAATCTCGGAAAGTTCGTCGAACGCTTTTAAAAACCCTATCCAGAACGCATTGATTACGTTATGCGCGCCGTTGCCGATCGGATTCGTCAGCGGAAAATCGTACCCGTCGCGCAGATTTTCCGGCCAGTCTACCAGATTCCATTTTTCCGTTACGTTTTCCAGAAGTCCGCGTTCGTTTTCGTAGCCGCAGAAATATTCGAACGCGCCTTTCACATACGGATAAACGCGCTTTAAAAACGCTTCGTCCCGATCAAAACGATACGTCCACAGCACAAGCGGCGCGAACAGCAACGAATAATCGGCGATTTCCTGCATAAAAGACGACGTGGAAACCGCCATAATTCCCGCGCTGATAAATGCGGAATTGCAGAAATCGACGATTGTCTTTTTTAATAAAGCCGCGTCGCCCGTAAGAATCGCCTGCGCTCTGCCCGAAATATACGCGTCGCCCAAATACTGCCCTTTTTCGCGCGTGGGACAATCCACGAACACTTCCTGCGTGCCGTAATGAATCGTATCTTCGCAAAGTTTCAATGCTTTCCGCAAATCGGCGTTCGTCGTTTCGTAAACTGCTTTCTTTTCGAACGGATAATGCCGGACAAGCATTTTTATATCGCCGATTTCCACGCCACCCGGCGCAATGATTCCGGCATATCTGAACGCCTTATAGTCGAATTGATCCGTTTCGTCGTCGCCGCCGGAAAGTATCCATTTTTCTTCGTATTTACAGTTGCACCGCAAATTGTAGCGGACTTCGTTTTCGCCGCTTAACTCTTCGCCGTAGCGCAACACGATTTCGTCGCCGCGGTTGCCTTTCGCCTTTGCATATAACTGCCCTACGTACTCTCTGCCGAAATCGATAAAATATGCGTTTTCTTTTCGCTCGATTTTCTGCGGAGAAACGCAATAAACTTCCAGCGGTTCGATCGGCGATTTTACCAACCGATAATCGGCATTTTCGTAAACGCTTGCGTTTTCCCACGATTCGTCGTTATATTCCGCTTTTTCAAACCCGACTTCTTTTGCGCGGCTGTCGTACCGTTCGGCATACGCAGTATCGTACCCGAAAACGCCGCACGCGGAATACGCCGTATGATTTGCGCATTTCCAGCTTTCGTCGCTTGCCGCAACGATTTTCCCGTCTACCGTAAGTTCGCACCAGAAACTTTCGCGTAAATCGCCCGAAACCCACACGCGGTTGATCAACCCCTGATAATACGTATGCACGGCAATCACGTTTTCTCCGCGACGAAGATATTCGCTTACGTCTTTTTGCATATACAAATACGCGTTCGGGTACGACGGCGGCGGTCCTTGCATTACGAATTTTCCGTTGATATACAGCTTGAAATAATCGTCTGCGGTAATACAGATCATCGCCGTTTCATAATCCGCAAGCGTAAATTTTTTTCTGAAAAGAATATGTCTGTTTTTGTATTTTTCTTCCGTTTTCGGTAACGACTTTTTTTCGTGTTCTTTATGAAACACGTCGATCGGTTTTAAGGAAGAAAAATCTTTATGACAGATAAATTTCCCTTGCATCGTCTTGCTCCCTCGTTTACGCCATTTCAGCTTTGATTTTCCTGTCTTCTGCCGTAATTTTAAAATCGTCCGAAATCTTTCCTTGCCGCAGAATCACGGAATAAGTAAAGTTCTCGAATAAAAATTCTATTGATCCGTTTTTTACTTCGGCTTTTTTGATATAAGAAAGCGATGCTTTCCCGTTATGATTCGCGAACGTTTTATCGTCGTTTCCGATTTTTCCGTATACGTTTTCTCGTTCATATACGGGAATAATCTCTAAATTTTCAATATCCGTATCCGCCAAAATTTCTTTTTCGTTCAGTTCAATTTGCAATTGCCCGTATTCCGATCGCAAAGAGAAAAGCGCGCTTGTTCCGCGTTCCTTATATTCCGCGTTGTTCCACAAAACGAGTTTGTTGCCGCAATAAAAATAACACCCGGCTTTAAGATTTTTTTCTTTATCCGAATACAATACCCCGTCGAACACAGGAAGATTTCTGTATTCACAGGCTGCGGAAACGCAATTCGTTTTCAAATATTTTTCTTCGAAATTTTCGTTGAATAAATACAGATCTCTGATTCTCAGAATACCGTTTTCCAAGAAAAAATTCACGCGATAATATCTTGAATCGTACCAGAAAGATTTTACGTTATTCTTTTGCCACTTCTTATCGGCAACATAGGTTGTAGCAGGCGTTAAAGAAAATTGCTTTTTAAACCATCTTCCGCTCTCGCCGAGAGTTAAAATTTCCACGCGCCCGTTCTTCGCCATATCCGCAACTTTTTTGAATTGAAATTCAATGCCGTCGGACATTTTATCCCAACCGAAGCTGTTTTCCTGCCCGATCTGTGCGTATTGAAACGCCAACCCGTTTCCGCCGAAAATTTCGTCGAGCAAAAATCCGCCCCATTCGTTGTTATGCGCAAGTTGCGCCGGTTCAAGCGTAGGAATCGTTGTGTGAACGCCATCATAGTCAAACAACTGAAAGTCGTATGCAAAAGCCGCGGAAGAGCCGAGCATACGAAATACGGGCATATCAATCTGATTTTTCTTCGTTTGCGCCGGAGAAAACATATTCTTTTCAGAAGGATAATACGCCTGATTATAATACCCGCCTTGCAAAGTATAGCCGTCTGTACCTATCTGATCGCGGCAAATACAACAAGCCTCTATCGAATATTGTTCGCTTAAATAGCGCATAGAAGCCGCATCGATATGCCAAGCGCCGACAACCTTTGGCAAAACGCCGAAAATTTCTTGAAATTTTTCGATATGTACATCGATCAGGCGTTTTCTTTCTGCTACCGGATAGCCGATTAAAAAACCTACGTCGTTATGCCAATCCCACGGAAATCTGCCGCGCCATTTTATTCCCGCCGTCTCGGCTTGCGGTTGTACCACTTCGAGCCACAAGCCGATTTCAAAGTCTTCGGGAAGTCCTTTCAAAAGCCCGACGATTTCTTCATTCATCAATGCGTCATACTGAATGAGAAAAGTTCCGCGAATATGAAGTTCTTTCATAATCCGGATTTGTTCCCGTACGGGTTTCACCAAATCGATATTTCTTCCCGGGCGCGGTTCGATTCCGCGTATGAAATTGATAACGTTAACTATATTTTTCAAGTAAGCACCTCAACGCTAAACAACATTTCAATCGTTTTTCATATAGCACAATTATCTTTTCGTTTTCTTTACGGCAAAACCTATTACGCTTAACCCCATCAACAAAAGTCCCGCGGCAGGAATGCTCATCACGCCTTTACAACCTTTGTTGTTCTCGTTTGCCGTATCTCCGTTATCCGAAGCAATTTTTTCTATTTCAACCGCAACGCTTAAATTGCCGGAAACATTTTCCGCTTTTCCGTAAAAATATTCGCCTTCTTTTTCCGACGCAATCTCCGCGCCGTTTACGGTAACTTTTGTAATTTTATACCCTTTTCTTGCACCAAACGTAAATTTCGCCGTATCGCCTTCGTATACAAATTCCGAGCCTCTCACGATTCCTACGTTTTTCTCATCCATTTCATAAGATACCGAATATTTCTCTTTCTGCACAAACTCGGCTTCTGCTATCGTTTGCTTTCCGTCCGAAATTACCGTCAAAGAATTTTCCGAAACATTCGCGGTTTCGTCTTTCCCGTTCACCGTTATACGTTTCAGTTTATAATGTTCATCCGGCGTAAGATAAAATATAATTTTCGTATCGTCGTTTTCATCATATTTATACGTCAGTTTACCATTTACCGCCGTAGCAACCACTTTCAAAACAAACTCGGCTTCTGCTATCGTTTGCTTTCTGTCCGAAATTACTGTCAAAGAATTTCCCGAAACGTTCGCGGTTTCGTCTTTCCCGTTCACCGTTATACGTTTCAGTGTATAATGTTCATCCGGTGTAAGATAAAATATAATTTTCGTATTGTCATTTTCATCATATTTATACGTCAGTTTACCATTTACCGCCGTAACCGCCACATATTTCAAATCGGCAAGCTCCCATACTTTTTCACCGAACCGACAACCGAGCGTAGTCGCGTCCTGAAAATTGAAATGATACTTATCCGTACCGTTAATCGTGCCGTCTTCACGGACTATAATCAGATCGTCGGTAGATATCGTGGCTACGCCGCTCATTTCTTTCGCCACACGTTCTTGTTGCGCGTGTATTTTCGGTACATATCCGTTATTCCACGCAGCGAATGACGGCGCGATTTTTCCGATCACAAACGGCATTGCTTTTGCATCTTCATCATTCGTTATTTCAAAAATGTCTTCACGTATATCCGCAATAAACGTTTTTAAAGTATCTCCGTATTGTTCGTAATCTCCGTACAAATCCGTTTCGCCTTGCATCCACACCATACCCTTTACTTGCGGTGCGTATCCGTTTGCAACAAGTCCGTTATAGACTTTTCTGAAATTTTCCACGAAAAATTCGTATAATATCCCCGTTGCGTCGTTTCCGACAATATTTTGCCTGATATTCGGCGTATACCCCTCTTCCCACAAAGAACGCGGATACCAATTTCCCATTCTTTCCGATAATTCTCTCGTTTTATCAAGTAAGCTTGTTCCGCCGGCTGCCGTTTTAAAAATAAAAGCTTTTTTATCGCCGGTATAGTACTGATTCAATACTTTTGCCATACCGTATTCAGGACCGATTTTTGCGCTGTCGGTTCCTAATCCGCCCGTTACCTGCCACTTGATCTTGCTATAATCCAGCGCCGCGGTTGAAATCGCTTCTCCGCTTCCGTTTCTGAAATTCACTTCCGTAATTCCGGAATAAGCCACGTTTTCAAAAGTTTCCGTTGTATTTGCTCCGATTCGCGAATATCCCGCCGCATTCGATTGTCCGCCGATCAGATACATATCGATCGGCGTAGGCTCAAAAGCCGCTTCGGCGCAAACGGTGTCCGCCCCCGCGCGCGGCACAACTACACTGCATAAAGCAACCAATATACTGCAAAAAAACAATCCTATTTTTTTCATTGATTTGTTCTCCCTGTTCCTTTTTGATATTTACAAAACCAATTACGGCTTTTTTATAATATTTTCTACAACAACGCCGCTTTAATATTCTCATAGGCGATTTTTCGGGCGAGCGCGATTGCCGCATTTTCGTCGTATTCGCCGTTTTTTACCCGCTCGCCGATAAACGAAGATAATATTCTTCTGTAAAAATCAAACCGCACGTACGATGAAAACGATCGGCTGTCCGTAAGCATTCCGTACTGCGTGCCGAGCGCGGAATATTCCGCCGCCGTTTCCAGTTGCCGCTTTATTCCGTTCACCGTATCGTTGAACCACCACGCCGCGCCGAGCTTCACTTGCGGAAACGCGCCCGTAAGCGCACCCAAAGCGCGTAAATCGTAATCGTTCAATGGGTAGACAACGATTTTCGGCAGCCCGCCGAGCCGCGCGTTTTCTCTGTCCAGAATTTTCGCAAGCTTATCCGTATCGATCGCGCCGCGCATAATATCAAACCCGCTGTCCTTCCCGCACTCTT
>ENA-UOOA01003832-UOOA01003832.1-human-gut-metagenome-genome-assembly--contig:-P61old-NODE-3832-length-18065-cov-4.886730_pt1 | contig 18065 bp, 18 predicted proteins | sample MGYA00242467_ERZ724014 | MGnify/ENA metagenome assembly ERZ724014 | reverse complement strand
GAAACTACAACACCATGAAGAACAAGAAGAACGACCCCGACCGTATCGAACTGAAGAAGTATTGCAGATTCTGCAAGAAGCAGACCCTGCACAGCGAGACGAAGTAACACATCGGACAAGCAGAAAGGGTGAACATCATGGCAGAAGCGAAAAAGGAAAACTTCTTTGCCCGCACTGGCAAGCGTCTCAGCCGCTGGTTCCGTGAAATGAAGAGCGAGCTGAAGAAAGTCGTATGGCCGACAAAGAGCCAGATGGTCAACAACACCGTTATCGTTCTGGTGTGCACACTGATCGTCGGCATTTGCATTTGGGTCTTCGATGCTGTAGGCGGCGTCGTCGTCAACGGTATCATTACCCTGGTCAGAGGCTAAAGCATGGCGGAAGCAGCAAAATGGTATGTTGTGCATACCTATTCCGGCTACGAAAACACCGTCAAGGCTACCATCGAGAAAACCATTGAGACCCGTCATCTCGAAGATCTGATCCACATTGTCTCCATCCCGATGGAAACCGTGACCGAGATCACCGACAACGGGCCAAAAACGTACGACCGCAAGGTATTTCCGGGCTACGTTCTCATCAAGATGATCATGTCCGACGAGGCATGGTACATCGTCAAAAATGTCCGCGGCGTGACCGGCTTTGTCGGTTCTGGCACAAAGCCGACTCCCCTTACGGAAGAGGAAGTGCAGCAGCTGGGCATTGAAAAGCACGAGATCGTGGTTGCGTACTCTGAAGGCGACAGCGTCCGTATTAACGACGGCCCGCTGACCTCCTTCATCGGAACTGTCGATCAGATCGATATCGAAAAGAACAAGGTTCGCGTCATCGTCTCCATGTTCGGGCGCGAAACGCCGGTCGAGTTGGAACTCGACCAGGTCGAACTGGTCAACGACTGACCCCACAGGAACGCGGAACGTGGGAGGGGCTTGACCCCCGCCAAATATACGCGCGTGCGCGCGTATCACCACATTTATTCAGGAGGTGCTTATCATGGCACAGAAAGTAACAGGCTATATCAAGCTGCAGATCCCCGCTGCAAAGGCAACTGCGTCGCCCCCTGTCGGCCCGGCTCTCGGCCAGCATGGCGTCAACATTTCCCAGTTTATCAAGGAATTCAACGAGCGTACCAAGGATCAGGCTGGTTTTAAGATCCCGGTCGTTATCACGGTTTACGCTGACCGTTCCTTCTCCTTTGTCACCAAGACCCCCCCGACCCCGACCCTCATTCTGAAGACTCTGGGCATCGAAAAGGGCTCCGGCGTACCCAACAAGGATAAGGTTGCTACCATCACCAAGGCACAGGTCAAGGAAATTGCCGAACGCAAGATGCCCGACCTGACCGCAAACACCATCGAAGCCGCTATGAGCCAGGTTGCAGGCACTTGCCGCAGCATGGGCATTGTGGTCGTCGATTGAGTTTAACCGTAATAACAGCTTGACCGAGGTATATCGGCAACAGGCCGAGCCTCATAAATATGTGGGAGGAATCATTCCGAATCACCACTAAGGAGGAAATTACATTGTTTAGAGGTAAAAAGTATAAGGACAGTGCGAAACTGATCGACCGCTCCACGCAGTACGAAGTTCCCGCTGCTATGGATCTTGTTGTAAAGACCGCTTCCGCCAAGTTCGACGAGACTGTTGAAGTTCATATCAAACTCGGCGTTGATTCCCGTCATGCTGACCAGCAGGTTCGCGGTGCCATCGTTCTCCCGAACGGCACCGGCAAGACCCGCAAGGTTCTCGTGTTCGCCAAGGACGCAAAACTCGACGAGGCCAAGGAGGCCGGCGCTGACTTCGCAGGCGGCATGGAACTCGTTGAGAAGATCCAGAAAGAAAACTGGTTCGATTTCGACGTCGTCGTCGCTACCCCGGATATGATGGGTATCGTCGGTCGTCTCGGTAAGGTTCTCGGCCCGAAGGGCCTCATGCCCTCCCCCAAGGCCGGCACCGTCACCCCGAACGTCACCGCTGCCGTCAAGGAAATCAAAGCCGGTAAGATCGAGTACCGTCTCGACAAGACCAACATCGGCAAGGCTTCCTTCGGCCCCGAAAAGCTTGCTGAGAACTTCAACGCACTCATGGGCGCTGTTATCAAGGCAAAGCCGGCCGCTGCAAAGGGCCAGTATATCAGAAGCTGCACCGTTGCCAGCACCATGGGCCCCGGCATCAAGGTTGCTACTACCAAGATCTAAAAAATAGCTCTTGACATTCGCGCAGATTCTGCTATAATATACAAGCTGCCAAAGACAGCAGGAGATAATTTATCGTAACAGGGTTCACCTTTCCTGCCGAGGTTCCGCACAAATGGTAACATTTTTGTGTCCTCACGTCTTTGGCGTGAGGACATTTTATTTTCAGAGGTGACATTCATGCCCAACGCAAAGGTACTTGAAAGCAAGAAAACCGTCGTTGATGCTCTGTCTGAGAAAATTCAGAACGCTACTTCTGCTGTTTTTGTAGACTACAAGGGCATCACCGTCGCGCAGGATACCGAGCTTCGCAATCAGTTCCGTGCTGCGGGAGTCGAGTACGCTGTCGTCAAGAACACTCTGACCCGGTTTGCTGCCAATAAGGCAGGCTACACTGAGTTCGACGAACTTCTCAACGGCACCACGTCCATGGCTTCCACCACCGATGATCCCATTGCACCGGCTCGCGTCGTCTGCGAATTCGCAAAGAAAAACAAGAACGTCGTCAAGATCAAGGGCGGCATGGTTGAAGGCAAGGTTCTGTCTGTTGAAGAACTCATGTCCTTCGGCGAACTGCCCTCCAAGAACGCACTTGTTGCACAGGTTCTCGGCACGTTCCTCGCGCCCATCTCCTCTCTGGCAGTTGTTTTGAACCAGATTCTGGAGCAGAAGGGCGGCGCTCCTGCGGAAGAAGTTCCCGCAGAGGCCTAATCCATCAATCAATAAAATTTCGACTGAAACATTTTACTGAACAATTTACTGGAGGTAACTACAATGGCATCCGAAAAGATTACTGCTATGATCGAAGAAGTTAAGACCCTCACCGTTCTTGAACTGGCTGAACTGGTTCATGCTCTGGAAGAGGAATTCGGCGTTTCCGCCGCTGCCGCTGCTGTCGCTGCTCCCGCTGCCGGTGCTGCTGCCGCTGAGGAAGAGAAGACTGAGTTCGACGTCGTCCTGAAGGCCGCTGGCGCCAACAAGATCGCTGTCATCAAGGTCGTCCGTGCTCTGACCGGCCTGGGCCTGAAGGAAGCCAAGGAACTCGTCGATGGCGCTCCGAAGAACCTCAAGGAAGGCGTCTCCAAGGACGAGGCCGAGAAGATCGCTGCCGAACTCAAGGAAGCTGGCGCAGAGGTCGAGGTCAAGTAAGTTTACTTGTTGCTCATCCAAAAACCGGACTGCACGGGTGCAGTCCGGTTTTTTTCAGTTTAAAAAACGACATTAATGACGACGCAAAGTAACGCACCAACTGCTGTTGGGATTACAGCGGACAGCAATGTCCACCAGATACTCCCTGTCTCACGTTTGATAGAAAGCAATGTAGTGCTGCACGGCCAGTGAAACACACAGAAAATAAGGCAGCAGATAGCTGTTTTTCCGGTTATGCCGTAGTTTATCAACTGCATGGCAGCGTCCAGCCCCTGTGCACCGCTCAGCGTATTCTGCTGTGTAAGCAACATCAGGATCACGGGAATTGCAAGTTCATTCGCCGGAATTGCAAATAGGAACCCCAGAAGAATCGCACCGTTCATGCCCATCAACTGTCCAACTCCATCCAGCGCATGTGCAATCCATTGCAGCAGGCTCTTTCCGCCCATCTGCCACACGCCAAACACCCACAGGAGCAATCCCGCAGGCGCAGCAACCAGCAACGCGCGAGAAAGAACATGTAGTGTCTTTACGAATATCGCGTCATTCAGGATCTTTTTCAGCCGCGGACGGCGATACGCAGGAAGTTCCAGAACAAACGGAGCACTGCTTTTTCTGCGCAGCGCTTTTCCGATGGCCGCCGAAACGAGTAAACTTCCGCTTGCGCCCACGCAGACTGCCGCTAGCAGGATCAACGCCAGCAGAACGCTGTTTTCATGCCTCAGCAGGACTGTTCCCATTGTCAGAAGCATCGGAAACCGGCCATTACACGGAATCATCGCATTCGTGCAGGCCGCAATCAGCTTTTCCTCGCGTGTTGTCATGATTCTGCATCCTGTTACACCGACTGCGTTACATCCCAGCCCCATGCACATCGTCAGGGCCTGACGGCCAGAGGTGCCGCAGCGCGCAAATTTGTGGTCGGTCAGGAATGAGGCGCGTGGAAGATATCCTGCGTCCTCCAGAACGGAAAACAGGAAAAAGAAAATTGCTGCAGGCGGCAGCATGACGGCTGTGACGCGCGCCGTCGTTGCATAGATGCCATTTATCAGCGCATCTGTAAGCCGCTGCGGACAGTGTGAACAGGCACGAATTAAAACCTGCTGCAGCCAGTCAAATCCGTTTTGCAACCATATTGAAAAAACATTGCTGCCTTCCAATGTCAGCCAGAATAAAATGGCCAGCAAAAAAAGAAATACGGCAGTGCCAGTATATTTTCCTGTCAGGATTCGATCTATTCGTATGTTGCGCTGTGAACCTCCGTTGCCTGTTGTTTGAACAACCTCTGCTGCAAGCTGCCTTGCATGGCGGACACAGTCAGCAGGTGTAAATTGGTCTGACAGATGCGTCGTACTTGTAATATAGCCGTCCGTCACGTCGCGAATCGTTTGCTGCAGACGGCGGATATCCTCCGCATTGCTTGCGCATGTACCAACGACAGGTACACCCAGCAGCATTTGTAGTGCACGAAGATCAATCTGGATTCCTCTTGCCTGCGCTTCATCCATTAGATTGACACATATGACCAGCTTTCTGCACCGCAACATCAACTGAAGTGCAAGCGACAGGCTTCGGGCAAGGCACGTCGCATCACAGACAGCAATTACGCAGGCATCTGTATGCGTATACAGATATTCCGCTGCAATGCGCTCCTCCTCTGATCCAGTTTTCAGCGAGTATGCCCCCGGAAGATCTGTTACGTCATATGTCTGCGCTGCGTAAGAGTATGTGCCGTGTGCAACTGCGACCGTCTTCCCTGGCCAGTTTCCTGTATGCTGATGCAGTCCGGTAAGCGCGTTGAAAATGCTGCTCTTTCCTACATTTGGATTTCCAGCCAATGCAATGGGATATGGCTTAGTTTCCTTCCGGCTCATCTGACCGCCTCCACAATAATCTGTGCCGCATCCGTTTTCCGCAGTGCAAATACAGCGCCGCCGATCTCATATGCCACAGGCGACGCATGTGGTGCGCGATACAGGCAGCTGAGTTCTGTGTCAGGCAGCAGCCCCAGTTCTTCCATGCGCGACTTTGCATCATCCGGCATCAAAATTTCGCGCAGAATCCCGCGCTGCCCCGGACGCAGCGCATCCAAGCCCACCCGCTGTTTTTCCATGGGCGCCACTCCCCTTTCCGTTCTTCCGGTTTCTAATCCAGAATATACAGAAAAGCGCGATTTTGTGACAGCGCCATTGTTTTTGCCGCGGCTGCGTGGTATACTGGCTTAAGAATTTACTCGAGGTGTGCTATGCTTCATAATTATCACACGCACACGTTCCGCAACCACCACACCATTGGAACGGAGCGCGAATATATTGAGTCTGCTATAAAAAACGGTTTCAGAACGCTAGGTTTTTCCGAGCATGCGCCATACCGGTTTCCGGATGGCTATATCTCTTATTTTCATATGTTTCCAGAGGATCTGGAGAACTATATCCAGACACTGCTGGCGCTGAAAGCAGAATACGCCGGACGCATTGAGATCCTGATTGGCTATGAGGCAGAGTTTTATCCCCGTTTTTTTGACGATTTTCTCAGGCGTATCACGCAGTATCCCGTTGACTATCTGCTGCTCGGCCAGCACTATATCCACAATGAGATCGATGGCGCCTATGTCTACGAACCGACGGACGATCCCAAAATATTGAAAGCTTATGTGGATCAGTGTATTGCAGGACTGGACACCGGTTTGTATACCTATCTGGCACATCCGGATTTGATCAACTTCACCGGCGCCGAAACGCTCTACCGCAAGGAGATGGAGCGATTGTGTCTCGCTGCAAAGGAGCGGAACATTCCGTTGGAACTCAACCTTCTGGGCCTGCGCGCAAACCGTACCTACCCTTCGGCACGCTTCTTCCATATTGCGAAAGCCTGCGACAGCACGATTGTGGTTGGTATCGATGCGCACGACCCAAACTGCTTCTTTCAGCCGGACTCGTTTGCGCCGTATCAAGCACTTCTTTCGGAATGCGGGTTTGCCATAACAGACAATATCACGCTCCGCCCCGTCCACAGATAATTGTCTCGATTGGAATATATTTTGTATCTGTGCAAAAACTAGAGAAAATTTGATCTGGTGAGGTGCAGGTATGAAAATTGCCTTTTTCGATGCCAAGCCGTATGACCGTCCGGGTTTTGACGCATACACAGCTGGGACGGGGCTGGAAATGAAGTATTTTGAGACAAAGCTGAACGAAGATACTGTTTCGTTGGCAAGCGGGTTTGACGGCGTATGTGTATTCGTCAATGATACGCTGAATGATGCCGTTGTTCGTGAATTGCATGCGTTTGGAGTCAGAGTGATCGCCCTGCGGTGTGCGGGATTCAACAATGTAGATATCCGAGCATGTTTCGGGAAAATCCGGGTATTCCGTGTCCCTGCGTACTCACCTTACGCTGTGGCAGAGCATGCAATGGCACTGCTGCTCACAGTCAACCGGCATACCAATAAGGCTTATATCCGCACCCGTGATTTTAATTTCAGCCTTTCCGGTCTTACCGGATTTGATCTGCACGGCAAGACAGTCGGCATTGTGGGAACCGGCAAAATCGGACGCACGTTTTCCGAGATCTGCAAGGGCTTCGGTATGCGGATTCTGGCATATGACAAATTTCCATCCCCTGATAATGGGTTATCCTATGTGCCGCTGCTGGAACTGCTGGCGCAGGCGGATGTGGTTTCGCTCCACTGCCCGCTGACTAGCGAGACACAGCATATGATTGACGCTGCCGCTATTGCTGGAATGAAGCCAGGCGTCGTGATCGTCAACACCTCCAGAGGTGCGCTGATCGACACAGAAGCGCTTATTGACGGACTTAAAAGCCGTAGGATCGGCGCTGCGTGCCTGGATGTTTACGAGGAGGAGAGCGACCTGTTCTACGAGGATCGCTCGGACAGCATTATTGAAGACGATGTGCTGGTGCGGCTGATTTCGATGCCCAATGTGATTGTCACGTCTCATCAAGCATTTTTAACTCGAGAGGCGCTGAATAACATTGCGGCGACAACGGTAGACAATTTGCTGAAATTCAAGCGCGGCGAAGCTGCATCGGATACCGAAGTCTGTTATCGCTGCGTGCAATAACCCCCCGCTTAAGATGTAAAAACCGCGCTGGGCCTCCCAGCGCGGTCATTTTATCTATTCAATTTTCTTTCGGCAACTTTCACGATTCTCCAATATTGCCCATGCAATCAGGAAAAACGGCGTTGACAAGCACATGGAAATGCCGAAGAATGCCTGCATACAATACCCGAGTACTGCGCTGCCGCAGATGAGAACTGCAGGTTCCTCGCCTGCCGTTCTGACAAATCGAACAGCAGAGTATCCGAGTGCGGCCAGCCAGCAGAGAAGTGCAAAAATCCCCTGATTTGCAAGGATATTCAGATACTCGTTATGTGCCGTATCGATTCCGGAACGGCGCATAATATTCGTTGCCTCATCATAACGCTCGAAATACGCCGTGATGCGATGGGACAGCGTATCTGGACCGCCGCCAAACAGCGGCCGTTCCTTCACTGCCTGCCAGACGTTTTTCCAGATGAAGACTCGTCCGGAGCCGAATTCGTCTTCTGCACGCCCTTGCAAGATCTCATGCGCTTCGCCGAGCATCCCAGGCAATCCTGGGAGCAAAAGTATCGCAAAAAAAGCTGTTGCCAGACTGCATCCGATCGTAATCGCCGCTGCGCGGCGCTTTTTTTCACCCAACGCCAGCGGAAGCGGCAGGACAAGACCCGCCGCAATGCCGAGCAGTCCAGCAGAAACATCCATCCAGATACTGACGGTCACACAAAGTGCCAGCGGCACAAGCAGCCAGTGGCGCCGAAGCTTCCATGCCCCATAGAAGAACGCAGGAACAGCTACGCACATCACAGCTGCCAACAGGTCCGTGTTGCCAATCGTCCCGAGATATGCCCCACTGTAGGCTGTTCCAGCGTCGGAATAACTCAGTCCATTCGGATACAGACCAAGCGGGTTTCCACCTGCCAGCTGCCAGAGCGACAGCAGACAGCACAGGCTCATTGCCGCTCCAAAAACGTCAAGCAGCCATTTTTTCGGACGTGCAAGCCGTCCAAGCAGCAGGAAGATTACACCATACAGCGCAAGCGTCAAAAATCCCTCTCGTCGGAGAAGGCCGAGCCATGTGTCTTTGCGCCATGGTGAAAGCAGTGAGGAGAGTAGGCTGCACAGCACATAGCCTAGCATCAGCCATTCTGCGGGCCTAACGGCACGCAACAGTTCACGAAATGGAACCGTTCTAATCTGCCGCATTACGAGTAGTTCCAGATACAGCAATGCGTTGGTTGCACAGTAGCCGATTGTCAAAATCAGAAACAATCGATATTTTGCTGCCGTGATCTTTGTATATCCGTCCGTTCCCGGCCAGAGGAGAAACACGCTCAGCATCAGTGCAAGATAGACATCCGTGACCCCTCCGAATAAATGGTGGTCAGTTCTTGCTTTGTTTTTCATTCGCGTTCAAAGGCAGCCTGCAGCGCACTGCAGAGCGGCAGACATGCGGAGGAGTCTGTCAAAAGGAAGACCTTTGCATATGACGGCACTTTAGACGTACTGGCGGCGAGAGTCAACTCATTCACGCCAGTGTCCGCTGCAATGATCTTCTGAATAGAAAGTCCCTCTAACACACCTTCGCTGTCATACAGAGCCAACAGGCAGGTGAAATCCGTTCTTGCTTCCGGGGTTCCAGCGTGCATGTCGCTCACGTCCACATCCAGCAGATATTGTGTCTGTCCGCCGACCGTATCGGCCCGCAGCGTTCCGGCGAAAGCCGCAGCGGAACTGGTTCGACTCAGCGTTGTGGGCCGAACGTCCGCAACGGCAATGCGGCTGCCGTCGTCATCAAGAAATACGGCGTCCAACAGATCAATCTTGCCGGGCACAGCGTTTTGAATTGTGATTTTTAAAAGCGTGATTTGGTCTGCGACCGGCGTTGCCGAGGCAAAGCTAGCGCGGATTCTGCCAGGTTCCGCATTGATCTGGCAGTTGCTCTCTGGCTCCGCCTGCGCAGAAAGGGACTGAGCATAAGTCAGTGTAAAGCTTCCGCCGCAGACGACGCCGCGCCCTTGCAGAATGACGGACACAACTGCTGAGCCGTCTGCCTGGATTGCGCCGCCGACGGCCCACAGCTTGGGTGCGCGGTCAGACGGGAGTACAACATCGACGCTGCCATCTTCTGCGGACGCATCAAGCAGCTTCCCATCCGTGTCGTACATGCGCACGTTCGTCAGCGTGACGGCAGACGTCTCTCCCGCCGTACCGACCGTTCGGAACATGGCTGCACAAAGTTCTCCTGCGGAAATCGGCTGCTTGCCGCTGAAGCTGACGTGAACCGTTCCTAGTTCCGGCTCATTCCATGTCAAAAGATCTGCTGACGGGTGCAGCTTCAGAACAGCGGTCAGCTGCAAGCAGGAGGGGTCATATTGCAGCGTAAAATTCCCGCCTGCCGGAGATAACGTTCCTTCCAGCTTAATCGCCATGCGGACGGACTGCCGCTCTGCCGTCTGTTCACGGCTGAGGATCAGCCGGGCGGTGCTGCGGGAAACGGTTCCGTTTTCTACAGCAGCCGCAACGGAAGCGCCGTTTTCGCCGTACAGGCGAAGGTTTTTCAAAGTAACGGCACTGCCGCCTTCTGGTGTCGCTTTGGAAATGCGGAATTGCAGCGTACACAAGTCAGTATTCTCCAGTACAGCTGTCGATACGAATGTCATGAGCAGCAGACCAGGCTGTTCATGATTGAAGACGCACATTGCGCCTTCCACGCCGCTCCATTGGAGCAGTTCGATCTCTGCCGAGTCGTAGGCAAGTTCAAATCTGCCGCTGTTCACACTGCCGGCCAGACGGACCTGTACGGAAACTGTTTCGCCTGCACGGCCGCTGACCGAAGTGACCGTAAGCACGCGGCCCGCAGCCTGCGCGAATGGCGTGCAGAGTGTAATCAGCAGCATCAGGGCGAGAAGCAATGGGAAAAGTCTTTTTTTCATAGCGCTGCCCCCATCAGTTGAGGTTCGGGATGAGTCTTGCGTCGTAGCGCAGGATCAGAATCGCGTCGCCTGCATCGACCAGACCGTCATGGTTGACATCTGCAGCAGCTTCCTGCTCCGGCGTGAGCGTAATCAGACCAACGGATGCACGCAGGCAGAGCAGCGCGTCGGCAGCGTCGATATAGCCGTCGCCGTTTACGTCACCAAGCTGCGCGGCGGCGGTAACGATGATTTTGATCTCGGCAGAATAGCCGCCATCAACCGTTGTAGCGGTGATTGTTGTTTCGCCGACGGACAGGGCCGTTACGATGCCTGTGCGGGAAACGGTCGCGGTCTGCTCGTCGCTGCTGACCCAGGTCAGATTTTTGACGGTCGCGTCGTCCGGGGCGATGATGGGCTGGAGCGTGACGGTGCTGCCCATCATGAGCGTATGCGTCGGCTCGTCAAACCGGATGCCGGTCACGCGGACGCGTTCGGGCTGGACGGTCACGATGCAGCTGGCGCGGTAGTCCCCCGCTGCCGCCGTTACGACGGTAACGCCCGCAGCAAGCGGCGTGACCTTGCCGTCCTGACTGACGGTGGCGGCGGTCTGGTTGCTGGACGTCCAGCGGATGGTTGCTTCTGTGCCCTCTGGTTTCAGCGTCGCGGTCAGCTGTTCGGCCTCTTCTCCGGCGTAAAGCGTCAGCGTATAGCGGTCGAGCGAGACACCGGTCAGGCCGGACTCACCGGGCTGTTCGCCGGTGACGGTGATGGTGACGGACGAAGTGCATTCGCCAACACTCGCCGTGATCACCGCTTCACCCTGTCCAACGGCGACGACCTTGCCGTTGGAGAGCACACGCAGGACGGAGGGGTCGGAGCTTTCCCAGGATATATGGCAGATATAATCCTCCGGGCTTACAGCTGCATCCAGCTGCACAGAGCTGCCGACGGAAAGAGACTGCGGCGCATTGGAAATTGAAACGCCTGACAGCAGCTTTTCCGACCAGATAACGTGCGTAACCGCTTCGACCCTTCTTTCATCGCCTTCCGGGTATCCGTTGGAGAAGACAAGATCTGCGCCCCCTTCCGGAGTGTTGGGTGCAGTCAGGTATCCCGTTTCTAAATCGTATGTCAGTGCTTCATCTTCGGATTCGACTTTCAAACTATTGCGAATCTCCGGGCTGAACCACAGATCAAGAAATACAGATTCGTTCGGGCGCATGGCTATGCTTTCTGCTGCTCCAATTTTATCGTTGTGGGTATAGTACCGGATACGAATCGGGCGCATGGGTTCATTTTCTGCATTCAGAGGCACATCGAATTCAGGTATTCTGAGATAGTAGACTCCGTCCGCGGGAATTCGGAAGCTGAAACTGCCACGATACGAATATGTAATTTTTTGTTCATCAGCGTCATAAACAACAATATTATTATTCATTTCGCTTCCGCCCTCGTCGCGCTGAATCTGGACGACTTCTCCGGCCTTGTGCTCGCCGATGGAGAAATACCCATCCTGCCATACGTCCTGCCATACCTTTTCTGTCAGCGGTGCAGCAGTCGCGATTGTGTCGTTGCCCAGCTGGGGGAGAATCTTGTAGCCAATGCTCAGTGTTTGTACACGCCTCGCACTCAAAGGTGCAACTGACAGATAATAGGTGCCCGGTTCCAGATTCCAAGAGCAGCGCTTTGAAGTCGGCCAATATGTGTTGTCTAGACGAAACCGATAGAGACTGCTATCATCCTGACCGTTAAAATATACTTCCCGATAGAGATTAAAATCGGCATACGCACTGTCATGAACGTCATCACCAGTGTCCGTTTTTGTGATATCCAGCAGCAATACTTTCTGGCTGCCTGTCGGCACGGTAAATCGGAACCATTCTGTATCATTCGGCGCAGAAAGATCAAACGCCTGCACAACGTCCTCGTAAAGCGGTGTGGCGCGGTACCATGCATCATTATCTTCGATTTCATCCGGCGGGAGCAGGGAAATCATCGTCGAGCAGATTTTCTCACTGGAGCCGCCGCTCAATCTGATGTAGTAAAGTTCCTTTTCGTCGAGTTTCCAATACAGATTGCTGGCACTCTTGTATCTTTCGCTCCAAATTGTTTTTGCGGATTCCCCATATTCTGCAAGATCCCGTCCGGTATAACCACTGGCAGACACCCCAGCGCAGTCAGAGCTGACGTGCAGCGTCATGTGATCTTCCGGAACAGTAAAGCAGAACCAATCCGTATCGCCGCTGTTTAAAACATGCGAGATCAGCTGGCCCGGTTCGATATAGGCTGCACGATCCATGTATCGTTGCTTTCATAGGGATCGTCACCGCCCTCCTCCACACGGATGCGTAGCAGTGTGCGCTGGATATCCGACGCGGACAGCTTAATGGTGTACTGTCCCTGCTGGCTGCATGAAAAGACACGCGTGTGCCGTGAACTTGTGCTGTTTCCGGCTACCACAGATCCGTCAGGTGCATAAATTTTATAGCTGACGGTCTCTGAATTTTCAGGATCAAAATCCAGCAGACGGAGCGTATAGATCTTTGATTTTCCTTCCTCCGGCACTGCTTCAAAGCTGAACCAGTCCTCATCATTGATTCCGCCAATGCTGAAAGCGGCGTCTGTGCCGATTGGCAGCGGAGTCGCAGTCTCTTTCGTGTCGTTCAGCTCGTTTTCATCGCCGTCCAGCAGATGAACCTCCATGGAACGCGAAATTTCTCCGTCTCCTGACATGTAAAACATGTAAAGAGAAAATTGATATGCTCCCGGCTCGCCTGCATGTAGAAAAACGGTTCCGTTTCCATCAATTGTATACGACGTACCGATCCCACTTAGCTTAAATGACGTTCTATCCGCATAATAGAATCCACCAAAGGTCAGGGCAATATCCTGTCCGGGCTTTGTTGTCGTAAATGCAAATTGATCCCGATCACCGCCGTCCAGCGTGAAGCTGATGGCATCTCCGTCGTGCAGTTCGGTCGGCGTTACATCGTTTGGTTCCTGCGCGTCGTTTTTATATTCACGCAGCATAAACCGCACAGTCCGCGTCTCACCCTGTTTCAGGGAATTATCGTACACAGTGACAGTATACTCTCCGGCCTTTTGTACGCCTAAAACTGTGTTCCCGCCTGCGTTCGTAGTGTTTGCACTATCATGAGTTTTACCGCTAATGTAAATATTACAAGTTTCTTCGCTCTGCCAATCGACCAGCATACGCATTCCATCGACCGGAATGTCCAGATAGAAGTTCATTCTATCACTGTTTGTCAGCACTGCCTCAACCGTTTCATCCAATTCAATATAGGTCTTCTCATCTGCAGCAAGCACTGATGCACACAGCAACAGAAGCAGCGTCAGTAGCATCCATGTCCATCTTCCAACTCGTTTCATGGTTCAGGCTCCCTTTCTTGTATCTGTCTGCTTACAGTATACTGCGCTTTTCTCCTGACTTCAACCATGGTTTGCTGCAAAACCGGATAAAAACCGCCTCCGCAGCACGGAATAGCTGCGGAGGCGGTTTTTCAGGACAGAAGCATCTTGTCGCTGGCTTCGTCACTGCCGCTGGCGCGTGAAAACATGGCGAGAAGATCCGGGACGGTCAGCTTTTTCTTTTCCTCGCCGGATACATCCACGACAACCTGCCCAGCGTCCATCATGATGAGACGGTTGCCATGGGCAATGGCGTCTTTCATGTTATGTGTGATCATCAGCGTGGTCAGCCCGTGCTCCTGCACGATGCGGTCAGACAGGGCAAGTACCTTTTCTGCCGTGCGCGGGTCGAGCGCGGCGGTATGCTCGTCGAGAAGCAGCAGCTTCGGCTGCTGCAGTGCCGCCATCAGGAGTCAAGGCCGAGGTCGAGCGCGTGGAGGCACTTCCGGTACTCGGCGCGCTCCGCCTTTGTGATACCCCATTTCAGCCCCCGGTGCTGTCCGCGCCGGGCAGCAAGGGCGAGGTTTTCTTCGATCTGCATGGTTGGCGCGGTTCCCATCATGGGGTCTTGAAACACACGGCCTAAAAGGGCAGCGCGCTTATGCTCCGGCAGACCGGTGACGTCCGTGCCATCAATGACGATCTTGCCGCTGTCAATCTGGAAAGATCCTGCGATGGCGTTCAGCATGGTTGACTTCCCTGCCCCATTGCCGCCGATGACGGTGACGAAGTCGCCGTCGTTCAAGGTCAGATTCAGGTCATTCAGCGCCACTTTTGCGTTGACTGTGCCGGGATTGAAGGTCTTGCAGACATTGATAAGTTCAAGCATGGCGCGTTTCCTCCTTTTTGGTCTTTCCGTGGAACATTTTACTCTTCCAATACGGAATAGCGAGGAAGAGCGCAACGATCAGGGCCGTGATCAGCTTGAGGTCATTCGTATTCAGTCCAAGCTGCAGCACGATCTGGAGCACAAAATAATAAATCACAGCGCCAATGGAAACGGCGAACAACTTGAGTCCGAAGTTCGTGAACAACTTACCGAAAATGACCTCGCCGATGATAACGGCGGCAAGGCCGATGACAATCGCGCCGCGGCCCATGTTAACATCCGCTGCCCCCTGAAACTGCGCAAGAAGCGCGCCGGAAAGCGCAACAAGGCCATTGGAAAGCATCAGGCCAAAGACGACATTCGCATTCGTATTGATGCCCTGCGCGCGAGCCATGTTCTGGTTCGCGCCTGTGGCGCGGATAGCGCAGCCGCGCTCTGTACCGAAGAACCAATACAAAAGTGCAATCACGGCAAACGTGAAAAGAAGCAGCACAGGCAGCGGATTTTTCAGGCTCAGGTCGCGTACGAAGCGCTGCGAGACCATCAGCGGGTATTTATCCACGCCGACGGCCTGATTGGCCTTGCTGTCCATGATGCGCAGGTTAATAGAATAGAGTGCAAGCTGCGTGAGAATGCCGGACAGAATTGCGGGAATGCCGCATTTGGTATGGAACATTCCTGTCACAAAGCCAGCCAGCATGCCGCATGCGAACGCGCACAGCAGCGCCAGCCACGGGTTCATGCCAGCGCGGATCAGCATGACAGCCGCGGCACCGCCGGTGGCGATGGAGCCGTCAACGGTCAGGTCGGCCACGTCGAGAATGCGAAAGGTTATGTAGACGCCGATGGCCATCAGGCCCCAGATGAGTCCCTGCGCCGCTGCGCCGGGCAGCGAATTAAGAAGCGCGGAAAGGAAATTCATAGTCATTCTCCTTCTTGGTCTGCGCCTGCAATCGACCGGCAAAGAAAAACGGTTATCGGCCGATTGCAGGGGCAAACGATTTTTTCAGTTCTACCGGTCACGGGCGTTTGCCCGTGACCGGTCAAACCGTCAGATTCAGCCTTCAATGGCCTCGTAGCCATCCAGCGGGGTAATGCCGAGCTGGTCGCAGATGGAGGCGTTGTACTTCGGGGTCGCGTCGGTGTATTCGATGGGCATTTCGGAGATATTGGCCTCGCCCTTCAGGATCTTCGCGGCCATCTTGCCGGTGGTCACGCCGAGATCATAGTAGCTGATGGAGAGCGTCGCCACGCCGCAGCCGCGGCAGAGGCCCTCTTCGCCGCAGATCGCGGGAACACCGGCGGGAATCAGAACGTTTGCGATCGCCTCGGTGTTAGAGGCGGCGGTGTTGTCGGTCGGGATGTAGACGACGTCGGAGAAATCAGCAGCCTTCTGGGTGACGGAGGAAACGTCGTTACTGTCGGTGAAGGCGAATTCCTCGCAGGTCACGCCCTGGGCCTCGAGCGCCTTGCGCACCTCGTCGATCTGGTAGCGGGAGTTCGGCTCGGCGGAGCAGAACAGCAGGCCGACCGTCTTTGTCTCGGGGAACCAGTCGAGGATCATCTGGGCCTGTTTTTGCAGGTCGGCCAGATCGGACGTGCCGGAGACGTTGCCGCCGACAGTGCCGTTAAAATCGTCGATATCCAGTGCGACACCGTAGGCCGTGATGGACGTGCCGAGGATGGGAATATCAGCCGTGGCGGAGACGGCAGCGGTCAGGGCTGGAGTGGCGTTCGCCATGATGAGGTCGACGCCCTTGGCGACAAAGCCGTTGACGATAGTGCCGCAGTTGACGGAATCGCCGGAGGCATTCTGCACATCGATGGTCACGGCGTCGCCGAGCGCTTCTTTCAGTGCGTCGACGAAGCCCTGCGTTGCGGCATCGAGCGCCTCATGCTGCACGAGCTGGCAGACACCGACGGTGTAGGTCTTTCCGCTCTCGGCGGGTGCGTCGGAGGAGGCCGCAGGCTCAGCTGCGGGCTGTGTGGAGGCGCAGGCGGCCAGGCTCAGGACCATCACGAGCGCCAGAAGCATTGCAAGAATCTTTTTCATGATAAATTGCTCCTTTTCTCTGATAACAGTTGATTGTTTAAAACAAAAAGGAGGCTCTGTCCGCGGAACAGAGCCTCCTTCTTACTTACGAAGAAAACACCGGTCTTATACGGACAGCTTCTCATTTTGGGTACGGTAATACAGGCCCGCAAACAGTTCGCGGGCCATGGTAAAGAGGAAACTCATATTCATGCCGAAATTCTTGAAGTTAATCTGCATCATAATGAACTCCCTTCTGCCGTACTGTCCGGCTTTTTATGTTTGCTAATATACCGCTTTAAATGCGCAAAGTCAACTGTGAATGCGCCAAAAAACTGTGACGTTTTTAAATTTGGTTTGTGCATACCGCCCGGTGTGTTCCGGGAAGTTGACATAATATTTATTTTGCAAGCGCCTTGTGGAAAACCTTCTTACCCTTGCGGATGATTGCGCCTTCGCCCTCAAAGAGTGACTTATCAAATGAAGTTGCAAAATCTGTGATTTTCTCATCGTTGACACTGATGCCACCCTGCTGCACCAAACGGCGTCCCTCGCCCTTGGACGCAGCCAGACTGCATCTGACAAGCAGTGTCAGGGTATCAATCTTCCCGTCATTGAAATCATCGTCTGTCAACTCAGTCGATGGCATGTGCTCACTGCTGCCGCTGCCGCCGAAGAGTGCTTTGGCGCTGGCTTCGGCCTTCTTTGCCTCTTCCTCGCCGTGCACCATCTGCGTCAGTTCAAACGCCAGAACTTCCTTGGCCTTGTTCAGCTGGCTGCCTTCCCACTTGTCCATCTCATCGATCTGCTCGAGCGGCAGGAACGTCAGCATACGGATACATTTCATAACATCGGCATCATCGACGTTGCGCCAGTACTGATAAAATTCAAAAGGACTGGTCTTATTCGGGTCGAGCCAGACAGCATTTCCGGCGGTCTTGCCCATCTTCTTGCCCTGCGAGTCCGTCAGAAGCGTGATGGTCATGGCGTGCGCGTCTTTGCCAAGCTTGCGGCGAATGAGTTCCGTACCGCCCAGCATGTTTGACCACTGATCATCGCCGCCGAACTGCATATTGCAGCCGTAGTGCTGGAACAGATGATAGAAGTCGTAGGACTGCATAATCATATAGTTGAACTCTAGGAAGGACAGGCCCTTTTCCATGCGCTGCTTGTAGCACTCGGCGCGGAGCATGTTATTGACAGAGAAGCAGGCGCCGACCTCCCGCAGGAGTTCGATATAATTGAGGTTCAGCAGCCAGTCGGCATTGTTGACCATGATGGCTTTACCTTCGCCGAAATCAATGAATCGCTCCATCTGACGCTTAAAGCACTCGGCATTGTGGTCGATATCTTCCTTTGTCAGCATTTTGCGCATATCGGTGCGGCCGGACGGATCGCCGATCATGGTCGTGCCGCCGCCGATGAGCGCGACGGGCTGGTTGCCCGCCA
>ENA-UOOA01003825-UOOA01003825.1-human-gut-metagenome-genome-assembly--contig:-P61old-NODE-3825-length-18078-cov-8.793597_pt1 | contig 18078 bp, 20 predicted proteins | sample MGYA00242467_ERZ724014 | MGnify/ENA metagenome assembly ERZ724014 | reverse complement strand
TGCGCGCATCCGGCGATGCCCTCAAGTCAGGGTTCTGCCGCGCGGACTCCTAGCCGTTCTGAAATAGAGTTGCTAAGGCAACCCTGATTCCCCTAGAATGCCCACCAGTCTTAGATTGGAGGGCGTTTCTGTTGGAGGAAAAATCTTCTTCAGACAAGACCAAGTTCAAATGGCCGCGGTACCCACCCACCGCCGCTGGAATTCAGGTCAATCACTGCAAAAGCCCGACGTGCCAAAACTTCGGGGTTCCCCCCAAGCTTGAATCCCGCCGTGCAAGGGCTTGCGCAGGTCGTACCTACGGTCCCGGCGATTACAGCGTTGTCGCCACCGGGAAGGCCCAACCGGCGCTGAAGTGTCTCCTGTGCGGTGAAATCTTCCCCATGCACAGCAACCTGGCCATCGCCGAGGAGCTGCTGCGCATTAGCCAGTATCTGGAACCCCCGACGTCACGTTGCCCCAACCTCGACTGCGCTGACGGGCTCCACTGCACCAAGTACGGCGTGAACCGGTTCGGCACCCCAAGGTACAAGTGCAAGACCTGTAAGAAGGTCTTTGCGTTCGGGGGCGCCCCCGACAAGGGCCAGCACCAGACCCACCACAACCGAGACATCTTCCAGCACCTGGTCAACACGGTGCCGCTGCGCCGGGTCATGAAGCTGCTGGGTATATCAGCGTCCGTCCTGTACGCCCGAATCGACTTTATCCACAGGCAATGCCAGCTGTTTGCTGGCGAGCGAGAACGTACTCTGGTCGACCGCAAGGACTTAGGAAAGCGCTACATCTCCACCGACCGCCAGATCTTGCTGGTCAATTGGTCGTCCAAGAAGTCCCGCAAGAACACGGCCCTGCACTCCATCGCTAGCGCGGACCAGGCCACCGGATATGTCTACGGCGCCCAAGGCAGTCGAGGCCTTGGGCGAGCCCGGAGGCGACCTTGAACTGCTGCTGCGCAAGGCGAAGCTCAACCTCATGCGCGAGCAGCTCACCCGGGTCCGCAAGATAGGCAAGTGGCAAGACCGCTGGGCCTTGCACCCTCTGTCGGAGATGCGGGAGCCCAGCAAGCTTATCTGCTGGCTGACCGATATTGAGCCGCTGGCCTCTGACCCCGAAGCACGCGAAGACCAACTTAACCACCACGCCAGGCTCCATCTGAAGGCGTCCGTGGCGGAGGTAGACCGGTTCTTCATGCAGGTCCGCCGTGCCCTGACCATGGCTGAGCGCGGCGTGGTCAGCGCCTCATCGGACCGGCGCCTGTGGTTTGGCAAGAATGCGTATAACCCGGCCGTCCTTGTCAAACTGCTGGAGGTGTTCCGGACCTACTTCAACTACTGCGAGGTTGGCCAGGACAAGAAGACGCCCGCCATGCGCATGGGCTTGGCCCGTGGCCCCGTTGCGCCGGAAGACATCCTTTACTTTGAGCCAGCGGCCCCGGCCGGCCAACGGCGCCGGGCGTCAAGAAAAGCCCCAGCCGTGACCACCGAAACGTCCGTCAGCCCATAAAAGAAGACCCCTCCGGCTTGCGCGGGAGGGATCGTCAATCAAAAAACCAGTTCGGGGCTAAGCAACTCTATTCGAGAACGGCTAAGCCCAAAGGCACCCCTTTTTTATAGCTGACTGCTGATCGGCTCAGATCAATAAGTCAAGGTTTGCACCCCTTGGGCGGTGCCCAGCAAGCACACGGCCGCCTTCTGGTGGGCAAAAACGCCCACAGTCACCACGCCAGGCCACTGGTTCACTTGCGATTCAAATTCCAGCGGGTTTTGAATGGAAAGGCCCGTGACATCCAGGATGTGCTGGCCGTTGTCCGTCACGAGGGGCTTGCCATCTTTCAGCCGCACCTTGGCCACTCCGCCCAGGGCTTCAAAGCGGCGGGCAATGTGCTGTGTGGCCATGGGGATGACTTCCACCGGCAACGGAAACTTGCCCAGCGCCTCCACGCGCTTGGACTCGTCTGCGATGCAAACAAACCGCTGCGCCAGGGCGGCCACGATTTTTTCACGGGTCAAGGCAGCACCACCGCCCTTGATCATGTTGCCGTTACCGTCGATTTCGTCTGCACCATCGATGTACACCGACAGAGACTGCACTTCGTTCGCATCAAACACTGGAATACCCAAAGCCTGAAGACGTTCGGTGCTGGCCACAGAGCTGGAAACAGCCCCCTTGATGGTCGACTTGATGCTGGCCAGCGCATCGATGAATTTGTTGACGGTAGAGCCCGTGCCCACGCCCACGATGTCGCCGGGCACCACGTATTGCAGCGCGGCTTGGCCTACCAGGGTCTTGAGTTCGTCTTGGGTGAGTGATGAAGGTGTCGTCATGGGGGAAAATCGAAGGTAATTCTTCAATTATCGTTCCATGTCCCTCATCCCCTACTCCCTCACCCGCTCCTTTCTGTTTGGCATGGACCCGGAGGCCGCGCATGACCTGACCATGGACATGCTGGCCAAGGGGCAACGAACCCCGTTGCAGTGGGCCTGGTGCCAAACGCGTGTGGACGACCCTGTGGAACTGGCCGGTTTGCGTTTTCCGAATCGGGTGGGAATGGCTGCCGGGCTGGATAAAAATGCCCGGTGCATCGACGCCTTGGGCGCCATGGGCTTTGGCTTTGTCGAGGTGGGTACCGTCACCCCCAAGCCCCAGCCAGGCAACCCCAAGCCGCGCATGTTCAGACTGCCCGAGGCCCGTGCACTGATCAACCGCCTGGGGTTCAACAATGAGGGCCTTGATGCATTCATCCACAACGTGCAGCGGGCTCAGTTCCGCAAGCAGCATTGCGCAACACCCATGTTGCTGGGGCTGAACATTGGCAAAAACGCCAGCACGCCCATCGAAAATGCCACCAGCGACTATCTTGCGTGCCTGGATGGCGTATACCCGCATGCCGATTACGTGACCGTCAACATCAGCTCGCCCAACACGCAAAACCTGCGGGCTCTGCAAAGCGACGAAGCACTGGATGCTTTGTTGGGAGCCATTGCCGAGCGGCGTGAGTGGCTGGCGAACCAGGAGTTGCCACACGCAGGTAGCGCTGGACGCACCAAACGCAGGGTCCCTATTTTTGTGAAGATTGCTCCCGATCTGGACGAGGTACAGGTCGGGGTGATTGCCAGCACCCTGCAACGCCATGGCATGGACGGAGTGATCGCCACCAACACCACCATCGCGCGCGATGCCGTGCAGGGCATGCCCCACTCCACAGAAACGGGTGGTCTCAGCGGAGCGCCGGTGCTGGAGGCCAGCAACCGTGTGATTCGTCAGCTCAGAGCAGCGCTGGGCCGTGACTTTCCGATTGTGGGTGTCGGCGGCATCATGAGTGCCAAAGATGCCGTTAGCAAAATCGAGGCGGGTGCCGACGTGGTGCAGATCTACACCGGGCTGATTTATGAAGGCCCTGCACTGGTAGAGCAGGCCGCCAAGGCCATCAAGGCTTCACGGATTAAACGCTGAAGTTAGCAGTGCAGTGGTGGGTCTGTGGAAAGACCCGGCTGCATGCGAATTGCTGGCCGCAACACTGGCCTGGCCTCACTTGCAGCGGGCGCCCTGTTCTGGCGTGATCAGCGGCGAAAGCGCAATATCCAAGGCAGCGCGACGCTGGCCCAGCGCACGAGGCGGCTAGGGCCTAGGGCCATTGCAGCGCCTGCCAATGCGACCACTGCCGCTGGATGCTGCTTGGCAAATGCCACGCAGCGCAGTACGAGTGAATCGTCGCCAATTCCAGCAGCACCGACCTCCGCACCGCTGTTGGCTTGCGCATAGGCCTGTCGGCGGGCCTGAATTCGTTCCCGCTGCGCAGCGATCCGATGGAGGATCTTTTGCTGTGCAGGCGTGGCAGGCCCCTGAGGCTCCTCTGGATGCATAGAAGGGGTTGGCTCACTCATAGCATGTCCTTGATGTCACGCCAGTCCTGCGCAAGCTCGCGGCGCGTTAAAGGAAATCCGTCTTCCGCCCGCTGTACGCTGCGCAGTAGCGCGACGAGCAGGCCAAGCCAAGCGGTCAGCCAAACCCCGGCCACCACCCAGCCCGCAACGCTGCGGTACGGGGTGTCCCAAAACTGGACGAGCACGGCCATGGAAACCATGACCATGCTCACCACGGTCAATCCAGCCACCGCCATGGCCAGCGCCAATACGCGCCGGATGTAGCGTTTCTGGTCTTGCCACTCCAGCTTGGCCAGCTCCATGCGGTCTTCCACCGCGATGGCGCCTTCGATCGCCGCCACACGCCAACGGGCGACGATCACATCCAGCCCTAACAAAGCCAGCCAATTCATAGCATGCCGTAGATCGAAGGAGTGGAAGTCACCGCGCTTTAACGGCGGGCCAGCAAAAAGCCCACGAGGGCGCCGACAGCCAAGGCGGCACCTGCCACGCGCCAAGGTTCGTCATGGGCGTAGCGGTCGGCAGCAATCGCTGCGTCCTTGGCTTGGCGGGCGGCGTCTTGCGCTGCACGAATGGCGGACTCGCGGGCTGAGTGGATGCCGTCGTCCAGGCGTTGACGCAGCAGTTTGATTTCGGGAACGACGTCCAGGTCTTTGTTGGCCAGCAAGCCGCGCAAGTCAGACACCAGTTTCTCCAGTTCGCCTTGAGTGGTGAAGTGTTCAGATGTGTTCATGGCATTTCCTTTTTAAAAAGACAAGTTGAGACCTAAACCTGCAAAGCACCAACGGTGTCCGCATTGGATGCTGACATCAATGAGGTAACCATTGGAAGTGTCCGTGTGAAAGCATCTTAGCGCCGCTACACCCTGCCAGCCTGTAGGACATCGTCGCGTAGGGTTACAAACTTTGCAGGGAGTTGATCACCCACCCTGGCCGAGTAACTCTGCAACATGGTCAGCAATTGCCAGTGAACTGGTCAAGCCAGGGGATTCGATGCCGAAGAGGTTCACCAGGCCCGCGATGCCATGGTCTTGAGGGCCCTGGATACAGAAATCAGGCGCAGGCTCTCCGGGGCCATGAATTTTGGGCCTGATGCCCGCATAGCCGGGGACCAATGCACCGTCGGGCAGCGCAGGCCAATATTTGCGCACTTCGGCGTAAAACGCATCGCCCCGGCGAGGATCGACTACCAGGTCATCTGCGGAGTCCACCCACTGCACATCTGGCCCAAATTTGGCCTGCCCGCCCAAGTCCAGCGTCAGATGCACGCCCAAGCCCGCCGCCTCGGGCACAGGGTAAACCAAATGGCTGAAGGGGGCCTTGCCAGAGAGGGTGAAGTAGTTGCCTTTGGCAAACCGTGGCTCGGGCACATGAACCGGATCCAAGCCGGCAAATTGCCGCGCAAGTTGAGGGGCGTGCAGCCCCGCCGCATTGATGAGCAAGCGGGTTCTCAAACGGGTACCATCAATCGCTACTAAATCAATAGCGCCTTGCGCAATACCGGCGTGCGCCAAGGCCGAATTCAATGCAACAAGCCCCCCCGCGTTCTCCAGGTCTCCCTGCAGCGACAACATCAGCCCGTGGCTGTCGATGATGCCGGTGCTGGGCGAAAACAAGGCAGCGACGCATTCCAGCGCGGGTTCCATGGCCTGCGCCTGGGCTCGATCCAGCCATTGCAAGTCCGTGACACCATTGCTGAGCGCACGGTCGTAAATGCTTCGGAGGCCTTCGCGCTGCTCATCTGCGGTAGCCACCAGCAACTTGCCGCACCGCCGGTGCTCCACGCCACGCTCCTGGGCATAGGCATAAAGCTGCTGACGGCCTGCAACGCACAAGCGCGCCTTGAGCGAGCCGGTGGGGTAATAAAGGCCCGCATGGATGACTTCGCTGTTGCGGGAACTGGTACCTGTGCCGATGGCATCTGCAGCTTCCAGCACCATCACTTCGAGCCCTTGCAAAGCAAGTTTTCGCGCGATAGCCAAACCCACTACACCCGCCCCGACCACCACACATTCCACTTGATCCATCGTTCCTCACCTTTTCTGTGGGTTCTGCTGTTTGTGGCTGCGGTCTCACCGACCCGCTTCAAAGCCGTGAATAACCTGGAGAGCGTTGGCACCCAGCTCGGTGGCTGCATACCCGCCTTCCAGCACCAGGGCTGTCGGCAGGCCCAGGCCTGCCAATCTGCGGCCCAGGGTTGAGAAGTCTTCCGTGGTCAGCGCGAATTGCGAGATGGGATCACCCACATAGGTGTCCAGCCCCAACGACACCACCAAGGCATCGGGAGCATATTGAGAAATGCGAATGCAGGCCGCTTCCAGGGCCGCAAACCACTTCGCGACGGAGCTGCCTGCGGGCAGCGGCAGGTTCAGGTTGAAACCCAATCCGGCGCCCTCGCCCTGCTCATCCGTATGCCCCAGATAAAAAGGGTATTCGGTCAGCGGGTCGCCATGGATGCTGATGAAAAGCACATCTGCGCGCTGGTAGAAGATGCTCTGCGTGCCGTTACCGTGGTGGTAGTCCACGTCGAGCACAACCACCCGTTTGGCTCCTTGGTCTAACAAAGTCTGGACGGCCACCGCTGCGTTGTTCAGAAAGCAGTAGCCGCCCATGAAATCAGGGCCGGCATGGTGGCCCGGTGGTCGGGTGCAGCAAAATGCTGCGGGCGCGCCTGCGGCTATGCGCATGGCGGCACTGGCTGCGGCATCTGCGCCCGCTTTGGCTGCTTCCCAGGTACCTTGGGCCAAGGGCGTTCCGTTGTCCATCGAGTAGAGGCCCAGCTTGGCAATGAAGTTGGTGGGCTCCACATCGCTGCGCAATGTGCGCACGGGCCAGACCGATGGGAACGGTTGCGTGGAGGCGTTGGCCGGGTCCAGCGCCACCCACTGATCCCAGGCGGATGCCAGAAAGTCGAGGTAGCGCTGGCTATGTACCTTTTTCAGCGTTCCTGTGGCGTCTGTGTCGGGGGCCAGCAGCTCGTAGCCTGCCTGGCGCAGTGCCTGCTCCACGTAATCGGCGCGCGCGGGTTTTTCAAAACAGTCCACGCGATTGCCACGAAAAAACTCGTGTGCCGGCGCGTGCAGGTGATGTAGTGGGTTATGAAAGCTGATCATGTGGTGGCTCCGCCGCGATTGGCACCCAGTAGCCCTTCTGAGCAGGCGTGCATCTGGTGCAAAACGAAAGCGAACATTTGTTGAGACAGGCGCTTGATCATTGTGCCTGCAACCTGCCCCTGTCCCGAGCACGCCAACGTGTCTCTGTGAAGACACAAAGAAAAAAGCGCCTTGCAATGCTGCAAGGCGCTTTTGAATTTGGTGGGTGATACATGGATCGAACATGTGACCCCTGCCGTGTGAAGGCAGTGCTCTACCGCTGAGCTAATCACCCGTTGCGCTGCCCCAAGATTTGGGCAACACATCAATCAAAACTGCAAATGGTGGGTGATACATGGATCGAACATGTGACCCCTGCCGTGTGAAGGCAGTGCTCTACCGCTGAGCTAATCACCCGTTTGCGTCAAGCCTTAGATTATGGCACAAATTAAACGGTCGCCGACAATTTTCGCCAAATTGTTTTGCCACCGCTGGATTTATCGATCTGCGTCATGACGTCTTCATGCGCGGCCAATTCCTGCTCATTGGCCGTGATGACCTGCAGCGTGAAACGGCTCAGGTCGACTTGTGCCGAGGCTCCGCCCTCCGCGCCTTCCTGCGCGTCGTCCACGATGAGCAACGCATCCTGGCCGCGGGTCAGGTTGATGTAGACGTCGGCCAACAGTTCTGCGTCCAGCAAGGCTCCGTGCAGCGTGCGGCCCGAGTTGTCGACGCCAAGGCGGTCACACAGTGCATCCAGGGAGTTGCGCTTGCCCGGATACATCTCCTTGGCCATGGCCAGGGTGTCCGTGATGCTGGCCACATAGGTGCTGAAGGGCGCCCGCCCGGTCAACTCCAGTTCCTTGTTGAGGAAGCCCACGTCGAACGCCGCGTTGTGGATGATGATCTCGGCGCCCTGCAAATAGTCCAAGATTTGGGGGGCCACATCGGCGAACTTCGGCTTGTCCTTCAGGAACTCGTTGCTGATGCCGTGAACCTTGAGCGCATCTTCATGGCTGTCGCGCCCTGGGTTGAAGTACAGGTGCAGGTTGTTGCCCGTGAGCTTGCGGTTGAGCAGCTCCACGCACCCCAATTCGATGATGCGGTCACCACCCTCGGCCGAAAGGCCGGTGGTTTCCGTGTCCAGAACAATCTGGCGGGACATCAGTGGTTTTCCTTGGCGTGGTTGATCGTGTACTTGGGAATCTCGATGACCAGGTCTTTCTGGGCCAGGATGGCCTGGCACGACAGGCGCGACTGCGGCTCCAGACCCCACGCGCGATCCAGCAGGTCTTCTTCCTCTTCTTCCGCTGCGTTCAAAGAAGCCAGCCCCTCGCGCACGATCACATGGCAGGTGGTGCAGGCGCAACTCATATCGCAGGCGTGCTCAATGTTGATCTGGTTGTCCAGCAAAGCCTCGCAAATGGATGTACCTGCGGGGGCCGTGATTTCGGTACCTGCTGGGCAGTATTCTGGATGGGGAAGAATTTTGATGACGGGCATGGCGTCTGGTTCAGTGCTTGAAATTAGAGGGATTGGACATTCTTGCCGGCCAGTGCCTGCTGAATGCCACGGTTCATCCGTTGTGCAGCAAAAGGCTCGGTGCCTTTGGCCAACGCTTCGGTCGCCGCTTCGATGACTGCTGCATCCTCCGCTTGGAGCTGATCGCGCAGGGCCTGCATCAGCGCGTCGATGCCAGCACGCTCCTGCGCTGTGAGCAGATCGCCATCGGCATCCAGTGCACTTTGGGTGGCCATCAGCATGCGGTCCGCGTCTACCCGGGCTTCCACCACGGCGCGGGCGCGCATGTCTTGCGCAGCGGTGGCAAAGCCGTCTTGCAGCATGCGCGCGATTTGCTCATCCGACAGGCCATACGAGGGCTTCACATCAATGCGCGCTTCCACACCACTGCCCTGCTCTTTCGCACTGACGGACAAAAGGCCATCCGCATCCACCGTGAACGTCACCCGAATGCGGGCGGCACCGGCAGCCATGGGCGGAATGCCCCGCAGTTCGAAGCGCGCCAGGCTGCGGCAGTCTTGCACCAGATCGCGCTCACCTTGCACCACATGGATGGCAAGGGCGGTTTGCCCATCTTTGTAGGTGGTGAAATCCTGTGCCTTGGCCGTGGGGATGGTTTCATTGCGCGCCACGATCCGTTCCACCAGGCCGCCCATGGTTTCAATGCCCAGCGACAGCGGGATCACGTCCAGCAACAGCAAGTCGCCTGCGGTGTTGTTTCCTGCGAGCTGGTTGGCCTGGATGGCTGCGCCGAGCGCCACGACCTCGTCAGGGTTCAGGTTGGTCAGTGGCTCACGGCCGAAAAATTCGGCCACAGCACGTTGCACCTGCGGCATGCGGGTCGAGCCGCCCACCATCACCACGCCCTTCACTTCTTCACGTTCAAGCTGGGCGTCACGCAGTGCTCTACGCACGGCTGCCATGGAGCGCGCGGTGAGAGCTGCAGTGGCCGCATCGAAATCTGCGCGATGCACATCAAATTGCACGTTACCGCCCGACAGATCAGCGCTAAATGCTACTTTTTCTGTAGCGGTCAAGGCTTCCTTGCAAGCTCGCGCTGCCAGCCGAATGGCTGCTTTGTCTGCAGGGCTCTGGACCGTGCAGCCAGTTTGGGCCACCACCCAATCGGCCAACGCTGCGTCATAGTCGTCGCCCCCCAAGGCAGAATCGCCGCCGGTGGCAATCACTTCGAACACACCCTGAGTCAGGCGCAGAATCGAAATATCGAAGGTACCGCCGCCCAGGTCATACACCGCGTACACACCCTCGCTGGCATTGTCCAGCCCGTAGGCAATGGCAGCGGCGGTGGGTTCATTGATAAGGCGCAGGAGATTGATGCCTGCCAGCTTGGCTGCATCCTTGGTCGCCTGGCGCTGGGCATCGTCGAAGTACGCAGGCACCGTGATGACTGCGCCGTACAAATCATCGTTGAAGGTGTCTTCCGCCCGGTAGCGCAGTGTGGCCAGGATCTCGGCGCTGACCTCTACCGGGGTTTTCACGCCGTCGGCGGTGGCAATGCTGACCATGCCACCTTCTGCTGGCTGCACAAACTCATAGGGCAATTGCCCAGCTTGTGCCACATCTTGCAGCCCGCGGCCCATGAAGCGCTTGACCGACGCAATCGTGTTGCCCGCATCACTGGCCTGGGCCGCTGCAGCCTGGTAGCCAATCTGGCGCCCACCTTGCCCCAGATAACGCACTACAGAGGGGAGTAGCACGCGGCCTTCGCTGTCGGGCAGGCATTCAGCCACGCCGTTGCGAACGGCTGCCACCAGGGAGTGCGTGGTTCCCAGATCAATACCCACCGCAATGCGGCGCTGATGGGGGTCGGGGGACTGTCCGGGCTCGGAGATCTGCAAAAGCGCCATGGAATTCTTTTGTTCTACGTGAGTGACCCTGGCACGTTGACCAAGGGTCGAAAAGGTAACAGCTGCTATTGTCCCAGTTGCTCGCGCCGGCGATCGATGTCGTCGGCAAATCGCGCATTGAACATGAGGGCTCTCACTTGCTGCGCGGCCGCCGGGTAATCGCCTTGTTGGTCAATCAGCGCTTCACACCGCGCCAAACCTGCTTTGCGGGCCTGCATGACCTCATCTTCCAGAGCATCCACGGCAGCAGGGGTTGAGGCATCTTCCAGGGCTTCGCGCCATTCCATTTGCTGCATCAGAAACGCGGGGGGCATGGCGGTGTTGTCGTGGGCCTGGATAGGCGCCCCGTGGAGCTCGCACAGGTAGGCTGCGCGCCGCAGCGGATCTTTCAAGCGCTGGTACGCCTCGTTGATGCGCACTGACCACTGCATCGCCACCCGCTGGGCTGCGACACCTTGCGCCGCAAATTTGTCGGGGTGGGCTTCTTTCTGGAGTTCTTTCCAGCGCGCATCCAGGGCCGCCCGGTCTTGAGCAAAGCGCTCAGGGACACCAAAGAGTTCAAAGTCGTTGGATTGCAGGTTCATGCTGCAGTGCTCGCAGAAAGATCAGTCGTGCTCAATAAAAAACCGCCAACACACAGTGCGCTGGCGGTTTCATGGGGGACAGCCAAGCCGGAAGGCCTGTGTGTCAAACGCGGAAGCTCTCTCCACAGCCGCAGCGGTCGCGCTCGTTGGGGTTGTTGAACTTGAAGCCTTCGTTGAGGCCTTCACGCACAAAATCCAACTCTGTCCCGTCGATGTAGGCCAAGCTCTTGGGGTCGATCAACACCTTGACGCCGTGGTTCTCAAAGACCACGTCCTCAGGCTCCGACTCGTCCACGTACTCCAGCTTGTAGGCCAAGCCCGAGCAGCCAGTGGTCTTGACTCCAAGGCGCACACCCAAGCCCTTGCCGCGGCGGGCAAGGTACCGGCTGACATGGCGTGCCGCCGCTTCTGTGAGGGTAATGGCCATTGCTTCAGGCTGCAGGGGTAGCGTGCTTGGCTTTGTAATCGTTCACGGCTGCCTTGATGGCATCTTCCGCGAGGATGGAGCAATGGATCTTCACGGGCGGCAGCGCCAACTCTTCCGCGATCACGCTGTTCTTGAGGGCCGCTGCTTCGTCCAGGGTCTTGCCCTTCACCCACTCCGTCACCAGCGACGAAGAAGCAATCGCAGAGCCGCAGCCGTAGGTCTTGAAGCGCGCGTCTTCAATCACGCCCGTCTGGGGGTTCACCTTGATCTGCAGCTTCATCACGTCACCGCAGGCAGGCGCACCCACCATGCCGGTGCCTACCGACTCATCACCCTTGTCGAAAGAACCCACGTTACGGGGGTTCTCGTAATGGTCAACCACTTTTTCAGAATAAGCCATGGCAAGTCCTCTTAGGTCGTTTCAGGGCGCGATCAGTGCGCAGCCCACTGGATGGTGCTGAGATCGACGCCATCCTTGTACATCTCCCACAAGGGGCTGAGTTCACGCAGACGGGCTACGTTTTCACGGATGGTGGAGATCGCGTAATCAATTTCTTCTTCGGTCGTAAAACGGCCGATGGTCATGCGCAGGCTGCTGTGTGCCAGCTCGTCGCTGCGGCCCAGGGCGCGCAGCACATAGCTAGGCTCAAGGCTTGCCGAGGTACAGGCAGAGCCCGAAGACACAGCCAGACCCTTGATACCCATGATCAACGATTCGCCTTCGACGAAGTTGAAGCTCATGTTCAGGTTCTGCGGCACACGGCGCTCCATGCTGCCGTTGATGAACACTTGCTCGATGTCCTTCAGACCGTCGAGCAGACGCTGCTGCAAGGCGCGGGCCTTGGCATTGCTCTCGGCCATTTCTTCCTTGGCGATGCGGAAGGCTTCACCCATACCCACGATCTGGTGCGTAGGCAAGGTGCCCGAGCGCATGCCGCGCTCGTGACCACCGCCATGCATCTGGGCTTCCAGGCGCACGCGAGGCTTGCGGCGCACGTAGAGGGCGCCCACGCCCTTGGGGCCGTAGGTCTTGTGGGCGGTCATGCTCATCAGGTCGATGGGCAGCACGTTCATGTCAATCTCGACGCGGCCTGTGGCCTGCGCTGCATCCACATGCAGCAAGATGCCCTTATCACGGCAGAGGGCGCCGATCGCAGGAATGTCCTGGATCACACCGATTTCGTTGTTCACGAAGAGGATGCTGATCAGGATGGTGTCAGGGCGGATGGCAGCCTTCAGGGCGTCCATGCTCACCAGGCCATCTTCCTGCACATCCAGGTAAGTCACTTCAAAACCTTGGCGTTCCAGTTCACGCATGGTGTCCAGAACAGCCTTGTGTTCTGTCTTGAGCGTGATCAGGTGCTTGCCCTTGCCTTTGTAGAACTGGGCAGCGCCCTTCAGGGCCAGATTGATCGATTCAGTAGCGCCACTGGTCCACACGATTTCACGGGGGTCAGCACCGATCAGGTCGGCCACTTGGGCGCGCGCCTTCTCCACGGCCTCTTCCGCTTCCCAGCCCCAGGCGTGGCTGCGGGAAGCGGGGTTGCCAAAGTGCTCGCGCAACCAGGGGATCATCGCGTCCACCACGCGAGGGTCCACGGGGGTGGTGGCGCCGTAGTCGAGATAAATAGGAAAGTGTGGGGTCATGTTGATGGCTGGCTCAGTTGCGTTTCTGGCTGGCAGCAAAAACGGTTGTCAAAAACAGGTAAACGTACAGGGCGCTGCCGGCCTTTAAGGCCAAGCGCCTCGATAGGCTGTCAGGATTTGGCGAAAGCGTTGCCCAGCGCGAACACGGAGTTCGGGGCATTCACGCGGATCGGCTTGACCACAGGCGTGGTGGAAATGGCACGGCGTACGATGGGCTTGTCTTCAATTTGCACGCCCTTGGCAAGCTGCTCGTCCACCAGCTTTTGTAGCGTGACAGAGTCCAGAAACTCCACCATGCGCTGATTCAGAGAAGCCCACAGCTCGTGTGTCATGCAACGGCCTGCTTCACCCAGGCAGTTCTCTTTGCCGCCGCACTGTGTGGCGTCGATGGGCTCATCCACAGACACAATGATGTCAGCCACGGTGATCTCACCAGCCTTGCGGGCCAGCGTGTAGCCGCCGCCGGGGCCACGGGTGGACTCGACCAGTTCATGACGGCGAAGTTTGCCGAACAGCTGCTCAAGATAAGACAGGGAGATTTGCTGGCGCTGGCTGATGGCCGCCAGCGTGACGGGACCATTGTTTTGGCGCAGAGCCAAGTCGATCATCGCGGTGACCGCGAACCGGCCTTTGGTGGTGAGACGCATGGAAAGCTCCTTGTGCTGAGGCTCGTTCGTTAAAGAAACTGCCTGCGCTGGCAAATGGTCAGCACGGGCACCGTCTCCGCCCCTTACTCCGCTCAGCCTTGCCTGTCACGGAGCCCTTCATCGTTGGGCTTTGTTGTTGAGTATTTTGTAAGAGTATATCACAAATCCCCATCGAATTGCTCAGGTTAAAAAACCAACGGGTCACAATTCCCCCTGATCCGTATTGACGTCGGCAAAGCGGATCAGGCCGTGATCGAATCGCTTCCGGGCGCACCAAAGGCGCGGTCCTTGAGTTTGGTCAGTTGATCGCGTACGCGCGCTGCCTGCTCGAATTCGAGGTTGCGAGCGTGTTCCAGCATCAGCTTCTCCAGGCGCTTGATTTCGCGCGAAATGTCCTTCTCGGACATCTCTTCCACCTGAGCCCTTTGCATGGCCTCTTGTTCCAGGCGCTCCGCGTCTTTGCCCGCTTTTTCGCTGTAAACGCCGTCAATCAGGTCTCTTACCCGCTTGACAATGCCGCGCGGCGTAATGCCATGGGCTTCGTTGTGGGCGATCTGCTTGGTGCGCCGCCGCTCGGTTTCGTCCATGGCCTTTTTCATGGAGTCGGTGATGCGGTCGGCATACAGAATGGCGCGGCCATTCAGGTTGCGCGCCGCGCGGCCAATGGTCTGGATCAGGCTGCGCTCGGCGCGCAAAAAGCCTTCCTTGTCCGCGTCCAGAATTGCCACCAGCGACACCTCGGGAATATCCAGCCCCTCGCGCAGCAGGTTGATGCCTACCAGCACATCGAACGCGCCCAGCCGCAAGTCGCGGATGATTTCCACCCGCTCCACGGTGTCCACATCACTGTGCAGGTAGCGCACCTTCACGCCGTTGTCAGTGAGGTAATCGGTGAGCTGCTCGGCCATGCGCTTGGTCAGCGTAGTGATCAGAACGCGCTCGTGCTTTTCCACGCGGATGCGGATTTCCTGCAGCACGTCGTCCACCTGGTGGGTGGCGGGCCGCACCTCCACCACCGGGTCCACCAGCCCCGTAGGACGAACCACTTGATCCACGATCTGGCCAGAGTGGGTTTTCTCGTAGTCGGCCGGCGTGGCCGTTACGAAAATCGCTTGCCGCATACGCTGCTCAAATTCCTCGAACTTGAGCGGCCGGTTGTCCAGCGCCGAAGGCAGGCGAAAGCCATATTCCACCAATGTGGTCTTGCGCGCGCGGTCGCCGTTGTACATGGCCGAAAGCTGCCCAATCATCTGGTGGCTCTCGTCCAGGAACATGATGGAGTCCTTGGGCATGTAGTCGGTCAGCGTGCTGGGCGGGTCTCCCGGCGCTGCACCAGACAGGTGGCGCGTGTAGTTTTCAATGCCCTTGCAGTGCCCTACTTCGCTGAGCATTTCCAGGTCAAACCGGGTGCGTTGCTCCAGCCGCTGGGCTTCCACCAATTTGCCGTCGGCCACCAGTTGCTGCAGGCGCTCGGCCAGCTCCAGCTTGATGGTCTCCACCGCTGCCAGCACCTTGTCACGCGGGGTGACGTAGTGGCTGCTGGGGTACACGGTAAAGCGCGGAATCTTCTGCTTGACGCGCCCCGTGAGCGGGTCGAACAGCTGAAGGCTCTCAATCTCGTCATCAAACAGCTCGATGCGGATGGCCAGCTCGGAGTGTTCTGCCGGAAACACGTCGATCGTGTCGCCGCGCACCCGGAACTTGCCACGCGAAAAATCGGCTTCATTGCGCTGGTACTGCATGCGGATGAGCTGCGCAATCACGTCGCGCTGGCCCAGCTTGTCCCCCACGCGCAGCGTCATCACCATGCGGTGATAGCTCTCGGGCTCGCCAATACCGTAGATGGCTGACACGGTGGCCACGATCACCACGTCGCGCCGTTCCATCAGGCTCTTGGTGCAACTCAGGCGCATCTGCTCGATGTGCTCATTGATCGCGCTGTCCTTCTCGATGAACAGGTCGCGCTGCGGCACATAGGCTTCGGGCTGGTAGTAGTCGTAGTAGCTGACGAAATACTCCACCGCGTTCTTGGGGAAGAATTCTCGAAACTCGCTGTACAGCTGTGCCGCCAAGGTCTTGTTGGGCGCAAAAACGATGGCCGGGCGGCCCATGCGGGCGATGACATTGGCCATGGTGAAGGTCTTGCCCGAGCCAGTCACACCCAGCAGCGTCTGGAAGGCTTCGCCATCCCGCAGCCCCTCCACCAGCTTGTTGATGGCCTCAGGCTGGTCGCCAGCGGGGGGGTACGGCTGAAACAACTCAAACGGTGAGTCTGGGAAGCGGACGAACTCGCCGTCTTGCTTTTCAGGAATGACTTCGGTGATATCTGGCATGGGGCGTGGTCAACGGGTGGAGCAGGCCGCCCGTTAAAATCGGCGGAACCCGGCACAGTACACCACGCCCGGATTCTTCGCTACTGACAACCTTTCAAGGATTTTCATGTCTCTGTTCACCGCCGTCGAAATGGCCCCCCGCGACCCTATCCTGGGTCTGAACGAACAATTCAACGCCGACACCAACCCCAACAAGGTCAACCTGGGCGTGGGTGTGTATTTCGACGACAACGGCAAGCTGCCCCTGCTGCAGTGCGTGCAAGCCGCTGAAAAGACCATGATGGAAAAGCCCACCGCCCGTGGCTACCTGCCCATCGACGGTATCGCTGCCTATGACGCAGCCGTGAAGGGCCTGGTGTTTGGCGCAGACTCCGAAGTCGTCAAGAGCGGCCGCGTGGCCACCGTGCAAGCCATTGGCGGCACCGGCGGCCTGAAGATTGGTGCCGACTTTCTCAAGAAGATCAGCCCCAACGCCACCGTGCTGATCTCCGACCCCAGCTGGGAAAACCACCGCGCGCTGTTCACCAACGCAGGCTTTTCCGTAGACACCTACCCCTACTTCGACCAGAGCGCCAACGGCGGCCTGGGCGGCATCAACTTCGACGGCATGCTGGCCAAGCTGAAGGCAGCCGCCGCCGGCACCATCGTGCTGCTGCACGCCTGCTGCCACAACCCCACCGGCTACGACATCACCCCCGCCCAATGGGATCAGGTGATTGCCGTGGTGAAGGAACGCAACCTCACCGCCTTCCTGGACATGGCGTACCAAGGCTTCGGCTACGGCATTGCTGAAGACGGCGCCGTGATCGCCAAGTTCGTGGCTGCTGGCCTGAACATCTTCGTGTCCACCAGCTTCTCCAAGAGCTTCAGCCTGTACGGCGAGCGCGTGGGCGCCCTGAGCGTGGTCGGCAGCAGCAAGGAAGAAACCGACCGCGTGCTGAGCCAGCTCAAGATCGCCATCCGCACCAACTACTCCAACCCACCCACCCACGGTGGCGCCATCGTGGCTGCCGTGCTGGGCAACCCCGAGCTGCGCGCCCTGTGGGAAAAGGAACTGGGCGAAATGCGCGTGCGCATCAAGGCCATGCGCCAAAAGCTGGTTGATGGCCTGAAGGCCGCCGGCGTGACCAAGGACATGTCCTTCATCACCACCCAGATCGGCATGTTCAGCTACTCCGGCCTCTCTAAGGACCAGATGGTGCGCCTGCGCACGGAATTCGGCGTGTACGGCACCGACACCGGCCGTATGTGCGTGGCCGCCCTGAACAGCAAGAACATCGACTACGTCTGCCAAGCGATTGCCAAGGTCATCTAACCTGCCTCCTTGCGCTTGACGACAACAAAAAACCGCCTTCGGGCGGTTTTTTGCTTTTTATGCCTCTAGCGCTTATCCATCAAGCGCCAGCAGCTATCAATTCAATAGCTATCCCCACAACACAGAGCGCATGGAGATCGAGGCCGACTGGTAGCCCGTGTTGAAGAACCGGGGCATTTCAGAGGGTTGCACAGCCCCTGCGGCATACAGCAACGGCAAGTAATGCTCGTGCGTGGGATGGGCTTGCCTGGCCACCGCGCCCAGGCCCATGAAGTTCGGCAGCGCCGCCAGTTGGCCCTTCTTGATCTGGTCTTGCACCACGGTGTCGAACTCTGTAGCCCAGTCATACGCCTCGTTGGCGGCGGTTCCACTGCGGGTGGCTCGCAGGTTGTGCACGATGTTGCCGCTGCCCACAATCAGCACGCCCCGCTCGCGCAGGCGCTGAAGCTGCTGGCCCAGCGCGTAGTGCTCGGCAGGCGGACGGCGGTAGTCCATGCTCAATTGCAGCACCGGTAACAATTTATGTATAACCGTTTGAAGGAAACTGCGGGCAAAGTTCCGCAATCCCCAGCGATCACTCCCCCTACCCGCCCTTTCAACCGCCGCATGCCACCCATGTCCTCTTCCGCTCCCCAGCCGCTGAACGGCACCCGCATTCTGAGCCTTGCGCTGAATCTGCCCGGCCCCGCCGCCCTCATGCGCTGCGCGCGCATGGGCGCCGCCCTGATGGCGAGCGAGGCCGTGCTGCAAGCCCTGCTGGTTCG
>ENA-UOOA01003812-UOOA01003812.1-human-gut-metagenome-genome-assembly--contig:-P61old-NODE-3812-length-18126-cov-6.806486_pt1 | contig 18126 bp, 7 predicted proteins | sample MGYA00242467_ERZ724014 | MGnify/ENA metagenome assembly ERZ724014 | reverse complement strand
GGCATGGATAAGGCAACTCTTAGTCCGAAACCGGAACAGCATACCTACGGCACGGATACGAAAATTTCCAATCCCGCAAAAACAGGGTATACGTTTAAGGGTTGGGAAGTAAACGGTAAGAGTCCTGCCGTTAAAAATCTGACCTTAGGCGCAACTGCCTATAAAAGCGATATTTCGTTGGAAGCTACATGGACGGTAAATCAATATCAAGTCACGTTAGATCGGCAAGGCGGCAGCGGCGGCACTTCTTCAACCACCGCTACATACGATGCGGCAATGCATGCAATCACACTTCCCACGCGAACGGGCTATACGTTTCAGGGCTATTTTGCGCAACCGAAAGGCGCGGGAAAACAATACTATGATAAAAACGGCAACAGCGCGGCAACCTGCGATTTTTACGCGGCAACCACTTTATACGCGCATTGGCAAGCAAATACCTATACGATAAAATACATGCAAAATCAGCCGTCAAAGGCAAGCCGCGAAGTCGCGGGCAGCACGGCTTCTTCTTCGCATACCTACGATCAGTCGAAAGCGCTCACGGCAAACGGCTATTCGCTCACAGGCTGGCATTTCTGCGGCTGGGCAAAAACCAAAAACGGCACGGCGGAATATACAGACGGCGCAAGTGTAAAAAATCTCACGTCGGCAAACGGCAGCACAGTCATCTTATATGCCGTGTGGCAGGCAAATACCTACACAATCGTATACAATAGCAACACACCCAAAACCGCAAGCGGCAGAATAACGGAAACCATGCCGCAAGTTACGCATACCTACGATACGCCGCAAAATCTTACGGCAAACGGCTATTCGCTTACCGGTTGGCATTTCTGCGGCTGGGCAAAAACGGCAAACGGCGCGGCGGAATATACAGACGGCGCAAGTGTAAAAAATCTCACGTCGGCAAACGGCGGCACAGTCACCTTATACGCCGTGTGGCAAGCAAACACCTACACGATAAAATATATGAAAAATCAGCCGTCAAAGGCAAGCCACGAAGTCGCGGGCAGCACGGATTCTTCTTCGCATACCTACGATCATTCGAAAGCGCTTACGAAAAACGGCTATTCGCTCACCGGCTGGCATTTCCGCGGTTGGGCGGAAACCCAAAACGGCGAAGTGAAATATACAGACGGCGCAAGTGTAAAAAATCTCACGTCGGCAAACGGCGGCACAGTCACTTTATACGCCGTGTGGCAGGCAAACACCTACAAAATCGTATACAATAGCAACGAACCCAAAACCGCAAGCGGCAGCATAACGGAAACCATGCCGCAAGTTACGCACACCTACGATACGCCGCAAAATCTTACGAAAAACGGCTATTCGCTCACAGGCTGGCATTTCTGCGGCTGGGCAAAAACGGCAACCGGCGCGGCGGAATATACAAACGGCGAAGAAGTAAAAAATCTCACGTCGGCAAACGGCGGCACAGTCAGCTTATACGCCGTGTGGCAGGCAAAAACTTACACAATCAAGTTTAATACCGACGGCGGCAACTTCGTGCAGGAGACTTCCGCCACGTTCGATTCCGTTCTTCCGAACGCGGGCGTACCCGCGCGCAAAGGCTATCGATTCTGCGGCTATTTCAGCCAAGCGGGCGGCAAAGGCGTGCAATTCTACGATGCTTTGGGCAAAGCGGCGGAAAATAAAACGTACGCCGAAGATCGGAATATCGAGCTGTACGCATACTGGTCGGTGATTTCCTACAACATAGATTTGTACAGCGGCGGCAGATACGTAAAAACGCTTGAAAACGTAGCGTTCGATCATCTGTGCCTGCCTTCCGCCGCCGCGCTGAATCTTTCGCGCGAACATTATAATTTCGTCGGTTGGAATCTGTACGACAATCAGGATTGGAAAATGTTCTCGGCGGATGTCGTTTATACCGTGGGCATCGGGTACGAGCAGGGCGAAACGGTAACTCTCTACGCCGCGTGGAAAGAGAAGAACGTCTATTCCGTCAACTACGATGCGAACGGCGGGGGCGGCGCGCCGGGGGTAGAGCAGAAGCATGAGGACGAAACGTTCGCGTTAAGCGATACAATTCCCACGCGCGAAAATTATACTTTTCTCGGTTGGGCGCGTACGCCCGATGCGAATTTAGCAGACTACCCCGCAGGGATTGTGAAGAAACTTACAATGGGCGGCGAGCCGATCACCCTGTACGCGGTGTGGAAGCGCAACCCGTCGCTTTCCTTCGATGCGAACGGCGGTGCGTTTTCGTCCGCGCCGGAAATCAGATACCCGGCGGCGGGCAGCGAAGAAAGTATTCCGTCGGCTACGCCCGAAAGAACGGGGCATATCTTTGCCGGATGGAGTACGAAAAAAGATGCTTCGATCGCGGACTACCCCGCAGACGGCAGCCAAAAAATCACGATGCCCGATGCCGATACTCTGCTGTACGCCGTGTGGCAAAAGCAGAAATATACAATCACGCACGCCGTAGCTTCAAGCGATTTTAAAATCGTCGGCTTGCTCGGCGAGTACGAATACGAATCGGCGGCAACGTTCACGATTCAAACTGCCGCAGGCGCAACGGGCAAACCGATCGTGTACGTCAACGGCGAGCTTCTGGCGGCGAAAAACGGCGAATATACATTCACCGTGCGCGGCGAATCGCACATATTCGTAGCGGCGGCGGACGGCTCTGCGCTCACGCTCGTGTATTCCGCGAACGGCGGCACGGGCGCGCCACACGATAATCAAGTTTATCAATCGGGCGATACCGCCACGATTCCGCCGACAACGCCCACCCGTTACGGATATACGTTCCTCGGCTGGGCGGCGGAACAAAACGCCGAAGTAGCGCGGTACAAGAAAGGCGAAACATATACGTTTGCCGGCGCAAGCGCGGTGCTTTACGCGGTGTGGAAAGCAAACGCCTACACGGTAGTTTACAACGCGAACGGCGGCGCGGGCGATATGCGAAACGGCGAATTTACGTTCGGCACGAAAGGCGCGCTCGCGAAAAATTCGTTTGCGAAAATCGGATACACGTTTGTCGGCTGGTCACTTTCTCAAAACGGCGCATCGGCGTATAAAGACGGCGCGGAAATCGCCGACCTGTGCGCGGACGAAAACGGCACAGTCACTCTGTATGCCGTGTGGGAACAAACGGTTACGCAGATTTCGTTCGATGCCGAAAGCGGCAAGGAAAACAACGGTACGCTTTCCGTGGCGTATGGCGAAGAGCTTACGGGCGAAAAGCTGACTTTCCCCACGCGCAGCGGCTATAAATTCGCGGGGTATTTCACGCAGCGGGGCGGCGCGGGCGAAGAGATTTTCGATGCCGCGTTAAACGCCGTGGTTTCGGGCGGCTGGAATAAAAATCTCACCGCGCTCACTCTCTACGCCGGCTGGCAGCCGATCTCCTACACGATTATGTACATGAACGGCGCGGACAAAGTAAAAAGCCAAACGGCGGTATACGATACAAGTTTTAACCTTCTCACCGCCGCCGAACTTGCAATCACGCCGAGCCAAGCCTATCATCATTTCGCAGGCTGGACTACCGCGCCTTCCGGGCAGGTGGTAATGTACGCGGACGGGCAGAAAATATCAGATCCGCTTTCGGCTACCGACGGCGAAGAAGTAATTTTCTACGCGGTATTTGCCGAAAACGAGAAGTATTCCGTGCTTTACAATGCAAACGGCGGCAGCAACGCGCCCGTAGACGCCAATACGTATTATGCGGGCGAAACCGTAACTTTCAGTACCGTGAAACCCGAAAAAGAAGGGTATAACTTTGAAGGCTGGAGTTTCGATCCGAACGGCGGAGCGTTGATTCATGCCGAAACAGTCATGCAAGAAGGCGGCATAACGCTTTACGCCGTTTGGCAAGCCGGCGAAACTTTAACCGCGCAAATCAATGCGGTGAAATCCGCAAACGCTTCGTTGAAAACATCCCTCGATAGCTTAACCGGCACGGTGACGGGCGAAAACGGGTTATCCGAAAAAATTGCCGATCTTCTCACGCGCATGAACGCCGCCGAAAGTTTGTTGGATACTCTCAATAACACAACGATCGCTGCTCTTAGAACCGAGATAGCAAACTTAAAATCAACCCTTGAAGCCGCCGACGAAACGTTGAGCGAAAGAATATCGGCAGTTGAAAGCAGTCTTTCCGGTGCGTTGGATAGTATCAAAAACTTAACAAACGACAAAGCCAATCAATCGGATTTTGAAAAATTAGAAAAAGCTTTCAATGCCGCGAATACATTGTTAAGCGGGCAGGTAGCAGATCTTCTGACTAAATATAATACTCTTAACGGCACGGTTACAGATTTAAAATCTTCTTACGAAAGTTTGCAATCTTCTTACGATAATTTGTCGCAAAAACTGACTGATGAAATTCAAAAAGTAACAGATACGATTCAGACGAAAGTGACGAAATTAACAGAAGGAAAAGCGGACAAAACCGCTTTGACCGAATTAAACGCAGCCTTTGATCATGCGAATACATTGTTAAGCGGGCAGGTAGCAGATCTTTTTTCTAAACATGATATTCTCAAAGGCAGGGTTGCAAGTTTAGAAACTACTTACAATCTGGCAATAACGGAATTAAGGCAGCAAATAAGCGACTTAAATACACAACTTACCGCAGCGATAAGCGATTTAACAAACAAAAAAGCGGATAAAACCGCTTTGGATGCATTAGACCAAAATTTAACCGAAGCCAAACGACTTCTGAATCTCGATGTCAAAGGACTTCAAGACGAAGACGCCGCGCTCAAAGGCGAACTTGCCGCGCTCAAAGACGAAATCGCGAAATTAAAAGTCTCGTATGCGGCGGCAGATACGGCGTTGCAGGAAAAAATAAACGACGTGCAACGGCAGCTCAACGAAGCGGCGCAAAAAATATCCGATTTAAACAGCCAAAAAGCAAATCAATCTGATTTTGCGAGTTTAAAAGAATCGTTCGAAAGCGCGGAAGCTTTATTAAATAGTGAAATTTCCGCCCGTACAAATAAAGACGAAACTCTCGATATGAAAGATGCGGAGCTTGAAGCGAAAGATGCAAAGCTCGAAGCAAAAATCGCCGATCTTACAAATGCGTTGCATACGGCGCAAAGCGCGTTGGAAACGAAAATAAACGAAGTAACCCGTCGGCTGGACGAAGCTATCCGAGATCTCAACGCTTCGATTGCGAGCAACGCTTCCAACGTAGAAGAAAAGCTTGCCGCGGCAAAACGCGCGTATGAAGCGGCGGACGTAGTGATCTGCGGCGAAATCGCTTCGCTGAAAGATAAAGATACCGAGCTTTCGGGGCAGATTTCCGCGTTGGAACTTTCCTGCAAAGCGGCGGACGAAGCGCTTTGGGCGGGAATCAGGCAGGTGCAGGAAAATCTCGAATCCTTGCGCGCGGGCATGGAAAGCAAAAATAACGAATTAGGAAACGACATCGATTCCGTGGGCGCGGAAAACGAACGGCTGATTTTTCTGAACGTGGTATTTTACGTCGTGCTCGGGGTAACGGTACTCACGTCCGTCCTCGTGTCGAAAGTAAGAAAACCGCTGAAAAAGCACAGGAAATAATTTGCAGACGAAAAAAAACGCAAAAAATGAACTATTTCAAACGGCTCGGCGCAACGCCGCGCCGTTCTTTATAAAATCGAGAAAATTGACTTACGTCCGAAAACCCCACCTGCGTTGCCACCGCCGAAACGGAAAGCTCGCTGCTTTTCAAAAGCGCGTCCGCCTCCGAAAGTCTCCGTTGTAAAAGGTATTCTTTGGGCGGCAAACCGTATTCTTTAATGAAAAGTTTGCGGAAATAATCGGGCGAAAACCCCGCCATGTCCGCAAGAAAAGCCACGGTGATATCCGTCATATAATAGTTGTCGATATAAATTTTCACATAGTGCAGCGAAGAAACTTCGGGCGAAGAATTCGGCTCGGATCGTGTCAGCTCGCATAAAATTTCGTCCGTAAGTCCGTCGATGGCAAGGGCGAAATTTTTCTTTTTTTCGCGGTATTCCAGTCGGATTTTCGCAAATAGATCGGCGATTTTTTCCGAAACCGAATGAAAGATGCTGCTTTCCAGCGCGATCTCGCGCGTAGGGTAGAATCCCACGGCAAGAATATTGCAATTTTTTTCGTGAACTTCGTTATGCACGGTGTACGATTTATAAAATACCACCGAATTATCTTCAAAGCGGAAGTGCTTGTCCGTGTTGAACGCGCGTTCGTACGGCACTAAAAATTCGCCGGATTTGTAGGGCATCGCGTCGTTTTGCCGATATTCCGAGCTGCCTTTGCCGCCGAGATAATACACAAGCTCGCAATAATCGTGAAAATGCGGCGGAATCACCGTGCCGCGCTTCCTGAAACAGTCCAGAAAAAATTGAAATTTCGCCATAAATTTCCCCCTGCTTTTAAAAATTTTTTTTAAATATGCTTTCGCAAAAAGTATACACCATCCGCGCCGGTTTTGTCAATGCTTTAAAACAAAAAAACTTGCCAAAAGACGGATTTTCACAAAAATTCGTCGGGTTTTCATATTTACATTGCCGTTCGGAAAATGATATAATAAAAATACAAAAAATTAAAAACGGAAAATATCAGGCAGGTTTAATTTATGGAAGAGTACGAAATCATTCTCGATACCGATATCGGCGACGACATCGACGACGCGTATGCTCTTGCGCTTTTAATGGCGGAAAAGGCAAACCTTCTCGGCGTCACCACGGTATACAGAAATGCCGTGCAGCGGGCGAAAATCGCCGCGAGACTTATCGGATTATGGCAAAGAAACATTCCCGTGTACGCAGGCGAAAGTTATCCCGAAAAGCAGCCGCTTTTCCGCTTCGATAAGGCGGATGAAGGCAACGTGCCGAATATTCCGCATTATATCCCGGGGGAAATGCAAAGCGAAAAAATCGGCGGCGAAAACGCGGTTGACTTTATTCTGAACGCGTTGCGCGCCCGTCCGCACGAGATCACGATTCTCGCCATCGGACCTTTCACCAATCTCGCTGCGGCGATCAAAAAAGATAAAAACGCATTTCTTCTCGCCAAAGAAGTGGTAATCATGGGCGGCGACTACACCAAAAGCGAGGCGGAATGGAACGTGCTTTGCGATCCCGAAGCCGCGGCGGCGTTGTTTTCTTCCGGCGTAAAAATCCGCGCGGTGGGGGTAGACGTTACGCAGCGTTGCCGGTTTTCTCCCGAAACGCTCGCGTATCTTCGCGCGCTGAAAAATCCGAAAAACAGACTGCTGCTTCGTATGACGGAAATCTGGATCGCGCACAATGCAGAAAAGGGCGTGCCGCCCACAATGCACGATCCGCTCACGGCGGAAACGCTTTTTCACAAAGATCTCGTGCGGTTTGAAACGGGCAGATACGAGGTGTGCCTTACGGGCGAAAAGCGCGGCTTCACGCAAAAGAGCGAAACGGGCGCGCAAATCGAATACGCCGCGGCGGCAAACGTGCCGAAGTTTATGGAGATTTTGAAAAACAATCTCAGCCGGGAAGATCGGAGAGGGGGAACAAACGAATGATTAAAGAAAACGCAGTCGCGGCAAATCAACAAGGCGGAAAACAAAGCGGAAAAATCGCGCCGCCGTACAAAAAACGCGCTTCGTTCAACGGCGTAACGCGCGGCAGAGAAGCGTTTCACTTTTTTCTCGCGGCAATTCCCGTACTCGGATTTCTGATTTTCGGGCTTGTGCCGCTTGTGCTTTCGCTGGCGCTGTCTTTCACCAACGTGAAAATGTCTATTCTCGACGAATTCACGTTCGTGGGCATACAGAATTTCGTCACGCTTGCAAAAAACGTGTATTTTAAAAAATCCATCGTAAACACGCTGTACTATACGCTGAACGTGCCGCTTTCCATCGCGCTCGGACTTTTCATCGCGTATCTTGTAAACAAGGCGATGAAAGGCAAATACTTTTTCCGCTCGGTGTTTTTCATACCGTACGTCTGTTCCACCGTATCGATGGCGGTGGCGTGGAAAATCATGTACGATAAAGAATACGGCATCATCAATACGCTTCTTTCCTCGTTCGGCGTGGCGCAGATCGGCTGGATCACCACGCCGCAGACGTTTATGCTTTCCACGATAATCATGAGCGTATGGAGCGGCACGGGTTTTTGCGTGATTTTATATCAGGCCGCGCTTGCCAACGTAAACACGGCGTACTACGAATCGGCGAAGATCGACGGCGCAAGCAACGCGCGCGTGTTCTTTTCCATCTCTCTGCCCGCCGTTTCGCCCACCACGTTTTATCTTTTAACGATGAAGCTGATCGGCTCGTTGCAGGTGATGGCAGAGCCGGATATTCTCTCGGGCGGCAATTCCACCACGGGCGGTTTGAACTGGGCGGATATGACGGTAGTAAAGTTTCTGTATAAAACGTTCGGCGGCTCGTGGAATTCCATCGGCTTCGGCGTGGGCAGCGCGGCTGCGCTTATTTTAACGGTGTTTATCGCGCTTGTCACGTGGATCAATTTCCGCCTCGGCAAAAAATGGGTAAACTACGATATGGCGTAAGGGAGAAAAAGAAAATGGAACGAACGAAAAAAATTTATTCGGCAATCTATCTTATTTCCCGCGCGTTGTTTTTCGCGGGCGCGTTCGCGTTTTTATTCGCGCTGCTGCCGCCCGCAGAAGTAAACGGCAGGCGCGGGGCGCATATCGCGATTTTCGCCGCGTGCTTTCTTCTCGGCGTATCGTTTAGCGTATACGGCGCGCAAATGAAAAAACGCGGACTGAAAAACGGCGCGTCGCCCGAAACGTTCACGCCCGCGGGCGCGCAGACGGCGGTTTCGTATTTCTGGCTGATAATAATGGCGGTTGTGATTGTGTTTCCGTTCTACGTCATCATGGTCACCAGCCTGAAAACCGATTACGAAGCGGCTTCGCTCGGCTTCTCGTGGCTGCCGAAACTCGGCGCGTCCTCCGATGCATACAAATACGTATTCTCTTCCGACGCGCTCGACGTAACGATCGGCGACGCTCTTATCAATACGCTGAAAACAAGCGTAGTGCCAACGCTCGCCTCGGTATTCGTTTCCGCGCTTTCGGCGTATTCGTTCGCAAAGCTCGAATTCCGCGGCAAAAACGCGCTGTTCGGCGTGCTGCTTCTCACGATGATGACGCCCGGCTGCATCACGCTGCTTTCCAGCTATCTTTTATACGATGCGATCGGCTGGACGCACTCGTTTCTGCCGCTTATCGTGCCTTCGTTTTTCGGCGGGGCAGGCATCGTATTCTTCCTGCGCGAATACTTCGCGGGCATTCCCGACGATCTTCTCGGCAGCGCGCGGCTCGACGGACTCGACGATATGGGCATTTTTTTCCGCATCGTCATGCCGCTTTCCGTACCCGCCGTGGTGGCGCAGCTCGTTTTAACGTTCGTGGGCAAATACAACGATTTCATGGGTCCGCTCATCTATTTAACGGACAACGAAATGTACACGTTGCAAATTTATATGCGTTCGTTCACGAGCGGCTCGATTTACAACAACCGCGTGGCGGCGGCATGCGCCGTATCCATCGCGCCGCTGCTTCTGGCGTATCTGTTTTTGCAAAAAATCATACTTTCGGGCATCGCGATGTCGTCGGGCCTGAAAGCGTAAAATATCAATCAAATCAGAAAAGATCCGCCGCGCGGCAATCCCGTCGGCGGCAAGGAGGACACAATGAGAAAAATCAACAAAACATCGGCTGTTAAAAAGTGCGCCGCGGCAATGCTCGCGGGGATCTGCGTGCTTTCCGGCGCGGCGTGCGGCAAAAGCGGCGATACGCCCGCAGGGTTTTCCCGCGTAACGTTCGCCTACGGCGTAGACGGCGACGAGCTGAAAAACGAGATGAAAAAGCTCGTGCAGGCGTTCAACGATTCCGCCACCGCGCAGGAAAACAAGATTTTCGTGAAAACCAACGCCAAATCCGCCGACGGCTTCGACGGCTTCTTATCCACCGAGCTTGTATCCAAACGCGGCGCCGACGTGGTCACGATGGAAGACGAATATTTCCGCCCGCTTACGAATAATCTCGAACCGCTCGGCGAAACGGCTTCGGCGAACGTTTCCAAACTGTACACGGGCATTGAAAGCCGCCTTGTGTACAACGTCGAAACGGGACTTTCCGACGCAAACGCCAAACGTTACGCCCTGCCGCTTTACAATAACACCGTGGTAACTTACGTCAACGTTTCCAAACTCAAAGCAGCGGGCGTGAAATGTATCAGCGTGGAAGATTCCGACGAAGCGATCGCAGCGTTCAACGCAGGCGGAAAAGACGCCAACGGCAACACAAAAGCCGATCTCGGCATCACCGCCACGGTGCTGCGCAAGGGGTTTCAGCGCGATAATGTGTACTACGGCTCGGCGTGGTCTGCGCCGTCCTCGGGCGAAACGTTGATTTTCAACGATAAAATCGCCATGAACTGGGATGAAACGGAAGATCTCGGCAGAATTATGACGAAAGAGCGCAATTCTTCTTCGCCCACGGATTACGGCTTCTACACGGAATGGTGGTTTTCCTACGCCTGGTCGGTCGGCGGCGACTGTATCGCGGATATCACGGGCAATCTCGATTATAAATTCACGCTGCCCGATGACACCGCGAATTATATCGTCACGGCGGAAAGCGGCTTTACGGGTGCGTTTACGGGCAAGAAGTACGAAAAGGGCGAAACGCTCGAATTTCTGGATAAAATCGAAATCGGCGCGGGCGAAAGCGTTCAGGCGGAAAGCGACGGCAGATTTACGGTAGGCGGAAAAACGGCGGCGGTGGCAAGCGGCGTGAAAGCGGGCGTGGAAAGCGGCGCGCTCGCCGAGCTTCCTTCCACGAAAAAATCGTTCGAACGGTTTGCGAAAATGGCGGCGAAAGAGTACGGCGGCGAGCGCATTTCGCCCTACCCCACGGAAGTGAGTGCGAATACGAATACTTCCACCTATTTCATCTCCGGCAAACTCGCCATGATGATCGAACGCGTTTCCAATCTGGACACGGTGAAAAATCTTATGAGTCAAAGCTCGCAGGAATGGACGATCGCGCCCGTTCCCGCGTATAAAGAGTACAAAAACCCGAAAGACGGCAAATCGGACGAGGTGAAAACGCGCGGCAAGCAGGCGAATCATTCGCATTTATTATCGGCGGCGATCCGCAAAAATTCCGAAATGAAAGCGCAGGCGGAAATATTTTTGAACTGGCTTGTCACGGAAGGGCAGAAACTTCTCGCAAAAGACGGCTACGGCAGCGTGAATTCCGATTACGAAAGCGAAGTGCTTGCCGCAACGAACCGCGCGAAAAACACCGCCGCGCTTTTAAGCAGCAATAAAAATTCGAAAAAAGGCGACTGGGCGTATCTCACCGATCGTATCTGGATCGACGTGTGGGCGATTCCGCTCAATTCCAACGTAAGAAACGGATCGATGTCGCTCAAAGACTGGTTTTCCGGCTACGTAACGGAAACGAACAACGCGCTTGCGGGCTACAAAAAATAAGCGATAAAAAATTATCGGAAGGAGAAACGTGATGAGAAAAAGACGCGCGGAAAAAATCAGAATAGCGGCGATTTTGCTTACGGGCGCGCTCGCGGCGGCAACTTTCAGCGGCTGCGGGGGCGGCGAAACAACGCCGGAAAATTATATCGGAATATCCTGCGGCACGGGCGAAAACGAAGCGGGCAAGCCGTATTCCGATCTCTATTACAGAAACGATCCCGTGGCAAGCGGCGCCGATCCCGGCGTAATGTGGGTAAGCGAAGAGGAAGACGAAGAAAACGGCGGCTATTATTACGCCTATACCACCGCCGTGCGGCAGATCGGCAACACGGTGTACAGCGCGTTCTGTTATCGCTCGAAAGATCTTTCTTCCTGGGAAGTGTCCGGGGCGGAAAACGGCTACGCGCTCGTATCCGCCGCCGACGACTGGACGGCTGTCAACTTCTGGGCGCCCGAATGTATCTACGATAGCGAGAGCGGAAAATACTATCTCTACTATTCCGCGCAGCGCAGCGAAGTGGCGCGCGGCGATACCGCGCCCGCCACAAATTACAGCGAATTGCAGCTTGCCGTGGCGGTTTCCGATCGCCCGCAAGGCCCGTTCTCGCTCGTTCGCGGCGGCACGGACGCAAACGGCGAAGAAATCACGAATACGCCCCGTTTCGACATTGCGAAGCATTTCAACCTTTCCAAACCGTTCGCGGCGATCGACGCTTCTGTTTTTAAAGACGACGACGGCTCGTTGTATCTCACTTTCGCCAAGCACGAAGATTCTTCGGGGCGGAATCGCGGTATCTGGGGCATGAAGCTGCTCGATCCCGTCACGCCCGATTATTCCACGCTCACGTGCCTTACGATGGCGGGGTATAAATCGGTGCAAAATTTCCAAGCGGGCGTGCTTACCGACGATACTTTCCCCGTGGGCGGCGAAGCGTTCACGGCGGATTCCGTGCTGAACGAGGGCAATTTTCTCTGGAAGAAAAACGGCAAATACTATCTCACGTACAGCACGCACGGCTACGCCGATAAATCGTACTGCGTGATGCAGGCGGTAGCCGATCGTCCGCTCGGCGGATACGTCAAATTCGATTCGGGCAAGGGCAATCCTCTCGTATCGGCAATGGCAAGCGGATTGAGCTATATGGCAGGCACGGGGCATCACTCGATGGCGGCGGCGGGCAACGAGTTTTTCAGCGTGTACGCCTACCACGGCAACCCCGAAAAGTACGGCGACGCGAATATGCGTATTCTCGGAGCGGATCGGGTGGAAGTTACGGAAATCGACGGCAAACAGGCGCTCGTCTGCAACGGACCTACCGCCTCTCCGCAGTATAAGGCGGAATCAGTTTCGGGGTACGAAAATCTGGCGAGAAAAGCGAAAATCACGGTGAATAACGGCGCGGGCGCGGAGTATTTAAACGACGGCTTGCTCACCGTTTCGGCTTCGGTGAAAGATCGCGAATACCGCTCGTCTGGCGCGGCGGAAATCACGCTTACGTTCGATGCGCCCGTGAAGGCGCGCTCCGTGATGATCTACAATTCCTCGTCCTACGATTATGCGTTTACGAAAGCGGATCGCGTCGAATTTACTTTTGCCTCGCCGGTTTCGGCAAACGGAAAAGAATATCTTAAAGGCGCAATCAAAGATCTTCTTTTCCCGCCAAAATACGTTGATGAAAGCGCGGGCAGTATCACGCAGGGCGCGGCGGCGATCGCCGATTTCGAAGAAATCGAAATCACGGAAATCAAGATTTATCTTTCCTCGAAATACGAAACCACCGATCAATTCGGCGAAGTTTTAAACGACGTCGGCGTATCGGAAATCGTCGTACTCGGAAAGAGCGGCAAATAAGGGGGCGAAACGATGAAAAAAGGCTTGAAAAAAACGTTACTGGTTGCGGCTGCGTTCTGCGGTATCGCGGCGGCGTTTTCCGCGTGTTCGAAAAAGCCGCCGGAAATACAGATCGATCCCGCGCTGAAAGACTACGATTTCAATTACGGCAGCTCGATGCCCTCGCAGGCAGACGAAACGATGAAAATCGACGGCGCGCTTACGGAAGCCGCCTACGAAAATAAAAAATGGTTTGAAAACTATTTAAGCGAAGATCTCGATCAAAGCTCGGCGCACATCGCCGTCACCGCGGTTACGGGCGAAAAAGGCTGGTACGTGGCGGTAAAAGTGTACGATACGGCGATTAAGTACAACGGACTTCTGGCTGCTACGAAAAACAGCACTTTGTCCCTTTACTACGCGCTTTCTTCCGATCTCGGCAACGACAACGCGGTGCGGCGGGTGTTTATGGACGCGGGCAGAGTATACGGCGGCGCGGCTTCGAATATCGCGCTTTTGGAATACGCCGTGAAAACGGAAGGCGAAATCGGCGGCGTCACGAGCGGCATGAGCATGGAACTTTTCATTCCGTGGCGCGCGATGGGGGTTGAAGCAAAGCCCGAAAACGCCGATCTCATCATGCTTCCCGCGTATTTCATGCAAAAGGGCGGCACGTATCGCAATATCTGTCCGCTGCCGTACTATACTTCGTCTTCGGCGTTTTACCTGTTCAACGAAACGGGTTATGCGCACGCGGACGAAGAAAGCGCGCTGATCGGCTCGGCGAAAAACGGACATACGAAAACGGGCGTATGGAAGGAAGAAAACGTTGAAAAGGCCGAAGAAAACGGCAAAATCACTCTTTCCGGCACGGTGCTTACGGAAAAAAGCGCGTATTCCAAAGGGTATATCAAAGAACTTCTCGCCGAAAACTTTGTGTTTTCCGCCACGGCAAAGCCTCTCGAAGGCGCATACGAAGCCACGCTGGGCGTCAGCGTGGGCATTCCGAGCGGCAGAAGAAAACTTCTTTCCGTAAGGGCGGAAAAGGGCAGTCTTTCAAGCAAAACGCGCGTTGCCGCAAATTATTATGCCGACGATTACGACGGCAGAAACAACGTCGATTCGCCGCTTTTCAACTACACGCGCGGAAAAACGCTTGCCGAAGAGGGCGTTCGCTTTACCATCGTGAAAGAAGGCGCGAAAATCTACGGTCTGGCAGACGGCAACCTGATCTTTGCGGAAACGGTTTCCACGGCAAGCGGCAAGTGTTTCGCCTGTCTCAACGCGCGCAAAATCGCCGCCGAATTCACCGATATTTCCTATGCCGATTACGACGGCAACGCGGAAGGAATGAACGAGGCGCTCCGCGAACTGGGATTGTTCCGCGTGAGTGCGGAAAGCGAGGGGTACGGCTCGATCTCCGTAGATAAAGCGGGCGCGCTTGCGGACGGAAACGTTACCTTTTCCGTTACGCCCGGCGCATTCTGGCGGTTTTCGGCGCTGGAGATCAACGGCGAGGATAAAACGGCGGATTATATCGAAAACGCCGCGTCGTACGGCAGAACGATGCGCTATACGCTGAGCGGCATACAAGACGACGTTCGCGTGAAGGCGGTGTTCGAAGAATACGAGGGCGTAACGCTGAAAGGAAAGCTTTCCGTGGCGGGAGCACCCGAAAACATAAACCTTGCGGACGCGGAATTCTACGCGTACACGACGGATAAAAACGTGCTGTTTGCCGATAACGTCTGCACGGAAGAGGGTGATTATACGCTGGAACTTCCCGTCGGAGAGTACGAAAAAATCCTTGTAAGGGTGGGCGGTTACCAAAATTATTTCACGGCGTTTGCCGACGGCTCGGCGTTAATTGTGCCGGAAAACGGCGCCGAAAATAAGAATTTCACGCTGAAAACGCGCGAACTTACCTTTAATTCCTACGGTTCCGGCGCTTCGGTATGGACGTACACGGGCGATAACGAATACACCGTAACGGGGATGAATCACGGAAACGCGTTTACTACGGCGAATTTCGGCACGGCGCAGGATTTTATGCTTTCCGCGCGGATTGTATCCGACGGCGACGTCGAAGCGGGCATCGTGCTTTACGGAGAGCATAAGGGCAGGCGCGATTACGACGTGATGCTGAATATCCACACGGCGGATATGGGCGTTGCGCTCTACGGCTGGGTACCCGGTTGGGCGGACGGTTATTTCAACACCTCATACGCGCAGAATAAATCGTACGATAAAAAAGATTTTCTTCTCACCGTTGCCCGCAGCGGCGGCGCGCTCAGCGTGTTTATCAACGGCGAACTGTGGAAAACGTACAAAGGCGAAATTTCTTCCGCGCTCGATTTTTCGAAAATGGGCGAAATGCGCGTAGGGCTTGCCGTGCGCGGCTTAAAAGGCGCAACGTTTAAAAACTATTCTTTCACCACCGATCAGGAGGCGATCGATCGGCTGCTTCTCCGCGAAGCGAATTTGCCCGCGTGGGACGAGTCGAACGGCACTCTCACGGTTTCGGGCGTGGAAAACGGCAAAGCGCGCCTTGGCGATACCGTCACGTTTAAAATCGCCTGTGCCGAGGGTAAAATCGTGCGCGTGTATGCAAACGGCAGCCTGCTTTCCGCCGATGTAAAAGGCGGCGGCATATACGAATATTCCTGCACGGTTGGCGACGGCGGCGCAACGTTCACGTACGACGTGCAGAACGCGTACAGGGTGAGCGGCACGCTTCCCGAAGATCTTTCGGGCGCGGAACTCACCGTAATAAGCGGCGGCGCGGCGATCTCGTATAAAAACGCGGGCGCGGTGAGCGGCGCGGCGTATTCGCTGGATCTTGCGGAAGGCACGTACGATCTGGTGTTCGCCGGTAGCTCGCGCGAAGGCATGATCGCGGGCGTGACGGTGAGCGGCGCGGCGGTGCAAAAAAATCTCGAAAAATCGTATCTTCGCGTGCATACCGAAAAGCACGGCGGCGGTGCAAGCGGCGAAAACGGCAATTTCGTCATGACGGACAACGGCAAATACACGGCGAACCCGCTTTCGGACGGCGATTCTTACACGCTCGGCGTAATGGGCAAGGCGAAGAATTTCGTGACGAGCGTACGAATCAAAAACGCTTCGAAAAAGGAAGCCGGCGTCGGGATTCAATTCGGTAAAGACGCCGAAAATCTCTTGTTTATAAAAACGGGCGACGATAAACTCGTGCAGCTCTATTCGTGGACGGGCGGTTGGTATTCCGCCGGCACGGTGGATTTCGCAGGCGCAAACGCAAACGATTATGTATTCACGCTTGTGCGTTACGAAGATAAAATCGCCGCGTTCGTCAACGGCAATTTCGTAGCGGCATGGAGCGGTAAAATCACGGGCAGCGCGGGCGGCGGCTATGATCTTTCCGCGCTCGGCGAAGGAAAAATCGGCTTACTTCTTCGCGGCAAAGGCGCGGGCGTTTCGTTCGAAGAGTATACTTTCTCGGCGGATAGCGAAGCGGCGAAAGCATATCTTTCCCGCACCGTGCAAATCGGCGCGCTTGCCGAAACGGACGGCGAACTCGTTATGGTAACGGGCGTCGGCGAAAACGGCGCGGCGTATCTCGGCGAAAAAATCACGCTGAAACTTCGCCCCGCGGCGGGCAAGAGCGTTGCGGTGCTTGTCAACGGCTCGCCGCTTTCCCCCGTTTCTTCGTCGGAAGGCACGTACACGTATTCGTTCACCGTAAGGCAAAACGCGGCAGTCGCGTTCGAAGCGAAAAGCGTGTACAAAGTGAGCGGCACATTGCCCGAAGAGCTGAAAAATGCCGTAATGTACGTGATCAATGAAGACGGCGAAAGCTATCTCGCCGAAAATGCGGTGATAGGCGCGGCGTTTGAAATTTACCTTTCGGACGGCACGTATCTGCTCGCGTTTACGGGCGAGACGCGCGAAGGCGTAATCACGGCGGAAGTGAGCGGCGCGGCGGCGGAAAATCTGCGGCTGGAAATCACCTACGCAAAGATCACGGTAGCCACGCCGGGAGGCAAAGGCACGGAAGCGGGCAAGCGCGGCACGTGGACAAAAACGGCAAACGGCGAATACACCGTGGAAGGCTTGCATAACGGTGACGCGTTTACGATCGCGCAATTCGGCAAAAGCGAAAACTTTATCGTAAGCGCAAAGATCAAAGGCGGAAATGGCGAAATGGAAGCAGGTTTCACATTGCTTACGGATGATAGCGTAAAAGTGGGCGATAAGAAAGTGGAAAACTTACAGATTTTCAGAAGATGTGATGCGAAGCGCAAATTCATGATGTATTCGTGGGGCGCAAGCTGGATGAAAAGCGCCTATCTCGATACGTCGGTTGCGTTCGACGAAAACGATTATACAATGACGCTTATAAAATACGAGAATAAGCTGCGCTTGTATGTCAATGATTCGTATGTGATAACGTTTGAAGGCACAATTCAGGGCGTGGATATCTCTTCACTCGGCAGCGTCACGGTGGGTATGTCGCTTCGCGGCATGTATACAAAAACGGTGAAATTCAGCGATTGGAGTTATTCCGCCGCCGAAAGCGACATCACCGCATATATGTCCGCTCATAATAGCTAAGTCTTAAAAAGGTTTCCGCTAAAAAGGCTTCCCCCCGGGGGCGGGCATTGCCCGTTTCATTACGGACTGCCGCTCATCGTTTCAAATTTTAATAACTGCCTATGATATAGCCTTCCCCCCGGGGGCGGGCATCGCCCGTTTCATTACGGACTGTTTCAAACCGTTTGAAATTTTAATAACTGCCTTTGATATAGCCTTCCCCCCGGGGGGAAGGTGTCGCCGAACGGCGACGGATGAGGGGCG
>ENA-UOOA01003808-UOOA01003808.1-human-gut-metagenome-genome-assembly--contig:-P61old-NODE-3808-length-18142-cov-8.957815_pt1 | contig 18142 bp, 16 predicted proteins | sample MGYA00242467_ERZ724014 | MGnify/ENA metagenome assembly ERZ724014 | reverse complement strand
CGGCGCGGGGCCGGACTCCGTGGACGCGCCGCGGCTGTGCAGATAGGCTTCAAAATCGCGCAGCTTCGTATAGACCGTGCGGTAACGGCGCTCCTTTTCCGGCGTGACGTCCGCCAGCTTTGAAAGGATCATCGCATAGGCCTCTGCCAGTGAATAAATGCGCACGGTCTCGCGTCCGCCCTCGCGCGTGCCGCGCACGCGGAAGTCCGCATAGATGAGCAGCAGGGACTCCACGGGCAGATTCTCAAATTCGAGGTCCCAGGTGGAGTGGTTCGCAGAGATATGCGCGATGTGCTCCATGCCGTGGCCGGACAGCCACTGCCAGGTATAATAATAGTGCAGATAGGGGATGCGCTTTGCATCCGCGCCGCGGCAGCCGAACTTGCCGATATCGTGGCACAGGGCGGCCGCGCTGACGAGCGGGACGTCGACAGGAAGACCGGCTTCCTTCGCGCACTGGGCGGTCAGCGTGGCGATGTTGTGCACGCCGATGGTGTGCGAAGCGGCGTCAAACGGCAGAAGCTCCCGGCCGATGCGCAGCATGGTCACAAAATGCGAGGCGTGCAGTGCGGCGTGGAAGGCGGGCAGCTCATCGGCGACACGGCTTCCGTCCTCCGGGCCGTGCGCAGCCAGATCGGTCAGCATATCGAACGGCGCATCCTCGCAGGCGAGCACGCCGTCCAGCAGCTCGGCCAGCGCGGCGAGCACCGGCACCTCGGGCGGGGCCTGATAGGCGGGATCGGGGAACAGACCGTTGTCCAGCCACGCATACAGCGCGGGCAGCCATCCGGCCTCCGGCTCCGGCGCAAGGCGCGCCAGCAGCGGGCGCAGGGCGGTCACGACGGCGGAGCATACGCTGCTCCGATCATACTCCAGTCCGTTCAGCAGCTCGGCCGCGCCCTCCAGCCCGGCGGGCGGCACGAGCGCATTCAGTTTTTCCCGGGAAAAATACACGGCAGTCATCCTCTCCGTACAGGTGTTTCCAAAACATACCCTTATTATAATAGAATCTTTCGGTTAAAACAAGGGCAGTGCCGCATAATTCAGCGAGAGCATTCGGTGAAGGCCGAAGCTGCAATTGTGCGGTGCTGCCCAGAAAAAAGAAACGCAAAATAAGCGGAACGGATGCGCAGAAATCGCGTCTGAATAGATAGAACGGTTTTGAGCAAATACGCTCGCTGACATATTTTACGATTTTTGACGAAAGGATGATGGAGATGAAAAAGCTGATCTCCGCGCTGTGCGCGCTGATGCTGGCCGTTTCGCTTGCCGCCTGTTCCCGAGGCCCGGCGGAGCACGGCGGGCTGCTGCCGCTTGACCCGACGGACCCGCCCGCAACGGAAGAGCCGACCGCCGCACCGACCGACCCCACGCAGCCGCCCGAGCCGGTCGAGCTGCCCAATGCCGGGACGCTGGCCGCTCTGGCAGGCGACGGCGCGGCCCTGTGCCTGTGCCAGTGGTCGCGCAGCGGGGAGCTGGAGCACAGCGGCATGCTGGACGCCGCTGCGGTCGCTGCGGTGCTCGATGCCGCCAATGCTGCGCAGTGGGCCGAGCGCAAAGCGCCGGGCGTGCAGGAATTCTCGTTTGACAGCTATGTGACGCTCAGCTCGCCAGCGGGCGGCGGCACGCTGCTCACGCTTTGGAAGGGCGTCTCCGCCCTGTGTCTGGATGCACCCGGCGGCCGTGTCTGGCTGGACCAGCCGGAGGGTGCGGACCTCGCTGCCGCCCTGCAGGGGCTGGAGCAGCAGGATGCCTATCCGCGCAGCCTCTACGCCGTCGGCGTGACCGGGTCCGCTGAGGACGAGACCATCGCCCAGAGTGCTGCCGGAGCCATGGTGCAGAGCCTGAGCGCCCACGAGGCCCGCGACGGTGCGAGCAGCGGCGTCGAATCGCTCTGCGGCAACCGGATGCGCTTCACGTTCCGCTGCAGACTCCGTGTCCCGGAGGACAGCGCTGCAGCATGGGGCGTGACACCCGATGCCGCCGGAGAGGCGGAGTTGACGCGCAGCTGTGTCCTCGTCCGTGATGCCGTCGGCTTCTGGCAGCCGGCTGCGGTGGAAAATGTATAATGCATAGTGTGATCCCCGACCGGAAGGCCGGGGATCGCTTTATGCAGACAATGAGAAAAGTTGATAATTCTAGGAGAATACCAAGAAAATCCACAAATTCCCGCTTGCAAAATTCGACAGCATGTGATATCATTTGACCGGAGTTTATTTTTGATTCATATATTCAGTTGAAAGGAGCGAGTGCCATGCCGGGTCATGGGCTGCAGGCCAGAGGAATTGCACGCGAACAGAAGATGATCTATGCGGGGATGACGCTCTTCCTCGAGCAGGGCTACGAGCGCACGACGACGGCACAGATCGCCCGCAAGGCCGGGATGTCTCCGGCGTCGTTCTTCGCCGCGTTTGAGAATAAAGAGGCGCTGCTGCTGCGCCTGACGCAGATCATGTTCCGCTCACAGTTTTCCCGCGCGGAGAAGATGCTCCCGGCGGGTCAGTCGCCGCTGCTGCTGTACGCCATGGAGACGGGGCTGCAGCTCCATATCGCGGAGTGCTCCGAGCCGCTGCGCGACCTGTATGTCACGGCGTATTCGCTGCCGTCGACGTCCGATTTCATCAACCGGAGCATGACGCCCCGGCTGCGCCAGATCTTCTCCCGCTGGATGAAGCGCGCGGACGACAGCGAGCTGTTTGAGCTGGAGCTGGCCTCCGCCGGTGTCACGCGGAGCTATATGTCCGTCCCGTGCGATATGTACTTCACGATGGAGCGGAAGATCCGCCGCTATCTTTCGTGCTGCTTCCGCCTCTACTGCGTGCCGGAAAAAGAATACGCCCCTTATGTGGAGCGCGTCCTGCAGACGGATCTGCATCAGGTGGCGGAGAACATCGTCGCAGAAACGGTCCAGAATGCCGCAGCGGCCTTCGCTGCGACCATGGGAGCAGCTGCGGACGAAAACTGAGCCAAAAAAATCCTGCCGGAGTGGCTGACTCCGGCAGGATTTCGCTATATGAGTGCTTGATTCAGAATGTCGCGACCTCGTTCTTCGCGGGTTCGGCGGGCGTTACGCGGATGGCCGTCAGGATGGGGCCGGTGCCGCGGTAGAGCGCATGGAAGCGGACGGAGACCGTCGCCTCGACCGTGACCCACTCGCGGGCATGCAGAGAGGCGGCGTCGGCGTATTTGCACGGCAGACCCATGAAGGCGATGTCCTCCACGCAGCACGTCATGACAAAGCGGCCGGGCGCAAAGTAGCCGTCGCGGTCCTTTTTCAGGCGGGCGACCTGTCCCTTGAAGCGGACGGTCTTGCCGTCGTACTTCTTCGGCTCCTCCGTGATGTCGCGGTACCAGAGCGCAAAATCATCGTCGCCGATCTCCACGACCGGGGCGTTGATGTCAAAGGGGAGCGGGTCCTCGATCTCGTCGGGCTGCGTCGTTCCGTCGGTGTATTCATAGAGGATGCCGACGCGGCGGTTCAGCGCGCGGGCGAGCTTGTGCAGCGGCATGATGTCCGTGCCCGGTGCAAGACGATTGAACACGACCATCTCACAGCCCGTGAGCTTGTCCACCACAAGGGAGCGCATGTTGGCGTTGTAGGCGAGAATGCTCGTGCCGTCGGCAAACATGACCTCCTGCGCGATCTGCCAGTCCTCCGGCATTTTCTGGTAGAACGGGCCGACCTGCAGCATGCCGTTGAGCTCGACGACGACGCGCTCGCAGTGGTGCTTTTTGAACAGCTGCGAAAGCTCTTCGGTCGTAACGGCCTCCTGATCGATCACCTCGGGATAGACATGCTGGTAGGGATAGGTGGAGAGGTCATATTCCTCCTCGCCCTCCTCGCAGATGAGCAGCAGCGTGCGCTCGCCTGCGTTGAAGCGTTCGTCCTCCAGCGTCTCCTGAATGAATTTCGTTTTTCCGGCGTCCAGAAAGCCGGTGAAGGCATAGACGGGAATGGCCATGGCAGCCTCCTTACACGCCGAACAGGGCGGCGAGTGCCTTTTCGTCCAGCTTCGAGCCGATGACGCACAGACGGCCCGTCACAGCGGCCGTGCCGGTGCGGACGTCGATCTCGCCGGGCACATGGTCAAAGTGCAGCCAGGTGCCGTCCGCCGTCGGAACGATGCCCTTGGCGCGCAGCACGATGCCATAGGTCTCGCCGTTGTCCAGTGCGGCGAGGGCATTGCGGATCTCTTCCTCGGTGAACTTCTTCGGCGTCTCGACGCCCCAGCTCTGGAAGACCTCGTCGGCGTCGTGGCCGTGGTGATGATGGTGATGGTGGCAGCAGTGGTGCTCGTCCTCATCCTCGTCATGGTCGTCATGGTCGTGATGATGGCAGCAGTGGTGCTCATGCTCATCATCGTCTTCATCGTGGTCATGATGGTGATGGCAGTGATGCTCATCCTCGTCATCATGGTCATGATGGTGGCAGCAATGATGCTCGTGCTCGTCATCCTCGTCGTCATCGTCATGATGATGGTGATGATGGTGCTCTTCCTCTTCGTCCTCGTCGTCCTCCTCGGACTGGGCGCTGCGGATCATGTCAGCCAGCTCTTCGGTGAGCGTGTGCTGCTTCTGCATGGCCTCGAGGATCTGTGCGCCGGAGAGCTGGTCCCACGGCGTCGTGATGATGACGGCGTTCTGATTGTGCTCGCGCAGCAGGGCCACAGCGGCGGCCAGCTTCTCCTCGGAGATGGAGCCGGTGCGGCTGAGAATGATGGCGGAGGCGGTCTCGATCTGGTTCGTGTAGAATTCACCGAAATTCTTCAGATAGACCTTGCACTTCGTGGCATCCGCCACGGTGATGAAGCTGCCGAGCGTGACGCTCTCGTCCGCAACACGCTCTACGGCGCCGATGACGTCGCTGAGCTTGCCGACGCCGGACGGCTCGATGAGGATGCGGTCGGGATGATAGTCGGAGATGACCTGCTTCAGCGCGCGGCCGAAGTCGCCGACGAGCGAGCAGCAGATGCAGCCGGAGTTCATCTCGTTGACCTGAATGCCGGCGTCCTGCATGAAGCCGCCGTCAATGCCGATCTCGCCGAACTCGTTTTCGATGAGGACGATCTTTTCACCCTGATAGGCCTCGCGGATCATCTTTTTAATGAGCGTGGTCTTGCCCGCGCCGAGGAATCCGGAGTAAATGTCAATGGTAGTCATGAATTTTCTGCTTCCTTTCCAAACGAAGGCCGCAAAGCGGCATTCGGCTGTTATTTCAACCTACATTATATCACTCGTGTAAAGCCCCTGCAAGAAATTTTCAATTTCTTGACCGGAAATTCACATAGGCTCCGCTTTTTCGTTACAAACTGTTTTCAATTGTGGCGAAACTTTGAATTTTGGAAAAGAACCGGAAAAATCCTTGCTTTTTTCGGGGTAAGTGTTATACTGTTAGCGCAGAATATGACTTCTGGGGTGATGAAAATGAAGCGTCCCTTTTCGCTCCGCCGAGTGGGAAAGGAATGGAACCGTGAAAATATTCTCCGTTTTTTGGGCTATATCCTTGCTGCGTTCGTCATCAATTTGGCGCTTGAATGCCTGTCGCGCAGGTCCCTCGGCGATGGCCTGCACTATATGGTGACGCGACCGTGGCAGTTTTTTTATGACTCTCTCATTATTTTATTCACGCTGTCTCTCTCCCTGCTGTTCCGCAAGCGCAGCTTCTGCTTCCTGCTGTTCGCCGCTGTTTGGATCGGGCTTGGCCTTGCCAACTGCATCCTGCTCGGCTTCCGCGCCACGCCGCTGACGGCGCCGGATATCTGGCTGCTGTCGTCCGTGCGGGACATCATCGAGATCTATATGAGCCAGCCGGTGCTGATCCTCCTGATGCTGGGCATCGCGGCCCTCATCGGCGTGATCGTCCTCCTGTGGCTGCGCGCGAAGAAGACGCGCCCGTCCTATTATTTCGCTGCCGTGCAGGTCCTGCTCTGCGGCGTGATCCTCGCGGGCTTTACGGTCGCCTTCCTCCGCAGCGGGACGCTGGCCTCGCATTTCCCCAATCTGCCGGATGCCTACGACTCCAACGGCTTTGCCTACTGCTTCTCCGCCAGTGCGGTGACGCAGGGCATCAGCGAGCCGGACGGCTATTCGCAGGAAGCGATCGACGTGCTCCTCAGCGAGCAGGACGACCTGCCTGCCGACCGGGTGCGCACGCCCAATTTCATCTTTGTGCAGCTCGAGTCGTTCTTTGACGCGAATTATCTGAAGGACCTGACCTACGGCGAAAATCCGGTCCCAAATTTTGAACGGCTGAAGGAGACGTGCTCCAGCGGCCTGTTCTATGTGCCGTCCATTGGCGCGGGCACGGCGAACACCGAGTTCGAGGTCCTCTCCGGCATGAATCTCGACCACTTCGGCGTCGGGGAGTATCCCTACAAGACCGTCGTCAAGAACCGAACCTGCGAATCCATGGCCTATGCGCTGCAGAGCGCGGGCTATTCCACCCACGCCATCCATAATAATAACGCCACGTTCTACAGCCGCGACCGCGTCTATGCCAATTTCGGCTTCGAGACGTTCACGTCGCTGGAATACATGCACGACGTCGAGCGGAATCCGCTCGGCTGGGCGAAGGATTCCGTCCTGACGGAGGAGATCCTGAAGGCGCTGTGCTCCACCGAGGGCCGCGATCTCGTCTTCACCGTCTCCGTGCAGCCCCACGGCAAGTATCCCACGGAGCCGCTGGAGGGCGCGCGAACCATCAGGGTCACGGGGGAGGAGGCCGAATCCCGCCGCGCCGGGCTGGAGTATTACCTCTACCAGCTCAAGCAGACGGATGCCTTTGTCGCGCGCCTTGTGCGCCGGCTCTCCACGTTCAGCGAGCCGACGGTCGTCGTATTCTACGGCGATCATCTGCCGAGCTTCGGCATCACGCAGGACGAGCTGAGCTGCGGCACCGTGCAGTCTACGGAATATGTCATCTGGACGAATTTCCATGCCAAAAAGACCGACCGCGATGTGCAGGCCTATCAGCTGGCCGCCATGGTGCTCGACCGCTTCGGCGTCCACGACGGCACGATCCTGCGCTATCATCAGAGCCACGGCTACGATGAGACCGGCAGCGAGACCTTCCAGAACGGCCTGTGCATGCTGGAGTATGACATGCTCTATGGCAAGCACTATGCAACGGGCGGGGAGATGGCGGTGCAGCCGATGGAGCTGCACTTCGGCGTCGACGAGATCACGCTCACCGGCGTGAGCAGCAGCGACGGCGGCCTGACCGTCCACGGCACGAACTTCACGCCGTACAGCGTCATCCTGGTCGACGGCGAGCAGGTGCCGACGGAGTATATCGACGAGCAAACGCTGGCAGCGGCGGATACGTCGCTCAGTCCGGGGGAGGTTCTGGCCGTTGCGCAGGTCTCCGCCACGGATACGCTCAAGATCCTGAGCCAGACGCCGGACTGGATCGTCCCGGCAGAAGAATCGTAAATCGTAAACAGGACCCGATGCAGCACCGGAAAGCCGCATCGGGTCCTGCTTTATCCTTACACGAGTTCGCCGAGCTCCAGAATATCCTGCGGGGTGGCGCGGCGGAGGACCGGCTTTGTCTGCGCGGGCGGGTAGGGCGCGTCCTCGGCCGTGCAGGCCTGCACCGCGACGATCCTGCCCAGCAGCTCGTGCGCATCCGGCCCGGCCGGAACGACCACAAGCTCACCGGCCTCCAGCGTTCGGTCCTCGGAGCGATAGGAATAGCGCGTGCCGTGCGGCTCGAATTCCACGGCGCAGTAAAACAGCGGCCCCGGCGCGGCGGCTGCGCGCGACGGGTCGAACAGCTCGCCCTCCGTATAGAAGCGCAGCAGGGTATCTGCCTCGGCGGCAAGCTCTGCCCAGCCGTCCGGAAGGCCCGTGCAGTCATAGCGGCCGGTAATGCGCTGCGACGCGCCGTCCGACCAGCGCAGCGTGAGCGCATAGCGCGCCGCGGCATCGTCCGTCCCGGAGGCAAGAGGCGGCGATAGCAGTCCCTGCGGGAGCGTGTCGAGCAGGCGGGCCGCCGCGGACGGGAGCGAGCAGCGGCGCTCGGCGGTGTGCTTGCCGACGGAGCTGAGGTGTGCGATGCCCTCGCTCCGGTCGAGCACGAGCCGCTCCGTGTGCTGCAGCAGGGGAGAGGCCGCACTGCGGCGGGTGTATTCCATGACGAGCCGGTCAACTTTTGCATCCGTCCCGGCGGTCCGGCGGGTAAATAAGCGTTTCATGCGGTCTCCTCCTTTTTCTGCTTTCATTATAACCGGCGGCCTGCGTTTGTCAAGAATTGCGGATTTTTCTCGAAAAGTGGGGCGGGAAAGCATTGACATTTATGGCCCTGCGGTGTATCATACGGGCACGGGAAAAGCAAGTGCGGTCAAATGTTAGCCAAGCCTTACTTTTTCTGAAGTTACGAAAACTGGAGGAAATCAATATGCGTATTGCAGCAAAGCTTGGCCTGTTTGCAGGCGGCGTTCTGTTCGGAACGGCTGGGATCCGGATCCTCAGCAGCCGTGACGCGAAAAAGGTCTATACCCACGCGACGGCTGCCGTGCTCCGTGCGAAGGAAGACGTGATGACGACGGTCACGACGCTCCGTGAAAACTGCGGGGACATTCTGGCAGATGCGAAGGCCATCAATGAAGAGCGTGCCGCCGCTGCCTGCGAGGAGATCGCCGATACTGCGGAGGAGCCCGCTGCAGAGCCTGCCGAGGCCTGAATCATGTGCAGCCGGGGAGGAAAACCCTTCCCGGCTGCGGGCAGGAGAATCCTATGAAGTGCAGAATTTTACATGAAACCAAGGGCCGCCTGCGTGTGCATCTGTGCATCGGGCGGATGACGCTCCGGCAGGCAGACCTGCTGGAGTATTCCGTGCGCGCCGTGGACGGCGTGGCGTCGGTCAAGGTCTATGATCGCACGCAGGACGCCGTCATTGAATATTGCAAGGCGCGCAGCGCTGTGCTTGCGGCGCTTTCCTCCTTCTCGTTCGCGGCGGCTGAGGAGGCCGGGCTCGTCCCGGAGCACACCGGCCGTGCGCTGAACCGCGAATTTGAGGACAAACTCGTCTGGAAAACGGCACTCCACTATGCCTGCAAGCTGTTCCTGCCTGCCTATGTGCGGGCGGGCATCGCCATCGTGCGCTCCGTGCGCTATCTCAAGGCCGGTCTCTCCGCCCTGCTGCACGGGAAGCTTTCTGTCTCCGTGCTCGATGCAACGGCCGTGACGGTCTCACTGGTCCGCCGCGACTTCGATACGGCAGGCTCCGTGATGTTCATGCTCGGCCTCGGCGAGCTGCTGGAGGACTGGACGCACAAAAAGTCCATCGCCGATCTGGCGGGGGCCATGGCGCTGAACGTCGACCGCGCGTGGGTGCGCGACGCAGACGGGCAGGAGCTGCTTGTCTCCGTGAAGGACATCCACGCGGGCGACTGCGTCGTCGTCCGTACCGGCAACATGATCCCGCTCGACGGCCGCGTGACCGGCGGCGAGGCCATGGTGAACCAGTCGTCCATGACGGGCGAGTCGCTCCCCGTGCGCAAGACGCCGGGCAGCTATGCCTATGCCGGAACGGTCGTGGAGGAGGGCGAGTGCCTCATCACGGTCGAAAAGACCATGGGCGGTGGCCGCTATGACCGCATCGTCCGCATGATCGAGGAGTCCGAAAAGCTGAAATCTACGGCGGAGGACCGCGCCTCCCGTCTGGCGGACCGGCTCGTGCCCTATACGCTCGGCGGAACGGCCCTCGTGTGGCTGTTTACCCGGAATATCACCAAGACGCTTGCCGTTCTGATGGTGGACTTCTCCTGCGCCCTGAAGCTTGCCATGCCGATCGCCGTGCTGTCTGCCATGCGCGAGAGCAATGCCCGGCACATGTCCGTCAAGGGCGGGCGCTTCCTCGAAGCCGTTGCCAAAGCGGATACGATCGTGTTCGATAAGACGGGCACGCTGACCTATGCGCAGCCGCGCGTGGCGGAGGTCGTTACGTTCGGCGGCCGCCGCGAGGACGATATGCTGCGTCTGGCTGCCTGCCTCGAGGAGCACTATCCGCACTCGCTGGCCAATGCCGTCGTAGAGGAGGCGCGCGTGCGCGGCCTGAACCACGAGGAATATCACTCCAGCGTGGAGTATGTCGTGGCGCACGGCATCTCGAGCACCGTCGAGGGCAAGAAGGTCATCATCGGCAGCTATCACTTCGTGTTTGAGGATGAGGGATGCCGGGTGCCGGAGGGCGACGAGGCAAAATTCGACGGTCTTTCCGATGCCTACTCCCATCTGTATCTGGCCATTTCCGGCGAACTTGCCGCCGTCGTGTGCATCTCCGACCCGCTCCGGGCCGAGGCGGCGGATGCCGTCCGCGCTCTGCATGAGCAGGGGATCGCGCACATCGTCATGATGACGGGCGACAATGAAAAGACGGCTGCCGCCGTGGCGCGCGCCGTCGGCGTGGACGAATACCACGCGGGAGTTCTGCCGGAGGACAAGGCGGCCTACATCCGCGCCCGCCGCGCCGAGGGCCACACGGTCATCATGATCGGCGACGGCGTGAACGACACCCCGGCCCTGTCCGAGGCGGATGCCGGCATCGCCATCAACACGGGGGCGGCCATTGCCCGCGAGATCGCCGATATCACGATCTCGTCGCAGGACCTGTTCGAGCTTGTGACGCTGCGCCGCCTGAGCGAGGCCCTTATGGGACGCATCGACCGGAATTACCGGTTCATCGTCAGCTTCAACCTCATGCTCATTATCCTGGGCGTGACGGGCGTCATCCAGCCGACGCTTTCCGCCCTGCTGCACAACATGTCGACGCTCGGCATCAGCCTGCGCAGCATGACGAACCTGCTGCCCGAAAAAACGGAGCAGAGCAACGCATAAAAAACGGCCCGGTGCGGAACAGAACGCTGCTTCGCACCGGGCTTTATCTATGGGTTGACGGGAGCACCGAAAATCGGTACAATAGGAGAAAACGTCACAATAGGGAGTATCAGCAATGGAAAGCTTGATTTTTGATGTCGACGGCACGCTCTGGGATGCCGTGGCCCTCGTGGCCGAGGGCTGGAACGACGGTCTGCAGAGCATGGGCTTTGCGCCGCACTGCACGGAGCAGAGCATCCGTCCGCTGTTCGGCAAGACCATGACGGAGATCGCGCAGGTTGTGGTGCCCGGCGTCCCGCAGGAGCAGGCCATGGAGGTCATGGACCGCTGCATGGACGGCGAGATGGCGCGCCTGCGCCGCGATCCGTGCCATATTTTCTACCCCGGCGTCAAGGAAACGCTCACGGAGCTGCACAAAACGCACCGCCTGTTTATCGTCAGCAACTGCCAGCAGGGCTATATCGAGCTGCTGATGGAAAAGGGCGGTCTCGGCGGCCTGATCAGCGACTTCGACTGCTTCGGGAACACGGGCCTGCCGAAGGGGCAGACGCTGCGCCTGCTGTGTGAGCGCTGCAATGTCCGCGACGCGGTCTACGTCGGCGACACGCAGGGCGACATGGAAGCGTCCGAGCAGGCGGGCCTGCCGTTCGTGTGGGCGGCCTACGGCTTCGGCAAGCCCGCGCACTGGAATAAGCGCATCGATCATTTTACCGATCTGCTGCGCCTCTGAGGCTCAGATCGTGCCATGGAGGACGAGCACGAGCACGATGCACACGGCCAGAACGGCCAGCGCGGCGAGCCACACGGCCAGACGGCGCTTGACCGGCATGCGGCCGGGCGTTTTGCTCGGCGGCAGCAGGTGCGCATGGCGCAGTCCCTGCACGACGGGCTTGTAGAGCAGCACGGTGATCGTGGCGTTCAGGCAGCCCTTGAGCAGGTTGAACGGCAGGAACACCGGCACGAGCATCGCGGCGACGTCGGCGCGGGCCGTGTGCATGTACAGCGGCGTGATGAGATAGTTCCACAGCAGCATGAGCACGGTCATAAGCAGCGCGCCGCCGAACAGGCCCGCAATGGCGCTGCCCTGCGTGCGCTTTTTGCGGTAGAGCAGGGCGGCCGTGCCCGCAAAGGCGGCGGAGCTGAGGAAGTTCATCACAAAGCCGATCCAGCCCGTGGAGCTGATGGTCAGCATCTCGATGAACGAGACGACAAGCGAGATGCCCAGTGCGGCCAGCGGCCCGTAGAGGAAGCCGCCGATGGCGATGACGACGTCCTTCGGCTCATAGCTGAGGAACAGGACGACCGGGAAGCGCAGCAGCGCGACTGCGACATAGGCAATGGCGCTCAGCATGGCCAGAACGGTCAGTTTTTTCATTTTTTCGTGTTTCATGGTTGCCTCCTGAGAAAAAAATACACCCGAAGGATACGATCCCTCGGGTAAACGGCAGGAAACACGGACAGGTGCGCCAGCCGATTCTTCTTTCATCCAGACTGTACTGTCGGTCCCGGAATCTCACCGGATCATGCGCAGCGCGCTCGCGGACTTTACCGCCGGTCGGGAATTTCACCCTGCCCTGAAGAGTCGTATTCGATTGGCTGCTGTCATTATAGCACGACGAAGCGAAAATGCAAGTGTTTTTTAGGATGTGGTTGAAGGCTCGGCGGAGGGCTCCGTCGGTTCTTCCGTTCCAGCCTCGGTCTCCGTTCCGGCCTTCGTTGCCTCGGACGGCTCGGCGTTCGGTGCCGTGGTGCCGGGCTTGCAGAAGCCGTGGATGGCGCCGCCGGGCGCAGTGTCCGTGATGTCTCCGCCGATGATGTGCCCGTCGAGCACGAGCACGCTGGCGTAGACCGGCGCGGAGGCGTCCGGGTAATTCAGGATCTCATAGACATAGCGCGTGGCCTCCTTGCCCGCGTGCGCCGTGAGATCGAAGCCCTGACTTTTCTGCAGCGCGTTGTAGCGCGAGAAGACGCGGTCGTCGGCCGACTTGGGAATGCGGACCTGCTGCGTCTGCTTCGGCGTACCGTTCACGCTCCAGCCGAAGCCCGCGAGATAGGCAAGGCGCGCGTCGTTCGTCGCTCCGTCGGGCGCGTCCGCCGATCCGCCTCCGCCGCCGGAGACGAGCGCAACGACCAGGATCACAACGGCCAGGATCAGGACGCCTGCGGCGATCAGCCGCGGCTTTGACAGCTTTGCAGTCATGACAAACATGATGTAGCTCCCCCTTAAACAGGTTTTTATGGTCACTCCAATGTATGTCCCACAGGGGACGGTTATGCCGGAAGGAGGCAGACGGATGCAGCGTCTGGACAGGTTTTTATCGGAGGCCGGTGTGGCCTCGCGCCGCGAGCTGCGGGCCATCATCCGCGCCGGGCGGGTGCGCGTCAACGACGTTCCCGCTTCGGCCCCGGAGCAGAAGATCGACGAAACATCGGACCGGGTCACGCTCGACGGCGAGGCGGTCGGCCCGCGCGGGCCGGTCGTTCTGCTGCTGCATAAGCCGACTGGCTATGTGACCTCGACGGACGATCCCCGCGACCGCACCGTGATGGAGCTGCTGCCGCCGCAGTACCGCGGCCTTGCACCCGTCGGGCGGCTGGACAAGGATACGTCCGGCCTGCTGCTTCTGACGGACGACGGACAGCTGGCGCACCGGCTCATCTCGCCGCGCCATGCGGTCTGGAAAATTTATGATGCCGTCCACGAGGGCGAGGCCGGGGAGGCGGACTGCGCCGCCTTCCGCGCCGGGCTCACGCTGCGCGACGGAACGGTCTGCCGCCCGGCTTATCTCCGCCCGCTCGGCCCCGGCCGCAGCCTTGTGGCCGTGTGCGAAGGAAAGTACCATCAGGTGCGCCGGATGCTGGCCAGCCGCGGCATGCCGGTCACGGCGCTTCGTCGAATTGCCGAGGGCGGACTCGAGCTTGGAACGCTCCCAATGGGAATGACACGCGAGCTGACATGCGGCGAAATTCGACTTTTGGAAACTGTGGATTTTGACGAAGCCTATCTGGAAAAACTTGAACAAAAAATTAGAAATATGCTCTGAAAAACTGGATAATTTAACGAAAAAGTCGGAATCTTCCATAAAAAAGTACCTATGATTTGAAATAAAATGCCGAAAACCTATTGCATTCTGCCGAAAAAAATAGTATGATACTAGCATAATTTTGCCGAATATCGACACTTTGTCTTTGGCGTAAGGAGGACGGCTTATGTCAAGTCGTATGTTTCAGGGCGTACTGCTCCAGCTCAGCGAAGCCGCACAGACCACCATCGGTGTGATCGATGCAGAAGGGAATGTCATCTCCTGCAGCGATACCACGCTCATCGGCGAAAAGTGGCCGGATGCTGCAACGGCGGTGGCCGCCATGCTGGAGAACCCGGTGCGTGAGGAGCCGTATACGTTCTACGCGCTCAAGGGCTGGAACCCTGCCTATGGCTACTCCGCCTTTGTGCTCGGAACGGACGCGCAGGCCGAGATGCTTGTGCGCATGACGCAGGTCTCCCTGAATTCCGCAAAGGCCTACTATGAAGAAAAGCACGACAAGGGGACCTTCGTCAAGAACATCATCACGGACAATATCCTTCCGGGCGACATCTATATCCGCGCGAAGGAGCTGCATTTCCCGACGGAGCTGCCGCGCGCGGTCTATCTCGTCCGGCAGGTCGGCCGTTCGGACGTGGCCGTCGTGGAGCTGCTGCAGAGCATGTACCCCGACACGCAGCAGGACTTTGTCATCAACGTCAACGAGACGGATATCGCGCTCGTGCGTCAGGTCCCGGCGGACACGACGGGCGAGGAGCTGACCCGCGTCGGCCGCACGATCGAGGAGCGGCTGAAGTCCGAGCTGTTCGTGCGCACGACCATCGGCATCGGCACGATCTCCGAGCATCTGCGCGAGCTGGCCGATTCCTACAAGGAGGCGCAGGTCGCCATCGAGGTCGGCAAGGTCTTCGATACCGAAAAGACCGTCATCAATTATGAAAACCTTGGCATCGGCCGCCTGATCTATCAGCTGCCGACCACGCTGTGCGAGATCTTCCTCTCCGAGGTCTTCCGCAAGAATTCCATCGAGTCGCTCGATCAGGAGACGTTGTTCACCATCAACATGTTCTTTGAGAACAGCCTGAACGTCTCCGAGACCTCCCGCAAGCTGTTCGTCCACCGCAATACGCTGGTCTACCGTCTGGAGAAGATCAAGAAGCTCACGGGTCTCGACCTGCGCGAGTTCGACGACGCCATCATCTTCAAGGTCGCCCTCATGGTCAAGAAGTATCTGGCCTCCCGCGACAACCGTATGATCTGATCTTCCGCGGAACGCTGCACGGCTGCAGCGCCGTTGGTACGGACATTTCAATATTTAATAATAGTTGAGTAAGAAACTGGTGTGATTTATGATCGATTTGGTAAACGTCACAAAAACATATGAGACCGGCACGCACGCGCTCAACGGCATCGATATGCACATTGATGACGGCGAGTTCGTGTTTCTGGTCGGTCCGTCCGGCTCCGGCAAGTCCACCATCATCAAGCTGTTGACGGCGGAGCTCAAACCGACGTCCGGCTCGGTGCTGGTTAACGGCTATCAGCTCGAGTCCATCAAGCGCGCGTCCATCCCCTATATGCGCCGCACGCTCGGCGTTATTTTCCAGGACTTCCGCCTCATTGAGAACAAGACGGTCTATGAGAACGTCGCGTTCGCCATGCGCGTCATCGGCGCTGCGCCGAAGGAGATCAAAAAGCGTGTGCCCTATGTGCTGGAGCTGGTCGGGCTGGAGAACAAGGGCCGCCGTCTGCCGAACGAGCTGTCCGGCGGCGAGCAGCAGCGTGTGGCCATTGCCCGCGCGCTCATCAACAATCCGACGATGATCATCGCCGATGAGCCGACCGGCAACCTCGACCCGCAGCGTTCGTTTGAGATCATGCTCCTGCTCGAGCAGATCAATGCGCTCGGCACGACGGTCATGGTCGTTACGCACGAAAAGGGCCTGGTGGACCGCTTCACCAAGCGCGTGGTCGCCATCGACGAGGGCAGAGTCGTCAGCGACGGAATGGACGGGTATTACAGCTATGAAGCACAATAATTTCAGCTTTCTCGTCGGCGAGGGCACAAAGGCGATCTTCAAGCATGGCTTTATGTCCTTTGCCGCAGTCTGCATCACCGTGGCCTGCCTCGTGATCGTCACGAGCTTCGGCCTTATCACCTATAACATCGGCCTGATCGTCGACGATCTGCAGAAGGAGAACGAGGTCCTCATCTGCATCGACGAGAGCTACACCGAGGCCGAGGCCAAGAGCGTCGGCTCCCGTATCAATCTGATCGACAATGTCGCGGATGCCCGCTTCATCTCCCGCGAGGAGGCTCTGCAGACGTTCGTCAAGGAATATGACGCCGTCATGTACGACGGCGTGACCGCCGAGACCATGCGCGACCAGTACATCGTCACGCTGGAGGACAACTCCAAGCTGCAGGAGACCATCGACGCGCTGAAGCAGGTGCCCGGCGTTGCGACCATCTATTCCGATCCGACGGTCGCCAACGCCATGTCCACGATCCGCAACGTGCTGTCCATTGTTTCGGCCTGCATCGCGGCCGTGCTGCTCATCGTGTCGCTCATCATCATTTCCAATACGATCAAGCTTGCCATGTTCGACCGTCGCGAGGAGATCGCCATCATGCGCATGGTCGGCGCAACGAACGGCTTTATCCGTCTGCCGTTCGTGGTCGAGGGCTTCATCCTCGGCCTGCTGGGCGCCGTGTGCTCGTTCTTCCTCGAGTGGGGCCTGTACGAGGCCATCCGCGGCGCCATTGCCAGCTCCGGTCAGCTCAGCTTCCTCCACGTCGTCTCGTTCAGCACGGTCGTTCTGCCGGTCGCGCTGGTGTGCGTGGTCACGGGTCTGCTGATCGGCGTTGTGGGCAGCCTGATGTCCATCCGGAAATTCCTGAAGGTCTGAAATACGCGCACAGGAGGGTATACTATGTATAAGTACAGAAGAGTCATCATCTCCGTCATCGCGCTGCTGCTGGCCGCTGCGATCCTGACAGGTCTGCTTGTTACGGTCTTCGCGGCCAATTCCGCGGATATCCGCACGGAGATCAGCGGCCTGGAATCGAAGCAGGATGAGCTTGACCAGAAGAAGCAGGAGCTCGAGGCACAGATCGCCGCAAACAACACCCAGACGCTCAATGTCGTGGAGCAGAAGGCGCAGATCGATCAGGAGATCGAGCTGACGCGGCAGGAGGTCGAGAATCTGAACGAGCAGATCCGTCAGTACAATCTGCTCATCGCCGAAAAGCAGGCGGAGCTTGACCAGCTCCAGACCGATCAGAACGACCTGCTCGACCGCTATAAGCAGCGCATCCGCGCCATGCAGGAGCAGGGCGACGTGTCGTACTGGTCCATCATCTTCGGCGCAAAGACGTTCTCCGAAATGCTCAACCGCGTTTCCATGGTCGAGGAGATTGCTCAGAGCGACCAGCGTATGCTCGAGAACATGCGCCAGATCGCCACGGAGGTCCTCTCCGCCAAGGAGGAGCTGGCAGGGGAGAAGGTCTCTCTCGAGGAGAAGAAGACTGAGCTTGCCAGCGCGCAGGAGACGCTCACGGCCAAGCGCGCCGATTCCGACGAGCTGCTGCAGGAGCTTGTCTCCGATGCAGACCTGCTGCGCGAGACAAACGAGACCTATGAGGCCATGCTCGAGGATCTGACGGAGCAGATTGCCGAAAAAGAAAAGGAATACACCGATGCCAAGCGCGCTGAGGAAGAAGCTGCCAAGAACAACAATAACGGCGGCAATAACAACAATGGCGGCGGCAATAACGGTGGCAACAACGGCGGCGGCAATGGCGGCGGCAATGGCGGCACAAACGCCGGCGGTTTCCTCTTCCCGCTTCCCGCAGGCAGCGGCGTCGTCATTACATCCCCGTACGGTTACCGTTATCACCCGATCGACGGTGCCTATCGCTTTCACAACGGTGTTGACCTTGCCGTTGCGCAGGGTACGCCCGTGTATGCTACGAAGAGCGGTACGGTCACGACCGCAACGTTCTCATCCGGCTATGGTTACTATGTCACGATCAACCACGGCGACGGCTTCTCGTCGCTCTATGGCCACATGACGCACTATACCGTCTCGTCCGGCGACTATGTCAATCAGGGCGACCTCATCGGCTATGTCGGCTCGACCGGTTACTCCACCGGCCCGCACCTGCATTTCACGATGTTCTACAACGGTGCCACCGTCAACCCGATGGACTATGTCAGCATCCGATGAGATCGGATGCTGCCCCCGCTCCGGCGGGA
>ENA-UOOA01003807-UOOA01003807.1-human-gut-metagenome-genome-assembly--contig:-P61old-NODE-3807-length-18142-cov-14.694366_pt1 | contig 18142 bp, 12 predicted proteins | sample MGYA00242467_ERZ724014 | MGnify/ENA metagenome assembly ERZ724014 | reverse complement strand
TAATTAATTTTATAAAAAATATTGAATTTTTTAGTTTTTATGCTATACTAATCATCAGCAAGCCATAATCCAAAAAAGGAGTAAAAAATGGGAAAAACAACTGCACAGAAAATTTTCGATGCACACCGCATCGACACCCCGACCGAAGGAGTCAACGTGCTGACTCTCGACCGCGTGTTCTGCCATGAGATCACCACCCCGATCGCGATCAACGACCTCGTCGCCCGCGGCAAGGACCGCGTGTTTGATCCGGCAAAGATCAAAGCCGTCATCGACCACGTCACTCCCGCCAAGGATTCCAAGACTGCGGAACAGGGCAAGACGATGCGCGACTGGGCACGCAGACACGGCATCAAGGATTTCTTTGACATCGGTCAGAACGGTGTATGCCACGCGATCTTCCCGGAAAAAGGCTTCGTCCGTCCCGGCTTCACGGTCATCATGGGCGACTCCCACACCTGCACGCACGGCGCATTCGGCGCATTCGCGGCGGGAGTCGGAACGACCGACCTCGAAGTCGGCATTCTGAAGGGCGTCTGCACCATGCGCACCCCGGAGACGATCAAAGTCAACGTCACCGGAGCACTCCCGGAAGGTGTTTATGCCAAGGACCTGATCCTCACGATCATCCGGGAACTCACCGTCAACGGAGCGACCGACAAGGTCATCGAATTCGCCGGACCGGTCATCGACTCCATGAGCATGGAATCGCGCATGACCCTCTGCAACATGGCGATCGAAGCGGGCGGAACCTGCGGCATCTGCTATCCCGATCAGGTCACCGTCGATTATCTGTGGGAGTTCATCAAGGACGAATTCGCCTCGAAGGAAGCCGCGCTCGCGGAATACTCCAAGTGGCGCCCCGACGCCGATGCGGTCTACGCAAAAGTACTGGAAATCGACGCTTCCACGCTCGAACCGGTCGTCACGGTCAACTATAAGCCCGATCAGGTAAAAACGGTCCGCGAAATGACCGGAACCAAAATTGATCAGGTCTATATCGGATCCTGCACGAACGGCCGTATCGAAGACCTGCGCATTGCCGCATCGGTCCTGAAAGGCAAGAGCATCAGCCCCAGCCTGCGCGCGATCGTCTCGCCCGCTACGCCGAAAATCTACCGTCAGGCGCTCGCGGAAGGTCTGATTCAGATCTTCATGGACGCCGGTTTCTGCGTGACGAATCCGACCTGCGGCGCATGTCTCGGCATGAGCAACGGCGTGCTGGCGAACGGCGAAAGCTGCGCGTCCACCACGAACCGGAACTTCAACGGACGCATGGGCAAAGGCGGCATGGTCCACCTGATGAGCCCCGCAACCGCCGCCGCGACCGCCATCGCAGGAGTCATCACCAACTCTCCGCTCTACAAAGGTTGAAGAAAGGAATCTGACAAATGAAAAACTTCAGCGGAAAAATTTTGTTTCTCGACCGTTCCGACATCAATACCGACGAGATCATCCCCGCCAAATACCTGACGGAGCTGACCAAGGAGGCGCTCAAGCCCTACTGTCTTGAGGACCTCAATATTCCGGGCTTCGATCCGAAAAAGGACATCGCCGGAAAAAGCGTCGTCATCACCCGCGCCAACTTCGGCTGCGGCTCCTCCCGGGAGCACGCGCCGTGGGTGCTCGAATACAACGACATCAATCTCGTGATCGCGGAAAACTTCGCCCGCATCTTCCGGCAGAACATGTTCAACTGCGGACTGATGGCGGTTTCCCTGCCCAAAGCGGACATCGACGACATTTTCGCCACGTTCGCGGGAACGGAAGCAACCTGCACGACCGATACGGAGAAAAAGACTTTCACGATCTCCAACGGAAGCACGACGAAAGTCTATCCGTTCACGGTCGGAGAATTCGATTTCGAGCTTGTCAAAGCCGGCGGCTGGGTCGATTACGCGGACAGCAAATACTGACCGTCCGCCTTTCCGGCAGCAAAAGGGACGCGGTTTTCAATCCGCGTCCCTTTCTTTTCTCCGCCCGCAGAAAAACGCTCAGTTCGCTCCCCAGCGGCGTTTCTGCTCGGCAGTCCCGCTCCAGTATGAGGAGCCTGAAACCGCACGATACATGACGGGAGACACATGACCGTCCACCCATAACATGTTGATCCCCATATCCGAATAGTGGCGTCCGAACATTTTCTTCGGATTGCGGAATATACGGAATGCGGTACTGTCATCGCACCGCATTGTCGCAACCGTGTGACCATCTCCATCATCAATATCCATCATCAGAAAGACATTGGAAGGATTCCTGATCCTGGCAAGTTTCTGTCCCAGATTCGACGGATCCCATCCGGAAATACACGCATTCAGCGCATAATGGCGGTTATTTCCGGCTACGGGTTCCCCCGATGCCGGACAGGCAAACGTGCGGTACGGCATTTTGCCTGTCGTAATCCTGGCATTCACATACCAGTAATCCAGCGTCTCCGTGCCCCTCGGCGCAAGGTATGCGTTGACCAGAAGAGACTGCCACTGTGTCCAGCTGTTGCCGGAGCCCGGATGATTTGGCAGGATACAGTCATCCGCCATATCCGTTGCATACTGAAACACATACAAACCGTTCTGACGCATATTCGACACGCAGTTTATATCCCGCGCCTTCGCCCGCGCCGAGTTCAGAGCAGGCAGAAGCAGCCCCGTCAGGATGGCGATCACGGCAATTACCACGAGGAGCTCCACAAGGGTGAATCCGCATTTCACCCCGGCTCTTCCACGCTTTGAAACGACATTTCCCGATATGATTTTCCGATCTTTCATAATCTGTAATTCCTTTATTCTGGTTTTATTTTATTCAGACCGCTTACCAATGGAAATAGCGGTACGGGTCATCGTTTGCTACAGGCGTATCGGAATAGAGCGAGAACGGCTTCGTCAGACTCAGCACCGGATTGCCGGCGATTCCGCCAGCGGACGCCAGATCGTTGCAGAGAATCACGAGCGTGTTCCCGCCCGCGTTCAGCATTCCGGGTTTGAGCGTGTAACGGCGCTTGAACTTCCAGTAATCTTCCGGATTCGTCTTTCTGGAGACTTCTCCCAGAAATTTCCCGTTCAGCCAGACCCACGATTCATCATCGACCGCTCCAATAAACAGCGTCGTTTCCCTGTCCGCCATTCCCGCCGGAACATCGAATGTCCTGCGGAACCAGAACCAGCCGTCGTACTTCTCCAACTCCGGAATCTGTGTCTCGAACATGCCGGGAACATTGACCGGACGCCAGCCGGACGGTCTGAATGCAGGACGGAAGAACCCGCTGCGGCGCCCGCGTTTGCCCGGATCCTCTTTTCCCATCCACCCCCCGGAAAGAGCAAGACGCACATTCCCGTTTTCCGGACGGAACATTTGCAGCAGACCGCTCTCCGGTCCCGCTCCAAGATTTGCCAACAGACGTGCCATCGCAAAATCCGCACGGCGGCGGGAGGAACGGATCGCATACTCATTGCCGTCGATCTTCCACGGCGGGACCTGCATCATCAGTACTCCGCCGCGTCCAAGCTTCCGGTATTCGAGCGAGCGTCCGCCTTTGGACCCGGCGGGAAACGCATCGAACTCCTGCTTCCAGCGGAAATGCAGATCGGAGTTGGAAAGTCCCGCAAACACAGGAACATCCGAAAGATCGCAAAAATCGGAGAAATACGTTCCACGGACCGTAGAAATTCCGGGTACAAGACCGGCGAGCTCCGCGCCGCTCATGCCGAACGCCGCAACCTGAAGTCCCGCCCGGATCAGAGCGGAACAGTTTTCCGGCAGCCCGGTACCCGGAGCGACCGCCAGCAGATCGTCCGCAGTAATGCGCGACGGATCAAGCGGCTCCGCGGGAATCCGCAAAACTGAAAGCTGTTCCGCAAGTTCTTCCGGACCGGAATACCAAACTTTGCGGACCGGTTTGACCACCGCTCCGTCCAACCGTCTCAGCATCGCGGCGAAAAGCTCCTCCGTCATCGGTTCCGATTCCGTTCTGCCGGAAATATCCAGTTGGGAAAACAGGATCACCGCACCTTTTTCCCGGAACTCCATCAGCGGGGCATACTGCAAATCAAATCCTCCCTGCCAGAGAGGCAGGAAATTGCCAACCGGAGGTTTTTCCGGTAAAACCGTCGCCACATTGCCGCGGTTCGCAGCACGCCAGATACGGCGGTTCATAAACCCGTTCCAATCCGTCACCGGATAAGAAAAATTCTTCAGCGGCGGCATATACTGCGGAAGCAGAGTCGCTTTTCCACGCCAGTCGCGAATGACCCCGCCGGGATTCCCGTTCACCGGGAACAGTCTGCGGACGCCGTGTTCGGTTGCGCGGAATCCAATCCGGTTCAGGGTCTCCATGCTCTGCTCCATGACGAGCAGTTTCAATCCATGCTCCAGCCGCCCGGAAAGATCGAACGGAAGTGCGGCAAGCGCTCCGCGTCCGAGAATCAGCAGTTGAACTCCATCAAGTCCGGACTCCTCTTTTACACTCTCCGCCTCAACGCCAAGCCGTTTCAGCAATGCGGACGCCGTACCCTCCGGGTCATACACTCCGACCCGGGAACGGAGCGCAACCGCAGTTCCCGGCAGAACGGTTACCGCAAACGAATCCTTTTCCACGGAACCGTCCGCATACCGGAATTCGGCGGAAAGCGTCTGCCTGCCTCCCGCATCGGCGGGAAGCTGAAATTCCACGGGAACCTCCGCCCTGCCGCCGACCGCAACCGTCACCGTCCCGGAAACGGGCTCCGCCATGCCGGAAACGCGCCATGACCAGCGTACCTTCTGCGGCTGCCGGGTATCGTTGAGGATCTGCAGAGTCTTGTGAACCGTCTCCCCCGGACGGAACGTATGGGAAAGTTCCGTGAAGTCCCCCGCTTTCCCGGCGATCTTCGCCGCCAGCGGACGCCACGCGGCAATCACAGCGTTTCCCATCGGTGTAATCTGATAAGGGGAATACGGATCATTCGGCCAGTACCAGTCACAGGTATAACCGCCATCTCTGATGCAGATGATGTCGTTGACGATCGCGGAGCGTTTCAGATTGCGGAAACGTCCCGGATTCGGCACGGCGGGCTTCGATACTCCCTGTTTCCGGAAAAGATTGGAAAAATCCCACAGCAAATTTCCGGAAAGCCCCCGCACCCGGAAATCAAAGAGATTCCGGCGGACAAACATCTCACGGACCTCATGTACATCTGGATAACCGGCAACGATATGCGGACGCAGCGGTGTGTTTTTCCGGTTTCCCCGGACCATTTTCTCCTCAAACCGGTAATAATCCTCTTTCCGGCTGTCGGAGCGGTATGCCCGTTCGCCCAGATACGGCGCGTTGAATTCGTTGAACCACTCGCAATGCAGATCTTTGTAACCGCCGTCCCAAAGGAAGCCGGGGCCGCGCTCGCTCGTATAACTGGCAATATGCGGCGCTCCGTACTCCACGAAAAAAATGGGCAGATCCCCCTGCTTCTCCCACTTCTCCAGCCAGTCGCTCCGCTCCTGGATCGGACTCCAGTTCAGATAGCAGTTGATGGAAAAAACGGAACCGAGCCTGCCTGCGCTATGGTGATAGACCGGGCGGGACGGGTCGATCCTAGACAGAATCTGCTCCGCCAGCTGAGCCTGCTCACGGCGGTTTCTGTGATACGGCGACAACCCCTGTTTTCCGGAAGCGGACGTTCCGATACGGTCCGGATTCTGCTGATCGGCATATCCCATCGCATTGTGACTGGTCGCCAGCATGACGATGCCGGGTATGTTCTGATAACGGCGCAGCTGATGCGAAGCGATCCGCTCGTATTCCGCCGCATTTTCCGGCTTTTTCAGATTGAACCCGAAGTTCTTTACATGCGGCATGGACATCGACGTGAGAATACCCGCCCGCGAAGTTTCGCGCCAGTATGCGGCATTGTAGCAGCAGGTTCCGGGCGCAAAATCATAAATGGCTTCCAAAAGGAAATTGACATGGAATTTTTTATAAACCCGGATCATGTGCGCAAGCATTTCATCCGTCGCTTTGGCAGGAAACTTTGTATTGTTCACACTGGCGCCAAACAGATGAATTTTCTTTCCATTCAGCAGGAAATCACGTCCGCTGACCGAGAATTCCCGAAACCCGAATTCTTCCGGATAATATTCATCCAGAACGGAACCTGACGGAGAAAGCAGCGCCAGCCGGACCGTATACATATTCTGCGGCGTATCAATATCCCAGAGTTTCGGAGCCAGCCAGTCCGCGGAAAACGAAAACCGCTTCCCTGTCCCGCGGAACGGCTCCGAAAGAAAAGTCCGGACCGGTCCCGTTTCATCGGAGACAACCGCTTTCAGACGGTATTCCCCCTCCGGCAGCGCATTGAATCCGGTATCAAACGTAATGGTTTTCCGCGTCACGGAAGAAATCACATGCACATCGGAAATCCCGTACTTTGCGGGAATCGCCTCCAGTTCCACATCCCCGCACAATCCGCGGTTGTTCAGATCCCGGAACGACTGATACATGCGGGTCTCGCCCATGAACGTGGAAAGTGACGCCGGTTTTGCGGAAACAAAGACCGCCAGTTCGTGCGTCTTTCCCGGAATCAGAAAATCCGTCAGATCCAGCACGCCGCCCGGATAAAGAAGCGTCCCGGTTTTCCGGCCGTCCACATACACAGTTCCAACGCTTTGCAGGAGGTCGATCAGCAGACGGATCCTGCGTCCGTTCCAGGATTCCGGAACCGTCACGGAACGGCAATACCACGCTTCCCGGATTTTCTCTTTCCGCGCGGCGCTCTTCAACGCTTCCGGCAGATACGCAATATTGTTGTTCGCTCCTGGTCCGTATGCCCGCTGCGTCAGTTCGGGAAACGACGCAGGAACCTTGAACCATCCCCACCCGGAACCGGGTGCCAGAACGGATTTTGCATCGGCGTCCCGGAATACCGGACGGAACTTCCAAAGCCCGTTCAGCGTCACTTTCTCCCGGCAGGAACTGCTCTTCCGTTCCGCATTGTCCAGAGAAAAGAGCACTTCTTCCGTACTGCCGTCCGGCGGCAGCCTGTCTGTCAGTGTTTTTCCGTTCAAGAGATTCTGCGCGGCAAGCGGAAAAGCAAGCACCGCCACAAGCGCAATAACCATTCGTTTCAGCATCTGCACCTCCTTGTTGCATGTTTACAGAGTTAATTATACATGAAAAACCGCACAAAAAGAAGAGGGGGCAAATGCAAATAATTGCCAAAAACAGCAAAATTATTGTTTTTTTGTTTCTTTCAAACGATTCCGGAACTGTCCGGGCGAGCAATGGAACGCCTCCCGGAACGCATGGGAAAAACGGACCGGATCGGAAAAACCGCATCGTTCCGCCACCAGATTCACCGGGCAGCGGGTATCATGCAGAAGCCGGCAGGCAAGTTCCAGTTTCAGGGAACGGTAATACTCTTTCGGCGTTGTATTCAAATATGTTTTGAATAAACGGTTCAGCGTGGAGCGGCTGATATGAAACTCCTCCACAAAGTCTTCCAGCGCAAGATTCTGCGGAATCCCGATCTTCATGCTCTCCATAATCCGCACCAGCTGTTCCGGCATCTGTTTCTCAATGTTCGAAGCCAGTTCCAGAAGGAATTCGTATGCGAGGGAACAGGCGCGGAATACCTCTTTCGCCATAATCGCACGCTCAATCTGAGTAATCGTCCCGATCAGATGATCCAGATTTCGAACCGGGACCGCCAGACAGTTGGTGAGTCCGAGATCCGCCATGATCTGAGTCAGCGAGCCTCCGCCCAGACAGAGCGCCAGCTTCCGGCATCTGCCCGACGGTCCCGACTCCAGACGCGAATTCTCCCCCCGGTGCATCAGATAAACGGTACCCGGATTGACCACCAGGGAAGTATCCCGCTGCCGGAACTGCATGTTGCCTTCCAACGGAATCTCAAACGCAACCAGACGGTAACGGATGTGTTCATACCAGTTCCCGCTTGAATACATACCGTGGTCGACAAATGCCGGAAACAGCGGCAGATGATAGTAAACCGCATATTCCAACTTTGCGCCCACCACCGTTGCGGCACGCGTGGAACCGCGTTCCAAACCTCTGCACGGCAACGTATAGTTGTTGTCAATAATGTTCTTCTTCATAACCGGATCTCCGTCACGGGCGGCGGTCCGCCTCCGGTTTGATCAGAGAGCGGAAAATCATCGGGACTTCAGAATGCGGCACGGAATCCCGGATCAGCCGCCGGACCTGCCGCAGCGAAGTCAGCGGTTCGATCGTCCGGATCACCGGAAGCCTCACCTCTTGCTGTCCGAACCAGCGCCGCCTGTCGCAATAAACCGCCAGTGGCAGGAAACGGCATTCCCGCACAAGACGCTTATAAAACAAATCCGCAATCCGGGCAGGATTCTCGTTCGGATACGCCCGGAGCGCATAAATGCCGCCCGAATAGAAATAAAGCGCTTTCAGCGATTTATCCTGCGCCATCGACGCAGCCTGCCAGATCATGTTCAGCGCCTGAATCCGGTAATGAAACCGGTTCTCCGTATCAAACCCGAACTGTCCGCCATACAATGCAAAATCGGGCGAACTGCAAAAGCCGAACAGCTCCATCCCTTTCCAGTATGCGACCCGTGCAGCGTTATAGAGATGCAGACTCCGCAGGTCCATCGGCAACGACGGATTCGCCGACTCCTGAAGCTCCCCGGAATACAGCATCAACAGCGCATAGCGGACGGAATTCGGACGCATCAGCGGCACGGCTTCCGCCAACCGCCCCTCCCGGATCAGCCGGCGCGACACCACGTTCTGAAGGAAATAAAAACGGTCCTCCGGAAGCGTCTGAAAGCGGGTCGCGGCAAAAGCGGAAACATAGCGGAGCAGATCGTCGGTCCGCATGATATGTTCCGCAAGATGTGCGGCGTCCATCAACGCATTGGCGCGGAGGAAATAGAACAGCGCCTGCTCCAGATCTCCTTTTTCCACATAAACGGTTCCGATCCGGGCGTAAACGCCATTTTCCTCCGTCAAAGCGTCCCGCGACCCGTTTTCCGGGAACAGGAGCGGCAGAGCCGGAAACGAATCCGCGGCATTGCCCCAGTCCCACGGGAAATCGGAGGAGTACCGTGTTCCCTGCCGCGGCAGACGCGCAAGCCAGCTGCGCAGATACTTCAACGCCCGGTCCGCGTCACCGTCGCGGCGCGCCTGTTCAGCATTGAGCCAGTCACTCAGCGTGTCCTCGTGTTCCACCATGGAGAGCCAGCGGCGTCCCTGCTCCGGATTTCCGTTCCGGATCGCCAGATACGCCATGCGGGCGGCATTGCCGAGTTTCGGCGTTTTTTCCGCAACGGCATCAATAAACGGCTTCACATCGTAAGGCGAGCACATGAAAAACGCGGCATAGATTTCGCGCAGCAGCGGATCGGCAGTCCTGCCGAGGACATCAGCGCCGGTCCGCGCCGCCTCACGGGAAAGCAGATACCGGAGCAATCCGGGCTCCCTCTGTTTTTCATTCTGCAAAGCATATTCCAGAAATGCGTAACGGATCCGCCCGCCGCCGGAAGAATTGCGGATCTCATGCTTGAGAGTCGCAAAGCCGAGCCCGGCGGAATCCGGGCAGCCATCCGCAACACGTTTCCGACAGAGTTCATGCCACCGCTTCCGCGCTTCGCGGTCACCTCTTCCTGCGGCGAGATTTCCCAGCATGTAGCACGCCCACACGGTACGGTCCGGAAACCGTTCCGGCTGTTCCGCCAGCATAATCCACTCCATCGGCTCGCCGGCAGGTTCTCCCGGCTTCCGGCTGCGCACACGCTCCCAGCCCCGCAGGAACAGACGCAGCGACTCCGGCAGTTCCGGCACGCTCCGCCAATCCGCGTTTGCGCCGTTCCGCACGGCTCCGGCAAGCCGGAGATAAGCCTCGGCGTCACCGGACGGAACCAGACGGAGAAAATCCGCTTTTTCCGCGTCCAGAGTCGAACCGGTCCCGGGACGGAGCAGACGGTACGGCGCGAGCGCTTCTTTCTGTTCGGCGGCGATCAGTCGCAACTCTTCGGCAAACCGGGGACCTGCCCCGTTTCCGAATTTTCCCTGATAAAAATAGTTGTTCGGAAAATACGGCGAACAGGCAAGCCCGCCGATTCCGACCGATAAAAGCAGAAAAAACAAAAAATATCTCATGGCAAAACCTCAACTGCCGGTTCCGGAAGTTCCTCTTTTGTGCGGCACCACATCGCGGAAACGCCCTGTCCGGACAAGGGCGCGGAACCGGACAGAACCGACGGCGGAATACCGAACACATGTTCGCCCGCCGGAACAAAACCGCCGGAAAACGCATAATCCTCCACCCTGCAGCGTTCCCAGTTCAAATGGATGCGGATCCGTTCCGCTCCGATCCACGCAACGTTTTCCACACACAGTATCTGTAATCCGTTTTTTGAATTTTTCCAGTACGCGCGAATCTTTTTTCCGACTTTTTTCCCGTCCATGATCCGCTGAAGCGAATCCCGGTCCAGACACAGCCGGTCGCCGGGAACGGGAAGCCGGAACCAGATGATTCCCCGTTTCCGCTCCCGGATCAGCTTCACGCACTCCGCAAGCTGATCAAGGTCCGCAGCAAGCACAACGCGCTCTCCGCCTTTTCCCGCCCTCCCCTGCTCCGCATTCAGGGAAACAAGCCTGCCGTCCCGGAAAAACAGTTCGTAACCATAGCATGGAAGCGCAACCTTATACGGGAAACCGAGCCGCTCCGCACGGTTCAGGGAGTCCGCGACAACCGATGTTCTCATCAGCGACGCCCCTTTGCCGAAATCAAGTCCATGCACCTGAAGTACATAAAATTCAAGCCCCTTTGCAAACTCCGGAAATGCCCGATGTTTCAGATGAACCGGAAGCACGGTCGCGGAAACACGCCTGACGCCTTTTCTCTTCAACTCGCGGACTAGCTCCGCGTAACGGGGAAAGAGCCGTTCGGGACAATCCAGATCCAGCTGGACTGCGGAAAACGCAGGATCGCAGATTTTTTCCGCGATCTCACGGGATGAAAACCGGTTCAGCAGCTCCGCATGAATCCGGTACACGGGAACCGCCGGAATCTTCCGCGACGCCAGCAGGGCGCGATCCGCAAAACCGTGCAGAAACCGTCCGCGTTCCAGTTCGCCTTCCAGAAAATAAAATCCCTCCGCAGTCCGTTCCGTTCGGACCGCATGCCGGACAGCCCCGTTCCAATTCCGCTGCCAGATATAAAACTCATCCGCCATTGCGGAAAACACAAAAAACACAAGAAAAATGATCCGCACCGTCTTCTCCGTCTGAATAACTTGCAGAACTGTACCGTGTTTCCCGGAAAAATCAATCCAGGAAAACGGGAAAACGCTCTTTTTTTCGTCCGTTCCGCCCGCATTTCCAAACAGAGATCCAACAATTCCGCATCTTGAAAAAATGGAAAAACAGTGTATATTTCCTGCTATGCGGACTGGCTCGTGAGAGCCGCGCCAATGCTCATCAACGGAAGGAACTCCTATCATGTCTGATATGAAAGAGATCATAAAGGATTCATTTAAACGCCATCTGACACGCTCGCTGGCGAAACGCCCCGAAAAAGCAAGTGATCTGGACCGCTATCAGGCTCTGGCGCTCTCCATCCGCGACCTCATGGTGGAAAAATGGCTCGCCACCAAGGACGTTTATGAAAAGGAAAAATCCAAAACCGTCTGCTACATCTCCCTCGAATTCCTGATCGGCAGAACCATCGGCAACGCCATGATCAACCTCGGCATCTACGATGCGGCAAAAGAAGCGATGGCGGAGCTCGGATTTGAAGTCGAAGAACTGCGGGAACAGGAAGTCGACGCGGGACTCGGCAACGGCGGACTCGGACGTCTCGCCGCCTGCTTCCTCGACTCCATGGCGACTCTCGAACTGCCTTCCTACGGGTACGGGATCCGTTACGATTTCGGCATCTTCAAACAGCTCATCGTCGATGACTGCCAGGTGGAAGAACCCGACAACTGGCTCAGCCACGGCAATCCGTGGGAAATCCGCCGTCCCGAACTCGCCCGCATCGTCCGTTTCGGCGGACACGTCGAAGCGTTTCAGGACGCCGGCGCCAACAAGCTCCGCCGCAGATGGGTCAATTCCCATCAGGTGCTCGCCATGCCGTACGACACCCCGATCCCCGGCTACGAGAACAACACGGTCAACACGCTCCGCCTGTGGGCGTCGGAAGCGGTCAGCGGATTCGATCTTTCCAAGTTCAATCAGGGCGATTACATCAACGCCAATCTGGAAGCGGCACTCTCCGCGAACATCTCCAAGGTCCTCTATCCGAACGACAACAACTACGAAGGCAAGGAACTGCGCCTCAAACAGCAGTATTTCCTCGTCAGCGCAACGCTGCAGGACATCATCGCACGCATCAAAATGATGAACGGTGATCTCCGCGACTTCCCGAACTATGCAGTCGTTCAGCTCAACGACACCCATCCGGCGCTCGCGATCCCGGAACTCATGCGGATTCTGGTCGATGAAGAAAACTTCCTCTGGGAAGATGCATGGGAGATCTGCACCCGCACTTTCAACTACACCAATCACACCCTGATGAGCGAAGCTCTCGAAAAATGGCCGACCGATCTGCTCGGCAAACTGCTTCCGCGTCACCTGGAAATCATTTACGAAATCAACTTCCGCTTCCTGCGCGAAGTTTCCACCCGTTATATCGGCGACAACGACCGCCTTTCCAGAATGTCGATCATCGAAGAGCATCCCGTCAAAATGGCGCGCATGGCGTATATGTGCGTCGTTGCCAGCCATAAGGTCAACGGCGTGGCGGCGCTCCACACGGAACTGCTGAAAAACGGTCTGTTCCGCGACTTCAGCGAATTCTATCCGGATAAATTCGTCAACGTGACGAACGGCATCACGCCCCGCCGCTGGCTCCGCAAGGCGAATCCGGACCTCTCTGCGATCATCACGGACCGGATCGGCGGAAACTGGTGCAAAAACCTTGACGAACTGAAAAACTTCGAGAAGTTCGCCGACGATCCCGCCACGCTCAAAGCCGTCATGGCGGCAAAACGCGCGAACAAGGTCCGCCTCGCCGAGCATATCCAGGAAATATGCGGCGTAACGGTCAATCCGGATTCGATCTTCGACGTGCAGGTGAAACGTCTGCACGAATATAAACGCCAGTACCTGAACATCCTCCACGCGATCACCCTGTATCTGCAGCTGAAAGACAACCCGGATATGGATTTTGTCCCGCGCACGATCATGTTCGGTGCAAAAGCGGCTCCGGGCTACTACATCGCCAAACTGATCATCCGCCTGATCAACGCCGTGGGCAATGTCATCAACTCCGACCCCGCGATCGGCGACAAACTGAAAGTCGTATTCCTCCCGAATTACCGCGTCTCGCTGGCGGAAAAAATCATTCCGGCGGCGGACATTTCGGAACAGATCTCGCTTGCTGGTACCGAGGCGTCCGGCACCAGCAACATGAAATTCGCCCTCAACGGCGCTCTCACAATCGGCACGATGGACGGCGCAAACGTGGAAATCTACGAACAGGTCGGCGCGGAAAACATCTTCATCTTCGGCATGAATGTGGAAGAGGTCAACGCGCTCCGCGCAAAAGGCTACAATCCGCGTTCGGCGATCGACGCGAATCCGTATCTCAAGCGCGCGCTCGAACTGATCCGCAACGACTTCTTCTCTCCCTCCTGCCGCGGCGTGTTCCAGCCCCTCGTCGACACCATGAATTACGACTACTACATGGTCGCCGCCGACTTCGCCTCCTACGCGGAAACGCAGGCGGCAATGGCGCGTCTCTACAAGGATCAGACGGAATGGACCAGACGCTGCATCCACAACATCGCGAATATGGGAACGTTCTCCAGCGACCGTTCCATCCGCGACTATGCGGAAAAAATCTGGGAACTCTCTCCGGTCCCCGTCACGCTTCCCGACTCGGACGATTTCCCCGCGGAAAAGAAAAGCAAAAAGTAATAATCCGCTCTTTCGTTTTTCACGGGACGGCTGAAACAACTTTCAGCCGTCCCGTTTATTCTTTCCTCTGTTTGACAAACCCAAAAAACAGGAATATATTAATGTAAAAACGCAGGAGTATGATCATGCAGAAATTAACAACCAATTTCTTTGTTCCGTTTAAGACGGCGCATACTCTCTGCAAGCAAGCAAGCAAGCAAGCAAGCAAGCAAGCACTTATTTTAAATAAGTGCTTGCTTCTACCGGACCGTAAATCCGCGGTCCGCAAAATTCCGTACAATCCGTTTTTTTCACCGTCCCGCCGCGAGGTCCATGCCCGGACCCCCGCGGCTTTTGCATTTCCGCAAACAAGCCCAGGAGAACCAGCCGCATGAAAGACTTCACGATCACACCCGCAGGACAGAATGACATTTCCGTTACCGCCCGACCTCCGGTTCCGAACCCGGAAACGCCGGCGAAGGAAACGCCGAAACAACCGTCCATTTACGGCGAAATCCCGCAAATCCCGACGCAGGACGCGGTCGAGGGAATCAAATTCGACTTCAACGACGGCATCCGCATCCTGTTCCCGCACAACGGAAAGGAATACCACGTCACGTTCACCGACATCGACACCGGAATCGTTCTGTTCAGTCAGGACACCGTGCCCGGCGCGTATGTGACCAGCGTCAAGAAATTCTACATCCGCTTCCGCCTCATCATCCACCGAAAGGGCGGAAAAGAGCCTCTCTTCACGCACGATTTCAACGCGGAGGGACGCGAAGTCATGATCCAGCTTCCGGTCGGCACGATCGGCGACTCCATCGGCTGGTTCAGCTATGTGGAGCGGTTTCAGAAAAAACACCGCTGCCGGATCGTCTGCGTGATGACTCCGTGGATCGCCGACGTCGTGCGCGGGCAGTACCCGGAGATCACTTTCATCTCTCCGGAGGAGACGAAGAATTACAAGCCTTACGCCTGTTATTACATGGGACTCTTTTTCAAAGGCGACGTGGATCATCAGCCGATCGACTTCCGTTACATCGGGCTCCACCGGACGGCGGGCTACATTCTCGGAGTCGACCCGGCGGACGAGCCGCCGCGCTTCGATCTCTCGGCTCCGCGCAGAATCCGGGAAAAATACGTCTGCATCGCGGCGCAGAGTTCGAGTCAGGCGAAATACTGGAACAATCCGTTCGGTTGGTACGAAGTGGTGAAATTCCTCCGGGAGAACGGCTACCGGGTGATCTGCATCGACAAGGAACGGGTGCACGGAACCGGACTGGTCTGGAACCACATGCCGTGGGGAGTCGAGGACGAAACCGGGGACAAGCCCCTGCAGGAGCGGATCGACCTCATCAAGGACGCCGATTTTTTTATCGGTCTTTCGAGCGGTCTGAGCTGGCTTGCATGGGGCTGCGGGGTTCCGGTAGTGATGATTTCCGGCTTCACGCATCCGACGAACGAGTTCGCCACGCCGTACCGCATCATCAACTACCACACCTGCCATTCCTGCTGGAACGACATGCGCATCGACTTCGACCATTTTGATTTTCTCTGGTGTCCCCGTCACAAGGGTACCGACCGTCATTTTGAATGCACGAAACTGATCTCGGCGGAGCAGGTCATCACCATGATCAAAAAAATACCGGCGTTCCAACAGAATTGTAAAAATAATAATGAACTCAAAAACGGAGGTGCAAAATGATGATTCTCGTCCTGAAGGGAGGGCGCAACAAAGGGAAAACCAGCGCAATCAGAAAAGCATACGATCTGCTTTTGGAAATGGGGGAAAAACATAACATAATAAAAAACGTCATTTCCGTGAATCCTTCAACAACCAGGGGGCTCCCCAAAAAAGACCTCGCGGCTACGCTGGAGCTGACTTGCAAAATAAAAATTGCATTTTATTCCGCTGGCGATGAGGCAAAACACATCAAGGCGGCTTTCAACTATGCCAAGTCGGAAAATGCCGATATTCTGATTATGGCGGCAAGACCCAGAATGCGGATTCTGGAAATAGCGGGCTGTGAAAACCAGGAGACTTACACTGTTTTTGAATTGAAACCGGCGGATCTTCTCCTCGACGAAGTGAATCGCGACGTTGTAGGGAAAAATTGCTGTGTAAGCTGGCTTTCCGGGAATTGCATCAATCTTGCGGAATTGAACGCGCTCAATATTCTGATTACGCTGAAACACATTATCGTCAAAATCAAGGCGGAATGCACTCTCGAATTTTTCATATAACGGCAAGAGAACAGAGAATCTCAAACGAAAGGATATACAAAATGATCTTCCTACTGCTGCCCGGCGGAAATGAAAGCGGGAAACCCTGCGTCATTCAGAACACAGCGAAAACATTTTACGACCGTTTGAAAACAAAGAAATCTGTAACAGAACCGAATCCCTCTCTTCCGGGGCGGAGAACATTTCTGCTGTCCCCGGGACAAATGGAAATCACCTTTTGCACGGAACCCCTGAAAGAAGACATGCTGACGGAACTGAAGCCGGCACCGCAGAATCCAAACAGAATTTTTATCGCGTCAGTGCTCTGCAGGGGAAATGTTTATAATGCAGTCGGCGAAAAGAGAAAAAAACTCAATTCTATGAATGAAAAATCACTGGTTTTGCTTTTGCCCCACAGACTTCCCGTTCAACAGGCGGACGAAGATACTCTTAACAGCGAAGTGATCAGTGAACAATATATCTTAGCCGCAATCAAGCAGATGCTTTCAATCATCTCTCCGAACGACAACTGGGAAAATATTTTTTCTGTATAAGGAAGACAAGGAGGAAAAAGACAATGGCAACAATCAGCGGAACAGTTATTACCAGCTCAACAGGAATAGGATCCGGGGATATTGCGATAGCAAATACCATCGACTCCGGAGGAAGCATGCTCGTCTCCTCCGGAGGCACCGCTAACAGCAATACTGTAAACTCAGGCGGATACATACACGTCGACTGGAGAGGCACCGCTAACAGTAATACCATAAACTCCGGTGGATACATGACTGTCGACAACGGCGGATCCGCTAACAGCAATACCGTAAAGGCTGGTGGAACAATAAACGGATTCACTCTGCAAACGGATAACTTCTATTCAGAGGGAATTCATATTTCCAATGCGATTGTAACCGGAAGCGCATACCTTTATTACGGGCAAACCGCTAACAGCAACACCATAAACTCCGGCGGATACATACACGTCGACGGCACCACAAACAGCACCACCGTAAATGACGGCGGATGTATGAACGTTGGCTTATTCGGCACCGCTAACAGCAATACCATAAACTCCGGCGGATGCATGAACGTCTCCTCCGGAACCGCTAACAGCACTACCGTAAAGGCTGGTGGAACAATAAACGGATTCACTCTGCAAACGGACAATTTCTATTTGAAGCAGATTCATATTTCCAATGCGATTGTAACCAGAAGCGCAAACCTTTATTCCGGGCAAACCGCTAACAGCAATACCATAAACTCCGGCGGATACATGAACGTCGTCGACGGCGGCTCTGCCACCAACACGACCGTAAACTCCGACGGATACATGAGAGTCTTCTCCGGCGGTACCGCTAACAGCAATACCATAAATGACGGCGGATACATAACTGTCGACCGCGGCGGCTCCGCTAACATCAATACCGTAAATGACGGTGGAGACATGCAAGTCGACTGCGGCGGCACCGCTAACAGCAATACCGTAAATGACGGTGGATGCATAACCGTCTACTCCGACGGCTCCGCTAACAGCAATACTGTAAATGACGGTGGATGCATGACCGTCTACTGGCTCGGCACCGCTAACAGCAATACCGTAAACTCCGGCGGATACATGAACGTCGACGGCACCGCTAACAGCACTACCGTCCAAACCGGCGGTAGCATGATCGTCGACTCCGGAACCGCTAACAGCAATACTACCATAAAGGCTGGAGGAACAATAAACGGATTCACTCTGCAAACGGATAACTTCTATTCAGAGGGAATTCATATTTCCAATGCGATTGTAACCGGAAGCGCAAACCTTTATTCCGGGCAAACCGCTAACAGCAATACCATAAACTCCGGCGGATACATGAACGTCGACGGCACCGCTAACAGCACCATCGTAAATGACGGCGGATCAATGACCGTCGCCTACGGCACCGCTAACAGCACCACCATAAACTCCGGCGGACACATACACGTCTACTCCAGCGGCTCCGCGACAAATAC
>ENA-UOOA01003799-UOOA01003799.1-human-gut-metagenome-genome-assembly--contig:-P61old-NODE-3799-length-18158-cov-26.808871_pt1 | contig 18158 bp, 18 predicted proteins | sample MGYA00242467_ERZ724014 | MGnify/ENA metagenome assembly ERZ724014 | reverse complement strand
GTCCATCTGTTCGATGCGACCGCGGCTTTTCTGCAGGAACGTCTGAGCGCACGCCTTCGGTGCGCCCCTATACGCATTTTGTTACGCTTAGTATAGTATTTCGCACCGGTTTTGTCAATTCCAAGGTTTGGCAAAGGGTGCCGTCTTTATGCATTGCCCCTTGACATCCCGGCCAAAATAGCGCTAAATAGAGATACTATTTTATAAAGGAGAACCCGCATGAAGCAGGTCGAAGTGTACACCGACGGTGCCTGCAGCGGCAACCCCGGCCCGGGCGGCTGGGGCGCTGTGCTGCGCTACCGTTTCAACGGCAAAGTTTACGAAAAGGAATTGAGCGGCGGCGACGCCAGCACCACCAACAACCGCATGGAGCTCACTGCTTTCATCGAGGCCCTGCGCCAGCTCAAGGAGCCCTGCGAGGTGCGCTACTGCTCCGACAGCCAATATGTCATCAACGGGCTGCAGAAGGGCTGGGCCAAAGGCTGGAAGCGCCGCGGCTGGAAGAAATCGGACGGCTCTCCTGCCCTGAACCCGGACCTCTGGGCGCAGGCACTGGAGCAGGAAGCAAGACACACCATCACATACGTCTGGGTCAAGGGCCACGCAGGCCATCCGGAAAACGAACGCTGCGACCAGCTGGCCGTAGCTCAAAGCAAAGCACACGGCGGGAGGCAGGGAACATGAACGACACATTTTTGCCCGGCAGCGGGTTTGACACCTACGAGAGCCAGGACAAGGTCCTGATGCAGATGGACGGCAGCACCGAGGCGGCCGTGGCGGTGCGCATCCTGCAGCAGCAGGGGTTTGCCGTGGTGGGTGCCGTGGTGCGCCTTGCCCCGGAGCAGGCCGAAGCCGCACAGAGAGCCAAAAAAGCCGCCGAGGCGCTGGGTATCGAGTGCATCCTGCTGAACGCCGAAGCGCTGGCCCAGCAGCCGGAAGCCGCCGGGGCCTGGCCGCAGTTCGCCGCCCTGCTCACCGCCGCCGACAAGCTGGGCATCCAGTACATCGGCAGCAGCAGCCGCGCCCGGCTGGAGGTGGGCACCGACGGCGTGCACACCGTGCTGCCCCCGGTGGACGCTGCCCGCGATGACAGCACCGCACTGGCTGCCCTGCCGCAGGAGACGCTGGCCCGTCTGCTGCTGCCTCTGGGCGAATTCGACGCCGGAGATCTGGCTGAGCTGGCGCAGGAGCTCCAGTTGTAAGACAACTTTTTCATAGTTCCCCGTTCCGGGACGCAAAAAAGGCACCGCTTCTGCGGTGCCTTTTGTTGTGGATAAAGGTTTCGTGCCTCAGTCGTTCTGGGGGTGCACGATGTCGCGCCAGTCCAGATCGCCGCGCTCCAGGCCGTGGATCAGCACCTCAGCGGTGGCGATGTTAGTGGCCATGGGGATGTTGTGCACATCGCACAGGCGCAGCAGAGTCATCTCGTTGGGCTCGCTGGGCTTTGCATTGATGGGGTCGCGGAAAAACAACAGCAGGTCGATCTCATTGCAGGCAATGCGGGACGCGATCTGCTGGTCGCCGCCCTGCACACCGGCCAGAAAACGTTGCACCTGCAGGCCCGTCGCCTCGGCGATGAGCTTGCCGGTTGTGCCGGTCGCCACCAACTTATGCTGGCTCAGGATGCGGCAGTACGCCGTACAAAACTGAACCATCAACTCCTTTTTGGAGTCATGCGCAATCAGTGCAATCGTCATCTGTTATCTCTCCTCTGTCGTGTCATTTGCGGAAATTTCCCTTTGTACAAAATGATATCACAAAATCCAATCATTTACAACCAGTTTTTATACAGAATATTCAATTTTGTCTTAAATTTTCAGAGTGTGCACCGCAAAACGACGTTAGTCTGCACTTCCCTGCTCCGGCTGTGTCTCATCCTGTGCGGCACCGGCAGTGTCCGTGGTATCGGCCGCGCCGGTCGTGTCATCCGAAGGATCCGCGCTCAGAGCAGGGTTCACATAGGGATCCACCTCCAGCGTGCCATCCTTCATGGCAAAGTAGGCATTGGCGATGTCCACCACCAGATCACCGGTGCGGGCACCGTAGCCGCCGTACTCCACCGTGATGCCGATAGCGATCTCCGGGTCGTCGGCCGGCAGGTAGGCGATCATCATCGCGTTCAGGTAGTGCTTGCCGGGGGCGTAGGTCTCACTGCGCTGGGGGGTGCCGGTCTTGCAGGCAATGGCGATCGGGTAGCTGGAGATCTTGCCGGTGATGGTACTGGGCACCAGTTTCATGCCCTGCCGCACCAGTGCAAAGGTGGTGCCGTTGTCCTCCACCACATCCATCACTTCGGGCTGGGTCTCATGGATCACCTCGCCGGTATTCGTGTCGAGGATGGCCTTGACGAAGTGGGTGCGGTAGCGCACACCGTTGTTGGCCAGCGTAGCCGCATAAGTGGCCAGCTGAATGGGGGTGACCACCGTATTGCCCTGACCGATGGCCGCCTGAATGTCCAGTGAGGTGTTGTAGTTGCTGTCGTTCTTGGTGGTCAGACGGCCCAGGCTCTCGCTCACCTCCACGCCGGTGCGCTGAGCCAGACCCAGCTTGTAGGCATAGGCGTCGTAGACGTCACTGGTCAGGCGGCGGCCCACATCGTAGAAGAAGATGTTGCAGCTCCACTTGATGGCATCCACCACGCTGATGTTGCCGCTGTGGCCGTGCTGGGTGCAGCGGGGACGGTAGTCCTTGTAATAGGTATACACGCCCGTGCAGTTCACGGTGGAATACTGGTTGATCAGGCCGCTGTCCAGCGCGGCCACGGCCACGGCCGGCTTAAAGGTGGAGCCGGGCGTGTACAGACCCTGCAGGCTGCGGTTGAACAGCGGCAGGCTGGGGTCGGCACTGTATTCGTCGTACTGAGTGGCATACAGGTTCTGGTCAAAGCTGGGGTAGTTGGAGGCCGCCAGCACGCCGCCATTCTTCACATCAATGACCACCGCCGCACCGGCTGCCGCTTTCATGTTGCCGGTGTTGTAGGTGCGGTTGATCATGTCAATGTTGTTGGCCAATGCCTTGTTCACCGCCCGCTGGAAGTCGCTGTTGATGGTCAGCTGCACCGTGTGGCCCGGTTCCGGCACAGTGGTGAGCTGCGTGTTCACGATCACACCGTCGGAATTGCGGGTGATGGTCTCCACACCGTCCTTGCCGCGCAACTCGTCCTCATAGGCCGATTCCAGGCCCGAGATGCCCATCACATCGTTCATGTTGTAGCCCTTGTCCCGCAGGGGGTAGGTCACCTGGCCGTTCTCGTCGGTCACCTTCCACTTTTCGGCGGTGATCTTGCCCACACGGCCCAGCACCGCCGGGACGATATCGCCCTGCTCGTAGCTGCGGGTGCTGGTCTGCACGATTTCCACGCCGGGCAGCGACAGGCTGTTCTCCTTGATGGTGGCCACGGTCACGTCGCTGACGTTTTCCGCCATCACAAAGTTGTTCACGTTGGAAAATGCCTGCAGTTCCATCTCATAGTGGATGCCGGCCAGGGTGCGCTGCCAGCGCAGCGGCAGATCCTGCAGGTTGTTTTTCTCCACCAGCATTTCCATCACGTCGTTGGCGGTGGCATACTGCTGCAGGCCCAGGTTCTCCTTCATCGTGGTCAGCTGCCGCTGGTCGCTGCTGCTGTCATCCCGGGCTGTAAAGGTATAGTTGCCCGCCGCGTCCGGCTGGCTGATGAGCAGGGTATCGGTCCAGCTTTCGCCGTTTTTCTCAAACAGCTCCACCAACCGCTGCAGCAGGCTGTCCAGATCCTCGTCACCCATCTGCAGCTTGTTGAGCACCACGTTGTAGCTGGTGGTCGTGGTGGCAATGCGCTTGCCGGTGCTGTCCACGATGTCGCCGCGGGCAGCAGTGACCGTAAAGTTATAGTCCGTCGTGTTGGTGGCCTGGGACTTGTACTCGTCGCCATTGACCAGCTGCAGAAAGATCAGCCGCAGGGCGTACAGGCCCATGACCAGTGCCGCCACAGCGATCAGCAGCACCATGCGCCGCATGACGGTCTTGCGTTCGTTTTGGTTCATCCGTAGTTCCTCCGGCGGTCAGACCACGCCGTTGTCGATCTTGAACTTGTTGTAAATGTGCCGCACGATGGCAAACTCCACCAGCGACGCCGGAATGGTAAGGGCCGCCGAGGGCAGCACGAACCACAGGTAGCGCTGTGCCGAGCCGCTGTAGCCGGGCATCCGGTAAAAGAACAGCCAGTCGCAGGAGAGCACCAGCAAAGCCGCTGCGGCCGAGATGACCGCAAAGTTGCCCGGAGCACTCTGCAGGTACAGCTGCACCAGCACGCCCACGGCAAAGCAGAGCAGCATCATTTCCAGTGCCAGCATGCCCACGGTGCGCCCGGCGGTGTAATCCCACAGCAGGCCGCACACCATGCCGAACAGTGCTCCGGCAAATTCGCCCTCACACACCGACACGGCCAGACAGAGCGGCAGCAGCAGCAGCGGCTTTGCCTGACCCAGCTGGAACAGCCCCGGCGTGGTCTGCAGCGCCGCACACACAAACAGGCCCAGCACATAGCAGCACCACTTCAGGATCTGGCTGCGGCTGCGCTTGCGGCGAGATTCCATACATCTGCCTCCTTAATATTCGGTAACGATGAACACATGCTTGACCGTGCGCGGGTCGGCACCCGGCAGGATGACCGCACTGGAGGACTTGCCGCTCTGCTCCGGCACCACTTCCTGCACAGTGCCCACCAGCAGGTTTGCCGGGAACACCCCGCCCAGACCGGTGGTGATCACCTGATCGCCCTTGCGGGCCTCGGTGGCGCGGTCCAGATTGGTCAGCACGCACTGACCGTCGGCGGCATAGTCGGCGCTGCCGGTGATGATGCCGTTTTCCCGCGTGCGGGAGATCACGCCCGCTGCGTTGAAGCTGGGGTGCAGGATGGTCATCACCTTGCAGCTGGTGGCGTCCACTTCCACCACCACGCCCAGCAGATAGCCCCGGTCACTGATGATGGCATCGTTCACCGCCACGCCGTCCGTGCTGCCCTGATCCAGCGTAAAACCGCCAAATTCATCCAGCGGGTCACGGCCGATGACAAAGGCCGACACATAGCTCGCCTCCGAATTTGTGTCCTGGATGCGTGCCAGTGCCTTGTAGGCGTCGTTCTCGGCCTTGATGCGGTCGTAGTCCACCATCTGCTGGCGCAGCTCTGCATTTTCGGCTTCCAGCTGCTCGTTCCGGTCCATCACATCGTCGATGCTGGTGTATTTTTCCCACACCGAGGCCGCACCGCCGCTGAGGGCCGACGTGACCTTCTGGAGGGGGGTGAGCACCACGCTCAGCAGCTCCTGCGGGGCTGCCGTCAGGCGGCCGTTGGCACCGGCATAGGCCATGATGCCCACCAGGAACACCGCCACGATGACCAGGATCTTGAATTTCCAGGTGTCAAAAAAATCTTTCAAGGGGTCTGTCCTCCCATTCGGAGCAAACCTGCGCGTTCACAAAAAAAGCGCGGACAGCCGTGCCATCCGCGCAAGAGTCCTGTTTGCAGCGGAAAACAGCGCAGGTGCAACGTCAATAGCTTTTCCGCAAGAGATCCGGCAGCCCGCTTCCGGGCCGCTGATTACATATGACCGCCGTCGGTGTCCAGCACGTCGTGCAGCACATCCACATGATCCAGCACTGCACCGGCACCCTTGGCCACACAGTCCAGCGGGTCCTCGGCAACATGCACGTCAATGCCGGTCTCGCTCTGGATCAGCTGATCCAGACCGCGCAGCAGGGCACCGCCGCCGGTCAGGGTGATGCCGCGGTCGATGATATCGGCGCTCAGTTCCGGCGGGGTACGCTCCAGCGTCTCCTTGATGGCGCTGGTGATCTTCTCCAGGCACTCCAGCAGGGCGGCACGCACGTCCTCAGAGTGCACCACGATGTTCTTGGGCAGGCCGTCCACCAGGTTGCGGCCCTTGATCTCCATGGTCAGTTCCGGGTCCAGAACGTAGGCGGAACCGATCTCGATCTTGATCTGCTCGGCGGTGCGCTCACCGATGAGCAGGTTGTACTTGCGCTTGATAAAGGCGATGATGGCCTGATCGAACATGTCACCGGCCATGCGCACACTGCGGGAGGCCACGATGCCGCCCAGCGAGATCACGGCGATCTCGGCCGTGCCGCCGCCGATGTCCACGATCATGCTGCCGGTGGGCTCGCTGATGGGCAGGCCCGCACCGATGGCAGCGGCCATGGGTTCCTCGATCACCGACACCTGACGGGCACCAGCCTTCAGGGTAGCTTCCCGCACGGCGCGGCGCTCCACCTCGGTCACGCCGGAGGGAATGCAGATGACCACGCGAGGGCGGGAGAACATGCTGTTGCCGCAGGCCTTCTTCAGGAAGTTCTCCAACATATTGGTGGTGATGTCAAAATCGGCAATGACGCCGTCCTTCAGGGGGCGCACTGCCACGATGCTGCCGGGGGTACGGCCGATGACGGCCTTTGCCTCGCCGCCCACACAGCGCACCTCGTCGGTCTTGGTGTCCACAGCCACCACCGACGGCTCCCGCATGATGATGCCCTTGCCCTTCATATAGACCAGAGTATTGGCGGTACCCAGGTCAATGCCAACGTCCTTCGACAGAAAACCCATTGTAAAGTCTCTCCTTCATCGTTTCCAGTAGATCTATCCCATAGCGTCTGACGGCCGTTTTGCGCCGTCCTTCGCAGAATAACACGGTTATATTATAGCCCCAAGCTGCTGTTTTCTCAAGCGTTTCCGTTCGTTTTCTTACATTTTTCCATTTTTCTCACACAAAACGCTCTACCAGCTGTACAGTACGGCTGACCGGCAGGCCCATAATGGTGTAATAATCGCCCTCGATGCGGTCCAGCCAGAGGGCTGCCCGGCCCTGGATGGCATAGGCACCGGCCTTGTCGTAGGGCTCCTTTGTGGAAGCATAGAAGTCGATCTCCTCCTCGCTCAGCGGGAAGAAGGTCACCTTGCAGCTGTCCACAAAGCTCTCGGTGCGGCCGCCGCGGCTCACGCACACACCGGTGTGCACCTGATGGGCGGCACCGGACAGGACCCGCAGCATCCGTTTTGCGTCCTCCACGCCGTGGGGCTTGCCGAACACTTCCCCGTTCACGTCCACCACCGTGTCGCAGCCGATGACCACGGCGTCCGGGTGGTCCTTTGCCACCGCCAGGCACTTGCCCCGGGCCAGCTGTTCCACCAGATGGGCCGGGGTGTCAGCGGTCACGGTGCTCTCGTCAAAGTCGCTGACGCAGACCGTGAAGTCGGTCGTATACAGGGAAAGCAGTTCCCGGCGGCGCGGGCTGCCGGAGGCTAAGATCAGTTCCATATCGCGTTCCTTTTCCCTCATTTGCCGGTGGAGCCAAAACCGCCCACGCCGCGGGTGGTGTCGCCCAGCTCCTGCACCGGCACAAAGGCTGCCGTGTACACCGGGGCGATGCACAGCTGTGCCACCCGCTCCCCAGGCTGGATGGTGTAGGCCTCCTTGCCCAGGTTGATCATGGGCACCTTCAGCTCGCCGCGGTAGTCACTGTCCACCACGCCCACACCGTTGGCCATGCACAGGCCGTGCTTGATGGACAGGCCGCTGCGGGCATACACCAGCGCCACACTGTGGGCACCGGGCAGCTCAATGGCAAGGCCGGTGGGCACCAGCACCCGCTCCATGGGCTGAACGGTCAGCGGCTCATCCAGCACGGCGCACAGGTCGGCGGCGGCAGAGCCGGGGGTCGCATAGGCGGGCACCTTTGCCCGCGCATCCAGAACTTTATAGTTTACGGTGATCGGTTCCATAGTATACCTCGTTTATTTTGTCATTCCTCGATCCAGCTCACCCTTCGGGAGAGCTCCGACGTTGCACCGCCGCAGACGGACAAGGCCAGTGAGAGGGTCAATTGGTTCCCTTGAAATACAGTCCGCGGGTGAAATCGCCTTCAAAAGGCGCATGGGTGCGGATCATATCCAGAATTGCGGCGGCTTCCTCGCGAGTCTCCAGCGTGAAATAGGCCACGCCGTAGTCCACGGCCAGCGCACCGGGCTTGTCGCCCATGTAGATGGGCACCGGGTTGTAGATGGTGCGCATGCCCAGGCTGCACCGCACCGGGAACTTTTTGGCCTTGCGGTCGGTCAGCGTGCCGGTCTTGTCGCAGTGGGCGCAGTCGTGGATGTTCTGCAGCGGGCAGGCTCGGGTGAGCATCAGCGGCATGTGGCCGTAGACCATCACGCCCGTGGGCACCGGCTTGCCGTCCCGCACCGGGGCAATGGACGCGATGTCACTGTCCTTGACCTCGGGCAGGATGAGCAGGCTGTTCAGTCCCTGCTCCGCATAGAACTGCGCTGCTGCGTTGTTTGTGATGTTCAGGCCAAAACCGCCGGACAGCGGCAGGCCCCGGCACAGCCGCAGGTGGGCGATGTTGCTTGCCTCGTACCCGGCAAAGCCGGCATCCTGGGTGGCCGCAATGCGGCGGGCGGTGTCCTGCTCCAGGGCCCCGAACATGGCCCGGGGCAGCTCCAGAATGGTCTTGCTGCGCCACTCGCGGGGCACCCGGTCGGCCTGTGCAATGGGCAGGATGAGATACTCCACTCCGCTCAGGGCCTGTTCCGGCACCTGATCCCAGCGCTCGAACCGGGCACGCAGGGTGCGGTGCGGCGGCAGGGTGCGCTGCGGTAGGGCAGGCACATGCTCCTCGGTAGTGGGCCAGGGGCGCAGCACTTCCCGCTTTTTGAGCAGGGCGTCCAGCGCTTCCCGGCGCAGCTCATTCACCGTGCTGCCGGGCACGAACCACGGCCCGCCGTCCATCTCCACGGCGATGTCCGCCGCTTCAAAGGGGGTGCCGCCGGTCTTGGCCAGACTGCGGCGCAGGCTCTCGGTGGGGTCAGTGCGGGCGGGCTGCGGCTCAAAATCGCCGTAGGCAAACGCTTTATTGCCGTCCGCATCGGTCACGGTGAGCTTCTCGCCGCCCTCTTCGATCTCCAGCCGCATGGTCACCGGCACCCGGGAGCGCTCCCGACGGTAGAGCTCCCGCAGCATGGGCAGGGTCTTTTTGGTCAGCTCGGCGTCCGCTTCGCTGCGCACGCCGAACATGCTGCCGTCGATTTTTCCGTTCAGATAGCCGGAAGTGAAACCCGAGCGGCTGAAGGCGTTCTTCAGCAGATCGCGGTCGTAGGCGCGGCCCTCGCGGCCCGCCAGACAGGCGCTGACCGCCGCCGCCACATATTCCGGCGTGCGTAGACGGCCCTCGATCTTGGCCGAGGCCACCCCCAACGCCTGCAGCTTGTCCAACTGGTCGATGACCGAGTTGTCCTTCAGCGACAGGTGGTGCAGGCGGCCCGGCTTGCCTTCCGGCAGGGTGTTGGCCTCAAAAGGCAGGCGGCAGGGCCCGGCGCAGGAGCCGCGGTTGCCGCTGCGCCCGCCCAGAAAGGCCGACATGTAGCACTGGCCGCTCATGCTCATGCACAGCGCACCGTGCACGAAGCACTCGGTCTCGATGCCGCAGTGCTTCGTGATGTGTTCCACCTCGGACAGGCTCAGTTCACGAGCCAACACTACGCGGGTAAAGCCCAGCTCCTTCAGCTCCAGTGCGCCCTGCAGGGTGTGCACGCTCATCTGGGTGGAGCCGTGGCGCGGCAGCTGCGGGGCGATCTTCCCGATCAGGGTGGCCACCGCCAGATCCTGGCAGATCACGGCATCGGCTCCGCTGGCAGCCACCGACCGGATGGCCTGTTCCAGGGCCGGCAGCTCGGTGCCGTACACGGTGGTGTTCAGCGCCACATGCACCGCCACGCCGCGGGCATGGCAGAACCGCACCGCCTCTTTCAGGCTGTCAGCGTCAAAATTGCCGGCTCCGGTGCGGGCATTGAAGCCCGAAAAGCCCAGGTAGACCGCATCCGCCCCGCTGAACACGGCGGCACGCAGCATTTCTTCACTGCCCACAGGGGCAAGGATCTCAATCTTCGACATAATTCTCCATTCCATTTATATAAGGTAGTATTCAGCCCTGTTTTTCGTCGGCGGCAGCCTGTTCTGCGGCAGCCTGCTCTGCCCGCTCCTCGCGGCGGCTTTCACGGCGGCGCTCCTTGGCCAGCTGTTCCCGCAGGGCAGCGGCTTCCCGGCGCAGCACTTCGTTCTCAGCCTTGGCCTTGTCCTCGGCCAGCTTGGCGCGGGCGGCATCTGCAATGTAGTCCTGGATCTGGCTGCGCATGTTCTCGGCGCTGCCGGTGCTCTTGCGGTACTCGTCCAGATAATCCATGGCGCAGAACACCGCCGCCTTGGTCACCGAGAGATTCTCGTTCTCGTCCAGCAGCTTTGTGATATCCTCGTCCAGCTTTTTGGCCAGAGAATGAATGTATTTTTCCGAATCCGTCGTTGCAATGGCATACGGCGTCCCCGCAATGTTCACCCGTACTTTGTTGACCATGTGTCTTTTCCCCTTTTATCCGTTTCCACCCGGCACGCGAGCGGTGTATTCCTGCTTTTCCCGGGACAGCGGCACCGTTTCCGGAAACGTTTTCCCATTCCGGCACGCACTGGGCGAGTTACCCGGCACATTTCTGGCCGAGTTACCCCCGCCGGTTGCCTGCCTGCCCCGTATACTCTCTTTATTATAATATAAATAAGCAGCAAGAAAAAGTGTATTTTTTGAATTTTCGGCATATTGGTCAGAAAGTTGGTTAAAAAAATGGCAGTTACGGAAAAAATCCATTGATTTCTTGCATTTGCCAAGTGTTCATATTATAATAACGTTGTTATGTTGACGGCACGCAGGGTAGAGGGAAAGCACCAGAGGCCGTACATTACGCAAGATTTTTAGCATTTTATGCACGAATGCGGATAGGAGTACAGTTATGACATCGAAAGAATTTGGCAAAATTCTTCAGGACAAGCTGACCAGCGAGTACGGCGTGGAGCTGAACGTTGCTTCCAAGCAGCAGATCTACCGTTCTCTTGCCCTGATCTGCCGTCAGATGATGAGCGAGAACTACAAGAAGTTCCAGTCCAAGGCCATTGGCACCGGCACCAAGCAGGTGTATTACCTCTGCATGGAGTTCCTGATGGGCCGCAGCCTGAAGATGAGCCTGTTCAACCTGGGTCTGGAAGATGTTGCCCAGAAGGTGCTGGCTGATGCCGACATCAACATCGAGGGCATCTTTGAGGAAGAGCCCGATGCAGGCCTGGGCAACGGCGGTCTGGGCCGTCTGGCTGCCTGCTATCTGGACGGCATGGCCACCACCGGCATCTGCGGCACCGGCTACTCCATCCTGTACGAGTACGGCATCTTCAAGCAGAAGATCGTGGACGGCTGGCAGCAGGAGCGCGCCGACAACTGGCTGCCCGGCGGTCAGGTGTGGCTGAAGAGCCACCCGGATCAGGCTGTGGAGGTCCGTTTTGACGGCGAGATCCGTGAGAACTGGGACAACGGCTTCCACTACATCCAGCACACCAACTACAACAGCGTCATGGCCGTTCCCTCCGACATGTATGTGCAGGGCTACGACGGCAAGGGCGTTGCCAAGCTGCGTCTGTGGCAGGCAAAGGCCCCCGATTTTGATATGTCCAGCTTCTCTCTGGGCAACTACAACACCGCCATGAGCAAGAACGCCAACGCCGAGCTCATCTCCAAGGTGCTGTACCCCAACGACAACCATGTGGAAGGCAAGATCCTGCGCCTGCGTCAGCAGTACTTCCTGTCTGCTGCCTCCATCGGTGATATCGTCCAGAACCACCTGTCCAGCTACGCCACGCTGGAGAACCTGCCCGACAAGGTGGCCATCCAGCTGAACGATACCCACCCCACCCTGGCCATCCCCGAGATGATGCGCATCCTGCTGGACGAGTGCGGCTTTGGCTGGGACAAAGCCTTCGACATCTGCCAGAAGGTGTTCTCCTACACCAATCACACCGTCATGGCCGAGGCTCTGGAGAAGTGGAACGTGGACATCTTCAAGATGACCCTGCCCCGCATCTACCAGATCGTGGTCGAGATGGACCGCCGCGCCCGCGCAGAGCTGGCCAAGGCTTTCCCCGGCGACCAGGGCAAGATCGACTACATGGCACTGATCGGCGACAATCAGGTGCGCATGGCCAACATCTGCGCCTACACCGCCAACAGCATCAACGGCGTGTCCAAGCTGCACAGCGAGATCATCAAGGACAGCGTGTTCCACGACTACTACCTGTTCAAGCCCAAGGCTTTCAAGAACGTGACCAACGGCATTGCTTACCGCCGCTGGCTGCTGGCCTCCAACCCGGAGCTGTGCAAGCTGCTGGATGAGACCATCGGTGACGGCTACAAGCACGATGCTTCCGACCTGACCAAGCTGAACAAGTACGAGAACGACAAGACCGTGCTCAAGCGCCTGAACGAGATCAAGCTGGCCAACAAGCAGAATTTTGCCAACTACCTGTCCAAGAGCACCGGTCAGGTCATTGACCCGAACTCCATCTTTGACTGCCAGGTCAAGCGCATGCACGAGTACAAGCGTCAGCACCTGAACGCCCTGAACATCGCTGCCCAGTACCTGTACCTGAAGGAGAACCCCAACGCCGACTTCATCCCCAAGACCTACATCTTCGGCGCAAAGGCCGCTCCCGGCTACTACATGGCCAAGCAGATGATCCGCATGATCTGCAAGCTGGGCGACCTGATCAACAACGATCCCGCCGTGCGCGACAAGCTGCGCGTGGTGTATCTGGAAGAGTACTGCGTGTCCCTGAGCGAGCACCTGATGCCCGCTGCCGAGGTCTCTGAGCAGATCTCTCTGGCAGGCACCGAGGCTTCCGGTACCGGCAACATGAAGTTCATGCTGAACGGTGCCATCACCCTGGGCACCCTGGACGGTGCCAACGTGGAGATCGCTGATGCTGCCGGCAAGGAGAACGAGCTGATCTTCGGTATGCTGACCCCCGAGGTGAACAACCTCAAGCAGGTGGGCTACCATCCCAACGCCTTTATCACGGGCGACGACGTGGCCAACTACACCCTGAACTTCCTGGAGCGCGGTTGGAACGGCGAGAACTTCCACGAGGTCACCGAGAACCTGCGCACCAGCGACCCGTACATGGTCATGGCCGACTTCAAGGATTACCGCCGTGCACAGGCCGACCTGCAGAAGCTGTATGGCGACCGTGAGAAGTGGGCGCAGATGAGCCTGAAGAACACCGCCAACAGCGGCATCTTCAGCGCCGACCGCGCCGTGCTGGACTACGCACGCGACATCTGGCACGCTTCCACTGTGCCCATGGGCAAGTAAGAACCCTCTCCGTCATCTTCCCTGAATGTTTCCCTCTCTTGTAAAAAGCTCCCCCCTCGGGGGAGCTGGATGCCGAAGGCAGCCTGAGAGGGTTTGCTAAAAATCCAAAGCCCCGGTGGCGTTTCGCCCGCCGGGGCTTTTTTGAGAAAGGACGACCCAGTTTTGTCTTGTCTGTTCAATAGCTACGACCCCTATTTCAAGCAGCCCTTTGGTGCAGTGCGGGCCGGGCAGTCCGTGCACCTGACCCTCTGCATCCCGGAAGAGCTGGGCTATGTGGACCCCCATCTGGTGATCCAGAAGGAGGGCAAATACGACGTACCGGTGTATTACCGCATGAAGTTTGACGGTCAGACCCCCAAACAGAACCACTTTTCGGTGGATGTGACCCTGAACGATGTGGGCCTGTACTTCTATTACTTTGACCTGTATACCGACTTCCGCCGCATCGTGCGCGGGCCGGACAACTGCGGCGTGGTCAGCTGGCAGGACGGCGAAAAATGGCAGATCACCGTGTATGAGGCTGACTTCCGCACCCCGGAGACCTTCAAGGGCAAGGTGTTCTACCAGATCTTCCCGGACCGCTTCTGCGAGGGTGTGGAGAACAAGCCCATGCCCTTCCCGGACCGACTGTATCAGGCCGACAAGCACGCCGAGCCCTTCTGGCAGCCCAACGAGACGGGCGGCCACCTGAACGAGGACTACTTCGGCGGTGACCTGAAGGGCATCCAGCTCAAGCTGCCATACCTGCACGAGATGGGCGTGGATTACCTCTACCTGAACCCCATCTTCGAGGCCCACTCCAACCACCGTTACAACACCGCCGACTACCTCAACGTGGACCCGCTGCTGGGCACCAACGAGGACTTTGAGACCCTGTGCAAGGAAGCTGCCAAGTATGGCATCGGCATCGTGCTGGACGGCGTGTTCAGCCACACCGGTTCCGACAGCCGCTACTTCAACCGCGAGGGCCGCTACGGCGAGGGCGGCGCTTACCGCGACCCCAACTCCCCCTACCGCAGCTGGTACGACTTTGACCCTAAGTACAAGGGCGGCTACCGCAGCTGGTGGGGCTTTGAGACCCTGCCGGAAGTCAACGAGGAGAACCCGTCCTATGTAGAGTTCATCACCGGCAAGGGCGGCGTCATCGACACCTGGCTGCGCCGGGGTGCGGCGGGTTTCCGTCTGGACGTGGCCGACGAGCTGCCGGACGCCTTTATTGAAAAGATCCGCGCCGCCGTCAAGCGGGTGAGCCCGGAAAAGTTTTTGCTGGGCGAGGTGTGGGAGGACGCCACCACCAAGTATGGCTTCGGCCACCGCCGCACCTATCTGCTGGGCAAGGGGCTGGACAGCGTGATGAACTACCCCTTCAAGAACGCCGTGCTGGACTTTGTCAAGGGCAAGCCCGCCGAGCAGGCCGCCGGAGAGATCCTGTCCATCTGTGAGCACTACCCTGCCCCGGCCCTGAACACGGCCCTGAACTTTTTGTCCACCCACGACACCGAGCGCGCCCTCACCGTCATTGCGGACGAGCCCGCCAACGGCCGGGGCCGCGAGTGGCAGAGCGGCCGCAACGTGTCCGGCGAAGCCTACGAGGAAGGCATGCTGCGGCTGCGCATGGCCTATGCCATCATCTACACCCTGCCCGGTCTGCCCTGCCTGTACTACGGCGACGAGATCGGCATGCAGGGCTACCGTGACCCCTTCAACCGCGGGTACTACTGCTGGGACAGCCACGAAGAGCGGCTCAAGCCGGTGCTGGCGCAGCTGGCCCAGCTGCGCCACAGCTGCGAGGCCTTCCGCACCGGTGCGCTGCGGGTACTGCGGGCCGAGGGCGGCGTGCTGCACTACCAGCGTGTGGGAGCCACCGAGACCGCCGAGATCATCGTGAACCGCTCGGAGCACATCATCGTGGAGCCTTTGGCCTCCGGCAAGCACACCGAGGTAAACCCCATGGGCTTTACCATCGTGGTGGAAGAAAACGGCCACAACCCCAACCACAGCTATTACGACATCCAGTAATGCCTGTAGGCTGTAACCATTTAAAATGCTCTCCGCTTGCGCTCTGAGCATCCTTAGCGGAATTTGATTTTGATCTGTAAGCTGGGAAGATCTGCGGATCTTCCCAGCTTACTTTTTCACAGAGAGGGGCGCAGCGGCAGACAGGCAGCTTCTCGGGCACCCCCTGCTGTGTGATTTCGGATCTTTCTTTGGCATTTTTGTCCAAACTTTGTTTTCTGCGCAACGTTCCAGTAAAAAACACTTGACCTTCCCCCAAGGGGATGCCCTATAATAGGGCCATAAGGAGGGAATTGCCCATGAACACCGCCCCATTTTTCTGGCTCATTGCCGCGGTCGGCTTTCTGGTGCTGGAGGGTTGTACCTTTAATATGACCTCCATCTGGTTTGCCATCGGCGCGGCCGCCGCGTTGATCAGCTGTCTGTTCACCGATCTGTTCCGGGTGCAGGCGCTGCTGTTCATCGTGGTGAGCGTGCTGTGCCTGCTGGCCTTCCGGCCGCTGGCCGCAAAGCTGCGCAAGGCCCCCACCGCCACCAACGGCGACCGCAACCTTGGCCGAGAAGCCACCGTGCTGACCCCCGTCACCGCCGAGGAGCCCGGCCGTGTCCGGCTGGACGGCGTGGACTGGAACGCCCGCTGCGTGACCCCCGGCGACATCCTGAACCCCGGCGACCACTGCCGCGTCACCGAGATCCACAGCACCCTGCTCCTGGTGGAGCCTATCCTGACCGAAAGCCGCAAGAGCTGATACACCCGGTATCCGCTCCCTCTCGTGAAAAAAGGAGTACATTATGATCCTGTTTTTTGTGATCCTCGCGCTGGTCTTTGTTGTCCTTCTGGTGATCATCACCAACATCGTCATCGTGCCGCAGTCCAAGGTCTACGTCATCGAGCGGCTGGGCAGCTACTCCGACACCTGGTCTGCCGGCCTGCACGTCAAGATCCCGTTCATTGAGCGCATTGCCAAAAAGGTGAGCCTGAAGGAGCAGGTAGCCGACTTTCCCCCTCAGCCCGTCATCACCCGCGACAACGTGACCATGCAGATCGACACGGTGGTGTTCTTCCAGGTCATGGACGCAAAGCTGTACACCTACGGTGTCAACCAGCCCATTGCCGCCATCGAGAGCCTTTCTGCCACCACCCTGCGGAACATCATTGGTGAGATGGAGCTGGACCACACCCTCACCAGCCGTGACGTCATCAACGGCAAGATCACGGCCATTCTGGACGAAGCCACCGACAAGTGGGGCATCAAGGTCAACCGCGTGGAAGTGAAGAACATCATCCCGCCGCGGGAGATCCAGGAAGCCATGGAGAAGCAGATGAAGGCCGAGCGCGAGAAGCGCGCCGTCATCCTGAAGGCCGACGGTGAAAAGCAGGCCGCCATCACCGCCGCCGAGGGCGAAAAGGAAGCCGCCATCCTCCGCGCCGATGCCGTCAAGCAGCAGCGCATCCTGGAGGCCGAGGGCGAGGCACAGGCCATCCTGGCCGTGCAGAAGGCCAACGCCGATGCCATCCATCTGCTGAACGAGGCCATGCCCACCGACAAGGTGCTGGCCATCCGCAGCCTGGAGGCCCTGGCCAAGGTGGCCAACGGCAAGGCCACCAAGATCATCATCCCCTCGGAACTGCAGAATCTGGGCGGCGTGGTGCCCAGCATCAAGGAACTGCTGACCGACCCCAAGGACGCCGAGTAAGCTGATCCCCAGAACCGGGTGGACCGCCGTGTCTGCCCGGCTCTTTGCTTTGTGCATATTGCATCTGCCCCTGACCTGTGATACCATACAGGTAACCGAAACTTATAGATGGAGGAGCTTTTCCATGATCTACGATACCCTCAACAACCTGCCCAACTACCTGGGCGTCAGCGACAACCTCGACACCGTCATCGAGTACATCATGGCCCGCGATATCACCACCCTGCCCGCCGGGCGCACCCGTATCGACGGCGAAAAGGCTGTGGTCACTGTGAGCACTGTCACCCCGCAGAGCTCCGACAAGGCCCTGTTCCAGCGCCACGATGCCCACATCGTGCTGGAGACCGACCTGGAGGGCAGCGAGCTGTTTGAGGTGAGCCTGGCAGAGCTGACCCCCACCAAGCCCACCGACGAAGCCGCCGACACCACCGTGGGCACCGCCGGCACCAGCATCGCCGGCATGCTGTGCGAGGGCCGTTTTGCCCTGTATCTGGCCGGGGAGCCCTACAAATCCGGCCTGAAGGCCCAGGGCTGCGGCAAGCTGAAAAAGGCCGTGTTCACCATTGAGCTGGACCCGGACGAGGAAGAAACGGAAGAATAACCGAAAGGAGATTTTCTGTATGGGTTTTTTTGCTGTACTGGCTGCAAGCCTGTTTGCCGTGTTTCTTTTTACTGTGTTCGGCGGCTATTCGCTGCTGCTCTGGTGTCAGCAGTCCCTGTGGATGATCGTTCCTCCCGCGGTGGTGCTGGCTGTTCTGGTCTGGGCATTCCTGAAAATGGATGACAAGATCACCGCCTTGCAAAAGCGCGTGGACGAACTGGAAGCCGCGCAAAAAACCGTCGAAAAGTCCGAGAAATAAATACAACGCCGCCCTTACCGGAGAAGCTTTTCCGGCAGGGGCGGCGCACTTTTTATGCCTTACTTTTTATCCAGTGGGTCATCCAGCCCTTCAAACATCACCATGCCCAAGTTTGCAAGGCTTGCTCCCAGCGCAAAACCGACTGTTCCCAGCGACACACTGAACAAAGCACCCATAGCAACACCGAACAGGATGCCCGCGATTTGACTTTTCTTCATCTTACTGCTCTGCCTTTCCGTACCAGGCAACGGACAGCCGCCAAGAGAGGGAGTACAGCCCCAGAACGATCAGTACAATGCCCAGCAGAGCCAGTGGCGGAACGCCCTGCGGCAGAAGGTTCCGGGCCAGGCCGT
>ENA-UOOA01003797-UOOA01003797.1-human-gut-metagenome-genome-assembly--contig:-P61old-NODE-3797-length-18166-cov-5.763183_pt1 | contig 18166 bp, 14 predicted proteins | sample MGYA00242467_ERZ724014 | MGnify/ENA metagenome assembly ERZ724014 | reverse complement strand
GCCACATTACAAAATCGCCCCTAAAGGGGCGGGGCTTCCTTATCAAATCTGTGAAAACAAAATTTTAGTTCTATTTTCATACACTATTTTATCCCTTTATTGGATTGATTTCAAGCCTATATTGAAAAAATATTTACCGTTCACTGTATATATTATTAATGCCCTTCGGTGCAATGGTTTCGTCGCCGGACCAAACTCAGCAGGCTCCTTTTATATTCTTTCTTATCATACATTACTTTGAAAGACCTGCTTCAAGTGTCCGGCTCGTGAAATCCATTCACCTTCGGGCATGCTGCAAATATTTAACGTCCTGTGAACTGTAATAACACTAATTATAGTGTTTCGATAAAACGAAGGAATCCTTCTTTTCCGCTTTCTGTGCGCTTATAGACACCTGCATCTTCTAGAACCTGTGCGAATACTTTTCCTACCTCGTCCTGCAAAATTGCATCGATGTTGGATTCGTCTATCTTGTCGTATGAAGCCATAAATTCTTCTGCCCAATCAGCGTGCTTTGCCAGAACTTCGTCTTCGCGAAGATTTTTTCCTGCAAGAATAGCCTCTTTGAGTGCTGACAACTCGCCTTTTAGACGTGACGGCAGTACGGCAAGTCCCATAACTTCGATAAGACCGATATTTTCTCTCTTGATATGATGCAGCTTTTCGTGCGGATGATAAACGCCAAGCGGATGCTCTGGTGTTGTGATGTTGTTTCTAAGCACAAGATCAAGCTCGAAGATGCCGTCTTTCTTTCTTGCAATTGGCGTGATTGTGTTATGTGGCTCTCCATCTGTCTCAGCAAAGATAAAGCTTTCCTCATCGGTGTAGCCTCTCCATGCCTTTAAGATATGATCAGCCAGATCAATCAGACGCTCTCTGTCGTTATGGCGAATACGGATAACTGACATAGGCCACTTAACAATACCTGCCTCTACATCCTCGTAGCCTGGGATTGTTACTGGTGTCTCAATTGGAGCCTTTGCCATTGCAAACTCGTAGTGACCGCCCTGGAAATGATCATGTGTCAGAATAGAACCGCCTACGATTGGAAGATCAGCATTTGATCCAAGGAAGTAATGCGGGAACTGGCCGACAAAATCAAACAGCTTTACAAATGTGCTGCGGTCAATCTTCATCGGTGAATGCTCTCCGCAAAATACGATACAATGCTCATTATAGTACACGTATGGAGAATACTGGAAGCCCCACTGAGACTGATTGATTGTAATCGGGATGATTCTGTGGTTCTGTCTTGCCGGATGGTTAACACGTCCTGCATAGCCTTCGTTCTGAATGCAAAGCAGACATTTTGGATAGCCACTCTGCTTCTGTGTACGTGCTGCTGCAATCGCCTTTGGATCCTTCTCTGGCTTTGACAGATTGATTGTAATATCAAGATCGCCATATTCAGTGGCGGTCATCCACTTCATATCCTTGCATACACGATAGCGGCGGATATAATTTGAATCCTGACTCAGCTTGTAGAAATATTCGGTTGCCTTCTCTGGGCTTTCCTTATATTCCTTCAAAAATGCCTCTCTTACCTGTGACGGTCTTGGCATAAGCGCATTCATCAGCTTTGTGTCAAACAAATCACGGTACACTACGCTGTCCTGTGTCAGTCCACGACTGCATGCATCTGCAAGCAGCACATCTAAAATTTCCTCTAACGGTGCTGCTGTCGTTTCTGCCGGTTCCTCATAATCATCAAGCTGCATAATTTCAAGCAGCTGATTTGTTGTATAAATGCGCTCACACTCAGGTGTCAGTCCTGTATCAATTCCATACTGAACGAGTGCTGCGATTGCCTCATATACTGTCATCACTCTACCATGCCTTTCTAAAAAGTCTTTTTTCTAAGTTAAGTAATACTTACGAATTGCTCCGTTGCTTTTCGCCCCTGGTATTACATCTTATGTGCGCCGTCACCTACGGTTACTACGTAGAAGTCTGCTGCATAGCCGATCTTATCCTTATATACATTTCCTACGTTCTCGATGAAGGCATCAATCTTGTCATCTTCTACGATACTTACGGTACAGCCGCCAAAGCCTGCTCCTGTCATTCTGGAACCGATTACACCTGGCTGCTCCCATGCAGTCTCAGCTAAGGTATCAAGCTCAATTCCTGTTACCTCGTAGTCATCACGCAGTGATACATGAGATTCGTTCATGAGCTTTCCAAACAGTGCGATATCGTTATTCTTAAGTGCCTCTACTGCACGGATAGTTCTCTGATTCTCATATACAGCATGCTTTGCTCTCTTTCTGTTTACCGGATCAGTGATTGTATCTGCAATGGCATCAAACTCTTCCTCTGTAAGCTCACCAAGGCTGTTGATTGGCTTTACTGCCTGAAGCTGTGCAAGTGCTGTCTCACACTGGCTTCTTCTTTCATTATACTTGGAATCTGCAAGTCCTCTCTTCTTGTTGCTGCATGCAATTACAATCTTTGCACCTGTAAGCTCAAGCGGTGCATATGTGTAGGAAAGATCTGCTGTGTCAAGGAAGATTGCATGACCTGCTTTTCCCATTGCGATAGCAAACTGATCCATGATACCACAGTTTACACCGTTGAATTTATTCTCTGAGAACTGGCAGATCTTGCTGACTTCAACCATATCAACATCAAATCCAAACTGATCATTTAAAATAACTGCTGTTGCAACTTCGATAGATGCTGAGGAGGAAAGACCGGAACCATTCGGAATATTTCCATAATATAAAATATCAAGACCACTATCAATGGTATAACCCTTCTGTGTATATGCCCACATAACACCCTTAGGGTAATTGCACCAGTTATCTGCCGGAACATTTGTAAACTCGTTTGCCGGTCCCTCTACTGCCAGCATTCCAAATCTGGTAAAGTTCAGGGAGTAAAAACGCATCTTGCCGCAGTCGTTCTTTCTTGCCAGAGCGTAGGTACCAATGCTGAGTGCGCATGGGAATACATGACCGCCGTTATAATCGGTATGCTCTCCAATCAAATTAACACGTCCTGGCGCAAAATAAAACTCAGGCTCTCTTCCTTCTCCAAAAATCTTTGCAAATTCTTCTCTCATTTTAGTCTGCATAATTGTAATCTCCTTATCTGCTTATATCCGCTTCACTATCAGGTATTTCCCTGATGCTGAATTAAGCATATCACGAAATATATCTGCTGTAAATAAAATAACTTTGCAATTATTATAAATATATTGAGATTTGCCTTTTGTTTTCAAAAAAAGAACCCCGCCGAAACGGGATTCTCTTTTTTCGTCTTTTATCACAAACTAATTTGTAAATCAGTCTACTTTTTTTACATCAAATGATGATGCAACACACTCTCTTGCCTCTTCAAGTGTCTTAAAGCTGCCATCCTTTAACATTTGAACCATAAGATTGCCAAGTGCTGTGCCTTCTACTGGTCCTGCATAAACCTCTTTTCCTGTAAAGGTTTTGATTTTCTGATTTAAGAACATATCCTGGCAGCCGCCACCTACAACATGGATTCTTGAAAACTTGCGTCCAGACATTTCTTCAAGCTCTGCAACAGTATCCTTATAGCTTTGAGCAAGTGAATTGTAGATAACTACCATAACCTCACCCATAGACTGTGGAATCTTCTGGCCTGTTCTCTCACAGTAATAGCGTACTGCATCTGTCATGCTCTTTGGTGCAAGGAAGCTGCTGTCATTGCAATTTACGGTTGACGAGAAGCCATCTGCCTCTTTTGCCATTGCAATCAGCTCTGGGAACGTATAGGTCTTATTGTCTGTATTCATTTCCTTGCGGACATTCTGCAGCATCCACAGACCCATGATATTCTTTAAATAACGGAAACGATAATCATAACCGCCTTCGTTTGTAAAGTTATACTTCATGCTCTTTAAGCTGCACTCTGCATACTTTCTCTCAATTCCCATAAGCGACCATGTACCTGAGCTTAAATAGATAAAGTCATCATCGTTTGCTGGAACTGCCAAAACAGCGGAGCCTGTATCGTGTGTTGCCGGAAGAATTACTTCTGTCTGGCATCCGCACTTTTTTGCAATCTCTGGCTTTAACATACCAACGCTTGTTTTTGGCATATGAAGCTTTCCAAAGATCTTAGATGGAATGCCGATTCTGTCAAGCAGCTCGTAGTCCCAATCCTTTGTAACGGCATTTACAAGCTGTCCTGTCGTTGCATTGGTGTACTCGTTCATCATCACTCCGGTAAGCAGGTAGTTAAAATACTCTGGAACCATCAGATAATGCTCTGCATTCTTAATATACTCTGGATGCTCATTCTTGATTGCAAGAAGCTGATATATAGAATTATACAGCTGCTTCTGAATTCCTGTGCGCTCATACAGCTCCTCTGGGGAGATCATTGTCTCTAAGAGTTTGTCCATATCATCTGTACGGCTGTCACGGTATGCAATTGTATCTCCAAGAATCTGATTATTCTTATCAAGAAGAACAAAGTCAACACCCCATGTATCGATACCCATAGATGATGGTGCCTTGCCTGCCTTTGCACAGGCTGCAATTCCGTTTACAATTTCCTCAAACAGTCTGTCTAACTCCCAACACAGATGACCATCTCTTGTTACATTTCCATTTGTAAAACGATACATTTCCTCAAGAACGATCTTTCCATCCTCAAGATGTGCTAAAATATGTCTTCCACTTGATGCACCGATATCAACTGCTAAATAATATTTCATTATTCACATCTCCTTTTTTATATTTATTCAAAGCTTGCTGCAATGTTGCTTTGTGCCTTCGGACGGCGTCCTCTGCGCGCTGGCTTTTTTGGTTCCGTTGCTTCCTCAGCTGGCTTCTCCTGCACTAGCTTTTCCTTTGCTGGCTTCTCTTTTGCCGTTTTTTCCTTTACTGGCTTTTCCTCAGCTGGCGCTGCCTCTTTTTTAGCTCTTGTACTTCTTGTAATTGGCTTTCTGGCTGGCTTTGCCGGCTTTTCTTCTGCTGGCTTTTCTTCTAGCTTTTCTTCTGCTGCTAAAGCTTCTTTTTCTGTTTTCTTCTTTGAAGTTTTAGCTGTTCTTGTCTTCTTTGGCTTTACTTCATTTTCTGATGCTTCTTCCTGCTTTGGTGCTTTTTTCGTTTTTGCAGGTGCCTTTTTCTTTACCGGCTTTGTCTTAGTTTCTTCTTCTACATGATGAATGGTCATTCCGCTTTCCACTACAGTAATAGTTGAAGCTGACACTGCCGCAGCAATCTTCTTTTGAAGATCTTCCTCGCTGCTATCCTTATACTGCGCATCTGCCTTTTCAAGCTCCTTTCTGACAGAATCTGGAAGCTGTGCAGGTGGCATTACAGAAATTGGCTTATGCTGCTGAACTGGATAAATTATTGTATCAGATGCAAAATTTTCTGGTTCTTTGTTTTCTTTTTGCTGTTCTGGTTCATGTACTGGTTCTTCTGCAGATTCTTTCTCTGCAGATTTTTCCTGTACTGGCTCTTCTGCAGACTTTTCCTGTACCAGTTCTGTCTCCTGTACTAATTCTTTTGCAGGCTCTTCCTGTACTGGTTCTTCTGTAGATTCTTCCTGTACTGGTTCTTCTTCTGTAGGTTCTTCCTGTACTTCTTCCTCTGCAGGTGCTTCTTCTATTTCTTGTTCAGCCACTTCATCTGTTTCTTCTGGCTCTTCTTCCTGCATCATTTCTTCTGCTTCACTGCTTTCTTTGTCATTAACAGCCTCTGCTTCATTTACAGCTTCATTTACAGCCTCTTTTACAGCTTCTTTTGTTTCTGGTGCAGAGTCTTCTTCTGACTCTTCTAAGTCACTGTCACCCTGAGCCTCAAGCTCTTCGCTCATTGCTGCGAGTTCTTCTTCCATTGCACGTGCACGCTCTTTTGCAGTTGCATTTTTAAAGCGGTTCTGTCTTGCATTACCATCTGCGATTGTCGCAAAGCAGTATACATATCCGTCAAAGCGGAATGTTCTCTTCCAAAAATCTACTACGTGCTTAAATCCGTTGTCTTTACTGATAATATAGAAATAGGAATCTTTTGCCTCATGAATCAGATAGCCCAGATACGTGGATAGCTGAAAATCAAGTGCATTTTTTCCACCGCACAGAATTTTGTACTTTGATACCTGTGCCTTTGAATTAAAAATCATATCCATTGCTTCAAAAGTAATGGTATCTGCATTGTGACTATAAAAGATCACAACGCGGTCTTCTTCGCTAAGCTGCGCAATTCCTTTAATACCTTCTGATTTGACATTTTCATAGTCAATAAGATATGTTGCCATAAAAGGTTTCTCCTTTAGCATTTATAGAGTCCGTGGTTAACCACTTCTTTCATCATATCATACAAAGAAGTCGCTTTGCAATAACATTTTTCCTATATATAGCGCAATTTTTACTTTTTTCTTAAAAATAGAAATAATCTTCTATAAAAATAGTAAATATAATTTCGTTTCTTCTAAAAAAAGAGAACACATTTCTGTGCTCTCTTTTCTCTTATTTCTGTGGTTTATAGTATAATGTTCTCATTGCATTTAAGATGGCTATAACTGCAACACCTACATCAGCAAATACGGCTGCCCACATATTTGCAAATCCTGCTGCTACAAGTGCAAGAATAATAACTTTGACTGCAATTGCAAATACAATGTTCTGGTTGCAGATCTGAACTGTTCTTCTTCCTATCTGAATTACATCGGCAAGCTTTGACGGCTGATCTTCCATGATTACAATATCTGCTGCCTCAACTGCTGCATCAGATCCAAGTCCGCCCATGGCTATTCCAACGTCAGCTCTTGCAAGAACTGGTGCATCGTTGATGCCGTCTCCTACGAAGCAAACCATTCTGCCTTTTGTCTTTTTATTGCAGTAATCATTGACATAGCTTACCTTATCTGCCGGAAGCAAATCGGTGTGCACTTCATCAAGATCAAGCAGCTTTGCTGTATACTCACCTATGGCTTTTCTGTCTCCTGTCAGCATAACTGTTTTCTTTACGCCGACATGATGCAGGCGGCTGATTGCCTCTTTTGCATCCTCTTTTACTTCATCGGAAATTAAAAGATAGCCGCTGTATACGCCGTCTACTGCTGTATATACAACAGTTGCCGCTTCCTCTGGTGTCGGAACTGTCAAGCCAAGCTCTGCCATAAGGCTCTGATTTCCAGCATGGATTACATGACCACCGGCAGTTACCTTTAATCCTTTTCCTGCAATCTCCTGTGCATCCTCTACCTTTGCCAGCTCACCGCCATTTTTTTCCTTCCATGCAGATAATACAGACAATGCGATTGGATGACTGGAATACTGCTCTGCTGTAGCTGTGTTTAAAAGAAGTGATGACTCGCTGCTTCCCTCTACCGGGGCAAGCTTTGTCACACGAAATGTTCCCTTTGTCAGCGTACCTGTCTTATCAAATACCATAGTTTCTGCTTTTGATACAGCCTCTAGGTAATTGCTTCCCTTTACTAACACACCATTCTTACTTGCACAGCCAATGCCTCCAAAGAAGCTAAGCGGTACTGAGATAACAAGTGCACATGGACAGGAACAAACTAAGAATGACAATGCACGATAAATCCACTCTGCAAACGGATGACCTGGCAGGAAAATCGGAACGATCAAACCAATAAATGCTGCCAGACCGACAACAATCGGCGTATAATATCGTGCAAACTTGGTGATAAAGTTTTCTACCTTTGCTTTCTGGCTGCTTGCATTTTCAACAAGATCAAGGATTCTTGCTACAGTTGACTCGCCGTATTCCTTTGTGGTGCGAATCTTTAAGATATTCGTCAGATTGATACAGCCGCTGATGATCTCATCGCCAACAGATACCTTTCTTGGAACGGCTTCTCCTGTAAGAGCCTTTGTATCCTCCATGCTGCTTCCCTCTAACACAATACCATCAAGAGGAATACGCTCACCTGGCTTTACAATGATCGTCTCACCTACTGCAACTTCGTCTGGAAATACCTCTTCCTCAACGCCATCACGAAGAACAACTGCACTGTCAGGTCTGATATCCATTAAGGATGCAACTGATTTTCTTGACTGATTTACAGCGTATGACTGGAACAGCTCTCCTACCTGATAAAACAGCATAACGGCTATTCCTTCTGTATACTCCTGCAGCGCAAATGCACCAATTGTTGCAATTGCCATCAGAAAGTTTTCATCAAACACCTGACCCTTTGTGATATTCTTTCCTGCCTTCACTAGCACATCATAGCCAACAATCAAATAGCCAGGAATGAAAAATATAAGCTTATAAAGCTCTGGAATCGGAAGAATGACTCCGACAATCAACAGCACAAAGGCTACCACAATCTTGTAAAACTGCTTTTTTTGCTTTTTTGTCATCTTCTTTAACATAACTAAACCACTTCTTTCACTTTTTGTGTGCTTACAGAACTACTCTGCAGTCTGGCTCTACCTTTGCAATGCACTTTACTGCTGCCTGCAGTATTTCATCAAACTGGCTGTCCTCAGCATCTAAAATCATCTTCTGTGTCATGAAGTTTACAGAAACTCTCTTTACACCAGGAAGCTTCTTGATTGCCTCCTCCATCTTTGCAGCGCAGTTTGCGCAGTCTAAATCCTCTAACTCGAATGTCTTTCTCATAATGTTTGCCATCCTTTCTTTTTTGTTTTGGCGTATTGTTTCGCTCTCTTTCAATTAAACAGTTGTTTAATCGTTAATTTAACTATACCTTTTTTTGCGCCATATGTCAAGGGCTATTATTGAAATTTTTTCGCAATTATATCGCAAGAGCCCTTCGGTGTAATGGTTTCGTCGCCGGACCAAACTCCGCAGGCTCCTATTATGTTCTTTCTTATTATACATTATTTTGAAAGGCCTGCTCCAAGTGTCCGGCTCGTGAAATCCATTCACCTTCGGGCTTTGGCATATTGTAAACATATATCAAGTGAAACCATTACACCTTAGGGCTAATTTAAGCAAAGTAAACTCTAACACGTTTATTTGTATATTTTCATAATCTGATAAAAAGGGGTAAAAGAGGAGCTATGCGGATGGAGAAAAAGGCTGCTATTTACTGCCGTCTTTCCCGCGAGGATGACAATCTGGCTTGTGATGAGGTAAGCGAAAGCATTCAAAATCAGCAGAAGCTGCTTTGCGAATATGCGAAGAAAAATGGATTCTCTGTCTATTGTATGTATGTGGATGAAAATTATTCTGGACTTGATAATACACGTCCTGCTTTTTGCCGCATGATTGAGGATGCTCGCTGTGGGCGTTTTGACACGATTCTTTGCAAAAACCAGTCACGTTTTACCAGGGATATGGAGACGGCTCAGTATTATTTAAATGAAGTGTTTCCTCTTTGGCACGTCCGTCTGATTGGAATTTGTGATGGTGTTGATACAAATGACATGAAAAATTTACGGCTTCGACAGATAAATGGGCTGATTAATGAATGGTACAGTGAGGATCTTTCCGATAATATTCGCCAGATTCTTCGCGATAAGATGATGCGTGGCCAGTTTATTGGCTCATTTGCTTGTTATGGCTATACAAAGGACCCTGCCCATTTGCACAGCTTAATTCCTGATCCGCCTGCTGCCGCCGTTGTACGGGAAATTTATCAGCTTTATATTGATGGATTTAGTCTTTCAAAAATCGCTTCTTTGCTCACTAAAAAGCAGGTTATGCCGCCATGCTTTTATAAGATCCAACATGGCATTTTATTTCAGACGCCTTTTTCTAAAAATAAAATCACAGATGAAGCTGACGGCAAAATTCCAAAATGGTCTGCCTCAAGTGTGCGCCATATTCTAACTAATCCCGTCTATACTGGTACGCTTATTCAGGGAACTACAAAAAAGGAAAGTGCTAAGAGCAAAAAACGCATTAAGCTGTCAAGCACTGAATGGATTATTTATCCTAATGCTCATCCTGCTTTGATCAGTGAAGATATATTCTGCGAGGTTTCCTCATTATTACAGAAACGGCGAAAGAAAAATAAAAAAGTGTAACTCCTTGAGACTATGACGCATAAGATACACTGTAAATGATTTTGGAGGTATCTCCTATGAGTGATTTGGCAGCAACAAACTGCGGCGGATGCACACAGACAACTACTTCTGGCGGATGCAATTGCATGTGGATCATCCTTATCCTGTTATTCTGTGGTGGATGGAATAACAATGATGGCTGCGGATGCGGCGGCGGCAATGGCTTCTTTAACAATGGAAACGGCTGTGGCTGTGATGCCCTGATCTGGATCCTGTTACTTAGCTGCTGTGGATGCGGCTTCTGATTATCATACCACTGACATGAAAAAAGCCCCGGGCTCTGCCCGGGGCTTTCTAATGATACCAGATTGCTACGTGCTTTGCACTCTCGCAATCTTCAAAAACATTCGTAATCCGCTCATTTTTCTTCAAAAAATGGCTACTTACTCATGTTTTTGGCGAGTCAAGAGATCAAAAATCCTCTTGCAAGCGAGCTTGCATCGGATTTCTGACCTTTTGACCCTGGTATCATATTATCCAATTACATCGCGCATGGTATATACACCTGGCTCTTTTCCCTGCAGAAACTTTGCTGCCTGGACAGCGCCCTTTGCAAATACACCTCTGGAGAATGCCTGATGGTTCAGTTCGATTACCTCGTCCTCTCCTGCGTAAATTACATCATGTACGCCTACGATGGTTCCACCTCTGACTGCTGAGAATCCGATCTCCTTTGGATCTCTCTTCTCGCGTCTTTCACTGCGGTCAAATACAAAATGATATTCACCATTTAATGATTTGTTTGCTGCGTTTCCGAGCATGATTGCTGTACCACTTGGTGCATCAAGCTTGCGTCTGTGATGGCGCTCTACGATCTCGATATCAAATCCAGCGTCTGCAAGTACAGGCGTAATAAGCTCTACGATCTTTGCAAGTGTATTGATTCCAAGAGACATGTTGTAGGACTGTACAATCGGAATTGTTTTTCCTGTCTCCTGCACATGAGCAAGCTGCTCATCGGAAAGTCCTGTTGTTGCGAGAACTAGTGCAAGTCCTTTTTGTGCACACTGATCTAATACCATATCTGTAATTTTTGAAACGGTAAAATCAATCAGTGCATCAGCCTCTACATCACACTCCTTGATAGATTCAAATACAGGAAATGGTGTATCGGCTGCCTGAGTGATATCAATTCCAGCCACAACCTGTGCCTGCTCATCCTGTGCAATGATATTAGCTAACATCTTGCCCATTGCACCATTGCATCCGTTTAAAATAATACGTACCATCGTTTGTTCCTCCGTCTTAAGGTCAGTTTCAGATCAGTTTTAAATCAGCTTCATTGCCGCTAATTCTTTACGAAGCAGTTCCTTATGCTGCGGCTCCATCTCGCACAGAGGAGAACGTACTGCACCTGCATTCCATCCCATCATATTCAGTGCTTCCTTTACCGGAATAGGATTTACTTCACAGAAAAGTGCCTTATTTAAGTTCATAACAGACAGCTGAAGCTGACGGCTTAACTTTACATCACCGTTTAAGTAGCTCATAACCATATCATGTGTCAGCTTAGGCATTACATTTGATAAAACGGAGATAACACCCACACCGCCAAGTGACAGAAGCGGAACAACCTGATCATCATTTCCAGAGTAGATATCGATGCAGCCGTCTGCAAGTGCGGCAAGCTCTGCTACCTGAGAGATATTTCCGCTTGCTTCTTTGACTGCTACAATATTCTTTACATTCTTTGCCAGTGTAACAGCAGTCTGCGGCAAAATGTTAACACCTGTACGTGACGGCACGTTGTACAGAATGATTGGCAGATCTACGCTGTTTGCAATTGCAGTATAATGCTGAATCAGACCCTTCTGTGTTGCCTTGTTATAATATGGTGTTACAAGAAGCAGCGCATCTGCACCGTTATTCTGTGCATGTGTGGACAAACGAATTGCCTCTGCTGTGGAGTTTGATCCTGTACCTGCAATAACAGGAACTCTGCCTGCTGTATGCTCAACAGCAAACTTGATACATGCATCATGCTCTTCATGAGTCAATGTGGAAGATTCACCTGTTGTTCCGCAGATGATGATCGCATCTGTTCCTCCGGCAATCTGAAAATCAATCATTTTTCCCAGTTCTTCAAAATTAACCTTGTCATCCTGTGTAAATGGAGTGACGATTGCAACTCCTGCTCCCTTAAATATTGGCATAATAATACCATCCTTTCTTGATTCAGGTAATACTCTATTCAAATGCAGCCACCAGAGTGTCTTGGGATTTCTCCAAAGAAAAAGCCGGTCACATGCGGCCGGCTCATAAGGTTTTCTTTTTCTATTTCCCTTAGTAGCTCCCCATCTGTGAACAGATGACAGTCATATACCTATTCGATATATGCCCAAGAACAGCCTTTGCACAGCCATTCTTTCGGCGCCAATGCCTTTTAGCTAACTTCCCTTGCTCTTGCCTGCATCCATCAGCCTACTCATCAGTAGCGCAACCTCTACCTTTTGTATGAATTTTCTTTAGTGTACATCAATTTTACAGTGCTGTCAACCCTTCTGTTCGACATATTCTAATTTACTTACGGAAACTTCATATGCAATTCGTTTCTCACTCTCAGTCTCGCTTATCTTTTTCATATACTCTCTGCTCTGAACACGGCCCCACACGCGAAGTCTGGTGCCAACCTCAAAAGTGGACACATAGCGGGCGTTTCGTCCCCATGCAATACAGGGAATATAATCACTCTTGCTGTAAGGGCGGTTGACTGCTACCAGAAGATCTGCGATCTCACGTCCAAGCGGTGTCTTTCTATACACCGGCGGTTTACAGATGTACCCGTCAAGCATGATCTGATTTGTCTTCGTATAATCTGTAAATGCCTCCATGAAATGATATTCTCTGACAAACACAGAGAGCACAAGACGATTTCTCGTCCCCTCATGACGATTATAAGAACGAAACTGTCCGATTGCTTCCATTGTGCGTCCTCTGTAATCCTGATTGATATCGATAAGACGCTCTGAAATCATCACAGGGATCGTATCAGACTGATCGCTTAAGCGATTTACTGACAGCTCCATTATGTAAAAGCTCTCCCCAAAGACCTCATGGCTAAACTCAAACCCTGACACGACAACTCCAATGACACTGACTCTGTTATTTTCTGCGTTTCTTTCTGGCATTTTTGATTCCTCCTGCTTTTTATTCGCAGCTGCTGGTACCATAGCGGCTGCTGCATGTACTAGTTATTCTGCTAACTGTTTGTATATAACTTTTTTTTGCAGCTAGTTATTTATATGTCTCAACACACGTACATTATAACGAAGTTATTTTCAAAACGCACGGAAAATGCTTCGCAGGATTCGCGGTCTGACCACTATTATTCGACAAAAAGCAGGCTTTTTTTCATCTTTTCTTTCCCAGTTTTTCGGGTATTTTTCCTTTTTTCGACATATCTTTTGTTGTTACGATGAAAATAGATATGCCTAATGAAAGACATTTGTGATGAAGAACGCGAAAAGACGGGCTGATCGACTCAGTCCGCCTTTTTTCGCATTTGTTTGATTATTCATAACTATTCAGAACCCCATTCGCAAAATCGCATCTTCGATGCTTCTATTTTGCTCATGTGGTTACCTCGCCATATAAAATTGCTATTCTGTCTGAATGCAAGCATTCACAGAAAGCAATTTTGCATGGCTCTGAATAGTTACAATTATTCTTTGTGATTAATGTAGTTAATCAAGCCGCCCTCACTGATGATTTTCTGCATGAATGGCGGGAATGCCTGTCCCTGGAAGGTTTCTCCTGTCGTCTGGTCTGTAATGACACCAGTATTAAAATCAATATCTACCTGATCTCCTGCCTTGATCTTTTTGCTTGCCTCTGGACATTCAATGATCGGAAGACCAATATTGATTGCGTTGCGGTAGAAAATTCTTGCGAAGGTCTCTGCTATTACACAGCTTACCCCTGCTGCCTTGATTGCAATCGGTGCATGCTCTCTTGAGGAGCCGCATCCAAAGTTTTTATCCGCAACAATGATGTCACCCTTCTTTACATTTGAAACGAAATCCTTATCGATATCCTCCATGCAGTGCTTTGCCAGCTCTGCTGGATCTGATGAATTTAAGTAACGTGCCGGAATGATTACATCCGTATCCACGTTGTCGCCATATTTAAATACACATCCATTTGCTTTCATATCTTCTTTACCATACCTTTCTGAATCGCCTGACCAGCTGTTTTTATGTCACAGTCTGCGAGACTTCTTTATAAAACGTCCTTTGGTCCGGAGATTTTTCCGGTTACAGCACTTGCTGCTGCAACATATGGACTTGCCAGATATACTTCACTTGTTACATCGCCCATACGTCCTACAAAGTTACGGTTTGTGGTAGAAACGCATCTTTCATGCGCAGCCAGAATACCCATGTATCCGCCAAGACATGGTCCACAGGTAGGTGTGCTGACAACAGCTCCTGCCTGAATGAAGGTTTGAACAAGTCCTTCCTCGATTGCCTGAAGATAGATTGCCTGTGTTGCCGGAATTACGATGCAGCGAAGGCCTTTCTTTACCTTTCTGCCCTTTAAAATCTCTGCTGCTGCACGCAGATCTTCGATACGTCCATTTGTACATGAACCGATTACAACCTGATCAATTGCGATGTCGCCTACCTCATCGATAGTATGAGTGTTCTCTGGCAGATGTGGGAAGGATACTGTTGGCTTTAAGCTGCTAAGATCAATAGTATATGTTGCCGTATACTCAGCATCCTCGTCTGCCTCGTAAACCTTATATTCCTTTGTGGAATGCTCCTTCATATAGGCGATAGTCTTCTCGTCTACAGGGAAGATACCATTCTTTCCGCCTGCCTCAATTGCCATATTTGCAATACAAAGACGATCATCCATTGAAAGATAAGAAATACCATCTCCTGTAAATTCCATAGACTGATACAGTGCTCCGTCAACACCGATCATTCCAATAATATGTAAGATAACATCCTTGCCAGTTACATACTCAGACGGCTTTCCAGTAAGCACAAATTTGATTGCGGACGGTACCTTAAACCATGCCTTTCCTGTTGCCATGCCTGCTGCCATATCTGTACTTCCCACACCAGTGGAGAATGCGCCAAGCGCACCATATGTACATGTATGTGAATCAGCACCAATTACAACGTCTCCTGCAACTACAAGTCCTTTTTCCGGAAGAAGTGCATGTTCAATTCCCATCTCTCCTACATCAAAGAAATTTGTGATTTCGTTGCAGCCTGCAAATTCTCTTACACACTTACAATGCTCGGCAGACTTGATATCCTTATTCGGAACAAAATGATCGAGTACTAGTGCAATCTTGTCCTTATCAAATACTCCCTTTTTGTCAAAGCGCTCCATCTCGTGGATCGCTACCGGAGAGGTAATGTCATTGCCTAAAACAAGGCTCAGATCTGCCTCAATCAGCTGTCCGGCCTTTACCTCTGACAGCCCTGCTGCTGCAGCCAGAATTTTTTGCGTCATCGTCATACCCATAATCGAGTCCTCCTGCTTGTAAATACCTGCTTTTGCTGTGCCAAACTGCACACAAAATTTCAAAATCAGGCAGCTGCATGCGCAACTGCCTAATTTCCTGCATTATTTTTATTTTACTGGATAATAAAAAGTTCGTCAATGATTTTTCTTTTTCTTTTATATGTGTATATTTATTCGGGTTACTGTTCACGCGTCATGTTACGAAAGCCATTCACCTTAGGGCTATGCTGTAAATATTTGTCGTTGCGTGAACTGTAACTATTTACATCCCATACCCAGAAATAGCATCTAAGACCGCGTCTAAACTTTCTTTGCTGACTGTGTTGACCTGATCTGAGTCGTCCATGGAGACGTAGTAATATGCATCGTCTTCTGTTGTGGCTCCTATTATCAGCTTTAAGGTTGTTTCTTCTTCGCCTGACTGGTATGTTATTGTAAGAACTGTTGCATCATCTGTTAAGCCATATGATTCTTTTTCTTCTTCGTCTGCGTAATAATCTGCGCAGTCGTTGAAGGTAAGACCTACCATGTTGACTAACAAATCATGAATATCGTCACTTTCGTCAACGCGCTGTGTCTTATTATCCTGTGTGAATACCCAGTGTGTTACATCAACCATTTCTACGGTTGATTCCTCTTCTGTTAATCCTTCTTCTGTAGAATCTGATACAGCTTTCGTTGTCTCTTCTTCTGATACTTCACTTCCCGTTTCTGCTTCCTCGGTTGCGTTTTCGGTCGTCTCTTCCTCGGTTGCCGGTTCTTGTGTAACTTCCTTTTCCATATCAATTGTAGTGCCGTCTTTTACCAGCTGTACATCTGTGATGGATGTGCTGGTGATGGTTGGGAAACTTTCCTTTTCCTGCAGCGCTGAAATATCGTTGCTGATATCTGAGACATAGCTTGATGCTATTGTATAAATATCATCTGAGCCTTCTACTTTTGCATAATAGTCTGAATTATAGCTGTTAAGGTTTCCAATCTGGATCGTTACCTCTGTGTCATCAGATCCCTTTGCTGTGATCGTGCAGCTTGGATTGTCCAGACCATACACTGACAAGTCATCCTGTACTTCCTCTAGCTTACGCTCTGCAGTAAATGATTTTAAATCACTTGAAATGGAAGTCAAATAACTTTGTGTGACAGGAAAGTGCTCGTCGCTGTCATAGCTCCAAGTCTCGTTCTCAGTGTCATAGCTGAATGCGAATGTTCCGTAGCTGTTTGTGTAGCTGATTGAAACAGGCTCCTCCATCTGGCTTAAATAAAAGGTGTTTGCCTCTTTTTCTGCCTTTGACTGCTCGGCTGCCTTTTCTTCATTATTCTGGTTAATCCACACTATTCCGCCGTATGCGCCGCCAAGGACGGCAAGCGCACCGACTAAACCAAGTAGTTTTTTTGTATTCTTTGTCATATACTCACACCATTATGCCTTTCTTCTGCGGATCCATACAACCAATCCCGCAACAATTGAAAAGACTGGGATGATGATTATAAACAATGCATTCCAAATGCTGCTTCCTGTTACAGTATTGTAAGTAACTGAAAGGCTCTTTGCCGGAATTGATACGTTCTGAACATCATCGAAGTAAGATGATACGATGTTAATGAACTCATTTAAGTTTTCAATTCCAGTGAAGTTCCCAATCAAACTGGAATCAATCATGGTGGATGCTGAGATAACAGTCAGCTTAGAATCTGCTGATGGTGTCTCAAGCCAGCCATCTGTGTTTCCAACTGAAATGTCAGTCAGAACATCCTCAAGAGTACTTTCCTCGGTAGATTCTGCCTCAGATGCTGCTTCAGACGTAACTTCCTCTGATGCATTTTCAGTTACACTTTCAGTTGAAGCTTCCTCTGAAACGCTCTCAGTGGATGTCTTTTCAGTTTCTTTTGTATCACTGCCAGATTCTAACTCGCTCTCGCTTTCTGTATCTGCTGGTACTGTCTTCTGTGCTGATGCTGCCAGAATAAACTGTGTTGCCTCATTGCTGTTTCCTTCACGAAATGCATTGTTACTTGTAGTTAAAAGTGTTGTCAGTGTTACATCTTCTGGTGTATTTTCTGATGCTGTCATACCTGCTACTGCACCGACTAAGATGCTGCTTGTTGTTTCTACATTTGTGTCATTGCTTGTGATCATTGGGAAGAAATAGAACGCACTCTGTGCTCTCTGGTAATAGCGATCACGATCTCCAATATAGGAGTTTACCATAGTCATACCATAATCTTCCATCAGCTCATTGAAGTTTGTAAGCTCCTTATCGGTGACACCGCGAAGCAAAAGCACATTTCCGCCCTGATACAGATAGTTATGAAGTTCTGTATATTCATCAGTTCCAAGATCACTTGTAGGATTGTTGATAATCAAAAGATCACAATCATCCGGCACAGATGCTGTCTCAAGAAGATTTAAATTTGATGTTGTCATGCTGTTTTTAGTAAGCAGCTCGCCAAGCTCCTGACTTATTGCAGACTCACCATGACCTCTTAAAAGATAAATCTTTTTATCGTTATCGGAGGTAACAGCTGCAACAGCACTTGTCAGCTGACCCTCTGCATCAAATTCTGATTCGCTGCTGTAGCCATAATAATTTTGCTGACTTACAATTATATCGCTAAAGGAAATTACCTGATTCTTTCAAGTTTCCTCGCATGATACAACAACAGAGTTTGCTGAAATTCCATACTTTGTAA
>ENA-UOOA01003795-UOOA01003795.1-human-gut-metagenome-genome-assembly--contig:-P61old-NODE-3795-length-18185-cov-9.734087_pt1 | contig 18185 bp, 9 predicted proteins | sample MGYA00242467_ERZ724014 | MGnify/ENA metagenome assembly ERZ724014 | reverse complement strand
AATTCCGCCATAATACCCAAATTGGTGAGGTAGAATATCGTGAAAGGCTTTCTTTTCGTTTCCGTTTCAATCCTCTCGATAAACGTGTGCTGAACAGCATTGCTTTGGATGCGCAGATGGAAGGTATCCCCTTGTGGGACAGGGATATTAGCCGTTATATTTACTCCAACCGCGTCCCTGTATTCAACCCGTTGGAAGATTTTCTCTACCGGCTTCCTGCTTGGGACGGTAAAGACCGTATTCGTGCATTGGCAGCCACCGTTCCTTGTAAGAATCCGTATTGGATGGATTTGTTCCACCGTTGGTTCCTCAATATGGTTTCTCATTGGAAAGGAAGCGATAAAAAGTATGCGAACAGTGTTTCGCCCTTACTTGTCGGACCGCAAGGGACACGTAAATCTACCTTTTGCCGGAGCATAATGCCTCCTTCCGAGCGTTCCTACTATACTGACAGCATTGATTTCTCCCGAAAGAAAGATGCCGAACTTTACCTCAATCGTTTTGCGCTTATCAATATCGATGAATTTGACCAGGTGAGTTCGACACAACAAGGCTTCCTGAAACATATTCTGCAAAAGCCTGTACTGAATGTGAAGAAACCTCATGGCAGTGCCGTGCTTGAAATGCGTCGGTACGCCTCATTCATAGCTACAAGTAACCAGAAAGATTTGTTGACCGACCCTTCCGGCAGTCGTCGTTTTATTTGTATCGAAGTGACCGGAGTGATTGACACCAACCGTCCGATAGACTATGAGCAGCTTTACGCACAAGCTATGTACGAATTGGAACATGGCGAACGTTACTGGTTCGACCAGGAGGAAGAAAAGATCATGGTGGAAAACAACCGTGAATTTGAACAAGTCCCGCCGGAAGAGCAACTTTTCTTCCGTTATTTTCGTGCCGCACAGCCTGAAGAAGGGGAGTGGTTGTCTCCAGCGGAGATTATGGAAGATATTCAAAAAGGCAGTTCAATCCCGATGTCTGTCAAGAGGGTTAATTCCTTCGGAAGAATACTGAAAAAGCAAGAAATACCTTCCAAACATACGCGTAGCGGTACACTCTATCATGTTGTAAGACTAATAACCAGGTGACGGCAAAAATGCCATCACCCTGCCGTCACCTCTTGCTGTCACAGTCTTATCGGTTCATTACTAAACTATTAACTCCTAATCTGTGACAGATGACAGCAACTCACCAAATATATTCTTCTGTGTAACGTTGGTAAGTTGGTTCTTCTTTTATTCCTTTATTACGGAATAGCTGTTTGATGTAGGCTTGGTCTTTAGGCATAAGCCCCCGTTCTCCACGATAGAACCGATAATATCCCGTTTTTCCATAGTGTCCGACCATTTGTATTCTGATACTGACCGCATCTTCATAAGGGATTCTGTCAAGTAACCGTTTTAGTCCCCATGCCACATGAACTTTGACAGCAGTCTTGAAACATTCGCACTGATTCCCATCCGCAGGATAACGTGCCGGATTAATGATAGTGATATATAGGTTGTCGGCTGTATCAAGTTGTGTAGCTATGTGGCGCAGGCATTTGGGGGCTTGTGGACATTGAGCGTTGAAGCAACGGGCAAAACTATAAGGGACAGACAGACTGTCGGGTTCTTCTTTCATCTTATTGGGGTTATTTTATTTGTGAAACACTGTTGTAGATATGACAAACAGAATTCTTCACAAAGGTAGGGCTTTATTTTGGGAATGGGAAGCGTTTGGGATTGTTTATTCTCATTAAGATGAAAGGGAGAATCAGACATTGCGGATTTGAAACTTTTGAAAAAATATTAGTATGTACAACAATTTGAAATAACAATTTCCTATCTTTGCAATCATCATGTAGATATTTTATATCCTGACTTTTTCTTTTTATGTATTAAGTAGCATGGAATTACCCAAACTGATAAATAACATAAATGAACGTGTGATAGACGATCTAAGAGTCAGATTGTCTGCTAAATCGAAAGTGTCCATAGCTGCTGCTTCATTTTCTATTTATGCCTTTGAGGCATTAAAAAAAGAATTGGAGAATGTAGAAGAGTTGCGTTTTATTTTCACATCACCTACTTTTGTTAAAGATAAAGCAGAAAAGGAGAAGCGCGAATTCTATATTCCTAAGCTAAATCGCGAGCGGAATCTTTATGGTTCTGATTTTGAAATAAAACTTCGGAATCAATTATCCCAAAAAGCCATAGCCAGAGAATGTGCAGATTGGATACGTAAGAAAGTCCGTTTTAAATCTAATTCTTCATCGGAAGTAATGGGTGGTTTCTTGCAAGTGTCTGATGTTGAATCACGTTCTTATGCACCTTTTAATGAGTTCACTACAACAGAACTTGGTTTGGATAGAGGGAACAGTGTCTATTCTATGGTACACAGCTCGCCGTCGCCTTTTGCAGAAGAATACCTGAAGATATTCAATGCACAATGGAGTAATAGCGAAAAGTTTGTAGATGTAACAGACCGGATTTTGGAATATATTGAAACGGTTTATAAGGAAAACTCACCCGATTACATATACTTTATCACACTCTATAATATCTTCAGCGAGTTTCTTGATGATATATCCGAAGATGTATTGCCCAATGAAGCTACAGGGTTCAAAAATAGTGTGATTTGGAACAAACTATATGATTTTCAGAAAGATGCAGCTCTTGCTATCATCAATAAATTAGAGAAATACAATGGTTGTATTTTGGCGGATAGCGTTGGTTTAGGTAAGACTTTCACGGCACTTTCTGTGATTAAGTATTATGAAAACCGAAATAAATCCGTTTTGGTTCTGTGCCCTAAAAAACTGAATGATAACTGGATTACGTTTCGTAGTAATTATAAGAATAATCCTATCGCAGCAGACAGGTTACGCTATGATATCTTATTTCATTCGGACTTATCTCGTGAATACGGGACGTCTAATGGATTAGACCTCTCTCATATCAATTGGGGAAACTATGACCTTATCGTCATAGACGAAAGTCACAATTTTCGTAATGGTGGCAAAATTACAACTGACGAGGAAGATGAAAATCCCAGAGAAAACCGTTATTTACGTTTGTTGAATCAGGTGATTCGTACCGGAGTGAAAACAAAAGTACTTATGCTTTCAGCTACTCCTGTCAACAATGGCTTCAAGGACTTAAAGAATCAATTGCAGTTGGCTTATGAGGGTGAAGCTGAAAAGATTGATTCTTTATTGGATATCAAAAGTAGCATTGATGATATATTCCGTCAGGCACAAACGGCTTATAATAGATGGGTGAAGCTCGAACCGACAGAACGTACTACGACTAAGTTGTTGGGAATGTTAAGCTTCGATTTTTTTGAGGTTTTAGATTCAGTGACCATTGCCCGTAGTCGAAAACATATTGAGCGTTATTATGATACTACAGATATCGGTAAATTTCCTACCCGTCTGAAACCAATATCTCGCCGTCCATGCTTAACGGATTTGAGTGCGGCTATCAATTACAATGAAATTTATACCCAGTTGCAAGCATTGAATCTTGCTATATATACTCCTTCTGATTTTATATTGGCAAGCAGAATGAGTAAGTATGTAGACTTGGATGAGTCTGGTAGTGAAAGTGGATTGTCGATGCATGGGCGTGAAAAAGGTATTCGTCAATTGATGGCAATCAATATGCTAAAACGGTTGGAAAGTTCAGTTAATTCATTTCGCTTGACTATTCAACGCATACAGGAACTTATCCAAAATACGATAAACAGGATAGATAACTTCTCGCATGACAGATATGGACATACCTCTTTGGAAGTAGACGATTATTATCCGTCAATGGTAGCTGAAGAAGAAGGACTTTACGGTTCTACCTTTGTAGGCGGAAAAAAGACGAGGATTGATTTAGCTGATATGGATTTTATATCTTGGCGGCAGTATCTGGAATGGGATAATGAGATTCTTAATCTTCTATTGGTGATGCTTCAAGATATTACCCCTCGTCACGATAGTAAGTTGCAACAACTTATTGAAGACTTGGAATCTAAGTTCAGTCATCCTATCAATGATAAAAATAAAAAGGTCTTGATCTTCACGGCTTTTTCTGATACGGCTGAATATTTATATTCGGAACTGGCTGACCGTATTCATTATGAATATGGTTTGAATGTTGCTATGGTAACAGGTTCGGTGGACGGAATGTGTACTATCAAAAAATTAAAGCCTGACTTTAATACTATTCTTACACTCTTTTCACCTCGTTCAAAGGAACGTGATGTATTGTTTCCCGGTTCGAATACTGAAATAGATGTACTTATTGCCACAGATTGTATATCGGAAGGTCAGAACCTGCAGGATTGCGATTATTTGATAAACTATGATATACACTGGAATCCCGTTCGTATTATTCAGCGGTTTGGACGTATAGACCGTATTGGCTCCAAGAATGAGGTGATTCAACTGGTAAATTACTGGCCTGATGTAGAGTTGGATGATTATATCAAGTTGAAAGGTCGTGTAGAGGCTCGCATGAAGGTGACTGTTATGACTGCCACCGGTGATGATAATCTTCTCTCTGACGAAGAAAAAGGGGATTTGCAATACCGGAAGGAGCAGTTGAAGCGTCTACAAGAAGAAGTCGTTGATATTGAAGATATGGATACGGGTATCAATATCATGGATTTAGGACTTAATGAGTTCAGACTAGACCTTTTGGCTTACATGAAGGATAATCCGGATATTGCTCATACTCCTTTTGGGATGAGTGCTGTTGTTGGAAGTTCAGATTTTGTGCAGCCGGGAGTTATCTATGTGCTGAAGAACCGGAACAATGGAGTAAATATCAATAATCAGAATTTGCTTCATCCATTCTATATGGTTTATATAAGCCATGAGGGAGAAGTGCTTTGTGATCACTTGTCTCCTAAAACTATGCTTGACAATATGCGTGCAGCTTGTCGGGGAAAACATGAACCAGATAAAGCTTTATGTTCTGTGTTCAATAAAGAAACGAAAGACGGGCGTGAGATGAGTCACTATTCTGACTTGTTGCAGGAAGCTATTCATAGCATTATTGAAGTGAAAGAAGAATCGGATATTATGAGCCTTTTCTCGGTAGGTGAAACTACTGCGCTTCGAAATAAAATATCAGGGCTTGATGATTTTGAGTTAATCTGTTTTTTGGTGATTAAATAGTGAAACGTTATGTACAATCTTCCGCAATCAACCATCGTAAACAGAGTTATTCCCAAGAAAACGTTTGTAAATCAATGGGGAGCTAATACTCGTATGAAAGACCACTTCACAAATGATGTGGTTCGAGTGGAATGGCTGGCTAAGTTAGCGCCAAGTACTATTAATGTGGCAGATGGAAAAGAAGTGCATGAAATCACTATATTTCTTGTGCCTATTAAGGATGAAAATTGTCCGGATGATATTTTTTCTTTTATTGATGGTATGATACTACGACATACGCTCTTTATTTTGCGTTGGGGAGATATGACTTGTTTGCATCTCAATTACAAAGAATGGATGGAAAGCAGTACGAATACGGATAAAACTTTTCGTATTGCGAAGACGTATCGTTCTCAATGGATAAAAGATACAGAAATAAGTCTTTCCATAGAGGGGTTGACAATGGATGCTATCTATGAAACACTTGTTCGCCAAGTAGCAGGGGAGCGTATTATCATACAAAGCGAAAGTTTACGTGAGGATGTAGAGAAATCGACTCAACGTGAAATGCTGCTTAAAGAAATAGAGATAGTAAAACGTAAGATAAATAATGAGAAGCAACCTAAAAAGAAATTTGAGTTGCATCAACAACTTATTAAATTGAAAAAGGATTTAAATAAAAACCAGTAATATAATGGATATACAAAGAATCAGTCAATATAAAAAAACGTTTGATGATATAACACATGAGGTCAAAAGCGACTATGGAGAAGAACAAATAGAGATTTGGTTTGCTCGCGAACTGCAATCTATTTTAGGTTATGCCCGTTGGGAAAACTTTCTTGTAGCGATAGGTCGTGCCGTCGATTCCTGTAAGTCGCAGAATATCAACGTCGATGACCATTTTCGTGAGGTCACGAAAATGGTTATCTTAGGTAGTGGAGCCAAGCGTGAAATAACAGACTATATGCTCACCCGATATGCCTGTTATTTGATAGCCCAAAATGGAGATCCAAAGAAAGAAGAAATAGCTTTTGCACAAGGATATTTTGCTTTACAGACACGCCGTGCGGAACTGATAGCGGAACATATTCAACACCTATCCCGTATAGAAGTACGTGACAGGCTTCGAGCATCCGAAAAGCAACTGTCCCAAAATATTTATGAACGTGGTGTGGACGACAAAGGATTTGGACGTATTCGTTCTAAAGGAGATACGGCTTTATTTGGAGGATTTACAACAGAAGATATGAAGCTACGGTTGGGTATAAAATCGTCACGTCCATTAGCTGATTTCTTACCTACTCTTACCATTGCCGCCAAAAATCTGGCTACTGAAATGACTAATTATAATGTAGAAAATAAAGACCTTTATGGCGAAAGCCCCATTACACAAGAACATATTCAAAATAACCAAAGTGTTAGACAAATGCTTGGACAGCGCGGCATCCAGCCGGAAAATCTTCCACCGGCTGAGGATATTAAGAAAATAGAGCGACGTGTGGCCAGCAATGAGAAAAAGATAGAAAAAACGACTCACAAATTACCAAAAAATATTCAAGAATAAATATACCGATATGGATAAACTTAGGATGCAAACGCTTGACGGCGTTCAGGACAATATAGATAAAATAGCTGCACTCTTTCCTAACTGTATTACAGAACGGAAAGATGCCGAAGGCAAAGTTACTTTAGCGATAGATTTTGATAAGTTGCGACAGGAACTTTCTTCGGAGATAGTGGAAGGGCGTGAAGAACGTTATCAGTTTACATGGCCGGATAAGAAGAAGGCGATACTTCTTGCTAATTCACCTATCAATGCAACGCTTCGCCCTTGTCGTGAAGAGAGTGTTGATTTTGATAATACGCAGAATCTTTATATTGAAGGTGATAATCTTGATGTGTTGAAATGCTTGAAAGAGACGTATCTAGGTAAGGTAAAGATGATTTATATTGATCCACCTTATAACACGGGTAATGATTTTGTGTATGAAGATGACTTTGCCGAATCTACTTCTGAATATTTGGCTAATAGTGGGCAGTATGATGAACAAGGGAATCGGCTGGTTACTAATTCAGAAAGTAATGGTCGTTTTCATACGGATTGGTTGAATATGATTTATCCGAGGATCAAGGTTGCGCGAGAATTATTGTCAGAGGATGGGGCGATATTTATTTCTATCGATCAAAACGAGTGTGAGAATCTTCTTAAAATTTGTAATGAAATCTATGGAGAAGATAATTGTCTTGGTGTAATTTCCAATATAAATAACCCTAAAGGACGTTCTGATGACAAATATATTGCAACTGCTAATGAATATATATTAGTTTTTGCAAAAAACAAAGAATTAATTGATTGGTATGGTTTTGAACCTACTGAGGAAATTGTAAAACGCTATAATAAAGTAGATGAAAATGGTAAGAAATATCGTGAGATTGATTTAAGAAAAACAGGGGAGAATGATTTAAAGGAAGATCGTCCTAATCTTTTTTACTATTTCTATTATAATGAATCAACAAAAGATTTTTATCCATTAAAAGAAGATATTAATATTGATGGTTATATTCAAATAAAACCTCAACGAGAAGATGGTAAAGAGGGAAATTGGAGATGGGGATTAGATACTGCAAAAAAGCAAATTGATGATTTAATTCCGAAATTTATGCCTTCACGTAGAGTATGGGGGATTATGCAAAAAGATTATTTGGAAGGAAGAACATTAGTCAAACCAACATCGTCTTGGACTTTTAAAGATGTTAATAGCGAACGAGGTACGGAGGAATTTGTAAACCTTGGCTTTGATAAGAGAATTTTCCCAAAACCAAAACCATTAGGGACAATTTTAAGATGTATAAAACTTGTTACTTCTGGAGCCAATAGTGATATAATTCTTGATTTTTTTTCAGGTTCTGCAACTACGGCACATGCTGTAATAAAAGCTAATTCTGTGGATTTTCAAAATAGAAAGTTCTTATTGGTCCAACTTCCAGAACTGACAGATGAGAGTAGTGTAGCATATAAAGCTAACTTCAAAAACATTTGTGAAATAGGTAAGGAACGTATTCGTCGTGTTGGGAAAAAGATTAAAGAAAAAGTAAGATCACAAGAGCAGCGCCTTGATACAGGTTTCCGTGTTCTCAAGCTTGATAGTAGTAACATGGAAGATATATATTACTCTCCAGCAGAATACAATCAGCAAACTCTTTTTACAAAGACCGAGAGTGTCAAGTCTGACCGTACAAGTGAAGACCTGCTCTTCCAAGTAATGCTTGAATTAGGAGCCACACTTGATAGTAAGATCGAACAAATAGAGGTAGAAGATAAAACTATCTATAATGTAGCCACCAATTATCTTGTTGCTTGTTTTGATAATGAAATAGATGATAGTGTTGTTACTGCTATTGCCAAAATGCAGCCTCAATATGCTGTATTCCGTGATGGCTCAATGGCAGATGATAGCACTGTTACTAACTTCGAACAGATATTTAAAACTTATTCTCCAAATACGGTAACAAAAGTATTATAAGAAACAATGAAACCGGAATAATCAGAAGTAAATGATGGATAATATAATTAAACGGCTGATTGGCGAGAATACCACTTGTGGTTTCAAAGAATTTTTGGAACGCAAGCATTTCAAAAGTTGGTTGAAAAGTGTCGGTGCTTTTGCTAATGGACTTGGTGGCTCTTTATTTTTTTGTGTAAATGATGATGCCAAAGACTCTCGTGAATATCAGGGAAACTTATTGTCGTTGCTTGATGCGGGAGAACAATTTGTGGATTTACACAATTTGAAAGGATGGATAAAATTGCCGAACCGCCGCCTGAACACTCCTGATTACTCACGTCGTGCAGTGTTTGAAGCATTGGTTAATGCGTTTATCCATCGTGATTATTCAGAGTTGGGAAGTGAAGTTCATATTGATATTTATGATGATCGATTGGTTATTTATTCTCCGGGAGGAATGTTTGATGGAACACTTATTCAAGACCGGGACTTGGATGATGTTTCATCCAAACGTCGTAATCCTATATTAGCCGATGTGTTTGCACAGTTGGATTTCATGGAAAAAAGAGGAAGTGGATTACGAAAGATATATAATGAAACGGCAAAACTTCCGGGTTTTACTGAAGCAAAAGAACCTAGATTTCGTTCGCAAGCTACTTCCTTTTATACTGAACTGCTGAATAATAATTATAGAAGTCAAACGAATGACCCTGTAAATGACCCTGTAAATGATCCTGTAAATGACCCTGTAAATGACCCTGTAAAATCTTTTACTTTACTGCAAAAGGACTTAATCTCATTGTTAAAAGAAACCCCGACTATAACTCGGCCTGAATTATGTGAACGTTTAAACGTAAGTCTGGCAACAATCAGAAGGGCTATAGCTCAATTAAAAGAGCTAAACATTATAGAACGAATAGGTTCAGACAAAGCAGGATACTGGAAAGTGAAATCGGGAGTGGACAAATTAATAAAAGGAAGATGATGAAACTTAAATTCAAGATACAACAATACCAAACAGATGCTGTCGAAAATGTGGTGAAGGTATTTAACGGACAACCTAACAAGGGCTTGGCAGAGTATGTAGTGGATAAAGGAAAAACGTATGAAAAGGATAATGGTAAACTGATAGAAGTCAAGAATATACATTTCGAAGAAGACTCTACCGGATATAAAAACGGAGATATAGTTTTGACTAAAGATGAATTATTGAAAAACATTCATCAGGTTCAGACTGAAAATAATATTCGTTTATCAAATGATGTGGTAGACAAGCTTGGGCATTGTCAGCTTGATGTTGAGATGGAAACCGGTACAGGTAAAACATACGTCTATATCAAAACTATGTTTGAACTCAACAAACTGTATGGATGGACTAAGTTTATTGTGGTTGTACCAAGTGTCGCTATTCGTGAAGGTGTAAAGAAAAGCTTTGATATAACGGTAGATCACTTTATGGAGTTTTATGGGAAGAAAGCACGTTATTTTATTTATAACAGTAATAATCTGAATCAAATAGATACGTTTTCTCAAAGTGGTGACATCTCTGTAATGATTATTAATACACAGGCTTTTAACACCTCTTTGAAAGAGGGTGCGAAAAATGCCGCTGCCCGCATCATTTACTCCGTACGTGATGAGTTTGGCAGCCGTCGGCCAATTGATGTTATATCCGCTAATCATCCGATCATCATTCTTGATGAACCGCAAAAGATGGGCGGAGCAGCGACACAAACTGCTTTAGCTCGCTTTAACCCTCTCTTTACGTTGAACTATTCAGCTACTCATAAAGAAACGCACAATCCAGTTTATGTGTTGGATGCATTGGATGCTTACAATCAAAAACTGGTGAAGAAGATTGAAGTAGTAGGTTTTGAATTGAAACATCTTAAAGGTACGGATAGTTACATGTATCTGGAAGATATTGTTTTGTCTAAGACAGAAGCCCCTAAAGCTCGTCTTGAAATAGAAGTGAAACACGCCAATAACATTAAAAGAGAGGTAAAGAATCTCGGTGTCGGAGATGATTTGTTTTACGTGTCTAATGAATTGGAGCAATATCGTGGTTATACTATTTCTGATATCCATATTGATACAATGGATAGTAGTCATAGTACTGTTTCATTCTCCAACGGAAAAATGATGTATATTAAAGATGTGTATGGGGATATTTCGGCTGATCACAAAGCACGTATTCAAATCAGGGAAACTATAAAGGCACATTTTCGCAAGGAAGCTTCTCTGTTTAAACGTGGAATCAAAACGCTTTCGCTTTTTTTCTTGGATGAAGTTGCCAACTATAGGAAATATGATGAAGACGGACAGCAAATGCTTGGACGTTATGGTGAAATATTCGAGCAAGAATATAGAGCGGAATTGAATAATAATCAGAATATGTTTGATGCTGATTACATGTCTTATCTAGGAAGTATTTCTACGCATGAAACTCATGCGGGTTATTTCAGCATTGATAAGAAAGGGAGAAGTGTCAATAGTGATATAAAACGTGGTTCAGACCAATCAGACGATATTTCGGCTTACGACTTGATTTTAAAGAACAAGGAACGTCTGCTTAGCTTTGACGAACCGGTTCGTTTTATCTTTTCTCATTCAGCCTTACGTGAAGGGTGGGATAATCCGAATGTATTTCAAATCTGTTCACTTCGCCAATCTAATAGTGTAAGTCAGAAGAGACAGGAAGTTGGTCGTGGTCTGCGACTTTGTGTTGACCAGTATGGTGTCCGCATGGATGCGGAAATACTGCCAGATGAAGTTCATAGTGTGAACAAACTGACCGTTATAGCCTCTGAAGGATATGCTTCTTTTGTGGCAGATTTGCAGAAGGACATCAAGGCAGACCTCTACGATCGTCCTACCAAGGCTGATATTGATTTCTTTATTGGTAAGATTCTCTTTTCCAATGAAGGGAAGAAATATACTGTTTCCAAAGAAGACGCACAAGAAATTGTATTCCAGTTGCGTATGAACGGTTATATTACGAAAGGTGGTGAGGTTACAGATACATTCCGTGAGGACTTGAAGAATAATAATTTGAAACAACTTCCTGATGAACTGGAACCACTGACAGATGCTGTTTATAAACGTGTTCAGTCTATCTTCGATAGTAAGGCTCTTGATGATATGATTGGCAATGGTAGCAAACCACAAACACCGCCTAATACGCTCAACGATAATTTTTCAAAGAAGGAATTTCAGGAGTTGTGGAAGCGTATCAACCATAAATACGCTTATAAAGTTCAATTTGACAGTAATGAGTTGATTGAAAAAGCGGTGGAAGCTATTAATAGGGAGCTGGAAGTCACTCAACTGACTTATGTGATAACGAAAGGTGTTCAGAAGGATGAACTAAAGAAAGATGATGTTGTTTCAGGTGAAATGCTTCAAAAAAAGGCGTCGCAGACGGATAGACTGACTACAGATGCGGTTAGCCATGTGAAGTATGATCTTATCGGTAAAATAGCATCCGGCACGACACTTACCCGTAAAACCGTAGCGACAATACTGACAAAAATCCGTCCGGTTAAGTTTGATATGTTTAAGGCGAACCCGGAAGAGTTTATTACCAAGGTTACTCGGCTTATTCTTGAACAGAAAGCAACTATGATTGTGGAGCATATTTCATATAATCAAGTGGATGGTGAATATGACAGCAGTATCTTTACACAGGAAAAACATACTTCTATGGATAAGGCTTTCAAAGCTCAAAAGAGTATTCTTGACTATGTATTCACTGATGGAATAGCGGAAAAGAGTAATGAACGTAAATTTGTAGAAAGTCTTGATATTTCTGATGAAGTGGCAGTATATGCGAAACTACCCAAGGGGTTCCACATTCCGACTCCTGTTGGAAATTATTCACCGGACTGGGCTATTGCTTTTGAAAAAGATAAAGTGAAGCATATCTATTTCATTGCTGAAACCAAGGGCTCAATGAGCTCCATGGAGTTGCGGGAAATTGAGAAAAACAAGATTGCTTGTGCAGAGAAACTTTTTGAGCAGTTAAGCAATTCAGGGGTTAAGTATGGTAAAATTGATAGTTATGATACTTTGATGAGTTTGGTAAAATAGTGACAGTTATGGGAAAAGAATTATTTGATAACATACCAAGTAAAGTTGGAGATTTACTTAATGATGTAAAAAACGGGCGTATTGGTTTGCCTGATTTGCAAAGACCTTTTGTTTGGAAAGATAATAAAGTTCGTGATTTGTTGGATTCTATGTTGAAAGGGTATCCAATTGGATATGTAATGCTTTGGGAATCACCTACTGATTTTGAAAACAAAGGGCAGATTGGAATTAATGATAAAACCTTCAATACGGCTCGTGATTTAGTGATTGATGGACAACAGCGTCTTACAGCTCTGTTAGGAGCAATTAAAGGCATAAAGATTAAAAATGTAAACTATAAGGAACGGAATATTAAAATATCATTTAATCCTCTGAAAAGAGAATTTGCAGTTTGGTCTCAAGCTTATGAGCGTAATCCGGAATGGATTAGTGCTGTAAGTCAAGTCTTTGCTGCCCATGAAGAACAATTAAATGTTACTAAATTCCGGAAAGCATATATTAGTCAACTTAATGAAAGTCGTGTAAGAAACGAGTTGCCAAGACTTTCTGATGATGAAGAAATAGTTATAGAGGAAAATATTAATGCTCTTTTGAATTTAAATATTTATCTTCTGCCAACATTAAGAATTAGTGCAACAGCATCTGAACAAGATGTGGCGGATATTTTTGTTCGTGTGAATTCTGGCGGGCAAAAACTGACTGAAAAGAACTTTATAGAAACGTTATTAGCTGTCTATGACAATGAAATTCATGATAAAATAAATGATTTTTGCCGGACTTCACGTATTCCGGAAGCTGGAACTTCATATAATCATATTCTTGAAGTAAATCCAGTGCACTTGATACGTGCTACTGTAGGTATAGCTTTCAAACGTGCAAGATTGAAATACGCCTATATGCTTTTGAGAGGTAAAGATCTTCAGACCGGGCAATTTGCAGAAGAAATAAGAACGGATAATTTATTGAAGTTTAGAGAAGCGCTAACTTTGGTTGTTAATCTTAATCATTGGCATGCGTTTATGAATATTGTAGCAGAAGCCGGTTATCTTAATGGTTCGCTGGTTTCATCAGAAAATGCAATTGTGTTTTCATATATGCTATATCTTATCGGAAAAACAGAATATAATGTCCAGCCTATGGAGTTGAAGAAAATCATGCAACGATGGTTCTTTATGACTACGATAAAAGGATTTTATACAAACTCTCCTGAATCATCTGTTGAAAAGCAATTTGCAGATTTACGTAAAGTTCATACATCAAGAGACTTTGTAGACTATTTGGATAATGAAATAAAATCTCAATTTACTGATGACTATTTTAAATATAATTTGCCAAATGACCTTGTCACATCCTCAACTCAATCGCCAGCATGGTATGGCTATGTGGCATCGCTTAATGTACTTGGCTATCCCATGTTATTTAGTAATACACCAACATCTAAATACTTTATCGTAGGGGCTAGTGGGGGAAAGTCTTCTATTGATATTCATCATATATTCCCAAAGAATTATCTTTCCCAAATTGGTATTGAAGATGATCGTGAAAGGAACCAAATAGCTAATTATACATTTCTTGACTATTCTACGAATATTGATATTTCAGATAATCCTCCTTCTGAATATGTTCTAGCTTATAAGAGTAGGTTAGGTGTCGAAGGGTATAAAATTACATGTTTCCAAAATGCATTACCTGAAAATTTTGAGAATCTTGAATATCATGATTTCTTAACTAAGCGTCGTGTGTTAATGGCAGAATTAATTTTTAGAGCGTATAGAAAGTTATCAGAATAATATGTATGGCTTTTAGTAATATTGGGAATAGTCTTGATGTAAAATTCAATGTGTATCGTATATCATACCAACAAATAATCAGAGCTTCGAATAATTAAAATATTTCTTTTGGGAAATTAGTGTACCAAGCTGCTGCCACTCCATATATAATACTTTGGGGTGGCGGTAATATTAAAGAATACGTTTTTCTAGTAACATATAGGTATTAATATAGAAATATTAGTTGTTGGAATATGCAGAAACTCCTATTCTAAAAAAAATATGATTTGCAATGAACATTCTAATGCAAGTTTAATACTTCGCTTAACTTATCTCCAATAATTTTCTTCTCATTACTACCAATAGTAGACAATCTCACCAATGGAATTCCGTACAACTCTAAAATACGATCCTTTTTAATATCACGTTCTGACTGACTCGTCCCCGATTTGTGGAATGCATAACCATCCGTCTCAATAGCCAATACCGGTTGCTTGCTCACACGATTATAAATCAGAAAGTCAATATGAGTGTTTATATTTGCAGCATATTTGCTTTCCTCTTCATTCAATAGAGAATAATCCTGAATCAACATATAGAGTGGTAAATGGCAAATGATATTCAAATGACGCATATTGATATTCTCTTTCAGGATATCCTCGAGTAAGGCGAATGTAAGATTCTCGGAATCGTATTCGGATATTTTTTTGTGCTTCTTCAAATAGGCAATTCGGGCATCTGTATATTGTTCATATAGATAATCGAATATAGAATGAATCTTACTGGTGGAAACAGTGCCATTGTTATATTCGATATAAGCGATCAAATCGCTGATATTGCAGTCTTTGGGTTGTTCGTTTCCCGATACGACTAAATAGAATTGTGACTTAGCCCGCGAAACAGCAACATTGAGCAGGTTTGGATCGTCGGAAAAGGAAGTGATGACATCGTCGACGGTGGTCATAATGATAGCATCCTTTTCTCTTCCCTGAAATTTATGGACTGTTGCGACATCAATATCCTCTTCAAGTGCGGATTTTACTGCATCTACTTGTTTGTTATATGGAGCTATGACGCCAATTTCATCTGTTTCATAAGATAGACTTGGTAGTACTTCCTCTTTGATAACATCTATTTCCCGTTGATTCATGTGACTGCGGGAGTGATTACCTTTGGCTGTCCGTATGGCACAAATGACATCCTCTTCTCCTTTATCACGTGTCATGATGACAAGATCTCCACCATAAAATTTCTGATTACAGAAGTTGATAATTCGGGGATGGCATCGATAATGTTCCCGTAACAAGGTCTGCGGTATATTCGGAATAACTTTGCAGATGGATTGCAAAAAACTCATATTGGCACAATCATATTCCGGCTTAATCAGGCACGCATTAGCGATAAAGTTTAGCTTTTCCTTATTTTCTTCCGTGACCACATTGGGAAGTTGCATGGTGTCGCCGACAATGATTGCATTTTTAGCACATGACAAGGCTAAAGCTCCGGTTTCAACGGAAACCTGTGACGATTCGTCCATAATGATATAATCATATACGGCATCTCGTTGCAGACTGCTTAATGATGAAAAGGTCGTACTTAAGATAATAGGGTATTCTTTCTGTACCTCTCGCCAATTATTTTTTAGATCAGGGAGCGTAAAGATGGGCTTGTCATGATTATTGCCATAGGTATGAAATAACTGATTCTTTAGATATTTCATTGATGTATCGGCCATTTGTCTAGCCATTTCTGCTGCATCTTTGTTGGCAAGTTCCTTTTCTAATGTGTCTATTTCAACTTCCAGTTCTGCATACTTTGTTTGGTAGAATAAGATTTGGAAGTCGGCGATAATCAAACTCATCTCCCGTTTATAAAAAACTTTATTGGGGATTTTACAAATCGCTTTGCTTCTGAATTTAAAGAATAACCATTTCAACCGTTGAATAAAAGCTGCTATTCCCCGAGGACTTGATGATTGTTCTTTTTCTGCAAATTGCTGACATTCATTCCATAAATTCAGAAGGTCTGCCGAACTGGAATTTTTCCGTTGTTGGAGAGTAAATTCTTTTGTTCCGAACTCTTGCAGATAATGTTGCCACTCTATTTTTAAAGCTTGTATTTCCTGTCTTGCCATGGCAAGGCGTTCCTGTTTGTAAAATATGCTTTTTAGTTCTTCTGTCTGATGATGTATCTGATTGAGAAATTGAGGTTGGTCGACATCCGTATCATGCCATGACTCAAAGTGCTCCGGATATTGTTTTTCCTCTTCTTGAGTCTCGATGAATTTCTCTTTGTTAGCTGTGCTGCCAAGCAATGCAACAATGAATCCCATATCGTATTTGGATAACTTCTCAAGTACATTGACAATGGCGGAGTTATTATTAGATACTACCTGAACAGTCTTACCACGCACAAGGATATTGGCAATGATGTTCAGAATCGTTTGGGTCTTTCCAGTTCCCGGAGGTCCTTGCACAACACTGATTTGATTCTCAAAAGCTGCCTGGACTGCTTTTTGCTGGCTTGCATTACAACCGAAAGGAAAAATCAAGGTTGAGGCAGTCCGGGTCTGCATTTTATATTTTTGAGGATTCAGATATACAGCAATAGCTCTGTTGTTTGCGATGAAATGAATCTTTTCATATTGTTTTGCCAATAGCTTCGTTCCGTCATCAGCTTTCAATTCGTTCGCATCGGCAACTTTCTTCAAATATTCGAATATACTTTTCGAACGACTCTCTCCCAAGCATGATTCGATAATTTCTAAGTCTTTTTCTCTGTAATCATACTCTTTACCATTCAGAAAACGAATGTGCCAATAGTTGTGTGATCCGGTCTTAAAAATAGATAAGGCTTTGATGTTTGATAAAGTTCTCCCTTTACTGATTATTTGATAATTATTGGGGTCCGGTTTGTCCGGATCAGTCAGCCAAAGGACATTTTTTTCTTTGTAAGTATACGCACTGGGAACATTCCGGAATACTACCTTATAGTTGCCATTATGATTTTGGCAACTTTCTATTTCAGGAGTCTTGATTTGACCTTTTATAATAATCAGATTTTCGGAAGTATCTATCATAGGCTTGTGTGTAAATATAATAAGTCGTGCTGCTGTTTTTATTTATTATTTAGAATATAAAAGTAAGAATATTTTCCAGAATATCAAAACTGAAGTAGAAAAAACAGTGAATGACTTTATTCAGCTTTGTATTGTTATAAATATAGAGTGAGATTCGGTTTGGGAGTATTGAACGTGATAAAAGAGATTTGTTTTGCCAATGAAATCATTATCTTTGCAAGGTATATATTAATGAACAAGGAGTATATTATGCTTGCATACACATATATTGAACACGGAAAGTTTGAGTTACAGGAGAAAGCGAGACCGGAAATAAAGGATTCACGGGATGCAATCGTGCGTGTAACACTTGGTAGCATCTGCACCAGTGATCTTCATATTAAACATGGCAGTGTGCCGCGTGCTGTGCCCGGAATAACTGTCGGGCATGAGATGGTAGGTGTGGTAGAACAAGTAGGGGCTGATGTCACTTCGGTGAAGCCTGGTGACAGGGTGATTGTGAATGTCGAAACTTTCTGCGGTGAGTGTTTTTTCTGTAAGCATGGATATGTGAATAACTGTACTGATCCTAATGGCGGTTGGGCTTTAGGTTGCCGAATTGATGG
>ENA-UOOA01003791-UOOA01003791.1-human-gut-metagenome-genome-assembly--contig:-P61old-NODE-3791-length-18194-cov-64.003804_pt1 | contig 18194 bp, 16 predicted proteins | sample MGYA00242467_ERZ724014 | MGnify/ENA metagenome assembly ERZ724014 | reverse complement strand
TCTTCTTACCGGCTCTCCGCTCCCGAAAAGCGTTGCAAAGATAAGGCTTTTTATTTCCCCTTTCCAAATTTTTTATCGCGTTTTTTATGCAAATTTTTACGACTTTTTACAAGCATCTATTTCTCAAACGCTTGCCGCATAAAAAAATTTAGAATGGAAGGTCGTCGGTCGATGATGCTGCCGTAAAATCGGAAGGAGCGGCATCGAACGGGGGGAGGTCGTTCGGTACAGGCGGCATATCATTAGGTGCGCCTGCCGAAACTTTTTCCAACTTCCACGCCTGAATATTGGTGAACCAACGTCCGTTGAACTCACGGCTATCGATATCAAAACTTACAATTACATCGTCGCCGATAGCTGCGGGATATTGATCGACCCGATCGCCGAAGAATCCGAAACATACCTTACGAGGATACTGATCTTCCGTTTCGAGTACATACTCTTGTTTCTTCCATGTGTTACCCGATTTGGAAACGCCGCTTTGCGCCGGGAGTACATGTATAATTCTACCTTTAATTTCCATATTATATAATAATGTATAGTTTTGTTTTCCCCAAACCGGGGACGGGGAGCAAAGATAAGAAATTTTTTATGGAATTGAAGTATTCTTGTTTTTGATTTAAACAAAGTTTCCGAGGTGATTTTTCAGATTATAATTATCGGGACAAAACGGCGGAATAAAAAAAAGAATAACGGAAGAAGCACAGAACGGAGAGAAAGCGTTTTTAACTAAAAAATTTAAATTTATAACTTCTATACACCTTCTTATTTATCTTTTCGCATTATCTTTGCAGAAGATAAGCGGCATCTCGGCATAGTCATTCAAACAAGTTTGATGCCCTCTGCTCTCGATTTGCATTATCTTTGCAGAAGGATATATTGCATTTTCATACAGAGATCGAACAAGTTCGACACCGCTGTGTTTTATTTGCATTGTCTTTACCGTAAATCTGTCAATCCGTCACAGGATAAGTTTACTTACTCCTTATTCGGGCGCAACATTTAATCGGGTGAACATATATCCGAGACATATCCACAATCGAGAATCCGGATACATCGACACCACATATATTATATAAGCATCATATTAATTCATGGAAGAAACTACATTGATCGACAACATCGTTAAAGGTATTCAAGAGAGAAAAGGACATCGAATCACTACTGTCGATTTAACACAGATAGAATCAGCTTCGGCTCAATATTTCGTCATTTGCGAAGGCAACTCCACCATGCAGGTCGCCGCTGTCGCCGACAGTATCCGCGAGTATGTACAAGAAAATACAGGCGTAAAACCATTCGGATATGACGGATATCAGAATGCACAATGGATCGTTATCGATTACGGCAACATTATCGTTCACGTCTTTTTAAGAGAAGCCCGCGAATTTTATCGGCTGGAACAGTTGTGGAATGATGCCAAATTGACAGATATTCCCGATTTGGAATAATTTTTGCCGTTGCATTGCTATTACGTCCGGTAAACGATTCGTTCCGGCATTCATTTTTCAAAGCACATTTTTATGAGTAAAAATAATTCACCCCAAGGGCCTAAGAAAAAACTTATCCGTCTTAATTTGTATTGGATGTATCTGATCATCGGGCTTTCCTTGCTCGGGGCATACTTCTTCAACGATACTTCGATAAGCAAAGAAGTGTCGTGGACAGAACTCGACGGGATCGCCAAAGAGAACGGGATCAAGAAACTGACCGTATACAGCCGGAAAGGATATGCGGAAGCTGTGCTTACCGATAGTGCTGCAACCAAAGTATTCTCCAATGCAAAGAATCTCGGAAAAGCTCCGAAGGTTATCTCCAACCTTCCGCCCGACGGTGTATTTTCAACCAATTTAGAGGCATGGAAATCCGACTACGGATTCAATGCCCCGGTCGATTACCAGAATGCGACGGATATGTCCGAAATATTCTGGTCGGCAGCACCATTTATTCTACTGATCGTATTTTGGATATTCATGATGCGTAAAATGTCAGGCGGCGGAGGTGGCGGTGGCAACGGCGTATTCAATGTCGGCAAAGCCAAAGCCCAACTGTTCGACAAGAACGGAGACATGAAGGTTACTTTTGCCGACGTCGCCGGATTATCGGAAGCCAAACAGGAAGTGGAAGAGATCGTCGAGTTCTTGAAGAATCCGGCTAAATATACCGAATTGGGCGGAAAAATTCCGAAAGGTGCTTTATTGGTAGGTCCTCCGGGAACAGGTAAAACCCTGCTCGCCAAAGCAGTGGCAGGCGAAGCCAATGTTCCGTTCTTCTCGTTGTCGGGATCGGACTTCGTCGAAATGTTCGTCGGCGTAGGCGCATCGCGCGTCCGCGACCTGTTCCGTCAAGCCAAAGAAAAAGCCCCGTGTATCGTGTTCATCGACGAAATCGATGCCGTAGGTCGAGCCAGAGGGAAAAACCCGAACATGAATACAAATGACGAACGGGAGAATACGCTCAACCAATTACTGACCGAAATGGACGGATTCGGATCCAACAGCGGTGTCATCATCCTGGCTGCAACCAACCGTGCAGATATTCTGGACAAAGCGTTATTGCGTGCCGGACGTTTCGATCGTCAGATCTATGTAGAATTGCCCGACTTGAACGACCGGAAAGCAATATTCAAAGTACATCTGAAAAATGTAAAGATCGACGACAGTGTGGATGTGGATCTGCTGGCACGACAGACTCCGGGCTTCTCGGGGGCAGATATTGCCAATGTATGTAACGAAGCTGCCCTGATCGCAGCCCGCAAGAAAAAATCGTCGGTACAAAAACAGGACTTCATGGATGCCGTAGACCGGATTGTTGGAGGACTGGAAAAACGCTCGAAAATCACGACCAACGAAGAAAAGCGTTCTATCGCTATTCACGAAGCAGGCCACGCTTCGTTAAGTTGGTTCCTGCAATATGCCAACCCGTTGGTGAAGGTCACGATCGTACCCCGAGGCAAGGCATTGGGTGCCGCATGGTATCTGCCCGAAGAGAGACAGATCACCACCAAAGAGCAATTGCTCGATGAGATGTGTGCGACACTGGGCGGTCGTGCAGCCGAAGAGTTGTTCATCGGACGCATATCTACCGGTGCTGCCAATGACCTTGAACGTGTCACCAAACAAGCCTATGCAATGGTGGTTTACTTCGGTATGAGCGAACGCCTGCCCAACTTGTCGTACTACGACTCTACCGGTCAGGATTACGGATTTACCAAACCGTATAGCGACGACACAGCCAAACTGATCGACACGGAAGTGAGCCGGATCGTAAACGAACAATATGAACGCGCCAAACAGATATTGAAAGAGAAAGCGGACGGACACGCCCAACTGACCGAAGTATTGCTCTCGCGCGAAGTGATCTTCACCGAAGACGTGGAACAGATTTTCGGCAAACGCCAATGGGCTTCACGCACGGAAGAGATTCTACGGGACGAAGCCGACCCGATAGAAGAAACAGGTGCGACGATAACCGAATCGAAACCGGACGAAAAAGAATCAGCAAGCGACTCGTCCGAATCGGAATCGAATGAAACGAAAGCCCCCCAATAAAAAAATACAACCGGAAGCCATTCTACCAAGAATGGCTTCTGTGATATTATAACGCACAAAAAACGCAACGAGAGCAAACAAAGTACAATTTTTTTATTATATTTGCCACTGTTCGAGAAAGGGGATTATTCTCAACGATCGTTCCCGGCTCCGGCATTCTAAAAGCGACAAGGCTGAATGACTTGTTTTTGAGCACGTCAAAGCAAAGAAAAAGGGCAACAGGCAAATCGCTTCGATAAACATAGTATTGACCTCCAAACCTCAAACGCTTTGAAAACCTTTTCCATACGCACTATCACCGGCGTTTTATTCGTAGCCATATTAGTAACCGCTATCCTGTTAGGAGGCAACTACTTCTTTTTTACATTCCTGGCTCTTATCTGCCTCGCATTATACGAATTTACCAATCTCATGAACCGGACTACGGTCAATAAAAGTTTGAACCGAGAACTCGATATAGCAGGGGGCATCTTCCTGTTTTCCGGGTTATATTACGGTTGCACGGCTCCGGAATGGAAGATGATATATTTAGCTCCGTATCTGCTTTATCTGATGGCAAGAGGTATTTCGGAGCTATATCTGAAAAACCCGAATCCGATACAAAGCTGGGCAAATAGTTTCTTAGGACAATTATACATCGCACTTCCGCTCTCCCTGCTCAACATAATCGTCTATCAGACCGGATCGTACGTATTCCTGTTGTTGTTCTTTATTTTCATTTGGCTGAACGATACCGGAGCATTCCTGGTCGGATGTACTTTCGGGAAGCATCGCCTGTTCGAACGCATCTCCCCCAAAAAGTCGTGGGAGGGATTCTTCGGAGGTCTCGCATTCTGCATTATTTCTGCCGTATTGTTTGCCCTCTACCTGCCGTTAGAACAATATTCCACCCTGTCGTTTTCCCTCAATCTGTGGCAATGGATCGCATTAGGCATTCTGATTTCGGTATTCTCCACATGGGGAGATCTCTGCGAGTCGATGATAAAACGCACCTTGAACGTTAAAGATTCCGGGAAAATACTGCCCGGACACGGTGGCATATTGGACCGTATCGACAGCGTACTGATGGCTTCGCCCGCCGTTGTCATTTATCTGTTTTTTGTAGCGTGACCAAAACACACTCACTCTTGAAAATATAAAAGGCATCCGTACTTTTCATCTGCTTTTTCTTGCCTCGCATAACCCGAGTAACTTCGGCTCTGCGTCCGGTTTATCGAAATCGTGTGTTTTTATTGCACAGCATTTGTTTTTACATTATTTTTGCATGCAAAATAGCGCGAACCCGATACCCCGAACAGCCTGTTTTGCAAAGTATCCTACCGCTCTATTTCAATGCTTCGAACCAACCTATTTTCTATATATGAGCGATCAACGATACAATCTGCGCGGCGTTTCCGCATCGAAAGAGGATGTGCATAATGCCATTAAAAACATCGACAAAGGCATTTTCCCCCGGGCTTTCTGCAAAATCATTCCGGATATTTTAGGCGGTGACCCTGCCTACTGCAACATCATGCATGCCGACGGAGCCGGAACGAAATCGTCGTTGGCTTACATGTATTGGAAAGAAACCGGCGATCTGTCGGTATGGAAAGGCATCGCACAGGATGCCTTGATCATGAATATCGACGACCTGTTGTGCGTCGGTGCGACCGACAACATTCTGGTATCATCGACCATCGGACGTAACAAACTGCTGATACCGGGCGAAGTTATCTCCGCGATCATCAACGGCACGGAAGAACTTCTTGCCGAGCTCCGCGAACTGGGCGTAAATGCCTATGCTACCGGTGGCGAAACCGCCGATGTCGGCGATTTGGTTCGTACGATTATCGTAGACAGCACCGTAACCTGCCGTATGCGCCGCGATGACGTCATCTCCAATCACAATATCCGCCCCAGCGACGTGATTGTCGGATTGTCGTCTTACGGGCAAGCGACTTATGAAAAATCGTACAATGGTGGCATGGGCAGCAACGGGCTGACTTCTGCACGTCACGATGTATTCTCCAAATATTTAGCGGCTAAATATCCCGAAAGTTACGATGCCGCCGTACCCGAAGAACTGGTCTACTCGGGCGGTCTGAAACTGACCGATGCAATCGAAGGCGTTGGTCTCGATGCCGGTAAATTAGTATTGTCGCCGACCCGTACCTATGCGCCCGTAATCAAAAAGATATTGGATGCGATGCGTCCGAAGATACACGGTATGGTACACTGCTCTGGCGGTGCACAAACCAAAGTCATGCACTTCGTCGAAAATATGCGCGTCGTCAAAAACAACCTCTTCCCCATTCCGCCGCTCTTCCGTACAATCCAGGAACAATCGGGCACAGACTGGAAAGAGATGTACAAAGTGTTCAATATGGGACACCGGATGGAAATATACGTTGCTCCGGAAGATGCCGAGGCAGTTATCGGAATTGCACAATCGTTCGGCATCGACGCCCAGATCGTAGGCTATACCGAAGCCGCATCCCGAAACGAACTCATCATAGAATCGGAAAAAGGACGGTTCGAATACTAATACCGGGAGACAAACTTCTCTCAAAAACAGAAACACAATAAAGATTTCAGAATATGATTATTATCGGAATCGCCGGAGGTACCGGTTCGGGAAAAACAACTGTCGTACGCAAAATCATCGAAAGCCTCCCCAAAGGAGAAGTAACGGTAATTCCTCAGGATTCTTATTATCGCGACCATAGCGAACTCCCGTTGGAAGAACGGTTAAAACTTAATTTCGACGAACCGGCTGCCATCGAATTCGAATTGTTGGTACAACATCTGAAAGAACTGAAAGCCGGACATGCCGTCGAACAGCCGATCTATTCCTACCTCACTTGCACACGCTCGGAAGAAACCATCCGGATAGAGCCTCGCGACGTAGTTATCGTCGAAGGTATTCTGATTCTCTGCAACGAGGAGCTCCGGAATATGATGGATATGAAAGTATTCGTAGATGCCGACAGCGACGACCGATTGATCCGGGTAATCAGCCGCGACATCGTAGAGCGCGGGCGAACGGTGGAAATGGTAATAGACCGCTATGAAAAGGTTCTAAAACCCATGCACCTGCAACACATCGAACCGACCAAACGTTGTGCCGACCTTATCATTCCGCAAGGAGGCAACAACACGGTAGCCATAGATATTATGACAAACTTTATTTCCCATAAACTGAATCTGCAAGGGAAATAACCCAAATACCTCGCCTATGCGGATACACGGGTTTCTATTGTTTTTCTGCCTGATTCTCACGGTTTCGTGCCAATCGAGAATGCAATCGGTAAAAATCGACGACCTCGATTCCATTTTGGTACGGGGCGAATTGAATGTGGCAACACTCTACGGGACTACCACTTATTTTCAATTCGACAATCAAGAGATGGGGCTTGAATATATGTCGGTAAAACGCTTTGCCGACAGCCACCGATTGAAACTGAATGTATTCGTAGCTCCCGACTTCGACCGGATGTTACATTGGGTTCACGACGGGGCATGCGATATCGCTCTCTACGGAATACCCCAAAGCTCCATAACCAGAACGCCGGTACTGCTGTGCGGTCCCACATCATCGTCACATCCGGTACTTGTTCAACGCAAACACAAAGACACCCCGCCGTTGAAAGAGATTTCGGAATTGGCTGGAAAAGAGATCTACATCAATTCCGGGTCGCAATATACCCAGCTATTAAAACGGCTCAACAGAAACTTCGAAAACAAAATCCAAATACGATACTTCGAAAACGATAATATTACGCTCGAAGAACAAATCGACAAAGTCGCCTGCGGAGAGATTTCGTACACCATAGCCGACAGCTATTTGGCTGATATTCTGAAAAAGTTCTACCACAATATCGATACGCATCTGGCTATCGCCGAAGAAGAGGAAACAGCCTGGGCTGTAAATACTCTGGCTCCGAACTTGGCAAATGCCCTCGACGAATGGGCAAAGAAACACCCCCAGACGAAATATAGCGAAATCAGTAAACGCTTTTTCGAATACAGCCGCGACATAGAACCCCATACGATCCTGTCGCCCGAACATGGCATCTTATCGGAATACGACCGCCATTTCAAACGTTACGCCCGACAAATCGGATGGGATTGGCGCATGTTGGCATCTCAGGCTTACAACGAATCGCGTTTCGATACATTGGCGACATCGAGCATCGGCGCGCAAGGACTGATGCAATTGATGCCCCGTACAGCCGCCAGTGTCGGTGCCGACACCACCCGGTTAAGCAATCCGGAAGTAAATATTGCCGCAGCCGTACGTTATATCCGTACGTTAGATAAAAGTTTTGCCAGTATTCCCGACCAAAAAGAACGAGCCAAGTTCATATTGGCTGCATACAACGGCGGAAGCGGTCACATACACGATGCCATGGCTTTGGCACGAAAATACGATAAAGATCCGTATGTCTGGGAAAACAATGTAAAAGAGATGCTCCGACTGAAAAACGACCCGACATACTACAACGACGAGGTGTGCCGGCACGGGAATTTCAAGGCATGGCAAACGATCGCTTACGTGGATGAAGTCTTACGCATCTATCGAATTTATCAGGCTGTTATCCCCCGTTAAAAAGTCCTCATATCAACAAACAGAATACAGAGAAATCCATTCAGGCTATGCCGAACGGAGAAAAGGTACATGGTAATGAACGTTTTCGATAAGCCGAGAGCAGAGCCGAACTTATTCGGACTATGCTGAGGCGAGAAAAGGTGCATGATAATGAACGTTATCCACTTACTAAATGTTATATTACCGCTCCTATATAACCCGGAATAAATTCGCTCGAAAAAAGAACAACGATATATGATTATTTTATCCGATAAAATATTACCTTTGTTTTCGGATTAAAAAAATTAAACATTATAAACAACATCAAACATTATAAACAACTAAAAAAAAGTATTATGAAAAGAAGTAAATTGAATTTGGTCGTAGCTATTGCTTTGAGCACCAGCTTGATGTTTTCCTCTTGCATCGGCTCATTCTCTTTGACGAACAAAGTTTTCGATTGGAACAAAAGTGTTGGTGAAAAATGGGTAAACGAATTGGTATTTGCATGTTTCTGCATCCTGCCGGTTTATGAAATCAGCTTGTTCATCGACGGTATCATTATCAACAGTGTTGAATTCTGGTCTGGCAGCAATCCTATTGCCAAATCTACAAAACACATCCAAGGCGAAAACGGTCAATATCTGGTTGAAACGACCGAAAACGGCTATACTATCACAAACGAAACAGCTAACGCAACTATCAACTTCGTTTTCGATCAAAACGAAAAATCTTGGTCGGTTGTTTCTAACGGCGAATCCACTACGTTCATGACTTTCGTAGACGACAATCACGCTAAAATGATCACTCCGAACGGTGATATGATCGTTGAATTGTCCGAAGCTGGCGTTATGGCATACCAAGACGTTGTTAAATATGTAAACTTGGCTTTGAACTAATCGGTTCGAACAACAGATAACAGAGAAGAGATACCGGAATTTCCGGTGTCTCTTTTTTTTACAGCACAGCATCCTCCAACCTACATAATACGATTGCCGTAAAGGGTTCAACATTTTTTACATTTCAATTCTTTTATACCAGAAATTTCTTATCTTTGTAGAAGATAAGCTACACCTCAACATAGATCAAGTAAACTTATCTCTGTATTCGGCTTGCATTATCTTTGTAGAAGATAAGCTACGCCTCAACATAGATCAAGTAAACTCATCTCTGTATTCGGCGTACTTTATATTCGCAACATACGGCAGAGAGTACACGACTCTCGACACAGATAATAACCGAAATAAAAAGATGCACTATGAAACGGATAATTTCTTCTCTGTTTGCATTATCTGTTCTCGCTCTTTACGCACAAAGCCCGGGCGATGAGATGTTCAAAAGATACGAAGCGTTCAAAAAACAGGCACAAAAAGAATATTCCGATTTCCGGAACGAAGCCAACCAAGCGTACATCCAGTTCATGCGAGAGGCTTGGGAACGATTCTCTCCCCAGCCTGCCGAGGAGGCAACGCCGGTTCCCGATCCGCCTGTACCTCCGGTAGATGTTCCGAAAGATCTGGATCTAAACAAAATACCTCCTACGATCACGATTCTGCATGGAGACGTATATCCGGCTCCGCCGGTCGTCGTACAGCCCGTACCGGTCACACCGATACCCGAAATAGCGGAAGATGACGAGGAGGAGGAAGATATTCCGGAAGAAGATGCTCTGCCGGCTCCGGTTCCTACTCCTACTCCTACCCCTACCCCGGCTCCTGCACCTGCTCCCCAACCGGAGCCTGCCCCGGTAGCCCCTGCCGTAAAAAGCGGATTCTCATTTTCTGTGTTCGGGACGGAATGTCGGGTACGGTTAGACGACAAAGACCGGTTCAAATTGTCCAATGCCCGGGAAGACGCAGTTGCCGACACGTGGCAAAAACTGGCTTCTCCCCGATACAATAATTTGATTATCGACTGCTTGGATTTGCGGGAAGAATTGAATCTCTGCGATTGGGCTTATTTTCAACTACTGGAACAACTTGCCTCCGACTTCTTGGGAAAAGGCACTAACGAGGCGACCGTATTACAGGCTTATCTGTTCAACCAATCGGGTTACAAGGTACGCTTGGCACGCACCCAGCAGGAAAAATTATATCTGTTGGTAGCATCCGACCAAGTGATGTTCGGAAGAAACTATTTCGTGCTCGACAACGAGAAGTTCTTCATCATGCAACCTACCGATGAAGATATGTTTATCTTCAACCGGAAATTCCCGAACGAACAACGTCTGTCGCTGAACATCGGGAAAGAACAGCATTTTGCATTCCGACCTTCCCCTGTGGAGAAACGGGAATCGACCGGACCCAAAGGAATAACGGTGAATCTGTCCTGCAACAAGAATCTCATCGACTTTTTCGATACCTATCCGCAATCGTACATCAACAACGATCCTACTACCAAATGGCAGTTCTATGCCAATACGCCATTGTCCGCCAACATTCGGGAAGTATTGTATCCGTCGTTGAAGAAAGCCATCCAGGGATTGAACGAAGTCGATGCCGTAAACGTGCTGTTGAACTTCCTGCAAACCGCATTTGTCTACGGATATGACGACGAGATCTGGGGTGGAGATCGTCCGTTTTTCCCGGACGAAACGATATTCTATCCTTACAGCGATTGCGAAGACCGAGCCATCCTGTTCTCCCGTCTGGTTCGCGACTTGACCGGACTCGAAGCAGTTCTGCTCTATTACCCCGGTCACTTGGCATCAGGAGTACGGTTCACCCAAGAGTCTCCGGGCGCAACGCTTACCGTCAATGGAAAACGATACACCTATTGCGAGCCCACCTGTTCGGGATACGCTCCCGCCGGTTGGTTGCCCGACCAATACGAAGGAGTATCGCCGACGGTTGTTTTTCTGGAATAATCTAAAACCGGAAGACGATATGTCATAATACCCGACCTGTTGCGTTGCCATCGGAATTCGGGCGAAGTCGTTTACATCAGTAAACACCTGTTGCCTTATCGCCTTGCATCTTAACCACTCTAACACACCGAAAAGGGATGCATCAAAACTTATGTCTTGACACACCCCACACCAACAGCGGAAACAAAAATTCAGAATACACGATAAACAAACAGCCGCATCGGAATGTTCCGATGCGGCTGTTTGTTTATAATTTCAATAAATATCTATTCGATTTTCTTCCCGAAATAAATCGTACACACCCCGAAGGTCAGTTTCCGATAAAAACAATCCTGAAAACCTACCGAGCGGAAAATATCCAGCATCGCTTCGCCCTGAGGTACTGCCATGATCGAACGGGGCAGGTAAGTATAGGCACTGCCATCTTTCGAAACCAGTTTCCCTATCCACGGAATAAGCGTCGAGGTATAAAAGCGATATCCCTGTTTATAAGGCGTCCGGTCGGGTGTGGAAAGTTCGATCACGCACAGTACGCCACCCGGCTTCAACACACGGAACATCTCCGCAAAACCTTTGTCGAGGTGCTCGAAGTTCCGTACACCGTAAGCCACCGTGACCGCATCGAAACTGTTATCGGCGAACGACATCGAAAGGCAATCCTGCTTTTCAAAAACAAGCCGGTCCGATACGCCCGCCCGTTCCGCTTTCCGTGCAGCTATCTCCAACATATTTTCGGAGAGGTCGATACCCACCAACACATCGGGTTGCAGCTTGCGTTGCAACAGCAAAGCCAGATCGCCCGTTCCGGTAGCCACATCGAGAATCCGGCGGGGGTTATATGCCGAAAGCATCTTCACCGCGATCTTACGCCACCGGCGATCGATACCGGCAGTCATCGTCCGGTTCATTGTATCGTAAGCCGGAGCTATATTGTCGAACATCTGTTCCACCTGCTCGGCTTTACCCTCCTTATCGTTGTAAGGTTTTATACTTTCCGCCTTATAATCGGTCATGCCTATACGATCTTACTTACGGGATTTCAGATATTCCGTCACATTCTTTTCGATACGGGCTGCGACATCGGTCGTATCTGCTTTCACAAACTTCTCGCCCACGATATGTTCATACAACTCGATATAGCGTTCGCTTACGCTCTCGCAATATTCATCGGTCATTTCGGGCAATGTCTGTCCGGCTTTGCCCATAAAATCGTGTTCGATCAACCATTGACGGACAAACTCTTTCGAAAGCTGTTTTTGCGGTTCACCCTTGGCAAAACGATCTTCGAAACCTTCGGCATAGAAATAGCGCGACGAATCGGGGGTATGTATCTCATCGATCAGATAGACCTTGCCATCCTTCTTGCCGAATTCATATTTCGTATCGACCAATATCAATCCCATAGCCGCAGCCATCTCCGATCCGCGTTGGAAGAGTGCACGGGTATAAGCTTCCATCTGCTCGTAGTCTTCCTTCGATACGATGCCTTGTGCAACGATCTCCTCTTTCGATATATTTTCGTCATGTCCGGCTTCCGCTTTCGTAGTCGGCGTAATTATCGGTTCGGGGAATTTCTGATTCTCTTTCATCCCTTCGGGCAAGGTCACGCCGCAAAGAGAACGTACACCAGCCTTATAATCGCGCCATGCACTTCCGGTCAGATAACCGCGGATAATCATTTCCACCCTGAAACCTTCGCACTTGATACCGACAGTCACCATCGGATCGGGCGTAGCCAGTTTCCAGTTCGGCACAATATCGGCTGTCGCATCCAAAAACTTCGAAGCGATCTGGTTCAGCACCTGTCCTTTGTAGGGTATCCCTTTCGGCAGAATCACATCGAATGCCGAAATCCGGTCGCTGGCTACCATTACCAACAGCTCGTCGTCGATGTCGTACACATCGCGCACTTTACCATGATACACTCCCTTTTGTCCGGGAAAATTAAAATCTGTTCTTACCAAAGCATTTTTCATTTCTGTAATACTATTTGTGTTCATTCTATATTCATACACCTTTTCTCTGCCCGGCATAGCCCGAACAAGTCCGACTCTGCTACCGTCTTATCGAAACCGCCGATTCCCGATGCGCCTATTTTTCGGCAGGCTTCACATCGGGCTGTCCCGCTTTCTTCGCTTTCTCCCGTTCGTCGAACTTCTCGTACGCTTCTACTATGCGTTGCACCAATTTGTGTCGCACAATGTCTTTCTTCGTGAACTCCACTTTACCTATCCCCGGCACATCCTTCAAAATACGGATAGCCTGTACCAGCCCCGAAGTCTGTGCCGCAGGCAAATCTATCTGCGTCATATCACCGGTCACGATCATTTTTCCGTTCAATCCCAAACGGGTAAGGAACATTTTAATCTGGTGTGTGGTCGTATTCTGCGCCTCATCGAGAATGATCACAGCATCGCTCAACGTTCGTCCGCGCATAAACGCCAACGGGGCAATCTGTATCACATTGCTCTCCATATACTCTTTGAGTTTGGCAGCAGGAATCATATCCTGCAACGCATCGTAAAGCGGTTGCAGATAGGGATCTATTTTGTCTTTCATATCCCCCGGAAGAAACCCCAGTTTCTCACCCGCCTCCACAGCCGGACGGCTCAAAATGATCTTCTTTACCTCTTTGTTTTTCAATGCTCTGACCGCCAACGCTATCGCCACATAAGTTTTGCCCGAACCCGCCGGACCGAGAGCAAATACCAAATCGGAAGACTCGAACTCCTTCACCAGTTTTTGCTGGTTTTCCGTCCGTGCCACAATCGGTTTCCCGTTCGTACCGTAAATAATCAGATGATCTTTTTGCTTCACCTCCACCGGAGCATCGCCTTTTACGATATCGATAATAGCCTCCTCGGTGAGCATGTTGTATTCGGCACAATATTTCTCCAACTGCTTCAACTTCTTTTCAAAAAGTGCGGTCTCCGCTTCATCGCCCATCACACGAAAAACAATACCGCGTGCCGTCAAGCGGATTTTCGGAAACAGATTTTTGATTAACTGGATATTGCAATTGTTTACCCCATAGAAAATTACGGGATCGATATTGTCCAAAAAGATGACGCGTTCTATCATGTAAATAATAGTACCGGAAATTCCGAATTAGATACTTAGAAATGCGAATCATTCGCATTGCAAAGATAAGTATAAAATTACAATCCCGATAATAAACCGAGGCAAATCGCCTTATTCTCTTTTACAGATTCGTCGCGTCGGTACAAATCCCAGTCAAGATGTCCTTGCCACACGGGGATTTCAGAAATCAACAACCGTTTTTTCTCTTTTTCCGTCTCTGCCACTTCCGCATTAAACGCCATACTGCCACTTTGCAGAAATATGTCGGAAGACGAAATAGGTTGTTCACGCAATTCGTTTTCCATGACAAGCGGTCGGGCAAACCGAAATCCGCCAACGAAAGCGAACGATAATAAAAAGAATAACCGATACGGCTGGTTATACGCAGTTCATTGCTCACATTACAACCGTGCACCACCTCCATCCAATATGGACGCTCAAAAATATCGACCGTAGGCAGCAATTTACGGGCAATTGTATGCCCGTAATATTCGATCGTGTGGAAATCTTTATCTGTACGTTCGGCAAGTGTCAGGAAATGATTATGCGGATAACGCATCTTCATCGGTAATTTCCATGCTACAAAATACTGCATTCCATAATTCAGACTATACAGTGTTTCTTGCGGATTTCCGGTAAAATACCGCTGCAACGTAGCGATCGCATCTCGATGTAGCGCATCGTCGTTATCCAGATTCGTAGTCAGCACATATTCGTCTTCCGCAGTCAAACATTCGGCAACAGTCCTACGAATAAACCGACTGCGGCGGATCTCGTCGCTACACAGAAAATCTGCCGCCTCGGCTTCCGTAAAAAAGAAGGGACGAAATTGCGGGATCTCCCTTTCATATCCGTGTATTCTCTCCCGAAAAACTTCCGGGGTATCCGCATCGAACAGACAAAGCCAAATAAAATTTTTCGTGCTTTGCTGCCTGACAGAAGGCAGGCAATACATTTCGAACAATTCGAAACGACGTTCCAACCAATCCGATGTATGAGTCGGGGCACTATGTTTGTCTTTTGCCCACAACTTCAAATTAAACATGGTAATTACGAAATGTTTAAACCGAATATCCATAAATTGAAATTTTACCGATTGACTCTCTCCCCATCCTTTCGCTAAAAGCAATGACAATACCGACCGAAGGAGGAAAACATATTTAGAAAAAATTCCACATCCATAAATCATAGCAGGAATCCTTTCGGCGGGCAAAAGTAAACAACAACAAAGAAATACTTCGATTTAATTTAAAAATAAAACAAAATCATGTGAAAATAGTAATATTATTATAGATAATATATCAAACGAGAAATGCAACGATTTTGTCCGTAAATCGAAAAAAAATAACAGAATAAAGCCCATAAGAAATCTCATACGACACAAATCGACAGATATTTATCAAACCGAGACAAAGAAGTCTGGATAGAACCGGTTTGTTCCAAAACAAGTACTTTATTGCCTCCACATTTTATCGAGCGAGAGTATCTAAGACGACAGTCAAAGATAAAGATGCTCCGCCACCATTTATAAAACCGACAAAAGAAAAGCCGCATGCCGGATGCTCCCCAAGATGGACAATTTATAGGGAACGATCCATGCAGCGGCTATAATCCTTTTGTTTATATATGCCTATCGGCGCAAAATTTTCGGTTCATGACTATCTTGCCCCGGTATGACCAGAACGGGCGCGGCTCCACTCTCGACAGAGCGAGATGGTGCGAATTTCTTCAAAGCAGGCAATTGTTTGGGGAAACGATCCAATCCATCGGTTTTGAAGTCCGAAAGGGAAAGTTTACGTTTCAAGGCAGACGGGGCTTTTACACCGTAAGCAGACGCAAATTCAAAGAGCGACGGATCACCGAATTCTACCCAACTACCCCTATCCATATAACCCACGTATTGGCCCGTAGCTTCGTCGATCAAGAAATAGGTGAATACGACATTTTCTGCACCCTGATAGTAATAGAATCCGGAGTCATCCAGTTCGAACTTCATATGCTCCGATAAGAGTTGCATCTGAGTTCCCTCAACAGTCCAAAGGAAAAGACCGACCGTACCGTAGGATCCGGTCTGGTATTCCCAATGTTCTGCCATCAAAGATCCGGTCAAGAGGGTGAACGTACCGTCAGCATTCGAAGATACCGGTGTAGCATAGATGTCTGCGCCTCCCAGATCATAAAGTTGCGTAAGAAGACCATCCAACAGATAATCGACCGTATAACCTTCGAAATCCTGCTGCGGGTCACAAGCACGAAGAGTCACATCCAAACCGATATGTTCATAACCCGTTTGCGAAAGTCCAACCGCCGAATCATAGAGCCATACATAGTCACCTGCTGTCAGTTCACCCGGCACAACCGGTTTAGCCTGCGCTATCTGCCAATATGCACCTTCCACCGCTCCGCCGTTGAAAGAAGAAATCACCGCTTCCGATTCCACCCCGGAGAAACCATCTTTCAAAAAACCTTGCGGGAAAGAAACCATTACGGTATAACTATAATTCGTTAGGTCGAGAACAACATCGTCCGGTAACGACAGCCAAACTTGGAAAAAATAATTGTTGTTATCCTCTCCCCAATAAATTTGAATACCGTTATCCGAAAAAAGTCCGGATGCCACCTCCGATGCTCTCAGCAACTGCCCCGCCTCATCGTATTCCGTCTGAATGAGATTATAAGAGGGAAAAGCAGTTATAGGATCAAGAGATGAAGTATACCCTATATACGTTCCTTCCAAATCATAAACCTTTGGAGTATCAAACGCAAAAACACCCGTATAACCAGCAGATCGTCCCTCGTTCGACAACAATACCGAAGGCTGCACGGAATAAAGGTTCATCTTGATGCTGTCGATACTTGACGGTCTATAAAAGCTAGAAGTACCATCTTTATGATAGAGTTCCACAAGTCGCACCTGCTTCTGTTGAGCGAAAAGAGGTAAAACCATCGCCAAGCAAAGCCATACGAAAATATATCTGATCTGTTTCATTGTCTTTTAATATTTTAAGGTTTTACAATTTTTTGAATTCGCACAGAACTTCCGGTCTCGACGCGCACCACATATACGCCCGACGGATACTCCTGCATCGGAACAAAGCTCTCCGTATCTTGCAAAGCAACCGTCTGCAACAACCTGCCCTGCAAATCGAACAGCCGAGCCGTTCCCGGCTGGCTCGTAATACTTACCGCATCGCTCGCCCGGTTATAGACTACCGAGAGCGACTGCTCCTCCGTAGCTCCGACAAAAGCATTTCCGCCCGCTTCGGAAAAAGTCAGAACAAAAAAATCGGCAGAAAAGATATCGGGTTGCTCCGACCCTACATGATACAGCAACATCGCGTCATCGGCAAACGTAATCTTCCGAAACTCTTCGATAGGATACTTTATCACCTCTCCTCCGCCCGGGGTAATTCTCACATAGAGATACTCCGGCTCTTCGGCTTGTAATCCGAACGCAGCAAGAAACGACACGAACAGAAGCAAGCCTCGTTGATAAAAATGTGTCATACAATCCATATTTATATCATTAACAATCATACCCTTTCCTTACATAACCCTTCCGAGATCCGGAACTTCATACAATTAATCTCCGCTTCGAGAAACCAACACTGACGATTTTTCCTCCCTCAGAAAAATATCCGGTCACGGCTTCAAACCCTTCCACTATTTTCCAATTGACTATTTCCAATATTCAAAAAAGGGAAAAAGTCGCTTATCGAAGTTTTCGCGCAATCATACCATCTGATATCCAGAATACATTCCTCCGGATTGATATTGCAAAAACTCATTACCGGTAGCAAATATAAACCAACAAAGGAGAACTATCTCAATTTTATTTAAAAATAAAATAAATTCATATAAAATAGTAATATTATTATAGATATAATATTTAATGAAATATGCAATAATTGCCGTCTATAAATCGAAAAAAATCGCAAATACCCCCTTTGGGGATTTGAGACTCACAAACCGACACAATATGTATCAAAAAATAACCATCGTTGAAATGAACCGAACGCAGAGTCCCCTACCCTAAAAAGCATGGAGATGAACGTTTTCGATAAGCCGAGGGCAGAGCCGAACAAGGTTCGGGCTATGCCGAGGCGAGAAAAGGTGCATGAAAATG
>ENA-UOOA01003790-UOOA01003790.1-human-gut-metagenome-genome-assembly--contig:-P61old-NODE-3790-length-18203-cov-6.705367_pt1 | contig 18203 bp, 15 predicted proteins | sample MGYA00242467_ERZ724014 | MGnify/ENA metagenome assembly ERZ724014 | reverse complement strand
ACCTCTACGGCCCGACGGAAATCACCTGCAACTGCACCTATTACGTCGTGGATCGGGATTTCGCGGAAAACGAAAGCCTGCCTATCGGCGTACCGTTTGCCAACGAGCGCATCCTGCTGCTCAAGCCGGACGGCGGCGAGGAAGCCGCGCCCGGTGAAATCGGCGAGCTTTGCGTCAGCGGAACTTCCGTCGCGCTGGGCTATTACAAAGACCCCGAGCGCACCGCCGCCAGCTTTACCCAAAACCCGCTCAACCGCGCCTACATCGAGCCGATTTACCGCACGGGCGACCTTGTGAAGCTCAATGAGCGCGGCGAAATGGTGTATGTTTCCCGAAAGGATTTCCAGATCAAGCACATGGGGCACCGCATCGAGCTGAGCGAAATCGAGGTGCAGATGACGGCGGTTTCCGGTGTTGACCGTGCGCTCTGCGCCTATCTGGAGGACAAGGGCAAGATTCTCGCCTTCTATACCGGCTCGGCAGAGAAGAACGACATCGTTGCCGCGCTCCGCGAGCTTCTGCCCGCCTATATGATTCCGAATCTGTTCATGCAGGTGGACGCCATGCCGCTGAACAAAAACGGCAAAATCGACCGCGCCGCGCTGCTTGCTCAGTACGCCGCCGCGAAAGCCGCCAAAAAGGAGAGCCGCCATGGATAATCAACAGCTTGCCGCCATTGCCGGGCGTTTCGGCACGCCGTGCTTCGTCTTTGACGAAACCGCGCTGGAAAAGCGCATGCGTGCCGTGCGGGAGATGCTCGCGCAGAGCGTCGCGCTCTGCTATTCGATTAAGGCGAACCCGTTTCTCATCCCCGCCATGCGCAGTCTCGTCGGCACGCTTGAGGTTTGCAGCCCCGGCGAGCTGGAAATCTGCATGAAGCAGGGCGTCGCGCCCGACACCATCCTCTTTTCCGGCGTAAACAAGACGCGCGAGGATATCGAGCGGGCGATGGACTGCGGCGTGACGCGGTTCACCTGCGAATCTCCCCTGCATATCCGCCTCATCGACGAAGCGGCGCAGAAGCGCGGCAGAATCTACCCCGTTCTTCTTCGGCTGACAGCCGGTTCTCAGTTTGGCATGGACGAGCGCGACTTTTTTGCCGCGCTGAATCATCGGGCGGACACGCCGGGCATCCGCATCGAAGGCATCCACTACTTCTCCGGCACTCAGCGCAAAAAGCTCGATGGTCAGCGCAAGGAGCTGACGATGCTCGCCGAGCTTGTATCGCGGCTGAAAGCGGAATACGGCTTTGAAACCGTCCGCGTCGAATACGGCCCCGGGCTGTACTTCCCCTATTTCAACCACGAGGATCACAGCGACACCCTCGCGCCCCTGCGTGAGCTTGCGCCGGATTTGGAAGCACTGGCATCGGTCTGCGAGCTGACCATCGAGATGGGACGCTTCTTCGCCTCCGAATGCGGAACCTACCTGACGCGTGTCGTCGATACGAAAACGAACTGCGGCACGTCCTACGCCATCGTGGACGGCGGCATCCACCACGTTAACTATCTGGGCGGCAACATGGGCATGCGCGTGCCCATCATCTCGCATATTCCCGAGCGGGAAGGCGCAGAGCCTGCGCCGTGGGCGCTGTGCGGCAGCCTTTGCACGACGGCGGATGTGCTGGTTCGCAAAGCGGAATTCGCCGGACTTGAGCAGGGCGACCTGCTGGCGTTTCAGAACATCGGCGCATACTCCGTGACGGAAGGCCCCGCGCTGTTCCTGAGCCGCGCCATGCCGCGCATCGTTCTGCACGGCGCGGAAGGCGACCGACTCGCACGCGATACCGTCCAGAGCTGGGCACTGAACTGCGAAGGGGAACATTGAAAGCTGTTGAGGGCGCTGCCTTCAAACTCCCGCCTTTGTTCCCTGCGCCCTGACAACGCTGTCGCCTTGCGACAGCTGACCAAACATGGATTCCGCTCAGGTTTTGCGATTTGTCGCGAAGCGGAAAATCCAAGAACCTAAAAACATAAAAGGAGAAATCACCATGAAAGACACCATTCTGGATATCCTCTCTGAAATCGTTGAGGACGTAGACTTTGACACCTGCACGACCCTGATTGACGACGGCATTCTTTCCTCGCTGGATATCATCCAGCTCATCGGCGCCCTGAACGACGAGTTTGACCTGTCCATCCCTGCGACTGAAATCGTTCCGGAGAACTTCAACAGCGTGGACGCGATGGTTGCGATGGTCGCGCGCCTTTCCGAGGAGTAAGAGGGCGAGCATATGCAACAGGAAGTAGCACAGTTTCTCGATTTTGCCGCCCATTCCCCGACGGTGTTTCAGGCGACCGAGCAGGCTTGCCAAATGCTTGAGGAAGCGGGCTTCTCCCGCCTTGCCGAGCATGAGGCATGGAACATCGTTCCCGGCGGACGCTACTATGTCACGCGCAACCGTTCGGCGCTCATTGCCTTCTCCGTTCCGGAAAAGGGCGCGGCGCACTGCCAAATCGTCGCCAGCCACGGCGATTCCCCGACCTTCAAGCTCAAGCCGAAGGCGGAGAGCGAATCCGCGGGGGCTTATGTCCGCCTGAATGTCGAGCGTTACGGCGGCATGATTCTGACCACATGGCTTGATAAGCCGCTCTCCATTGCGGGGCGTGCGCTCGTCCGCGAAAACGGAAAGCTCGTGACCAAGCTCATCGACCTTAACCGCGATGCGCTGCTCATCCCCAACATGCCGATTCACTTCAACCGCGATATCAATAACGGCTATGCGTATAACCCGCAGGTCGATATGCTCCCCGTTTTCGGCGATTTGAGCGCCAAGGGTGCGCTTGCGTCCGAAGTCGCGGCGAAAGCCGGCGTTAAAGTCGAGGATGTCGTCGCCTGCGACCTGTTCCTCTATAACCGCACGCCCGCAAGCGTCTGGGGCGCGCATGAGGAATTCTTCTCCTGCCCGCGCATCGACGATTTGGAGTGCGCCTACACTTCTCTGGCGGCGTTCATCGCCGCGCCTGCTCAAGCGCACATCAACGTCTGCGCCATCTTCGATAACGAAGAAGTCGGCAGCCTGTCCAAGCAGGGCGCGGATTCCACGCTGCTTGAGGACGTGCTGACGCGCGCGCTGTCCGCGCTGGGCATGTCGGACGGCGAAATCCGCGCCGCCATGAGCGCGAGCTTCATGGTTTCCGCCGACAACGCGCACGCCGTCCATCCCAATCATCCCGAAAAATACGACGATCAGAACCGCACATTCATGAACGGCGGCGTGGTCATCAAGCATAACGCCAACCAGAAATACACAACCGACGCGGTTTCCGACGCCATTTTTGCGGAAATCTGCGCGAAGGCGGGCGTTCCCGTTCAGCATTTCGCCAACCGTTCGGATATTTTGGGCGGCTCGACGCTGGGCAATCTCTCCAACGCGCATCTGTCCATGAACACCGTGGATATCGGTCTGGCTCAGCTCGCCATGCACTCCAGCTATGAAACCGCAGGCTGCGCGGATGTTTCGTATATGATTCGCGCACTGAACGCATTCTATCAGACGAATATCGTAACCGAAGCGGACGGCACGTATCAGCTGCTTTGATTCTCTTCCTGCTCGCGCTTTCTGCGTTCTTCGTTCTCCTGCCATCGATCCGCGCGCGCGGATACCCGACAGAGCGCAAGCGTCAGCAGCAGAACCAGCGCGATGCACAGCGTGATGATGAATCCCACAATCATCTTTTTCACCCCCTCGTACTATCCTATCCGAAAACACGCCGTCCGTTGCATGCCAATCAGCGGAAGGCGTGTTTTTTGCTCACAGGCACAGCTATATTGTTTTGCAGGGGGCTGCGGAAACGCAGGCAGGAGCAAATTCATATTTTTGATGGAAGCCAAATTCAAATATTCAAAATAACGGCACATGCCCGCTTGATTTTTCCTTTTCATGCATGTATAATGATGCCGTTATTGCATGCATTCTCTCATCTGCATCATCCACACGAAAGGACGGCACCGTTATGAACCGTGACGAACTCGAAAAACGCAACGTTGGAGAAAACCTCGATTCCCTGATGAACCTCGATCCGCGGGGCTACGGCGTCTGCCGCATCCTTTATGCGGGCAGCCGCAAGGAGACCGGCGAGCCGCTGACCATGCACGCCGCGCAGAAGCTCACAGATACGGTCAAGCCCGGCGATTTGGTCTATATCCTGACCGGATTCGTTCTTCTTCCGCATAAAGTGCCGGAGATGGACGGCATGGTTTCCTCCATGCTGTTCGCCCGCGCGCTTGTGCTTGCCTTTGACGCCAAGCCCATCATCATCTGTCCGGAGGACAGCGTGCAGGCGATTCGCAGCTGCGCGTGCGTCGTCGGTCTGCACGTCTATGAAGATATCGACACGGTGCGCGAAATGCCGATGAGCATGGGCGTCATCAGCTTCCCGAAGGATTTGGCGCAGGCTCCTGCTGCCGTCAAGACCCTGCTTGCCCACGGCACGCCCGCCGCGGCGGTTTCTATCGAGGCTCCCGGCGCGAACGAGCTTGGGGTCTATCATAACGCGGGCGGCAAGGACGTTTCAGCACTGGAAGCCAAAACCGACCTGCTCTGGGCAAAGCTGCGCGAGATGAACGTCCCGACGGTTTCCATCGGCGATTTGGGCAATGAAATCGGCATGGGCAGGATTGCCGATCACATCCGCGCTTATATTCCCTTTACCGACAAGGGCGAATGCTCCTGCTGCTGCCGGGGCGGTATTCTGGCGGCAAGCACGACAGACTGCATCATCACCGCAACCTGTTCGGACTGGGGCTGCTACGGTCTGATGGCTGCCATCGCGTATCTGAAGCGCGATATCGACATTCTCCAGACCGAAGAAATGGAAGCCGAGCTGATGCGCGCCGCCGCCCGCTGCGGGCTGATTGACATGACAGGCTCTCTCCTGCCGGGCATCGACGGATTTGACACGAAGCTGAACGTTTCCATCCTCAGCCTGATGCGCCAATGCACGGACTACGCCCTGCGCTATTCGCATAACTCGGAGCGTTGGTTCGCGCCGGTTCTTGAAAAGAAGTTCTTTGATTAAGGAGGCACGCTGTCATGGAGCTGCACCCCGTCGGCGTCAGCGGCATTCTCGCCGTATTGGGTGACGCCATCAGCGAGGAAACCGGTGCGCGCGTCGCCGCCCTTTCCGCTGCCGTGCGCGATGCGCATCTATCGGGCGTCACGGAAATGATTCCCGCCTACGCTTCGCTTCTCATCAAATATGATCCGTTTCTGACGGATTACGCCGCGCTCGCAGACCGTTTGCGTGAGCTTGAGCGGCATATCTGCTCCTCTGCCGCACAGGAGGGGCACATTGTCGATATTCCCGTTTGCTACGGCGGCAAATACGGCGAAGATCTGCCCTTTGTCGCCCGGCACGCGGGGCTGAGCGAAAAGGACGTCATCGCGCTGCACGCCGGCAGAACCTACCGCATCTATATGCTCGGCTTTCTGCCCGGCTTTCCGTATCTGGGCGGGCTGGATTCGCGCCTGTTTACCCCGCGGCTGGATACGCCGCGCACAAGCATCCCCGCCGGTTCCGTCGGCATCGGCGGTCAGCAGACGGGCATCTACCCGATGGAATCCCCCGGCGGCTGGCAGTTGATTGGGCGCACGCCGCTGACGCTCTTTTCACCGTCTCAGCCCCTGCCGTATGCGGCGGGCGACCGCATCCGGTTCGTGCCCATCGGCGAGGGCGAATTCGAGGCGATTCGCCGAAAAGAGGAGGCGCGTGTGCATGGCGCTTAAAATTGTTTTCCCCGGGCCGCTGACCACCGTTCAGGATTTCGGCCGTCTGGGGCATCAGGCGGAGGGCTTTCCCGAGTGCGGCGCGTGCGACAAGTATTCCCTCGCGCTTGCCAATCTGCTGGCAGGCAACGGAAGCGCGCCGAACATGGCAGGGCTTGAATATACGCTCGCCGGCCCGACCGTTCAGGCGGACGATTATACGCTTGTCGCGCTGGCGGGCGGCGTTTCCCGCCCCAAGGTCAACGGTAAGGACGCGCCGATGTTTGCCCCCATTCTGCTCGCGCCGGGCGATACGCTGGAAATCGGCGCACTGGAAAGCGGTCTGCGCGGCTATCTGGCTCTGTTCGGCGGATTGGATATTCAGCCCGTCCTCGGAAGCCGCTCGACCGATTTAAAATGTCACATCGGCGGCATGGAAGGGCGTGCGCTCCGCGCAGGCGACGCATTGCCCGTTCTGTCCGCCTTCCGTCTGCCGCAGGAGCAGTACGCGCTCATGCAAAAGCGATTCAAGCCTCTGGAGTCATGGATGCTTTCCACGCTCACGCCGCACGGCTACATCGGCGATGCCTCTCTGCCGCTTCTGCGCATCGTTCCCGGCCCGCAGGACGGCATGTTCACCGAACAGGCATTGCACGAATTCAGCCATTCGCTCTATACCGTCACGCCGGATTCCAACCGCATGGCAGCCAAGCTGAGCGGCACGGCGGTAGAAGCCAAGAACGGCGTCGATATCCTTTCGGACGGCATTGTCGAAGGCTCGGTGCAGATTTCGGCAAACGGTCAGCCTATCGTCATGCTTGCCGACCATCAGTCCACCGGCGGCTATGCCAAAATCGGCACGGTCATCAGCTGCGATATTCCCGCGCTGGCGCAGGTTCGCCCCGGGCAGAGCGTCGGCTTCCGATTTGTGACGGTAGAGGAAGGCATCGCCGCCTGCAAGCGCGAAAAAGAAAAATGGAACCAGTTCAAGGAGCAGTTTTATGGAGAATAATTTCGCTCAGATGTCCCCGGCGCAGGTGCGTGCGCTCATCCGCGAGGGCAAAATCACACAGCCGACGACCGGCATGTGCGACGGCTATGCGCAGGGCAATCTCGTCGTCCTGCCCAAAGAGCTGGCATGGGATTTTCTGCTCTTTTGCCAGCGCAACCCCAAATCCTGTCCGCTGCTGGAGGTCGCGGACGCCGGCAGCCGAACCTTCCCCGTATTCGGCGCGGGAAGCGATATCGCGCGCGACATTCCGAAATACCGCGTCTATGAAAACGGCGTGATGACGGGCGAATATACCGATGTTTCCAGATTCTTTGACGAGCCGGGGCGTGAGCTGGTCAGCTTTCTGATTGGGTGCAGCTTTTCGTTTGAAAGTGCGCTGCTGGAGGCGGGTGTGCCCGTGCGCCAAATCGAAGAAGGCGTCAATGTGCCGATGTACAACACGAACATCCCCTGCGCGAGCGCGGGCGTATTCTCCGGCAACATGGTCGTGAGCATGCGCCCCATTCCGCACGAGCTTGTGCCCGCCGCGGTTGCGATTACGGCGCAGATGCCGCGTGTTCACGGCATGCCGATTCAAATCGGCTATCCGGAGCATATCGGCATTCACGACCTTGCGCATCCGGACTACGGCGACGCGGTGACGATTCGTGAGAACGAAGTTCCCGTATTCTGGCCCTGCGGCGTGACTCCGCAGGCGGTCGTCATGCACTCCAAGCCGCCGTTTGTCATCACGCACGCGCCGGGACACATGTTCATCACGGACGTAAAGAACGCCGTCTTAAAGCTATAAGAAAACGATGGGCTGCCGCCCATACCTGCCTGAGGGACTTCATCCCTCAGATTCTCCTCTTCACTTCGCTGCATACCGCGAAGCGGTAAGCGGAAGGTGTCGGGAACTCAGTTCCTGACCGGAGTTTGAGGCGGAGCCTCAATCGTTCCCCAATCGTTCCCCAAGGAGGTAGACTTATGATTTCTGTTGATTTGAACTGCGACCTCGGCGAGAGCTTTGGCGCATATACCATCGGCATGGATGAAGCCGTGATTCCGCTCATCACCTCTGCCAACGTCGCCTGCGGCTACCACGCGGGCGATCCGCTCGTGATGGCGCAGACTGTCGAACGCTGCCGCGCGGCAGGCGTACATATCGGCGCGCATCCCGGCTTTCCCGACCTGATGGGTTTTGGACGCCGCAACATGAACGTATCGCCCGCGGAAGCCAAGGCCTACATTCAATACCAGCTCGGCGCGCTTCTTGCGTTCTGCCGCGCATCCGGCGTCAGCATGCACCACGTTAAGCCGCACGGTGCGCTGTACAACATGGCGGCGAAGGATGCAAAGCTCGCCCGCGCCATTGTCGAGGGCATCTGCGAGGTGGATGACCGTCTGACCCTGCTTGCGCTCAGCGGAAGCGAGATGCTCCTTGCCGCCGAAAAGGCGGGACTTCGCGCCGCCAGCGAGGTCTTTGCCGACCGCGCTTATCAGGCAAACGGAACGCTTGTGCCGCGCAGTCAGCCCGGCGCGATGATTACCGACGAAAACGAAGCGATTGCCCGCGTCGTGCGCATGGTCACGGAGGGCGTTGTCACGTCCATCGACGGCATTGACGTGCCGCTCCGCGCGGATTCCATCTGCGTCCACGGCGACTGCGAAAAGTCACTGCTCTTTGTGCAGAAAATCCGCGCCGCGCTGGAAGAAAAGGGCGTTGCGCTGAAAGCACTGTAAAAGCGGGCTAACCCCGTCTTTGCTTCCGCCCAAGCCTGAAAAAAGCAAAAGTTCTGCACACGTGCTCAAACTTTTTTCCTGTATACCAAATCAGCCCCGCAGTCGGCACACAGCCGAATCTGCGGGGCTTTGCTTATTCAATTTTCTGTGCCGCAAACTTCTTTCCGTCGAACACCCGGATTTCCTCAAACCCACAGGCTTCAAGCAGGGCTTTTGCCCGATCGAATGCACAATCCACCGTGCCGACACCGTGCGAATCGGAGGAAATCGTTACTTGGGCGTTTCGCCTTTTGAGCTGCTCCAAAACCCATCGGGACGGATACGGCGTGGTTCGCCAGCCGCGACTGATGGCGCCGGTATTCACCTCGAAGATTTTGCCTGCCGAGACGAGCGCATCCATCGCATCGAGCGCGGCAGCCCGATAGCGCAGGCTTGTTTCGTCAAAGAAATGCTCTTTCTCATCGAACTTCGTCAGCAGGTCGAAATGCCCGACAATCTGCGCGCGCGGTTCGTCGGCGATGCGTTTAAGCTGGGCAAAATAGCATTCCGCCGCCGCGTCGCTGTTGCCGCCGAAAGCTTCCGCCAAAAAGCGGCGCGTCGTTTCCGGGCTGCCGTCCACGGTCGGATAAGCCGCCGGATCGCCGCCGACGGGCAGGAAATGCGCCGAACCGATGGCATAATCAAACGGTTCGAGCCACTCTGCATCGCTGAGCACATCCCATTCCACGCCCGCGTACACGGCAATCCTTCCTGCATAAGCCGCCTTGAGACGCTGCATTTCGGCAAGAAACGGCGCGACGTTCTCCGCCTTTGCCGCCCAGCCGTTTTCAAACGGAAGCGGGCTGTGGATGCTGATGCCCGCCGAATCCATGCCCGCCGCCAGACAGGCGCGGATCATCTCCTCCGGCATGTTTTTGCCGTCGCAAAAGACGCTGTGCGCATGAAGATTCTGCATGGTCAATACCACATCCAGTTCTTAAACCAGTTCATTTTCGCCAGCCAATCCCTTGAGACCTCCATACCGGAAGCATAGGGATAGAACGCGATGAACAGCACCACCGCCGCCACGCCAAACACGGCGGCAAGCGCATGACTCAGCTTCGGTTTTCTGCGCTCCAGATAGCGCAGTGCCTGCACTGTCGCCAAAATGATGAACGGCACGCTTGCGAAATAGTGATAGATGAACGTCAGCCGGCTGACCAGCACCCACGGCAGATACGCCGACAGGAAGCCCACCGCGATGACCGGCATGGCGCGGTCATACGCATCGTCCCTGCCGGGAACGACGCGGAGCATCGGCAGAGCATTGCGATAGAAGCTGTATCCCAATACGAACAGAATGCCCAGCAGACCCGTCCACCAAACCGCGGGATTGCCGAACGCCATGATGGTGCTTGCCTTGCCCGCCTCCGGGAAAGCCGCGCTGTAATACCACATCGGCTTGATGATGAGCGGCCACTCATACCACGGCGACGAGAAGTAATGCGTCGCAACGAGGTTCTTGTGGTACTCGAACATCGTCACCTGCGCATTCCAGACGCGCTCAAGCATCTTGGCGTTCAGCTTCACCTCGCCGTATGCGCTCAGATACGGAATGTAGCTCATCACATAGATTGTCACCGGAATAAGCACGAAGAACACGATGCACGCGGCAATGGTCAGCGCGCCCTTTTGAACAAAGCTGTCCGCCGCATGCGCAAACGCGGGATCTTCCTCCCTGTGCTTCTGCGCGTATCGGCTCTGCTTAAACAACGCAATGAACCGCGAGAAGAACAGCACGGCAAGCCCGACCGCGCCATAGCAGCCAATCCACTTGCTCGAAATCGCCAGCCCCATGAACACGCCGGACAATCCCAGCGGAATAAACGTCCTGCCCAGCTTCTGATGATAGAAGCTCATCTGCATCCACCGCGCCATAAACAGGAACATCACCATCATGAACAGCACCGGGAAGGAATCGATGGTCGCGATGCGCGTCTGCGTAAAGTGCATGCAGTCCGCTGTCAGCAGCAGCGCACTCAGCGCAGCCCAGCGCGTGCGCTTCATCAGCTGCATCGCCAGCAGATAGATGGCGGGAATCATCAGGATGCCCGTCAGCGTGCCCGCAAAGCGCCACGCAAACGGCGTCATGCCCATCAGGTCGATGCACCAGCTCATAAAGACCTTGCCCAGCGGCGGATGCGTCGTTTCGTAGGTATACAGGCTGTGCGCATGCTCATAGCCCGTGCGCGCATGGTAAATCTCATCGAAGTACATGCTGTTTTCGTAGGTCGGCTTTTGGGGAACGGTGTCCTGCTCGTCGATGAGCGTATTCGGGTCGCTTCCGCGTCCCTCCAGCGCACCGCTCGCCGTCACGGAAACCGGCTGAATGACCTGTCCGTTTTCATCGACTGCCGCCACTTCCCAGAGTGCAAAGCCAGCGTCCTTGAATGTCACGCGCAGATAGCGTCCGCTCAGCGCGGTCATGCTTCCGGATGCACCCGCAACGACGCCGGAAGCGTCATAGGTCGGCGCTCTGAGTGCCAGCCACTTGAAGCATTCGCCGCGGTCAAAGAAGGCGTCCGTTTCGGCGCTGTAATCCACGCCGTCATCGGATGCGGCGAACGAAAACTGCGTATCCGAAATGCCGCCGTAGTAATAGACGTGGAAGTTCTCATGGACGCTGCCCAAGTCTATGACCACGCTTTCGCCTTCCGCGGTAGACACATAGCCCGTCTGCGGCGCTTTGCCTGCGCCCAGATGATAAAACGCAACGGCTGCGTAAACCAGCGTCATCGCGCCCATAAGGACGAAATCACGCGGGCGCAGATGCAGGCGATAGTCCTTTTCGTGAAGAAGCTCGTCGCGCATGCGCGTTTCCGCCGCGCAGGGCGCTTCTTCCGCCTGTCCGTCCGCCGCGTCTGTTCTCCTTCTCTGCGGTAGAGTGAGCGCAGGTGCGCCCATCGTCAGCCGCACGGCGGTGTAGACCGTCAACGCCGCGCACGCAAGCTGCACCGCGCCCAGCACATAGCCCAGCCATGTATTCGGCGCAATGAGATAATCATACGCCAGCACGACGCCGATGTTCACCGCCGACGCCGCCGATGCTGCCGCGGCGGAAATCAGCAGGCGCAGATCGCCTGTTTCAACAAAGGCAAAGAAAAGCAGCGCAAGCGCGGGCAGGATATAGCGTTCGTGCATCTTGGTCGTCAGCACGAAGATGAGCTGCATCGTCATCGCCGACGCGAGGAACAGGCGGCTTCTGCCCTGCCCCAGCAGATAGACGGTGATGCCCGCCGCGAAGGAGAGAACCATCAGCACCATACCGAGCTGTCCGTAGGTTACGCCGCCGAGCAACGCCGTCGATTCATCCACCCAGTTGCCGCCCAACAGGAACATCAGGTTTCCGGTCGAAAGCGTCGCATGCGGATAACCGGAGAGCGTCGCCGCGTACTTGTCCGCCAGCCATGTGACGATATTCTCGCCCCACGCAAACGGCAAAACGATTGCCAGCGTCACCGCCGCACCGCCCAGCAGCCCCAGCACGATGGACTTTCCGCGATGCTCGCCGAGCTTCGCTTCCTTCATCAAGGCGGCAACGCCCAGCGGCACGAGCAGACCCGCCTGCGGCTTCGCCAGCACGGCAAGCGCAAAGATCGGAATCGCAATCGTCCACTGTCCTTCGCGGGCATTGAGCAGCATCAGCACCAGCAGAAGCGCCAGCACGGAGTCGATCTGCCCCCAGCAGCTTCCGGTGACGATGAACGCCGGATTCAGCGCAAGCATCGCGGCAACCGCCAGCGATACGCCGTTTCCGAATTTCTTCTTCGCCGCTGCATAGCAAACCGCCGCCAAAGCGAGGTCGCAGGCAATCGGCACCATCTTCATCAGCGCCTGAAATCCGATGCTGCCCGTGCTCATGCCCAGCAGATTGCCGATGACGCCCAGCAGCCCCAGCACCAGCATATATGCCGGCGGATAATCGCAGAAATAGCCTTCCTGATAGAAATCTCCCGCGCCGCCGGATGCCATTCTGCCCGCCCACGCGCCAAAGCAGCCCATGTCCACGCCGTATCCCTCAACCGTAAAGGCGAGGACGGCGCGAAGGACAAACGCGGCAGCCAGCGTCAGAATCAAACCGATCTCGGCGCGGCGGTTATTCATGTCCGCCCCATTCAGACCGCGCATCAGCAGAAACGCAATCGCCAGATAGAGCGCCGCCGATATGCCCAGCAGCGGAATGCTCCGCTCCTTCATCGACGTCGGCGCGGTGTTCTCCGTCTTTTTGCTCGGCGCGGGCGTAGACAGGTCAAGCACCGTTTCGCCGACGGGCACCGTTTCCACCTGCTCCAGCGCAACGTCGGTAAACCAAGCCTTGCCGTTGTTCTCCGAGCCGTATCCGCCCAGACGCGCCATGACCGTCACCTCGCGCTGTCCCTTGCCGGTTCGCGCATAGAGCGTCAGCGTTTCCCACTGCCCCGCCGTGTCGTGAAGGTCTGCGCTGGTTCCGTATATGCCGGAGAAGGACACGTTCGCGCCCTTACGCTCCTCACCGCAGTTTTCAGCCATCACGCGTGCGGTCAGCCTGTATGTCGCGTTCTCGCGGACGGAAACCGTCTGCTCAAACCGCGCATCGTTGGATGCTGCGTTTTCGACCAGCGCGGCGGTTGTCCCGTCCGCCATCGTCACCGCCTCCAGATACGATGCGCCCGCGCTCGTCACCCACATGCCGGTTGACCAGCCGTCGGGCATGCCGTCCGTCACCGCGGAAAAATCGCCGTTGACGAGCAGGTTGCCCGCCTGCGGCGCTTCGTCCTTTCCGCCTCGGGTCAGCGCAAACACAGCCGCTGCAACCACGAGCAGCAGCACAGCCAACATGCCGACTGTTTTCTGACGTTTATTCATCCATTGAACCTCCGGGTCAAAACAGTGGTCCCTGATAGGGAAAAGCATCCTTGATATGCGTGAGCCGCGTTCCCTGAATCTCGATGACGTCAAACCGCGCCTGCCTGTTCATCAGACCGTTTTTCATCATATAGGCGACCGCGCCCCTGCATATTCTCTTTTGTTTGGCTGGCGTTACGGCTTCACGTCCATACGCGCCGCCCTTTCTCACCTTGACCTCGACAAAGACAACCACCCCGTCGTCGAGGGCAATCAGGTCGATTTCCGCGCCGGGGAACACCGCGTTGCGCGCAAGGATTTCATACCCCTGCTCAACGAGATACTGCTCCGTATGCACTTCGCCGAGCTTGCCGACCGCATGCGAATCCATATTTACCCCACAAAATGCCCGATGAACGAGCGGCGATGAATCGGCGTCGGGCCGTATTTTTTCAGCGCGGCGATATGCTCCGCCGTGCCGTAGCCCTTGTTTTTGGCGAATCCGTATTCCGGATACTGCGCGTCAAGCTCCCGCATGATGCGGTCCCGCGTCACCTTCGCCAAAATGGAAGCCGCCGCAATCGAGTAGCACAGCGCGTCGCCGTGTACCAGCCCACGCACCTCGCCCTTGACGTTCAGCCTGTCGATGGCATCGACCAAAAACAAGTCGCACGGCGCATCCTTCGCCGCCAGTGCCATCGCGTTCTTCGTCGCATTCAGGATGTTGACCCGGTCGATTTCCTCCGGAGAGGCGAGGATGACCTGCGCATAAATCGCCGTTTCCCGGATCTTGTCATACAGTTCCTCGCGCCGCTTTTCGGTCAGCTTCTTGCTGTCATCCACATAGAGCAGCAGCGGTTCCGGCGGCATGACCACGCAGGCGGCGGCAACCGGTCCGCAGAGCGGCCCGCGCCCCGCCTCATCCAGTCCCGCGAACATCCTGCCCGTCTGCCAGATTTCCTTATCCGTCTGTGTGATTTCCTCAAGCCGCGCATTCCAGTCTTTTTTCATACAGCTATCTTTCCCGGGCTTTCGCCCAATCCCACCGAGGGCTTATTCCTCGGTTCAGCTTGTTGACATAAGCAAACTTGGCTCGAATAGCAAAATCATGAAATTCAGCTATTCTTTCATTTGCGGAAAGGGCTATTCTCCCCCCAAGGGGGAGAATAGCTTTTTGTCTGCAACCGAGGGCTTATTCCTCGGTTTCTTTCTTGATTTCGCGCTGTTCTTCCGCCTTTTTCTTAGGCGGCAGCGGTGCTTTTTGCAGCGTGATGCGTCCGAGCTTACCCGCTCGGAACTCATCCAAAATGACGGATGCGCCGCGGTCGGTATCGCATACCCCGCCGGGGAGCAGCCATCCGCGTCCGCGGCAGGCTTCCTCCAGCAGCGGAACGCCGCGCAGGGTGTTATCCTTGAGCTTAAAGCGCGTCGTCAGCGCGTCGGTATGCTCCTCCATCAGGTTTTCCATCAGGCGGATGGCAAGCATCTGCTGATCCATGATGTTATCGTTGATGGTTCCGACAAACGCCAGTGCGCGGGCATCCTGCTGGTCGCTGAGGTTGGGCCAGAGCAGACCGGGCGTATCGAGCAATTCCAGATACGGCGTGATGCGCACCCACTGATTGCTGCGGGTCACGCCGGGGCGGTCGCCCGTGCGGGCGATGGATGCGCCGTTGATGCGGTTGGTGAACGTGGATTTGCCGACATTCGGCACGCCGACAATCATCACGCGGACAGTCTTTTTGACGCCGCGTGCAGCCATTTTGGCAACGGCTTCGGCGCTGGCTTTCTCGATTCGCGCAATGATATCCTTCGCCTTGCCGCGGATGCTGTCAAAGCTCATGCAGTCAATACCCTGTGCGCGAAAATAGGCAAGCCACGCACGGGTCTGGTTTTCCTGCGCCAAGTCCGCCTTGCCCAGCACAAGCAGGCGGCGTTTGCCCTTGATGAGCGCATCCAGATCCGGATTTCGGCTGGCTCTGGGGATTCGCGCATCGCAAAGCTCAACGACGACATCCACTCGGCTGAGCTGATCAGCGAGCGCGCGCTTCGCCCTTGCCATATGTCCGGGATACCAGTTGATTTTTTTCTCGTCGGCGCGGAGCATCATATCTTCGTTCATGGAACCTCCTTTTGGGGCTCTGCCCCAAGCCTTGGCAGGGAGTCCGTTCCCTGCGTGTTTTTCGCTTCGCGCCTGATTACATAAACAGCGCGCTTTTTCAAAATACAAAAAGACCGTCGGACATAACGCCCGGCGGTCTTAACAGCACAATTACTTCTCCTTAATCTTGGCGGCCTTGCCGGACAGATTACGCAGATAGTACAGCTTCGCACGACGGACTTTGCCGCGACGGAGCACCGTAATCTTATCAAGACGCGGGGAATGCAGCGGGAAGGTACGCTCCACGCCAATGCCGTAGGAAACACGGCGGAGGGTGAAGGTCTCACGGATGCTGCCGTTGCGCTTCGCAATGCAGACGCCCTCGAACGCCTGAAGACGCTCGCGTCCGCCCTCAACAACCTTCACCATAACACGCAGGGTATCGCCCACGTTGAACTTGGGAAGATCTTTCTTGAGCTGCTCGCTTTCGATCGCACGGATGATTTCGCTCATGAGTGGTTTCTCCTTTCATCATAGGCGTTCATGCCTGACGCGACTTTGTCAGCAGCGGAGCGCCCGTTTCATACAAAGGAGATTATAACACGGCGAGCGGCGTTTATGCAAGAGAAATTTTCTGTTTTTCCGAAAAAACCGTGTGGAATCCGCCTATTTCATCGCATCCAGTGCCGCCTGTGCCAGCCGCAGCGCGTCGGCGGGCGTATTTTTCCCTTCCAGTACATCCTTGATGATGCCGCACATCAATCTGCGCAGGGTTGTGCCGACCTCGCTTGTATCCTGAAGCGGAAGCCATACCGCGTCATCCTGCCTGATGCTTCCGCCATCCAGCACACCTTGCGCCCGCTCATCCGTGCACCAGAAAGCAACCGCCTTTGCCGCCATCGCGTGCGCCTGCGTTTCCAGCCCGACCGGAATACATGCGCCCGTCAGTTCAAACGAGCGTATCGTAAGCCCTGTCGCGGTCGGATAAGGCACGGTCACCAGCTCGATGCCGTTCTCCCTGAGCCGACGGGCATTGCGCTGCGCGTCCGCTTGCGTCCAGTCGATAAACAACGCCGTCTTTCCGCTCAGAAAATGCTCCAGCGCATCCTGTCGGCTCTCCGCCTGCGCAATCATGCCGTTTCTTACGCGCTCCCGAAGCCATTCCAGACCCGCGCGAACGTTCACATGCTCGATTTGGCTATGCCGCCCATCCTCAGCGAGCATCGTTCCGCCGTAAATCGCCTGTATAAGGGCTTCCAGCGCGGCGCAATTCTCCGGACGCGGCTCCCATATTTCCACAGCGGGTGTTTTTGCCAGCGCAAAATCCTCCAGCAGCTGGTCAAACTCCATCGGATACCAAACCGGATGTTCGGTCGCGGAAGTCAGGTAATCAAAGTGCTGGCGTTCCAGCAGCCGCCGATTGACCGCAATCTGCCGCTGTGTCGCCGTCAGCGGCGCCATATACAGCCTGCCATCCTCCGTGCATGCCGAAATCACCTGACTGTTGACCGCCTCCATATCGCCAGCGCAGGCGTCCAGCCCCTCAAACAAGCCTTCCTTTGCCCAAACACAGGCGTCGCGCGGCGCACAGATAACGATTTCCGGCACATCATCGGCAAGAATCAACTCCCGCAGGCTTCTTCCCGTATTCGTCTGCATCTCGCATGACCATTCAGCCTGCGGAAACTCGCTCCGCGTCAGCTCCATGAGCCGCTCGGCAGCCTCTTGATCCAAAGTATCGGCCGCGACGTACACATCCATCTGCGGCTGCGCCGCCGCGCTCATCGTCACAGCGCACATCAGCAGCAAAAGCACCGTCAAAACTCTCTTCACAAGTCTTCCCTCCCCTGTCCTGATGCTTCATATATACACAGGGTCAGAAAAAAACATGCTTCCCAGCAGGCTGAGCCTGCCTTCACTTCCGCCGAAGTCTGCATAGCGTTGAAGCTCTGCGCACGCGGGCAATCTCTGCACCATTTCCCACGCTTCAAAAGCGGCTGAGCCTGCTTTCACTTCCGCCGAAGTCTGCAAACAAAAGAACGACGACGCTTTCGCGCCGCCGCTTGTGTGAGATTCAATTACTCAGCGGGGATGAAGTCCGGCAGTTCGCCAGTGGAGACGACGATACCGGAGATGTAGCCGAAGCCGCAAGCGTCAGCATCCGCGTTGGAGCCCAGACGGTTGGTGCCATGCACGCCGCCGGTGACTTCGCCAGCCGCGTAGAGACCCGCGATCGGCTGACCGTAGATGTCGATAACCTGAGTCATGGTGTCAATGACCAGACCGCCCATCGTGTGGTGCACGGACGGGAACTGCGGCAGAGCGTAGTACGGGCCTTCCTCGATCTTAACCATGGTGGAAGCCATGACCTTGCCGAAGTCGAGATCCACGCCATTGTCGATGTAGCCATTGTGCTTCTCGATGGTAGCCTTCAGGTTCTCGCCGGTGACGGTCGGATACAGACCCTTCACTTCGAAGCCGTTGATCTTCTCAGCCAGCTCGTCGAGGTTATCTGCCTTCAGGATACGGCCGTCAGCGATGCCCGCTTCGATTTCTTCCGGACGGACATAGCCGGCAACGACCGGCTCGGTGAAGATCGCGTAGGTGGAAACGAAACCAGTGTTGACAGCAGCGTTCGCGCAGACGTCGCGGCGGTCGCCTTCGTTGACGTAACGGTTGCCGTTGTAGTCAACATAGATGACGCCGTAGGACGGGCCGGTGAACGGCCACACCGCGTACTTATCCAGGACGCCGGTGTTCGGGTCAGCCCACGGATAACGCTGGATGTTGCTCATCTG
>ENA-UOOA01003783-UOOA01003783.1-human-gut-metagenome-genome-assembly--contig:-P61old-NODE-3783-length-18234-cov-7.866274_pt1 | contig 18234 bp, 14 predicted proteins | sample MGYA00242467_ERZ724014 | MGnify/ENA metagenome assembly ERZ724014 | reverse complement strand
CGGGCGGTACGCCCGTGACTTTTTTAAAAAGCCGCGTAAAATAGAATACGTCCGGGAAGCCGCAAAGCTCCGCGATCTCGCCGATCGTGCAAGCTTCGCGGTTTTTTCTCTGCCCGTTTTTCGCACCGTTTTGCCTTCTTGCTTTTTCGCGTTGCGCGCCGCGCTCGGATAAGAGATCTTTCGCACGCTGCACGCGCAGAGCGTTGATGTATGCCACGGGCGTTACGCCGTATACTTCAAAGAACAGGCGGCGGAAATACGTTTCGGATACGCCGCAGAGCGCGGCGAGCCGCGCGCCGTAAAGCCTTTTTTCGGCATAGTGTTCGTGAATATATTCCGCGGCGGGCGCAAGCAGCCGTTTGTGCGCCGAGGGAGAATACGCCGCGCCTTCTTTCAGCGCGGCAAGCACGGCATAGAGAATTTCAAGGCATTTTTCTTCGTAGGCGGGGCGTTTTTCTTTCCATGCCTTTTCCGCGCGCGAAAATAGCGGCGAAAAAACTTGCGGAGATTTCGGCGCGAACACGAACGGCTCGCTTTCGCGAAGGTCGGGCGCGAGAAAATTGACGGCAATGCAGCCGTCCGATTCCGCCGCGTTTTCTACGCTTACGTCGTAAGAAGAGCCTTGCGGAAAGTACACGATCTGCCCCGCCTGCGGCTCGATGATTTTGTTGCCGAACGTCAGCTTGCCGTAAGGCTTTTCGTAGTAGACAAGTCCGTGATTTTTGCGATTTTCCATGCGTTTCGACGTGAGCTTTTTCGTAACGAACAGCACAAGCTCGATTTTCGAAACATAAAAGAAATTTTCAAAGCCGTTCCATACATTCATGGCGTTCCCTTCCCCGGTTGCGTTTCTGTTTTCAGTATAATCTTTTGTGCCGAATAAGTCAATCGTTTTCTTTTGTCTATTGCAAATTTTTTTGTATTGCGGTATAATGGCAGGGAAGAGGTGGCAAAATGCGTATTCAATCGACTTTCGAAAAAGACAGAGAAACAATCGCGAACAAGTACCATAAGCAAAGCGAGCCGTTCGATCCGTACAACCGCATGGCGTATCACGGCTATGATTTTTGCGAAAAAACGGGGCGAACGGACGAGGAAATCGCGGCGGGACTTTCCGCTTTGAAAGATAAAATCGGCGCGTTGCCGCACCCGGTGCAGAAGGCGCGGGCGGTGGAATACGTGCTGGAAAACACAAAAATCGACGTAAACGAAAGCGACTATTTCCCGGGGATTTATTCTTTGAATCGCCTGGCAAACGCGATTACGCAAAACGTGTGGAGCGCCGGGTTATTCGGGGAAATTCTGCCGCGGACGGGCGAGGAAATGCGGAAAATGAGCGCTTCCGGCGCGGCGGATATCTGGGCGGATTTCGATCACGTTGTGCCGGATTGGCAAGCGGTGCTTACGCTCGGTTTTCCGGGGCTGTTATCGCGCGCGGAAGAATATAAGCGCCGTCATGAAACAAACGGGAATCTCACCGGGGAAAAGCGCGCGTTTTTCGACGGAATCATTATCGAATACAAGGCGATTTTGCGGCTATTCGATCGGCTGATCGCGTTTGCGGAAGAAAAAGCCTTAAAAGGCGGCGAATCGGAAAAAACGCCGATTGTGTGCGCGTGCCTGAAAGAGGTGCGGCGGGGCGCGCCGCAAAGCACGTATGGCGCGATGATGGCGATTTATCTGTATTTTATTCTTTCCGAGTGTTTCGATTCGTATCAGGTGCGCTCGCTGGGAAGCGGTCTGGACGGCACTTTGTACCCGTACTACGAGCGCGATTTGCAAAGCGGGGATTACACGCGGGAAGAGATCGGCGAGCTTTTGAAATATTTTCTTTTTCAATGGCAGGCGATCGGGAATTATTGGGGACAGCCGTTTTATCTCGGCGGCACGAACGCGGACGGCGGTACGAAATACAACGATTTATCGTATCTCATTCTGGAAACGTATGATTCCTTAGGCATTTACAACCCGAAAATTCAGCTGAAAATTAACGAAAACACGCCCGAAAAGCTTTTGAATTACGCGTTCGACATGGTGCGGCGGGGCAGAAACAGTTTTGCGTTTATGTGCGAGCCGGGCATGGCGCGGGCGATGAAAGCTTACGGCGCGAGCGACGAAGAGGCGCGCGAGGCGGATATCCGCGGCTGCTACGAAACGGGAGTGAAAGCGAACGAAGTTTCTTCCGCTACCGGCTACGTGAATGCGGCGAAAGCGATCGAATATGTGTTTTTCAACGGCTACGATACGAATCTGAAAGAAATTTTCGGGTTGCAGACGGGCGAAATCGGCATAGGGAACGGCAACGCGCCGTTTGATACGTTTGAAAAATTTTACGGGGCGGTAAAGGCGCAGCTGAAAGCCCTGCTCGAAAAAATATTGCGCGTTGCGAACGAATACGAGAAATATTTTGCGTTCGTGAACCCTTCGAATATGTATTCCGCTACGATCGAAGGCGCGCTTGCAAAAGGTACGGACGCCTATCAGGGCGGCGTGAAATACAATAATTCTTGTGTGTTTACCGCGGGGTTTGCCACGCTTGCGGACGGCGTTGCGGCGGTGAAAAAGCTTGTGTACGAAGAAAAGAAAATCACGCTTTCGCAGCTGAAACGCGCGCTTGAAAACAACTTTGCGTGCGAAGAAACGCTCAGAAAAACGCTGCAAAGTTGCGTTCCGAAATACGGCAACGACGATGACTTTGCCGATGAAATCGCGGCGGATCTGGCGGCGTTCGAAACGAAAATCGTGAATCTGCGCCCGAATGCGCGCGGCGGCGTGTATAAAAGCTCGATCCATTCGGCGATGCAGTTTATCTGGGAGGGCGCGAAAACTTCCGCCACACCGGACGGCAGAAGGGCGGGGGAAGAGCTTTCGAAAAACGCTTCGCCGAGCGTGGGCGCGGATAAAAACGGCGTAACCGCGCTGATTTCTTCCGCGCTGAAATTAAAACCGTACGCTTTTTCGGAAAGCTTTTGCCTGGACGTGATGCTGCACCCTTCCGCTACGGAGGGCGAGGACGGTTTGCAGATTATGCGCGCGCTGCTTTTTGCATATCTGCGCGGGGGCGGTATGGCGATACAGTTTAACGTTTTCAACGCGGCAATGCTCCGCGACGCGCAGAAGCATCCCGAAAAGTATCGTAATCTGCAAGTGCGCGTGTGCGGGTGGAACGTGCTGTGGAATCATTTAAGCACCGCCGAACAGAACGCGTATATCCGCCGCGCGGAAAGTGTGCGCGATTAGCCGAATGAAAACAAGCTTATTTCCGTTTGGCTAAACAAAACAATCGGGGTAGAGGCGCGATGAACAAGGAATTATACGCAAATATCGTGAATATCAAGCGATTCGCCGTGCATGACGGCGAAGGGATACGCACCACGGCGTTTTTTAAGGGTTGCCCGATGCGTTGCAAGTGGTGTCATAATCCCGAAACGCTTTCTGCGCGCGCGGAAATCGGATATTTCGAAAATCGTTGCGAAAATTGCGGAGCGTGCGCGGCGGCATGTAAGCGCGGCTGTCATACGTTTGAAAAGCGCGAAAACGAGCGCGGCGAAACGTACGTAAAACACGTATTCGGGCGGGAAAACTGCACGGCGTGCGGGGCGTGCGCGGCGGCTTGCAAAAACGGCGCGATAGAAAAATTCGGCGAGTTTATCGGCGTGGAAAAACTGTGCGCCGCGCTTCTTCGCGACAAGAAATTTTACGCTCCCGGCGGGGTGACGCTTTCGGGCGGGGAATGTCTGCTGCAAAGCGAAGTCTGCGCCGCGGTGCTTAAAGAAATGAAGAAAAACGGGGTGGATACGGCGGTGGATACTTGCGGAAACGTGCCGCAAGAAGCGATAGAACGGGTGCTGCCGTACACCGACGAATTTTTGTACGATATAAAACAGATAAATTGCGAAAAGCACCGACTCGGCACGGGGTGCGGCAACGAACAAATTCTGAAAAATCTCTTATATTTAAGCGAAAAGGGGGCGCGCACGGAAATACGATATCCGCTGATTCCCGGATTCAACGGCGGAGAAAGCGATATAAAAGCGGCGGCAAAGTTTCTGAAACCTTTGAAAAATATCGCGGCGATCCGCGTGCTGCCGTATCACAATCTCGCCGGCTCGAAATATGCCGCGCTCGGCTTGAAGAACACGCTGCCGCCTGCGTTGCCGAAAAACGAAGAAATCGAACGGGCGCGCGTAATCTTCCGCGAAATTTGCAAAATTGACGTAAAATGAATATTTTTTGCGCAATTTTTCCTATTTCTTTGCGGAAAAATGTGCTATAATACATCTGCGCCGGGAAAAAACAAAGATAAAAGCATCCGCGCAGGAGAAAATATGGAAAAGAATCCGAAAAAAGTTTTAATCCGCTGCGATTATTCGCAAGAAGTGGGCAAAATCAAGCCGATGAACGGCGTGAATAACGGTCCTGTGCCGCCCTCAACGCGCGGCATGCGCAATTTCGAATTGTACAAGGCGGCGAATATTCCGTTCGCGCGGTTGCACGACGCGTCTTTTTATCCGGCGTACGGCGGGGAATTTACGGTGGACGTACACCGCATTTTCCGCAATTTCGACGCGGACGAAACGAAAGAAGAGAGCTACGATTTCGAAGAAACAGATCGGTATTTAAAGGCGATTTACGAAAGCGGCACGAAGATTTTCTACCGCCTCGGCGCGAGCATCGAGCATTACAAAAAATACGGCACGTACCCGCCCAAAGATTTTCTGAAATGGGCGAAAATCTGCGAGCATATCATTCTCCATTACAACCAAAAATGGGCGAACGGCTTCGAGTACGGCATCGAATACTGGGAAATCTGGAACGAGCCGGACTGCGTGAACGCGGACGGATCGCACCCCTGCTGGCAGGGAACGGACGAGCAGTTTGCGGAATTTTTCTCCACGGCGGCAAAGTATCTGAAAGGCGCGTTTCCGAAACTGAAATTCGGCGGCCCGGCATTCGCGTGGCTGTGGGATCAGCACAATATCGATATCCTGAAAGAAATTCACGAGAAAGGCACGCCGCTTGATTTCGTATCGTATCACCTGTACGCGCGCGATGTGCCTTGGTTTGTGTCGCAGGTGCGCGAGGCAAATAAGATTTTTAAGGAGTGCGGCTACGGCAACGCGGAAACGTACCTGAACGAATGGAATTACGTGAAAGGCTGGCAGAACGAAAGCTGGATTTACACGATCGAAGCGGAACAGGGGATAAAAGGCGCGGCATACGTAGCGGCGGTGATGTGCGCGTGTCAGAAAGAAAAACTCGACGGTCTGATGTACTACGACGCGCGCCCCGGTTGCTCGATGAACGGTATGTTCGACGATCTGCTGCGCCCGAGAAAGACGTATTACGCGATCAAGGCGTTCGGCGAGCTTTGGCGCGCGGGCGGCGAAGTGAAATCGGAAATCGACGGCGAAGATATTTACGCATGCGCGGCGGCGGGCAAAAACGAGAACGGCGAAGAAGAAAAACTCGCGCTGATTTCGTACTTTACCGACGACGATACGAAAGCGGCGCAAGACGTAGAGCTTGATTTTTCGTGCCTTACGGCGGGCAAAACCAAGGGCGGCATTTATCTGCTCGACGGCGAAAACGATATGAAAAAAATCGCCGAAGAAGATTTTTCGCGCCCCGTGCGCCTTACTTTGAAACCGCAGGACGTGGTATTGATTAAAATTGCGTGATTTCCTTTCACCCCAAAAAACGCGCGTTTTTCTACGCGCGTTTTACATTGCCCGAAAGGTGGTATAAATAAAAGTATATCATAGAAACACGAAGGAGAAAATTGAGATGACGGTAATCAAAGACGCTACGTTTTCGGAAGAGCGCGCGCTGTACAACCTGCACGACGCGCTTGTGAAAAACTGCCGTTTCGAGGGCGAAGAAGACGGCGAGTCCGCGATGAAAGAGAGCGGAAAATTAAAGGTGGAAGATTCGTATTTCGATCTTCGCTATCCTTTCTGGCACGTGACGGGCGCGTCGCTTTCAAAAATCGAAATGACGGAGCATTGCCGCGCCGCGCTGTGGTACGATAAAGATATCGCGATTTCCGCGTCGAAAATGCACGGAATCAAGGCGCTTCGCGAGTGCGAAAACGTGAGCATCGAAAATACGGAAATCATTTCGCCGGAATTCGGCTGGAAGTGCGATAATCTGCGCGTTACGGGCGGCTCGATCGTATCGGAATATGCGTTTTTATTAAGCCGCAATCTCACCGTGAGCAATCTGAAATTTCAGGGGAAATACTCGTTTCAGTACGTGCATAACGCGAAATTCACGAAATGCGTTTTCGATACCAAGGACGCGTTCTGGCATACGAAAAACGTTACCGTGAAAGACAGCGTTATCAAAGGCGAATACCTCGGCTGGTATTCCGAAAATCTCACGCTTGTGCGCTGCAAAATCATCGGCACGCAACCGCTTTGCTATTGCAAGGGGCTGCGGCTGATCGACTGTACTACGGAAGATTGCGATCTGGCGTTCGAATACAGCCACGTAAACGCGTCGGTGAAAGGCGACATCGTCAGCGTGAAAAACCCGAAATCGGGCAAAATCGTAGCCGATTCCATCGGGAAAATCATTCTGAAAGATTCCGTTATTAACAGTCGCGCGAAAATCGTGGTGCGGCAGAATAAAAAGAAAAAGGACGGCGCTTCCGATTCGCGGCAGAGCGCGAATAAGGCATGAAAAATTCCACGGCGCTATCGGCGTAGCGCTGCCCGTAACTTTATTATGCAGGCGTTTGCCTACCTTGCGGGCATGGCGTGCGCCGTAAAAAGCGTCGAATAAGAAAAACGAAATTCGTTAATAAATCGCAAAAAAAACCTGCAAAGCCGTAAGCCATGCAGGTTTTTCTTATAGCGATTTTATTGATTTTCGTACCATTTTTTTACGTATTCCGCAATGCAGGGCACCACGGCGGGGAGGTCCGCATGCGAAGTGTTCACGCACAAATCGTAGTTCTCTCTGTCGCCCCACTCCTTGCCGTAGAACAGTCCGTACAGTTTTTGTCTGCCTTTATCCACCGAGCGGATTTTCTTTAACAGTTGCTTGTCGGTAAGGTGTTCCGTGCCTTCTTCATGCGCGCGGCAGCGTTCCAGTTTGCTCGCTTCGTCCGCATACACAAACAGACGGAACGGATGTTTCTCCGCCAGAATCAGATCGGCGCATCTTCCCACGATTACGCAGTCGGTTTCCGAAATTTTTTCAATTACTTCCCGTTGCGCGTTAAGTATTTTTTCCGTGATTCCCGCGGAAGGACAGGCGCAATCGGCAAACGTGTGCCCGAACGTAAGAAAGTTGCGTTGCATCGCGCCGTTTTCCAGAATCGTCGCTACAAACTGTTCGGAAAAATCGCTTTTTTTCGCGATTTCCGTAATCAGCGTTTTATCGTAATAAGCAATGCCCATGGCGTCCGCAAGCCGCTTGCCTATTTCTCTGCCGCCGCTGCCGAATTCTCTGCCTACCGTAACGATTTTAACCATATAAAAAGCCTCCACGCTTTTCTTTATATTATACGGCAAACCTCCGCGTTTGTCAACCCCTGCGGAAAAATTTTCCGGAAATATTTTTCTTCGAAAAACCCCTGCGGAAGTTTGTAAAATTTTTCGCAAGATGCTATAATATAAATATTCATAAGGAGTATTTCCATGCGGACAGGCATATCTACGGCGTCGCTGTTCATGCGACAATACAACGAAGACGCGGTGCAGACGATCAATCGCCTCGGCGTGAAAACGTGCGAAATTTTTCTGGAAACTTTTTCGGAATACACCCGCGCTTACGGAGAACTGTTAAACGAAAGAAAGGGGAATCTTTCCGTCAATTCCGTCCACCTTTTCACAACGAATCTCGAACCGCAGCTGTTTTCCGAAAACGAAAGAACGAGGAAAGACGCGTTTTATTTTCTCGGCGAAGCGATGAACGCCGCTAACGCGTTCGGCGCGAAGTACTATACGTTTCACGGCACGGCGCGCTACAAAAAAAATTCGAGAAGCGGCTTGAACGACAATTTCCCCAAAATCGGCGCGGCGCTGGAAGCAACGCGGCGGCTTTGCGAAAAATACGGCGTGGCGCTCTCGCTCGAAACGGTGGAGTGGTCTACGTATAATCGTCCGGGCGTGTTTAAAGAACTGCTGAAATACTGTCCGCGCCTTTTCGCCACGTTCGATATCAAACAGACGCGTATTTCGGGCTATCCCGAAAGCGAATATCTCAAAGAAACGGCGGGGCATATTTCGCACGTGCACGTATCCGATATCGATTCCTGCGGCAAAACCTGCCTGCCGGGCAGGGGAACGTATAATTTCGAAGATTTGTTCCGCCGCCTTGCCGATACGGGCTTTGACGGCGCGGTGCTGATCGAAGCTTATAAAGACGATTACGAAAACGTGGAAGAACTGAAAACCGCCGCCGTGTATCTGGAAGAAATTTTATATAAACTCAATCTGAACGGGTAAAATTTTGTCGAACGGAGGAAAGCTTTGCCGAACGCAAAAAAAGGTTGGTTCAACCCCGCAAAACAGCTTGACAGAACCAAAAAAAATTGATATAATCAAACACGTAAAAAAATAAACGCACAGGCAAAGGAAGGTGAGAAAAGAATGTCCACGGTAAAAGTCGGAGAGAACGAAAACGTTGAAAGCGCGCTTCGCCGCTTCAAGAGAAAGTGCTCGCGCGACGGCATTATCGGCGATCTTCGCAAGAAGGAATTTTACGAAAAACCTTCCGTAAGAAGAAAGAAGAAGTCGGAAGCCGCAAGAAAAAGAAACAAAAACTAACGCAAAGAATTCGCTTCCCCGCAACCCTGCGGGGAGGCGAATTGCTTTATAGAGGCGCAAAAAACGTCGAAACCGTGCGAAAGAAGAAAAATTCAGCCGAAAGAAGGAGAAAAACATCAATGGCGGAAGCGCAATCATTTAAAAGCGCGGCGAAAAGCGCGAAACAACGAATGAAAAAAGGGTTTTGGGAACATTGCGAAAAGAGCGTGCGCGAAAGCGTGGCAGAGGCGAAGCGGCAGGGCGTAAACGAAAACAAAGCCGAACGCTACTTCATCAAAGAAACGCAAAAAGCAATCGCGGGGGAAAAAGAGGACGAATTCTACTTACGCGTGAAAGCAATGCTTTTATCCGACGGCGAAACCTCCGACGCGATCGGCAGACTCACCGATAAAGAGTATTTTTCCACGCTTTCCTACGAAGAAAAGCAACGCTACACCCTTTCTTTAAGCGAAAAATATCTGCGCGCGCTCGAACGATTCAGAAGAGAGAGCGAATTTGCTTTTTCTTCTTCGCCCGCTCCCGCCAAAAGATAAGCCCGAAACCGTGCAGACGAAATTTCGCCCGAAATACGCTTGCCAAACCCGGCGCAAAATGATATAATAAAGCGAGAAAAATTATACGGACAGAAGAAATCAATGAAAAGTACCGAAGAATTATTGCAAGAACTCAACGAAGAACAAATCAAGCCCGTGCTTGCCACCGAAGGCGCGGTGCTTGTACTCGCGGGCGCGGGCAGCGGCAAAACGCGCGTACTCACCACGCGTATCGCGTATTTAATGCGCGAAAAGGGCGTTTCTCCCCGCTCGATTCTCGCCATCACGTTCACGAACAAAGCGGCGAACGAAATGAAAGAGCGCGTTTCGCTGCTCGGCGATACCGAAGGCATGTGGGTATGCACGATTCACTCGATGTGCGTGCGGATTCTGCGCGATTTCGCCGAAAGCGCGGGGCTGAATAAAAACTTTTCCATATACAGCGAAACGGAAAGGAACAACATTTTAAAAAAGGCGTATAAAGAAACGCTGGGCGACGAGCGCGACGACGAGCTTTTCAAGCAGATCAGACGCGCGATTTCCGATGCGAAAACGCAAGGAGTAACGCCCGAAGAATACGCGGCGGCGAATAAGGGCGATCGCGAGATCAAGGAAATCACCCGTGTGTTTTCGGCATACGAAAAACACCTCGCCGAAAACAACGCGCTCGATTTCGACGATCTTTTAAGCCGCACGCTGCGCCTTCTTCGCAGCGATAAAGAAGCGCGCGAGTATCTCGGCGGAAAATTCCGCTACATCATGGTGGACGAGTTTCAGGATACCAACGAAGTGCAATTCGAAATCGTGCGGCTGTTATCTTTGGTACACGGCAATCTGTTCGCCGTGGGCGACGACGATCAGTCTATCTACGGCTGGCGCGGCGCGCGTATCGAAAACATTCTGCAATTCGAAAAACAATTTCCTTCGGCGCAGATATTCAAATTGCAGCGCAATTATCGCTCCACAAAAAATATTCTCGCCGTGGCGAACGAAACCATTAAAAACAACGGCAGGCGCAAGCAGAAAACCTTGTGGACGGAGAAAGAAGAAGGCGAAAAAGTAAAGGTATACGAAGCGGACGAAGAGAGCTACGAAAGCATGTACGTGGCGCGCACGATCCGCGAGCTTGTGCGCGAAGGGTATTCCTATTCCGATTTTGCCGTGCTGATGCGCGTAAACGCGCTCACCCGCTCGTTCGAACAGGAATTTTCGGCGGACGGAATCCCTTTCAAAGTGTTCGGCGGCTTCAAATTCTACGATCGCAAAGAAATCAAAGATATGCTCGCGTATCTTCGGCTGGTGGCGAACCCGTTCGATAACGAAGCTCTGATCCGCATCATCAACTTTCCCCGCCGCGGCATCGGCGCGAAAACGCTCGAAATTTTGGAAGACTACGCTGAAAAGAGCGGTATTTCCGATTACGAGGCGCTTCTCGAAGCGTATAATATAGACGTCGCCTCGGGCGCGCGCGCCAAGCTTTCGGAATTCGGCGCGCAGATCAAAAGCTGGATTTTAGCCTCCGCCGAGCTTTCCGTTCTCGATCTCGTGAAAAAAATCGTGAAAGATTCGGGGCTGGACACCGCGTTTTCGGGCGACGACGACGAAAGCGTGAATAAAAAAGCCAACGTGGAAGAATTCGTCAACTCGGTGGCGGACTACGAAAGGTTAAACGGCAACGCCGATTTATCCGAGTATTTGCAGCAGGTTTCGCTCGTTTCCGATACCGACGAAATGGACGAAACGAATTACGTCACGCTCGCCACCGTCCACGCCGTAAAGGGGCTGGAATTCAAGTGCGTGTTCGTGGTGGGGCTGGAAGAAAACATTCTGCCTTCTTCCCGCGCGGCAACCGACGAAGACGCACTCGAAGAAGAGCGGCGCATCATGTACGTAGCCGTCACCCGCGCGAAAGAGAGGCTGTATCTCACCCGCTCGAAGAGCCGGTTTTTGTACGGCAAGCGCGAAAGCACCGTGCGTTCGCGGTTTTTGAAAGAACTTGCCGACGTGGTGGAACTGCCCAAAGATACGCGCACCGAAAATCTCGATCGCTACGGTCTGAAATCCACCTACGGCGGCTACGGCAAGTCTTACGGCGGCGGTTACGGCGGCGGCAGCTACAACGCCTCGTTTTCCGGCTACGGAAATTCGGGCGGCTACGGCAACGCATACGGCGGCAACAATCGGGGGGTAACTTCGGGGTACGCCGCCGAAACGCGCGATTCCGCGCCGGTACGAAGCACCTACAAGCCGGTTTCGGGCGACGGCGCTTCGGGCGGCATGTACGCGGCGGCGAACAAGAAAAAAGTAACGGGCGGCGGTACGTTCACCTACGGCGGCGTAGGCTCGCAGCAATCGTTCGGCGCGCCGAAAACGCCGGCGAAAGACGTGTCGGCGTTTAAAGAAGGCGTAAAGGTATCGCATCCGAAATTCGGCACGGGAACGATCGTGAAAGCGGGCGGAAACGCGGGCAACGTGATTTTGCACGTGGCGTTTGAAGGTTTCGGCATCAAGCAGCTTTCCGCCTCGCTCGCACCGCTGAAAATCATCGGATAAAGGGGGGAGAAAATTATGTCGCGGCAAAGAGAAATCACCGATCTTTTAAATCGGTGGGCATACGAATACTACGTGCTTGATCGGCCGAGCGTACCCGATAAAGAGTACGATAAACTGTACGACGAATTAAAGGCGCTCGAAGCCGTTTCGGGGGAGGTATACCCCGATTCTCCCACGCGCAGAGTGGGCGGCGAGCCGATTTCCGCGTTCTCGCAGCACACGCATATTCACCGATTGTATTCGCTCGATAAAGCGGTGACGGCTGCAGAACTCGCGGCGTTTACCACGCGCGCGGAAACGGCGGGCGCGGCAGAAAACATTTCGCCCGCGTATACGGTAGAATACAAATTCGACGGACTTACGGTGTGCTTAACGTACGAAGACGGCGCGTTCGTGCGCGCCACCACGCGCGGCAACGGCACGGTGGGCGAAGACGTAACGGCGCAGGTGCTTACGGTGAAATCTTTTCCGTTGAAAATCTCGTATCGGGGCGTTTTAGAAGTGCGCGGCGAAGCCGTGATGCGCCTTTCGGTGCTGGAAAAATACAACGAAACGGCGGCAGAGCCTTTGAAAAACGCGCGCAACGCGGCGGCGGGCGCAATCCGCAATCTCGATCCGAAAGTTACGGCGGCGCGGCATATCGACATTTATTTTTACGACGTAAACTACCGCTCGGAAGGCGAAATGCTTTCGCAGGAAGAGGCGCACGATTTTCTGATAAAAGAGGGCTTCAAGGTATTCCCGTACTTTAAAATCGCGAAAAACTACGAAGAAGTGAAAGACGCGGTAGACGAAATCGAAGTGGAAAGAAAGCATATCGACGTGTTGACGGACGGCGCGGTGATCAAGGTAAACGAGCCTGAACTCCGCGAAAAAATGGGGTACACCGATAAATTTCCGCGCTTTGAAGTAGCTTTTAAATTCGAAGCGGAAGAAGCGGAAACCAAGGTGGAAAAAGTGGAATGGCAGGTGGGCAGAACGGGCAAATTAACGCCGCTCGCGCAGCTTACCCCCGTGGAACTCGCAGGCGTCACCGTTTCGCGCGCCACGCTGAATAACTACGGCGATATTTTAAGAAAGCACGTGAAACAAGGCTCGCGCGTGATGATTCGCCGCTCAAACGAAGTCATTCCCGAAATTTTAGGCGCGATCGACGAGGGAAACGGCGCGGAAATCGAAAAGCCGTCGGCATGCCCCGCCTGCGATACGCCGCTTATCGAAACGGGCGCGAACCTTTTCTGCCCCAACCGCGATTGTAAGCCGCGCGTGGTGGCAATGCTCGATCATTTCGCGGGCAAAAACGCGATGGATATCGACGGCTTTTCCGAATCCACCGCCACGCAGCTTTTCGAAAAAAATCTCGTAAAGAGTTTTTCCGATTTGTATAGTCTTACGGCGGCAGATCTCGAAAAATTAGACGGCTTTAAAGAAAAAAAGATTAAAAATCTTCTCGCGGCGATCGAAAAGAGCAAAAATCCGAGCTTTCCCGCGTTCATCTACGCGCTGGGGATAGACGGCATCGGGAAAGTGGCGGCAAAAGACCTGGCGGCGGCGTTCGGCACGTTTGAAAATCTGAAAAACGCCACGGCGGAAGAGCTGATCAAACTTGAAAACGTGGGGGGTATCACCGCGAATAACGTGGTTTCGTACTTTAAAAACGAAGAAAACCTTCGCGAAATCGAAGAACTTTTCGCCCGGGGCGTGAGTATTAAAAAAGCGGAAGAGAAAAACGCAAACGGACTGTTTTTCGGCGAAAAAGCGGTGCTTACGGGCAGCATGCAATCGTACACGCGCGGCGAAGCGCAGAAAATCATCGAAGCGGAAGGCGGCGAGTGCCAAAGCGGCGTATCTTCGAAAACCACGCTTGTGATCGCGGGCGAAGAAGCGGGCAGCAAGCTTGAAAAGGCGCAGAAACTCGGCGTAAGAATTATCGACGAACGGGAATTTTTGCGGATTCTGGCATCGAAAAAGCGGACGGAAACGGAAAATGCCGCGGAAAACGCGGGCGAAAATTAAAAAAAACCCGGAAAAACAGGCGGAAACCTCGCGCACGCACGCGATACCGCTTGTTTTTTTTATAATTTTCTGCTATAATATTAGGAACAATAGGGGCATTCCGCTTTTCGGATAACAGCCATAATAAGGGGGGTAAAAACCAATGTACAGCATGACGGGTTACGGCAAAGGCACTTACGAGTGCGAAAACGCGGAAGTCACCTGCGAAATCAAAACGGTAAACAATCGTTTTCTCGATCTTGCTATCAAGATGCCGCGGCAGTTTTTCCCGTACGAGGCGGAACTGAAAGAGCTGGTCAAGGGAAAAATCACGCGCGGACACGCCGAGATTCTGATTTCGTATCAAGACAAGCGCGAAAAGGGGGCGGCGTTCGAAGTAAATCTTGCGCTCGCCAAGGCATACGCGAAAGCCGCGCAGGAAGTGAAAGCAGCCGTGCCGGAAGCGGAAAACGATCTCACCGTCACGTCGATTCTGCGCCTGCCCGAAGTGCTTAGCCAAAAGGAATGCGAAGAGGACGAACACGCGATTTTCGCCGTGAAAGAAGCGATGAAAATCGCGCTCGATAAGCTCAACGTCATGCGCGAAAAAGAGGGCGAAAAGCTGAAAAACGATATGCTCAGCCGCATGGAAACCATCGAAACGCTCGTGAAAGAAATCGAAAAGCGTGCGCCGCTCGTGGCGGAAGATTATAAAAAGAAGCTCAAAGCGCGTATCGAAGAAGCGTTGAACGGCGCGCAGTACGATGAAACGCGGCTTTTAACGGAAATTGCGGTATTCAGCGATAAATGCAATATCGATGAAGAGCTTACGCGGCTGAAATCGCATATCGCGCAATTCCGCGCCGTGTGCGAAGAAAAAATGGTGGGCAGAAAACTCGATTTTCTCGTGCAGGAATTCAATCGCGAAGCAAATACGTCCTGTTCGAAAAGCAACGACGCGCTTCTTACGAAAACGGGCCTTGCGCTTAAAAACGAGATCGAAAAAATCCGCGAACAGGTGCAGAACGTAGAATAAATCACCCCGAAGGAGAAACGCAAAAGATGAACACCGTACTCATGGCAATATCCGGGCCTTCGGGCGTAGGCAAAGGCACGATCGTGAAAGAATTTCTGCGCCGCCGCAGCGACGTAGGCGTATCGGTATCCTGCACCACGCGCGCGCCGCGCCCGGGCGAAGCGAACGGCAGAGATTATTTTTTCATCACGAAAGAAGAATTTCTGCGCCGCAAAGACGAAGGCGATTTTTTGGAATGGGACGAGCATTTCGGCAACTTCTACGGCACGCCGAAATCGTTTGTGGAAGAACGCCTGAAAAAAGAATCGCTGATTCTCGAAATCGACGTGGTGGGCGCATTGAACGCGAAGAAACATTTCCCCGAATGTGCCTTGATCATGGTTACGCCGCCTTCTGTGGAAGAGCTGAAAAAACGGCTGGAAGGCAGGTGTTCCGAAACGGAAGAAGAAGTGCAAACGCGCCTGAAACGGCTTGATTACGAACTTTCGAAAGCTTCCGAATACGATTATATCTTAGTCAACGACGATCTTACAAGCACGGTGGATAAGCTCGAAAAAATCTATCTTTCGCTTCTTGCAAAAAAGAACGAAAATTAAGTTTTATCTCTCGCAATTCGTCGGGTTAAACGCCCCCGAAACGCGGTTATAAATATAATATCAGAACAAAAAAACCCGAAAAGAAAGGAGAAAAAAACAATGATAAACGAACCTTCTGTAGACAGCATGATCAGAAAATTAGGCACGAAAGACGCGCCCGTGAGCCGTTACGCGCTTTGCACGGTGGCTTCGAAACGCGCCCGCCAGATCATCGAAGAAGAAAAAAACGCCGGTATTCACGATTTTGCGGGCAGAGATAAAGAACTTCTCGCCGCCTGCAAAGATATCGACGAAGGCAGAGTCGTCATCGCCAAAGACTGACGCTTTTGTTTTTCCCGCCCCGATCCCCGAAACTTTTTTCGAGACGGAATTTGCAAACGAAACACAAGGAAACACAAGCGGAATGATAGCGGAAGTCATCGTAGACATCGCCACAAGCGAAACCGACAGAATATTTTCCTATCTTTGCGACGACACCGTCGCGGAAGGCTCGCGCGTCCATGCCCCGTTCGGCGGCAGGGTGACGGCGGGCTTTGTCGTTGCGCTTAAAGAAAGCTGCGATTATCCGCTTGAAAAGCTGAAAAAAGTCACCGCAGCCGATCCGATTCCCGCGCTGAACGCGGAATGTCTTTCGCTTGCGAAAAAAATCGCCGCGCGCTATGCCTGTCCGCTTGCCGCCGCGCTCCGATTATTTCTGCCTGCCGAAATGCGCAAGGGCAAGGTGCGCGAACTCAAAAAACGCTACGCCGAGCTTAGCGCGCCGATCGAAGAAGTCAAAGAAAAGCTTTCGAAAACGGCGAAAAATCAGCTCGCCGCCGCCGAATATTTAGCCGCGCACGGCAAAACGGAATGCGCCGCCTTAAACGCGGATTTTTCGGGCAGCGTAGCCGCGCTCGAAAAAAAAGGCTTGATCAAAATCACCGAAGAGCAGGTGCTGCGCGATCCGTACAAAACGCTCGAAGAGCGCGGCGCGGCGCACGAACTCACCGAAGATCAACGCCGCGCGGCGGAGAGTATTCAAAGCGATCCGCGCACGGTGCAGCTTCTGCACGGCGTAACGGGAAGCGGCAAAACGGAAATTTATTTAACCCTGATCGCGGACTGCTTGAAACAGGGCAAATCGGCGATATTTTTAGTGCCTGAAATCTCGCTCACGCCGCAGATGCTCGCGCAGCTTCGCTCGCGCTTCGGCAAAAACGCGGCGATTATGCACAGCGGACTTTCTGCGGGCGAAAAATTCGACGAATGGTGGCGGCTTAGAAGCGGCGAAGCGAAAATCGCGGTGGGCGCGCGCAGCGCGGTGTTTGCGCCGCTCGAAAATCTCGGCGTGATCGTCATCGACGAAGAACACGATTCGAGTTACCAGAGCGAAACCGCGCCGCGATACAGCACGTTCGACGTCGCGAATTTACGCGCAAAGCGCAATGGCTGCAAACTCGTTTTAGGCAGCGCAACGCCGTCGGTGGAAACGTACAAGCGCGCGAAAGAGGGCGAATTTAACTTAGTGCCGCTTACAAAGCGCGTGAATCAACGCCCGCTGCCGGAAATCGTCATCGCGGACATGCGCAAAGAAGTGCGCCGCGGCAACAATACGCCGTTTTCGTTCGCGCTCCAAAGCGAAATCGAAGAATGTCTTTCAAAGGGCAACCAGGCGATATTGTTTTTAAACCGCCGCGGGTACTCGCAAACGGTGATCTGCCGCGACTGCGGCTATGTAGCCAAATGCGAAAATTGCGACGTTTCGCTCACGTATCATAAAGACGAAGACTGCTTAAAATGCCACTATTGCGGCGCAAGGTATAAAATGCTTCGCGGCTGCCCCGAATGCGGCGGCACGCACCTTTCCTACGCCGGCACAGGCACGCAGCGCGTGGAAGCGGAACTGAAAAACCGTTTTCCTTCCGCCCGCGTTCTCAGAATGGACAACGATACCACTTCGGGCAAAGAAGGGCATTTCAAAATTCTGAAAGAATTCGGCGAACACCGCGCGGATATTCTCGTCGGCACGCAGATGATCGCCAAAGGGCATGATTTCCCCGCCGTCACGCTTGTAGGGATTCTCGATGCGGATATGAGCCTGCATTTTTCCGATTACCGAAGCGGCGAGCGTACGTTTCAGCTTGTAACGCAGGTAGCGGGGCGCAGCGGCAGAGCGGAAGAAAAGGGCAAAGTGGTGCTGCAAACGTACGATCCCGAAAACGAAGTGCTGCGCTATGCGATCGCTTACGATTACGAAGGGTTTTACGAAAACGAAATTTCGTTGCGCGCGGCAAGCTTGTTTCCGCCGTTTTCGAAAATCGTGCGCGTGCTGGTATCGGGCGAAGACGAAAAAAAGACGATCGAAGCCCTGCGCGGCGTATACGAAGGCTTAAACGCCTTAAAAGAGAGCGAGCCGGAAGCATTTTTGTTTTTTAATAAAATGCGCTCGCCCGTGGGCAGAATACAGAATAAATTCCGCTATCAGGTGCTGATGCGGCTGGCGGAAAACCGCGTGCTTGCGCAAATTTACCAAATCTGCGCGGCGCAGAAATCGCGCGACGTGCTTGTGTCGGTGGAAGAGAACCCCGGCTCGCTCGCGTAAAAAAATGCACCGGAAAACTTACGTACAGGAGAGAATAATGGCAATCAGAAACGTGGTGCAGGTAGGCGACGAAGTATTAAGAACGAAATGTTTCCCCGTGGAAGCGTTCGACGAATCGCTGCACAACCTGTTAGACGATATGAAAGAAACGCTCGTAAAAGAA